>Ga0315289_10000384_pt1 | contig 69763 bp, 66 predicted proteins | sample YL17G11_40_MG_FD_203452 | JGI IMG/M metagenome (GOLD analysis project Ga0315289, IMG submission 203452) | Sediment microbial communities from Yellowstone Lake, YNP, Wyoming, USA - YL17G11_40 | ecosystem: Environmental > Aquatic > Freshwater > Lake > Sediment | place: USA: Wyoming | collected... | reverse complement strand
CCGGGATGGTTCATCCCCAGCTCAATCACCACCGCCTGGTGTTCCGGGGTGATGGAGAGAAGATTGAGGGGAACGCCGAACTCATTGTTCATGTTGCCTGGAGTTACCAGAAGGTTGAACTTGGTCTTCAATACTTCAGCAATCAAATCCTTAGTGGTGGTCTTTCCGGCGGTGCCAGTGATGGCGATTAGCGGTATGTGAAACTGGCTACGATGGTAAGCGGAGAGACGTTGAAGAGCCTGTAAAGTATCCCCCACCTGGATGAGCAGCTTATCTGCCGGGATTTTCCCGGAAATAGACTTGGAGACCACCGCGCCTGAGGCGCCATCCTCCAGCGCCTGAGGCACAAACTGGTGACCATCAAAGTTTTCTCCGGTTAAGGCGACGAAGAGCTCCCCGGCGACCACCGAACGGCTATCGGTTCCCACCCGGCTGAATTGCACCGGTCCAGTGCCTTGAAGCACTCTACCGGCGGTAGTGGTGAGAACCTCCTCCAAGCTAAATGATGCCATCCTGTTGATGATTGCCTCCAATTGCTTCCTCGCCAGTGATTTTACCTACACTCTATTTATTTTTCTTTTTAGAGACTAGCTTTATATTACTTTTTTGCTCTACATCTTTCTTCTGCGGAAGACTAAAACCCAAAGTTAAAGATACTTTCTCCCCCAATTTATCCCCAGGCAGTGGAGACTGCTCTACCACCAACGGTCCGTCGCCTTTAGTCTGCACCTGAAGTCCGAGGTTGATTAGCATTTCATAGGCAAGCCCGACAGAAAGCCCCTCAACCTGGGGCATAACGCCATCGCCTTCTTTAAGAGATATTGTAAGATAATCTTGCAAATTGCCTTCATCTCCCGCAAGGTCAGCATCCTCAACTATATCTCCCTCTCCCTTAAAATATAATGTCTGGTCTTTGCTCTTCGCCCATTTGATAATTTGTAGCAAAGTCATATCTGCGAAATGGGGAGCTTCCGGCAATTGGCAGATTACCTCCGGGTTTGGAAGGGTGAGGGGTTTGGTTATACTGGGGCTTATTTCCAGATATTGCAGAATGCCCCCCATAATGCGGGAGAAGACCGGGGCGGAGACGGAACCACCATACAGATGAGTCCTGGGTTCATCAATCATTACCAAGACCAGAACCTGTGGGTCTTCTACCGGAGCAAAGCCGACAAAGGAAGCAACAAAATTGTTCTCCGAGTAACCCCCGCCGTTCTCTTTGGTTTTCTGGGAGGTGCCGGTCTTGCCAGCTACCCGATACCCGGGAACTGCCGCCAGCTTACCTCCCCCGTTGGTGACCACTTCCTCCATAAATAAAGTTACTATTTTTGCCACCTCCGGAGAAAAGACCGGAACCTGTTTTTGCTCCGGAAGTGATAAATAATTATCACCGTCATATATTGAATCAACGATTGTAGGCTGTATCCAAACGCCGTTGTTGGCAATGGTGTTTATGGCGCAAGCTAATTGTAGAGGGGTCAGAGCCAATCCCTGTCCGAAGGCGGTAAAGGCGGCACCCTCTTTGGTCTTCACCCAATTGGGATGAAGTATCCCGCAGGACTCGTTGGGCAGTTCAATGCCCAGCTTTTCACCGATGCCCATAAGCTCCAAATAGTGCAGGATAACGTTTCCTCCCAGATCCATAGCTATACGAGCGATGCCCACATTGCTGGACTTGGTAATTACTTGAGCTACTGAAAGGGTATCTTCGTGCTGGAGGACATCGGTGATGGTGGCTTCCCCAACCTGGAGGGGACCCTTACAGTTAATCAATGTATAGGCTCCAACTTTGCCTTTTTCCAGAGCTGAAGCGACAATCAAAGGCTTCATAGTGGAGCCGGGTTCATAGACCAAATTAACCGCCGGGTTTTTCCAGGTAGTAGGATTTGAAGTCTTATATTGATTGGGGTCGAATTTGGGGACTGAAGCCATAGCCAGAACTCTACCGGTCTTCACCTCCAATACCACTACTGTGCCGCCCTGGGCTTGGTTATTCTCCACGGCGTAGGCAAGTTCGCTCTCCACCACTCGCTGGCACCATTCATCAATAGTCAGCTTAATAGTGCAGCCGTCGCTAGGAGGAATGAAATCGTTGTCCGAGGAAGCTACCGAGCGACCCACGGCATCTTGCAGGGAAAGGCTAAAACCAGGATTTCCCCGCAAATATTTGTCCAGCGATTGCTCCACGCCACCGACCGCCCTTCCCTCCACATCCACAAAGCCGAGCAAATGACAGGCCAGAGAACCTTGAGGATAGTGCCGAGCTTGCTCGGAAGTGACCACGACACCGGACAACTTCAGGTCGCTGACTTCATCGCTCAAAGAGGGGTCAATCTGTCGCGCCAGCCACACAAAGCGGTAGCCGCTGGAAAGTCGGCTCAATAAATAATTCTTATCAATTCCCAAAACCTGGGAGAGCTTTTCGGCAGTGTAGTCTCTATCCGGTATCTCGTTGGGCAGAGCATATATTGAAGGTGCCAGAATGGTTGTAGCCAAAAGTTCACCATTACAATCCAGAATCAGCCCTCGGTCGGCGGGAATATCCTCTTTGGTGATTTGATTCTCTTCAGCCATTTGGCGGAGTTCCCCGCCTTGAATTATCTGCAGGTAAAATAGGCGAACTATAAAGATGAGGAAAACAGCTGAAAGCAGGAAAAAAATCAATCCCACTTTTAACCGAAATTTCTGCAAGTCTCTTTTTTCGTCAAGTTCCATTATGGCTCTTTCACCCAAATTACCTGCGAGGGGTCGGCTGGCAAAAGACCCAGCTCTTTCTCTGCCTCAGCCTTTATGCGCTCCAGGGAATATTCTTTGGTTATGGAGGAACGCAGAGCCTCATTTTCCACCTTCAGCTGGGATAATACCTTCTTACTGTGAGCTATTTTGTAATTAAGGCTGATAATGCTCATATACTGATAAGAATAGAGCAGAATTAAGCTAAATATTATGATGACCGCGACAGAGTAGATAAGAAATCCCCGCCGTCTTTTCCTCTCTTCACGCCGCGCCTTTTCCTGTTTCTCCAGAAATGTCATCTCAAGCCACCCGAACTATCGCCCGCAGACGGGCGGAATGAGCCCTGGGATTCCTCTTCTCCTCTTCTGCCGAGGGGGTGAGAGGCTTTTTTGTCAGTAATGCAAACTTTCCTTCATTTTCTCCAGTAGTCAAACTGCGAAAACAGCCCTTTACAAGGCGGTCCTCCAGACTGTGATAGGAGATGACTGCCATCCTTCCATCAACATTAAGCATTCCACCAGCTTGAGATAGAGCCGACTCCAGATTGCTCAACTCATCGTTTGCCCAGATGCGCAGAGCCTGGAAAGTGCGGGTAGCTGGATGTTTGCGATGACGACCGCCAGGGTAACAAGAACAGACCAGAGAAGCCAGCGCGCGGGCGGTAGACTTCTCCCCCTTCTCCCGAAAAGCAATGATTCTACGGGCGATTCGCCGGGAAAGTCGCTCCTCTCCGTAACGGTAGAGGACATCGGCAATCTCCTGCTCACTTCCTTTTTCCAGAAGCAAATATGCCGGATTTCCATTCTCCCCCATCCGCATATCCGGCGGATAATCGGAGTCAAAGCTGAAACCCCGGCTCTTGTCCGCCAGCTGGTCGGAGGAAAGCCCCAGGTCAAAGAGTATGCCGTCAACCGGCTCCAGCACCAACTGAGCGATTTCAGCAAAATTACCCAAAACCAAAGTAAGCCGGGATGAAAACTCCGCCAGCTGGGAGCGGGCGGAATCCAAAGCCTTAGCATCACGGTCAATGGCAATGACTTGCCCGGAAGGCGAGCTATTTTCCAGCAATGCTCGGGTGTGACCCCCGCCACCCAGGGTGGCATCCAGATAGGTCTTATCAGTTTGGGGTTTCATAAGCGCCAGCACCTCCGCAAGCATAACTGGAATATGCACTGAAGCCATCAGAAACCTAATTCCATCAGGTTTTGATTAACCTTCTCCTCGTCGTTCATTATTTGGGAGAATTCCTCCCATCGTTTCAGGTTCCATATCTCTATATGGCTGACGAAGCCAGCCAGGATTACCTCGTCCTGCAGACTGGCGTAGTCTTTCAGGTGCTGAGGGATGGTAACCCTACCCATAGAATCGGTCTTGACGGTAACCGCATTGTAGAAGAAGAAGCGCTTGAGGACACGGTCGTTATTGTTGGTCACCGGGTTCTCGTATATCTTGCTCTGGAATTTTTTCCATTCGTCGGGGGGGAAAAGATATAAGCAACCGTCTAAACCGCGAGTCATATAGAATTGACTGAGCAGTTCGCCATTGACGCTCTGACGAAACTTTTTAGGTACCATCAGACGCCCATTGCTGTCAATGGAATGACGATAATGACCTATGAATTCGTAATTCATATCGGCTCGGCTTTCCTGGTTTGCCAATCTCTGCCAATCTTTGCCTTACACTGACAATATAATGCAAAAAATTACCTTTGTCAAGGAAAAAATGTGCATTTTTTCATATTTTACGTTAATTTATAAAGCACAACAAATATTGTGTAAAAATAAAAAATGGGGCTTAAAAAAGCCCCATTTGCATACTCAATAGATGAAAAAAAATCTACTTAAACAACGCCTTTACCGTTCCCAGACTCTCCAGGTATACCGCGGTGTCCACCCATTCCAGGACATAGATGTAGCTAGTGGGAGGCTGATTGTCCAGGACATAGAGATACTCTCCGTCATAGGCGCAGTCACCGGTATTTATCTGGGACATTCCGCCGGGCAGCGGTTCTGTTGCATATGCTGGAAACTGAGGTATTCCGTTTTGCAGAGAGTAGACAAATAAACAAGCCTGGGTAGGGTTCTGGTTAACCGCAAACAAATATTGTGGTGAATCTGTGCCGTTATATGCGCAAGCCAGACCGGAGAAATCCGCTGCCCCCCAGGTCTGCCAGGTTCCCGTCTGTGCCGGCTTGGCATAGCCTAAATTGTCCACCTCCCAATCTCCAGAATAGATGGCATCATTAATTACATCAAGCGCCAGAGGTTGATTCCCAATCCAGGGGTCGGGGGCACTGCGGTATAAGTTGCCCTCTCCGCTACCTAAGTTCATTCGGTAGATGAAACTGTCGTTCCCACAGACCAGCACCGTTGAGCCATCGTATTCCAGACCGTAAGCATTTATCGGGCCGGTCAATATTAATACCATTTGTTCAATATTGGGTATGCTAGCCATATCTATGCGGTAAAGAATATCGTTTTCTTCATCACCCACCCAGAGGCTATCGTTGGTCCAGTCGTAAGCCAGTCCGAACCCACTGGAGGTGATTGATGTTATGTCCCTCTGTTCAATCAGGTTTATGAGCGCATAAGAAGAGACCGGCAAAACTGATAAAAGTATTGACAAAACCAGGATATTCTTAAATATTTTCATGTTTTTCACCACCTACTCAAGCGTAGTTCGGGAATTTTTCATCTTATACTATCTTATCATACAATTTTCAAACAGTCAAGTAGTAGATGCCCAGCTACATTGTAGCAGAGGCTTCCAGCGTCTGCTGCCAAAGCTATTTTGTTCCAAAATTTTCCTTGCCTTTCGGTCTATATTTTACTAAAATCATTTAATTGGCCGTGCGTTTACCAGCGGACCTTTTCAACAGTGTTGACGTTTGGAAGCCCCTATTACTCACGTTAATCAGTAAATCTTATAAATGAGGAGGCAAACTAATGGGCATTTGTAAATATTGTAATAATCCTGCAGGTTTTCTAAAAGATAAACACAAGGAATGTGAAACAAAGTATTCTGAAGGGAAAAGCGAAATCATAAAATTGGTTGGAGAATCACTAAAAAAGGATATTAATTTGAAAGAGGTACAGCAGAATCTAAAAGATATTGCTAATGCGAGTTTCATTAAAGAAAAAGAATTTCTTGATTTAATAAAAAGGGGGTGGCACTCGGCCATTGATTGTGCTTTTGAGGATGGAGTACTGGATAAAGAAGAAGAGAAAAAACTCGCAGACATGATTGATATATTTGGATTTAATAAGGATCAACTAAATTATGATTTTTATTATCAAAAAATTGTTAAAGGGGTAATATTAAGAGAGATATTGGAAGGCATTATCCCACAGCATATGACTATTTCAGGAGAGCTGCCCTTTAACTTCCTTAAAACAGAAAAATTGATATGGGTATTTAAAGGAATCAAATATTGTGAAACAAAAACCTTTAGACAGTATCAGGGCGGCTACGGCGGGGTGAGTATACGTGTAATGAGAGGTTTATACTATCGAACAGGAACATTTAAAGGCAATCCTGTTGATACCACTCAACTTGTTCATGTTGACACCGGATTTCTAGGAGTGACCGATAAGCATATATATTTTGCTGGTAACATCAAAAATTTTCGTATTAAATATGAGAATATTGTAGCATTTCATCCTTATGGCGATGGCATAGGAGTTCAAAGAGACGCCCAAAATGCAAAACCCCAGGTTTTTATAACCGATGATGGTTGGTTTACCTGTAATCTGATAATGAATCTGGCTAAAAGGTAACTTCACAATTATCGATTGATTATCAATCAAAAACCACTATGCCTTGCATAATTAGCATGAAAAATATTCTTGACTTTTTGACTAGGATATGTTATAATGCTCCTTGCATTAAGCAAGGCTTAATGCAAGGAAGGTTTTCTTTTGATGCTTGCATCAAAAGAATTAAGGAATATCAACGATGCATGTCATCGTTGAGGGTTTGACATAGGGTTGAGGGATTCCCTCAACCCTATTTTTTGGGGGTTCTAATATGTCAGAAAGAGTATGTGTTTTTATTGATAGTGCGAATTTCCTTTTTGCATTAATTGAAACTGGATGGTTTAAGAAGATTAACTATTATAAGCTCGCCAATTCACTTTGTAGCGGTAGAAAATTGGTAAGAGTATATTTTTATGATGCGATAATTCCACCAGCCATGGACAAGAAAAGATCTCAAGAACAGCAAAGATTTCTTTCTTCTCTAGATTATGTATCATATTTAGAAAAACGTTTTGGAAACATGAAACCCAAAGAAGCTTTTTGCAAGAAATGTAAAAGTGTGTATCAAGTATGGGTTCAAAAGGGTGTAGATGTAAGACTTGCTGTTGACCTTGTGTCTATGGCAGCAAAAGATATGTATGATGTGGGTATAGTCATTAGTGCGGATGGAGACTTAGAACATGCATTTTATAGTGCTAAGGATTTAGGTAAGCATATAGAATGGGCGTATTTTACGAATAAATCTAGAAAATTGCAAAATGCATGTGATAGATTTATTGAAATAACAAAAAATTTAATTGACGCTTGCTGATGCACTCCCCCCTATCCTTACCCTACGAAAATTTCCCTTGCCTTTCTCCCCTCACTTTGCTATAATCAATTGATTGGTCGTCTGGCTCGCCAGCCGACCTTTTTGACGCCCTGCGGAGACTATTCGCCTTGCAAAAGCAAGGTCGCTCCTCCGCTGTAGCGGAGGAGCGCAGCCTCCGCCACAATGGATGGCTAATTTACCTTTACCCACACAGGAGGTCTTCACCCTATGGCTAAATACAAAATCGCCAGAATACCCGGCGACGGCATCGGCCACGATGTAATGGAAGCAGCGATGATTCCCCTGGAAGCTCTAAAATTAGATGTGGAGTGGATGGACGCCAGTGCCGGTTGGTGTATGTGGGAGAAATTCCAAAACACTGTCCCGGAACAGACCTGGAAGGTGCTGGAGTCCACTCAGGCTTGCCTTTTCGGCGCCATCACCTCCAAGCCTAATATACCCGGCTTCAAGTCCGCTATCCTGCAGATTCGGCAGAAGTTTGACCTGTATATAAATCTGCGCCCGGTCAAAGCCTTCCCCGGCGTCTCGCTTAATTATAGGGATAATATAGACATAATCATCTTCCGGGAGAACTCCGAGGACCTCTACTCCGGTCTGGATTATTACACTATCCCGGACCTGTTTATGCAGGACGAACAATTGAAGAAAAAGGTGAAGGACCCGCAAAACTCCGCAATGTCCATCCGCCTGTTCAGCCGCGTGGGCTGCCACCGCATCGTCAAAGCGGCCTTTGAGTATGCAAAGGAGAACGGGCGAAAAAAGGTGACCGCGGTGCACAAAGCCAATGTGATCCGCGCTACCGACGGTATGTTCCTGGAAGAGGCTAAGAAGGTGGCGTCTGAATATCCGGATATAGAATACGAGGAGGAGAATGTTGACGCCGTGGCTATGTGGCTTATCAAACGACCGGAATCCTACGATGTGCTGGTCACCACCAATATGTTCGGCGATATACTCTCCGACGAAGCCGCCCAGCTCATCGGGGGTATGGGCTTCTCCGCCTCCGGTAATATCGGCGAAAGCTACGCCCTCTTTGAGCCCTCACACGGCTCGGCGCCCAAGTATGCCGGGCAATACAAGGTCAACCCCACGGCGATGTGTCTTTCAGTGAAGATGCTTCTGGACTGGCTGGGGGAGAGCGAGAGGGCTAAGAAATTAGAGAAAGCTATCGCTGAAGTGCTTAAGGAGAACCAGACGGTAACCTACGACCTGGGGGGAAAGGCGAGCACCCTGGATATGGCAAAGGCATTTGCGGATAGGATAAAATAAATGAATATATTGGAAACTATAAATCTCCATTAGCAAAAATGCTCCGGTTGTCCGGAGCTTTTCTTATTGTCCCCAAAAATTCTACAGCAGATAGACATTACGCATATTTCCGCAGGTTAACGGCCGTCGCCGTAATTTTAAAGGTTAGCTGCGCATAGCGGAATAGGCTTTCTTCAATCCCTGCACAAAGTGGGCTCGCTCCTCCGGGCTGGAGTTGATTTTTTCCTTCACCTTAGCCCAGGTACCGGAGCAGTCCTTATAATCAACTGCAACTAGCATATGTATAATCCCATCCACTACCTGGCGATTTTCCTTGGTAAAACTTATACCTGCTTCCGCAAAGATTTCATCCATTTGGCGAAAATAACAGGACATACTTACCTCCTTGAGGGATTTGAGCAAGTATATACAAGCAAGACCCAAAAGTAAATAGCAAGATTCCTACGACGGTACTATGTATATTTTCCTTCATCAGACAGCTGGGAATTCCATAATACTACTGATGAACTGAGGAGTTCTGGCAATTCAGAAGCGGTAAGATTCTGGGGATTTTCGGGTCCTCCCCAGGAATATTCTTATCTGGATGATGCTTCAATCACATATACACCTACATCGATACAGAGCCAATCCCTGGGTGAAATGAAAGCTCTGTTTAAATAAGCGTACATAAAGAATTACTTAGCATAATAAGAAACACCCCAAATCATTTTAGGGAGTTTCTTATATACTTCATTACCAAGCGATGCTTTAGTTATAACTAGAAATCCATTAGAGCATTTTACCCTTTATTGTTAATTGGAAATGCATCTTTCTTCTACGACCAAAATTCGCTTATAATAAACATATTTAAAGGTATAGTTTGATGTCATCTATTAGGGGGGAAATATCTTCTTTTTACTTTTCTATACTTTATATCTGCAGAATCCTTCTCTATCCATGTTGGCATTTTATCTAATTCTTTATTTTGCCATTCATGTGCGGAAATTAGCTTCTGACCATAATAACTTGCAATCTTGGCTACGTCCAATTCATGTTGAGCAATTTTTAGTAAAAAAGGAACAACTTCACCATTTGCTATAATAAGACAATACCCATTGAGTTCAAAAAATGAGCACGCTGCAGCAAAAGCAACCCTTTTATTTCCATTACAGAAAGGATGAGAGCAAATTAAACCGTGAGTAATAACTGCTCCTTTATACGGCAATGACTTAAAAAATACTCTTCTTAATAGACCAGATTTAGGTCTTTCGATACAAGCCTCAAGCGCAGGTAATGAATGAATACCTGGAGGTTCAATAGGGTCTCTGGTATTGCTATACTTTTCAACGAGGTTATCATATATACGCAAAACATCGTTTATACTTAAATAAACGATGTTTTCTTCCGGGATTATAATTTTGCTAATTTGTCGAAAGCCTCCCTATATTGATGAAACACTTTTTCAAATATCTCATCTATTTTTGGATTAGGTCGACTATCAGATGCTAAAGTTTCTCTACAACTATCAGCTGTATCGACAATGAATCCTTCTGTAATTTTCTTTTTCATTCTGAAAACTCCTTCCAGTCTAGTTTTACCCAGAGGATATTATACCATCAAACCGCAATTATGTAAATGGTAAACTTTACTTAGAAATCCTTGAATATTTTCTTTGGCGCGCCGCAAATCGGGCACTTTTCAGGCGCTTCGCCCTCCATAGTAAACCCGCATACTAAGCAAACATGGATGCTACTCGGTACCAAATCCTGATTCTTACTGGTTGCTTCCAATGCCCGGTTGTATAATCCCAAATGCACTTTCTCCGCTTCTAAAGCAATCTGGAAGGAACGCTTGGCTCCCGGTTCGTTTTGTGCTTCGGCAACAGCTAAATAAGCGGGATACATCTCCTCCACCTCAAATCCCTCACCCCCGAAGGCTTCTTTCAAGTTAGATGCAGTATCGCCAATCCCCCCCAGTTGGCGCAGGTAACCGGTGGCATGGCTCTGTTCGGAAAAAGACGCCGCGCGGAAGAGACGGGCAATATTGGGAAAACCCTCTTTCTCCGCCACCTCTGCAAAGCTCAGATATTTGATATGCGCCTGGCTCTCGCCAGCAAAAGATGCCTTCAGATTACCTTCGCTAATCTTGTGCATATTGCACCTCCCATAAAAAGATCTTTAGATGATTAATTGTTCGCATCCTATACAGCTATTTAGAAATATAAGGCTCAGCAGGCATAAAAAGTTCCCTCCGGAGCAAGTAAAGCTATTGGCTTTTTCCTCACTTTAATATATAATTACTCCGTCCGTCAATTCGTATGCCTTCAGAAATTATCTAATTCAGGAGGTAGAAATGTGTAAGTATGCCCTGTTCTCTCTGGTGACGTTGCTGACTGTGATCCTAGTACTTACCGGCTGTGCTCCCAAAGAGAAGAAAGAGACTAAAACTGAGGAAAAAAAGACTGAGGAGAAGACGGAGAAGGCTCCCCCACCTACGCTCTCGCCCGAAGCGCAGAAACTTCCCGCAGGCACCAAGGTGGCGGTGATAGAGACAGAGGAGGGCAATATTGAAGTCCAGCTATACACCAAGGAGATGCCCAAGACCACTGAGAACTTCTTGAAACTCTCCGCTGAGGGCTTCTACGACGGTCTCAAGTGGCATAGGGTGCTGGCTGGACAGCTAATTCAGGCCGGCGACCCCACCGGCATAGGCAACGGCGGTCCCGGCTACAGCCTGGACTACGAGGATTCCCCCTTCAACCACGAGCAAGCCGGCATCATCGCTATGGCTAAGACCAAAGATATAGTCTCCGGCTCGCAGTTCTACATCACCCTCAAACCTTTACCCTCACTGGACCCCCAGAAGTTTGAGCCCTTCGGAAAGGTGGTCAGTGGGATGGATGTCGCCAAGCAGGTGGTGGTGGGCGATGTCATCAAGCGAATAGCGGTGGTGGAGGTGGGAGTAAAGTGAGTTGGGACGAATAGACAAAACCCCAGTCAAACGACTGGGGTTTTGTAATTACCAGTAGCAAGAACCTAGTAATACATTGCTTTTAGATTACCCAAAGAGACCGGCTGGATATTGGTGTAAGGGCGGTCTTCATCTACAAAACGAATGGCAAGATTGTTGCTGACAATACCTTCGGTGAAAGAGTATAGAATGCCCTCTGTTCCACTTTCGCTCTGCATCCCCACCGTAGCACTTATACCACTATCCTGGCTAGTTCCTTCAAAATTAGTATCCAAATAGTGAAATTCAATGGTGTTGTTGTAGGGGCTACCGCTGGGTTCTTCAAAGATTTGCACCTGAAAACTGCCCGGGTCGGTGTACAGAAGCATTCCATAAACATCCATAAAGGCGATACACCAGATGCGATTGGGAGCGGAACCGTCAACATAGTTGTAGATGTGGGAATGAGGGGTCTCCGAAACTCTGTAGACTAAGTCATCCCAATAGAGGCAGATAGAGGTGTATGGTTCACCGCTATTGGGGAGTGTGGTGTTATTATAGATAGTGGAGTTGGAGGTGAAGCTCACCCAGCCGTTGGTGCAGGCGTGGAAGCTGATGCCAGTGGAGTAGTTAACATCGAAAAATTTGACCGCGAAGGGTGAAGGTTGTGTAGCATTGCCGTCATCGGCATAAGCACTGAAATAATCGATCCCGCTGGAAGCGTCAATCCAGTTATAGGCAGGACACCACGGGTCCGAGGTTTCCGTAGAATCCACTCCTATGTAACCCCCGCCGGTGACGATGCGAGCATTGGCTAAGCTAACAACCAAAACAACCAATAAAAAAATACTAAAGACAGTTCTCATTTTTTTCTCCTGGGATTAAACTTGCAATCATTTTGAGTGTTTTCTGTCAAAATGTCAAGTGATATTATTTTAACTTCATTAATATTAATAAATCCTCCTCTTTCCACTTGATTATTAACCCTCTTTCCGCCATAATCTCTCTATGCCTTACCCCAAAGACCAGCTATTGGAAGTCCCCTGCCTCCTTTGCGGATACTCTCCTGGTCGGGTGATTATCTCCGATTACGCTCCCCTGCTCATCCGCTCCTGCTCCCGCTGCGGTCACCTCTACACCTCACCGCGACTAACTGACTCGGCTCTTGCCTCCCTCTACGACACCGAATATTTTGAGAGCGGAGCGGAGGGCTCTGCCTTCGGCTACGCCGATTACGCCGAGCAGGAGAAGGCTATCCGCAATACAGCTCGGATAAGGCTAAAGTGGATAAAAAGGCGGCTCAAAACTGATTCGCCAAAAAATCGTCTGCTGGAGATTGGCTCAGCCTACGGCTTCTTTTTGGACGAAGCCAGGCAAGCCGGCTACCAAATAGCTGGAGTAGAGCCGGCAGCGACAGCCAGAAGCCGAGCCAACCGTCTTTTGAAGGAAGAGATAGTAAAGGATAGACTGGAGAAGATTTCAGGTCAGTTTGATGAAGTGGTCCTCTGGGATGTGCTGGAACATCTTCCTGACCCACTCACTACCCTGAAGCAGATAAGCGAATATATGCGCCCCGGCGCTCTTCTAGCCATTATTACCCCCAACTCAACATCCTATCCAGCGAAATTTTTCAATCATCGCTGGTTGGTCTTCGCCAGCCCCCAGGAGCACCTGCACTTCTTTTACCCAGCCACTATCCGAGGGCTATTAATCAACGCCGGCTATACCCCTCTGGAGGTGGTCACCTTTGGTAGAGGGGGCAAAAGGGTTAAGCTTTCCTACATATTCAAAAGGCTGGTTATTTATAGTGGTTTTTTCAAACCCCTAGCCCTTTTAGTGGAGCACACTCTCCTCAAGCGTCTGGCTCCCTATGTTGACTGGGGGGATAATATGTGGGTGCTGGCAGGGAAAAGCCTCCGCTGTGATGGGTAGGGGAGGCTTTCAGCCTCCCGCATAAAACGGGAAAATGAGATTTTCCCCTACCCATCGGTTCCGGGTTTCACAGGTGGGCGGAGTTTCACTATCCGCTTTCTCTTAAAAATGTAGCGGGGACGCGCCTCCGCTACAGAGGGGAAAATAGAATTTTCCCCTACCCATCGGTTCTGGGTTTCACGGGTAAGGGAAAGTTCCACTCTCCTCTCCTATAAATGTAGCGGGGATGCGCCTTGCAATGGCAAGGCGATGAATCCCCGCTACAAAAATAATCTTTCTGTGGCGGAGGAGCGCCGCCTCCCTTAAAAAATACCCCCCCCAACCTCCAAAATTGAGGATGGCAAAATCACCCCAACTTTGACATTTTAACTGAGATATGCTACACTTTAACCTCTTTATGGGAAATTCAATGCAAATTAACAGCAAATAATGGATTTTTTCCTTATTTAGGCAAAGGAGGTAATTCAAATGAAAAAGGTTCCTGTCATTATTCTCTTCTTCATCATTCCAGTAGCAGCACTCGCCACGCAGTGGACTAGCCCAAATCTTGCATTTGACCTCAGTGACACTTCTAGTAATTACCCCTGTAGCATACTGCCGGATGGAACTGCCTATGAAAATACTGATGGACATCTCTTCCGTCATTTTTACAACGCCAGTTACAGCTGGAACAGCGGGGAGCAATGTAACTTCCCTGACACAATCCGAACAATAACTATTCACCCCGATGGAACTACTGCACTCGTTGCTGAGTCAACTGCGTCTAAAGATGTTCGCTGGGCTACTTCAACTGATGGACTTAACTGGACTCTTGGAAGTATCCTTGACGAGTGGAACCGTGACCCCCATTATCCCATGCAAGTAACTTGTGCCTAGTGGGATTCCCAGAAGTGGCTGTACGTTGCTTATGACGATGGGATTGTCTGGGGGGATGCCTACCCTTATGACAATCCGCAACCAATTGATGTGGGGGGTCTTGCAACATACGTAACTGTAAACTTCAGTGGAAACTACATGGTCATTGTAGGAGCAGGATCAAGTAGTGCTGATCTCTTTGAACTAACCGGTTATGGATCTAGTTGGGGACTAAGAACTTCTATCGACGAAATCAACACTGGCTACAACGAGCGTGCCCCGGTCCTTGGGAAGATTGATGCTGAGGAACAAAATGTGCTGTTGTGGTCTGCGCCGGGGGGTGTCGGAGCTTACGACATCTGGTACTCCACCGGAAACAGCACCATTTCAGTTCAACCTACCTCTCTCGGGAACATCAAGGCGATATTCAAATAACCTCCGCTTTCTTTAGCCTTTTGCATTTATGTATGTTCTTCTGTGGCGGAGGCGCCCCGCCTCCGCATAAGAGGGGAAAATATAATTTTCCCCTACCCATCGGTTCCGGGTTTCACGGGTGGCGGAGGCTATTCACCACAATGTAGCGGAGGCTTCCAGCCTCCGCTAAAAGATACCCCCCCAGAACCCCCCATCAGGGGGGAGAGACCACCTCCCCCCTTTTTAAGGAGGGCTAGGTGGGATTGAGTAGGGGCTTAGCGCGCTAAGCCCCTACGTTCCCCCCCCCGCCGCCACGATTTTAATGCACAGTTTTGATTCTGCCTACCTTACCACCACTATCGCCAGTCCATAGGCAACCATCCCCGCCAAAAGGGCGTAAGAATAGCCGAAATAGATGGCAAGGAAAATAGCCAGAATGCTCGCCAGCACCGAGAAACTGCCGTTTATCCCCCACACCCAGGGAACCATCTCCTCTCCCTTTCGCGCCAATAACAGCCTTATTCCTGAGGGAAAAGCCATACCCATAAAAAACCCTAGCGTTCCTAAAAGGACTGCGGAGAGAGCGAACTTCATAGCCAGTGGTATTCCTTGAAGCATTTGGAACAAGTCGCCGAGAAAGAGACGATTGAGCAAGACCAGAAGGGCGACGACCGCCAGTAGTATTCGCAGGGTTTGAGCCAATCTCTTGTCCTGAAGCAATCTGCCCGAGGCTCGGGAGCCAAATCCGGCGGAGAGCAACAGGCAGAAGAGAACCGTGGCCGCGGCGTAGACCGGATGGCCGAGAAAAAGAATATACCGTTGGAGGAGGGCTACTTCAGTGAGCATAAAGCCCAAACCGAGCAGGGAGAAATAGCCAATCTCCCTTCCGTAGCGGGAGAGCGCTCTGCCCAAGCCCATTTTTTTGCGCTGGGTTATCTGCAGTGGGATGATGATGAAGCCGACACAGAAGACCAAGACCAACAGGAGCATAGAGTTCAAAATGAACCCAGCCTGAGAGTTGGGCTTCAAGTTACCGCTGCTGCTTTCGTGCAGGTCGGTAAAGAACTGACCGAGGGGTTGCATCTGAAAGAAGAAGGGGCGGTCGTCCACCGGCGGAGTAATCTCAATGGGGTAACTGGCGATAACCTTTTCGTAGCCCCCGGGGGAGAGCATAGAGACCAGGACGGCATCAGCGCCGATGCCACCCGGGCCAGCCAGAATCTCAAAATCCTTTTCCTGGCAGGCTTTCTCCATCTCGGTTAGTTCCTCAGATGTAATCGGGCTGTTCTTGACTATCAAAGTGGCAACGGTGCGGTAGTGCACTATTAAAATATGGCTCTCTACATCCTCTACGCCGCGTTCTTTGAGTGCTTTTATCGCCAGTGCTACCAGTCGCATGGTCTCGCCGTGTTGTTCGCCCATATACCATCGGGAGACGGAGAGGAAGCCATCCTCACTCAGGTGGTCCAGGTAGATGCCGAAGGCTTCAGTGGTGTAGAGGTTGTTCTCGGATAGCACATAGGCTCCGGAGATATTTGCCGCCCAGGAATCTATCATAGAGATATGCAGGAGGTCAAAGTGTTCAGCGCTGTGAGCCAGATAGGAACGGGCTTCGCCAATGTGCGTCTCCACCCCGGGCAGGCTGTAGGGCTTGCCGGAGTATTCACCGTATTTATCGTTGACCAGTTCCACGATAGCGGGATTGAGCTCCACAACTACCACACGTTTAGCATTAAAGTATTTGGCGGTGAGGATATCCCTGCCCCCGCCGGGACCGACGATGAAAACATTTTCCGGCTGGGTCATATTATAGACCGCGGAGGTTACATCGTAGGAGAGATATTTTAGTTTAGAGTAGTCGCCATCAAACTGCACGATAGGTGTTCCGGCGGCGGCGTCCTGTTCAATTACCATCTCCGGAGGAAAATATCCGCTGAATTTTTGGGACATACCCCAACCGTGATATAAATTGGATTCACTGCGCAGAAGGATATAGGCGATGGGAGTCCAGCGCTCGTCTATCTGGTTCTCCTTTAGTCCAGTTTTAGTGTTGATTATCTTTATGAAAGGCGACACTTGATTGCCGGTAATTAAGGCGATAAATAAAAGGCTCAACACTAAGAAGGATGCAACCATCTTCCGTTTCTTAAATGAAATGGAGAAAAACAATCCTCCTAAGGCAGAAAGGAGCGATGCCAGGATGATTACATTCGGTCCGGAGAGGATGTAAAGTAGCGGCACTACCACCAGACAGCCCAGACCGGCTCCCGCCAGGTCGTAGAGATAGAGCCGGGGGGTGGCGAAGGAGAAGTGGGTCATCACCTGGGCTAAAACCAACCCACCGGCCAGAAAAGGAAACAGAAGCAGAGTGAAGCTACCTAACAGGGAAAAAAATATCTGATAGGGAGTCTCAAACTTCCAGGGGATGAGCAGGTATGTCACAATGGCCAGGGTGATGGAGAGGGCGAAAGCAAAACTCGCCTGGCTCAGTCGGCGAGGAAAAAGCTCCGCGGAGAAGAAACGCTTGGCGGTAAAGACCATCGCCCAGGCGATGGAGATGCCCAGCATTGCCAAAGTAATAGTGAGAAAGGCAAAATGATACCACATAGTAACTGAGAAGATGCGGGTCAGAGCCAGTTCCAGCAAAAGAATAGCCATACTGGTGGTAAAAAGCCCCCAAAGGCTTGCCCTACTGAGCGACCGCTTCATCCTTTCTCCCATTATCTACATCTCATAAAAGACCGTTAGAACAATCTAATATACCAGATGATTAAAACCAAGTCAAATATATGTAGGGGCGAATATTGTATTCGCCCCATTGGTGAATCCTGGATTCACCCCTTTGGCGAATCTTGTATTCGCCCCTTCGGCGAACCTTGTGTTCGCCTTCACTCTGACGGATATTCAGGGCAAAGACCGGATATTTTGAAAACACAGGATTTGCCCCTGCATTTGGCATAAATTTTGCCCTTTATTATACGAGCTAAAGCTAATCAACATTTATCGGAGGTGATAGAAATGGCTATAGTTCGCTGGAGTCCTTTCCGGGAGTTAGTCTCCCTGCAGGACGAGATGAACAAAATCTTTGACGAATTCTTCACTCGTCGCACTGGCGAACGCGCTAACCTGGGGCTGTGGGCGCCGGCGCTGGATATAAGCGAGACGGACCACGAGATTGTCGTCAAAGCAGACCTGCCCGGAGTAAAGAAGGACGATGTCTCCATCTCCATCACCAACAATATTCTGGTGATTCGGGGCGAAAAGAAGCGTGAGGTGGAGGAAAACAAGGAGAACTTCCACCGTGTAGAGCGCCTCTACGGCTCCTTCCATCGCTCCATTGAACTGCCCGCTGTGGTGAAGACCGACAAGGTCAATGCCAGTTACGAAAACGGCGTGTTGACTATAATATTGCCCAAGAGCGAGGAAGTCAAGCCCCAGGAGATTGAAATAAAGGTCAGATAATACTGTAACATCAATCCCCCTGACCTCCTCTCGGGATTTTGGGTAGAAGATGGCCGGGAGCTAAAGTCAGTCCACCGCCGAGAAAAAATATGAGAATAAGTGTTTTATGAGCTATTATTTAGTGTAATCTCAAAAGCGCTACCTAATTTTTAAACACAATTAATTTTAGAATATTCAAAGGAGCACAAAAACAATGTCCAAAGTAATCGGCATAGATTTAGGCACCACCAACTCCTGCGTGGCAGTGATGGAGGGCAGCGAGCCCAAGGTCATTCAGAACGCCGAGGGCAAGCGCACTACCCCTTCCGTGGTGGCATTCACCAAGGACGGTAAGCGCATCGTCGGGGAAATAGCCAAGAACCAATCCATCACCAATCCGGAGAAAACGGTCTATTCCATCAAGCGCTTTATGGGCAGGAAGTTCAACGAGGTGGCACGGGAGCGGGAGATGGTGCCATTTAAGGTGGTGGAAGCGCCCAACGGCGACTGCCGGGTGCAGATTGGCGATAAGGAATACAGCCCTCCGGAAATTTCAGCGATGATACTGACCAAGATGAAGGAGACTGCTGAGGACTATCTGGGGGAAAGAGTTACCCAGGCGGTCATCACCGTTCCCGCCTATTTTAACGACAGCCAACGCCAGGCGACCAAGGACGCCGGCAAGATTGCCGGACTGGAGGTTCTGCGCATAGTCAACGAGCCTACCGCCGCCTCGCTGGCATACGGTATGGACAAGAAGAAGGCACATACCATTGCGGTCTACGACCTGGGCGGTGGCACCTTTGACATCTCCATTCTGGAACTGGGAGAAGGTGTCTTTGAGGTGAAATCCACTAACGGTGACACTCACCTGGGCGGAGACGACTTTGACCAGCGGATAATAGATTGGGCGGCAGACAAGTTCAAAGCGGAGACGGGCATAGACCTGAGGCAGGATAGTATGGCTCTCCAGCGCCTTAAGGAGGCTTGCGAGGTGGCGAAATGCCGTCTCTCTACCATCAGCGAAACCCCCCTCAACCTGCCTATTATCACCGCGGACGCCACTGGCGCCAAACATATGAACTACACCATTACTCGCGCGGAATATGAGCAACTGATACACGACCTGGTGGATAAAACTGTAGCCCCCTGCCAGGCGGCGCTTGCCGACGCTGGGCTTACACCGGATAAGATTGACGAGGTCATCCTGGTGGGTGGAGCAACCCGCACCCCGCTAGTGCAGGAGACGGTGCGACGCATCTTCGGCAGGGAGCCGAACAAATCGGTCAATCCCGATGAGGTGGTGGCTGCTGGTGCAGCCATTCAGGCTGGAGTTTTGACCGGCGAGGTTACGGACATACTTCTGTTGGATGTAACTCCTCTTTCGCTGGGAATTGAGACTCTGGGCGGGGTTTTCACCCGGCTGATAGAACGCAACACCACTATACCCACTCGCAAGAGCCAGGTCTTCACCACCGCGGATAGCAATCAGACATCGGTGGAGGTGCATGTCTTGCAGGGCGAACGAGAAATGGCGGCTTACAATCGCACCATCGGTCGCTTTCATCTGGACGGCATACCACCGGCGCCGCGGGGCATACCCCAGATTGAGGTAACATTTGATATAGACGCCAATGGCATCGTCAATGTCAGCGCCCGCGACCTGGGCACCGGTCGGGAGCAAAAGATAACCATCACCGCCTCCTCCGGTTTGAGCGATGCAGAGGTTGACGGTATGGTGAAAGAGGCTACCACTCACTCTGCGGAGGACAAGAAGCTGCGCGAGGAAGCGGAACTACGCAATATGTTGGACTCCAAGATATACCAATCGGAGCGACTGATAACCGAGTCCGGCGACAAGGTCTCCGCGGACCTTAAGGGCAAGGTGCAGGCGGCGGTGGAGCGGGCGAAGAAAGCCAAAGAGAGTGGAAACATCAGCGAGGTTCGCTCGGCGAGCGAGCAGTTGGACCTGGCGCTGAACGAGTTCTCCACCCAGCTCTATCAGCAGGCGGGAGCGGCATACCAGCAGGCACCAGGGGGCGGTGGAACCCAACCGCCACCGGGCGGCGGAACTCAGCCGCCACCGGAAGGCGCCGCCGGCGGTCCGGGCGGCGGTCCGGCTGGTGGTGAGGGCGAGGTAGTGGACGCGGACTACGAGGTGGTAGACGAGGGGGAAGAAGAGGGGAAGAAGAAATAGAGGCTGGATAAACATTTTGTAAGGGTGGCATTCCATGCCACCCTTTTTTGGTATTTAACAGATGCTTATGATTTTAAGAAGATTCACTACATTTAATTGGAAAATTTCTGCTGGTTGTTGTAAAATGCATTAGGAATTTAATACAAAACATTTCATTATCCCTGAAGGAGGCGTCTATGTCTACCCCATTTCGTCTGTCAGCAATTCTTCTTGCCGGCTTTTTTCTCCTGTTTCCCCTGCATTTCGCTATTGCTGGAAGTCAGACCAGCCCACAATCAGAGATAGTCCTCTGCTCCAATGATGATACAAAGAGCGACCAGCAGACAACGATTGATACCAGTAAGCTGACCTGGCTCTGTCCCGGCTGTGGAACCTATGTTTCTTACCAGAATCTGACTTGTTCCCAATGCGGCACCCAGCGACCGAGCTTAAGCTCCAACCAACTAGAGCTCTACAAGAGCGTGAAGAAACATCCCACGATGAAGAAGGCGGGCATTGCGCTTTCCATAATCGGGGGAGGAGTAGCTGGTTTTGGGTTAATCTTTATGGAGGTCTATTATGAACCCCCTTACTGCGATTACACCATAGGTCCTTTAGGCGTCTTGCTTTTTGTAGTTATCCCCGGCGCAATATTAGGGGGGACCGGTCTGGTGATGCTTCTTGCCTCCAGGGGAACGAAGATGGAGATGCTCCCCCATAAGCAATATCCCCAATTCGGTTATCAATGGCAGGAGAAGCAAGAACCTCTGGGGAATCAACCGAAGACTGATGGCACAATTGTCCACCTATTCAGTATGAGCATCACATTCTAGTTGCGGAGGCTATTCGCCCTGCAAAATGCAAGGTCACGCCTCCGCTACGGCGGAGGCGCGCCGCTTCCGCTACATATTAAATTATTGAGAACGGGATGGCTTTGGTGAAGCTGTCCCATTTACATTTAGAATGCCACGATATTGAATGTATTATAAATCAAGTAATGTGGTCAGAGGGAGAACTTAATACCTATCAAAACATTTCTTGACATCATAGAAATAGTGTATTACTTTTTTAGCAGAGTTAGTGTTTTTTAGGAGGTCAAATATGTCCCCGCAATTCAGAATAATCGTCATCTTCCTGGCTTTAATCTTTCTTTTAGCGCCATTGAACGGGATTATCTTCGCTGAGGAAAAGACCGCGCCGGAGACCACACTTGCCCCGGAGTCCACTACCAGCACCACAGAAGAGCCAGGTAAGGTGGAAATAGAGATTGCCTCTAAATGGAAATGCCCCTACTGTGGTCAGGTCAACAGCAGTGATGATACTATATGCGTCTTCTGTCACCACCAGAAGCCAGCCGATGCCCAGATTATTATTAAAGAGGTATCACCGCAGATAAAAATCGAAACCGAAGAGGGGGAAAAGAATCTGAAATGGCGGTGCACAAAATGCGGTGAATATAACAATTTTGGCGCTACCAAATGTTTTTACTGCGAAGAGCCAAGGCCACCGACCACCTCCAGCGACTATCAACTATTCTATCCGCTCTACCACAACCCCACTATGCACAACGTGAGCAAAGGAATGATAGAAGGAGGGAGTATTGCTATTGCTGGTTCTATAGCATTAATTGTGCTAGGACCATATTTAGAAAAAGGATCAGAAATGCCGGGCTTAATCGCGTTTGTTATAGGACTTCCGGCGACAATAGCCGGCGGCGTGGTCGTAGTTGTGGGAGCCGCGCTCTATGTTAAGTCCATGAATTCACTGGACATGATACCGGTTAAAGCCAGTGATATTAAAGACCTGGGCTGCAACTCACTGGACAACTACCGTCTGCTCACCGAACACCCTACTTTGCCCAGGTCGGATATCACCATATTCAAATTTGGTTTCACATTCTAGGAAAGGGTTATCGGAATTCCCCGCTGGCATTGTCGTCCAATGCCAGCCATTTTTCAAGGGCATCCCCGTGGGGTTATCTGCAGTTAATTATCAAAAAAGAAATCCTGTGGTAATATTTATTACTGAAATTGAGTCATAATATGTCGCTTCAAGCAACACTCCAAACTCAATATAGGGAATAATCCTCATACCCTTTACAGCTATATTACTGCCCAGATTGAGCCGTATATATATAGGCCAATTAATATAATCAAACAGATACGAGTCCAGCCCAACGGTAGTAGCGATATAAGGGTCAAGGATGCCCAGTTTTCCCGGGAGGGGATAGAACCGTCCACCTCCTCCCACAAGTAGAGAGATTTTGGTCTTTTTCTCATCAAAGTTGAATTTGACCATCCTTGCACCCCCTTCTACTAAAAATCCAAAATGCTTTTCCAGTGGGAAAAAAGCACTGCCCCCCACCAGAAAATCTGTATGCTGAAGACCACTAGTATTATTTTGTGGAACAATGAGCACCCCACATAGTGGACCAAAACGAATCCGGGCATTGGCGCTGGCGGAGAGCAAAACTAGAGCTAGAAGTATACAACTGATAATTATGCTCTTACCCCTCATATTCCTCACCCCTCTGATGAAAGAGAGATTGGTAATCAGCGATTATCATAACCAAGGTTGAGTGATTTGACAAGGGATTTATAATCACAAGTTTTAGGATTCGTCAAAAAATTATAATTAATCCAAACAAATGTATTATTTTCTGGAATAACATTGGTTCTAAACTAAAGTCAAATTATTGAAGTAAAAACCCAGGGATTTCTCCCTGGGTTTTTCTATACCTATAAAATGCAGCCGAGGTTGCAAACCTCGGCTGCAATAATTCTTACTTCTCCGCCCCCTCACAAGATATTCCAAACTTTTCCATATTCAACAATCTCTCCCACTCCTCGTCCACATCCCTCTGCAGTTCTTCTAATAGCTTCTCATTGCCCGGCTTGAACAAGTGGTCGAACCGCCCTTGAAGTTTAAACCATTCCTCCGCCGGCTTCTTCTCCTTGGGCTTATAGGTAACCTTCAGCTTGCCGTTTTCCACTTCGTAGAGTGGCCAAACACAGGTGTCCACAGCCAGACGGAGTATATCAATCGTATCCTCCATAGGGTGGCGCCAACCACGGTTACAATCCGCCAGACAGTTAATGAACGCCGGACCACCGCAGTTCACCGCCTTAGCCACTTTATCGGTCAGGTCCTTCCAGTGGCTGGGTATTGCCTGGGCTACATAGGGAATGCGATGGGCGGCCATTATGCCGGTCAGGTCCTTGCGCCGCTGGGTCTTTCCCGGCTTAACCTTGCCGGCCGGCGCCGTCATAGTAAAGGCATACTGGGGTGTGGAGCCGGACCGTTGAATTCCGGTGTTCATATAGGCTTGGTTGTCGTAGCAGACATAGAGCATACGATGTCCCCGCTCCATAGCCCCGGAGAGTGCCTGCAGTCCGATGTCGTAAGTTCCACCGTCACCGCCAAAGGCGATGAAGACCATCTCTTGCTCGTCCTTTATCTTTCCCTGCCTTTTGAGCGAGTTGTAAGCTGATTCCACTCCGGAGATGGTCGCCGCGACATTCTCAAAGGCGTTATGAATCCAGGGCACTCGCCAGGCGGTGTAGGGATATATGGTGGTGGCTACCTCCAAACAGCCGGTGGCGTTGCCTACCACTACCGGTCGGTCAATCGCCGAAAGTACCTGCCTTACCAATATTGAAGCCCCACAACCGGCACATAGCCGATGTCCTCCAGAGAGCCTCTCCGGGCGGGATGATAATTCTTTTAAGCTAGCCATCTATCTTTCCTCCGTTATCTTTAAAGTTTAGGGTTATTCCCGCACGCCTAAATAACCGACCTCTTCCACCGCTTTACCGCTCTTGGCCATCTCCATCGTCTCTTCAAAGGCGCGACGAATAAGCGAAAGACCGATGTCCCGACCGCCCAAGCCATAAATATAATTGCGAATATTGGGCATATTGGGCTCACCGTAGAGGGCGGAGCGCAACTCGGTGAAGACCGGACCGCCGTAGGAGCCAAAAGAGGCCGAGCGGTCCAACACACCAACGGCATTCTTGCCGGTCAGCGCTATCCGCAATTCTTCAACCGGGAAGGGGCGAAAAACGGTGAGCTTGAGTAACCCTACCTTCTTCCCTTGAGCGCGCAGTTCGTCCACCACTACTTTGGCGGTGCCGGCGGTGGAGCCGAGGATTACCAGCACAACTTCGGCGTCCTCCAGATGATAGCCCTCATAGAAACCATATTTGTGACCGGAGAGCTTTTCATACTCGGCGAAGACCTGGGGGATGACCTGGTGGGCAACCTTCATCGCTTCCAACTGCTGGCGCTTGTGCTCAAAGTAATAGTCGTGAAAATCCAGCGGTCCAAAGGTGAAGGGCTTTTTATAATCCAGCAAATTTATTCGCGTTTTGAAGGGGCCGACGAAATCTTTTATCTGTTTATCCTCCAGCACCTCCACCACTTCTATAGTATGGCTAATGATGAAGCCGTCGTAGCAGACCATTACCGGCAATTGGACATCAGGATGCTCGGCCAGGCGGGGTGAGAGGGCGAAGAGGTCGTAGGCTTCCTGACTATTCTCGCAATAGAGCTGAATCCAGCCGGCATCCCTTCCACCCATAGAGTCGGAGTGATCGCAGTGAATGTTGATGGGAGCAGAAAGGGCGCGGTTGACCAGAGCCATACAGATAGGCAGCCGTGAGGAAGCGGCGATATAAACAATCTCCCACATCAGGGCGAAGCCATTTGCTGAGGTGGCGGTCATAGTGCGGGCTCCGGAAGCGGAGGCACCCACGCAGGCGGACATAGCCGAATGCTCCGATTCCACCGCCACCAGCTCAGTGTCCACCACACCGTCGGCTACATATTGGGCAAAGGCGTGCATCATCTCCGTCTGCGGAGTTATGGGATAGGCAGCGACCACATCGGGATTGATCTGTCTCATGGCGTAAGCGGTCGCCTCGTTGCCGGATAGAGCTAATCTTTTTGCCATTTTAGTTCTCCTTTGTGGTCATTACTTTTTCTCTTCTGAAAGACACTGTGATTCCAACTTCATCTCTATTGCGCTCGCCTTCGGCGGACACTCGTGAGCGCAAATGCCACAGCCCTTGCAATGGTCGAAGTCAATGCCCACCATCTTGCCGTCTTTGACCAGGATAGAAGAATCGGGACAATAGACCCAGCAGATGAGACAATGGATGCATTTTTCCGGATGAAAGATGGGGCGATAGGTGCGCCAGGAGCCGGTCTCATACTCATTGGCGTTACCCGCTTCGGTGATAATACCCCCGATAGGTAGTTCCTTCCAACCTTTCGGTTTCATAGTTTGTTTACCTCCTGGTAAGCGCGCTTGATGGCTTTGATGTTGCCGGAGAGCACTTTGGGATTTTTGCCAAATTTGTCGGTGAAGACCGCCTCCAGAGCGGAAAGTTCCACCAGGCCGGTCATCTTAGCCAGAGCGCCGAGTACTGGCCCGTTGGGAAAAGCCCTGCCCAACTCGTCAATGGAGATGCCGGTGGCGTCCACAGTCCATACATTATCTTTAACGCCCAAGCGTTTTGCCATATCTGCAGGAGAAAGACAGGTGTTAACCAGGATGGGACCACCCTCCGGTTGACCCAGACGGATATCCACGGCACCGATTAAGGTATCGTCAATCACTACAACAATATCCGGGTCGGTGATAAAGGCATGGATGGGGATTGGCGAGTCGGAGATACGAGTGAAGCCGCGCACCGGCGCCCCGGCTCTCTCGGGTCCGTAGTCGGCGAAACCCTGGATGAACTTGCCCTGCCCGAAGGCGGCTTCGGCGAGGAGCTGGGCAGCGGTCTTCACCCCCTGTCCACCCCGACCGTGGAAACAGACTTCAGTGAGTTTAGCACTCAAAGGAATAGCCTCCGTTCAATTGGGAACAATAAATTTATGGTGAATAATTTCTTGTCAAAGTCAGGAAACAAGTTTGTTAAAAAATTATCAGATTAACCCGCAAATATACTACTCTTGAAAGGGAAAGTCAAGGAAAAATGTTGGGAAAATTGGAGTGTGGGAAGAAGTTAAGCCATCAAGGGATTTATGAGCTGGTTCTGTCTTTCTATTTTGGCAATGTTAGAATATAATAGTATATTCTTACATTAATTAAAAAAGGCGCTCGTTCAAAGAGCGCCACGGATATTTACGAAAGCTGACAAGCTACTATCTCACCACCACCACTCTTTCTGAAGCAGATAAGTTCATCTGGGTAGCGCGAAGGGTATAAACTCCGTTGGCTAATCCGCCTACATCTAACTGCTCAGAGAGCTCGCCGGCAGAAATAACCTGAATATCCTTGCTCGCTACCACCCGCCCGGTCAGGTCGTATAATTCCAATGTTACGTTGCCGGTTTGGGGTAGGGTTAGAGCTATGTTCAGCACATCGGATGCTGGATTGGGATATACTTTGGTGATGGCGAAGGCTGGTGGTGTAGGGGCACAGCAAGCTGTGCCCAGAATTTCTGTGGATTCATCGGCTAGGACAGCTTCCAGACGGTATTCGTAGGTTTTGCCCGGCTCTACCGCAGAATCAGTGTAGGCGTAGGGGTTCTGGCCGGTGATGAGGGAGGGATTGACCTTAGTCCAATCAGCGTCTTGCTTTTGTAGCGGAGAGCTATAGCTCTCCGTTACAATATTATGCCGATAGAGGTTGAAGCCGGCGATTTGCTCGCCCTCGGTGGTCTCTACCTGCCAATTGAGAGTAATGGAATCTTCTTGCGCTGTGGCGGTGAAGCAGAGAAGGTTGACCGCCAAACCAAAACCATCACCCTGCCAGGCGAGGTTGAGACTCCATTGCCCATTGATGAATTCATCAAAAGCAATGTAGGGTTGGTCTGCACAATTTAGCGCCAGGCTGTTTATAGGCCAGGAGTCATTGTAGTCGCACTGTTTGACCAGGGTTTCAATTTCCCAGCTAGCCCCGTCAAAATACGCATACTTAATATAATGATTCGGGGATTGATAGTAGGCATAGGATATGTGAGGACGACCTTGGCTATCAATAACCAGTGAGGAGCTATATCCTGTGTTTTGCGCATCGTCCACTACCTGAATATCCCACCCCTTTCCATCCCAATGGGCGTAGCAGAGATTGTAGTTCTTGCAATAGGAGATATGCGGATTGCCTTGTTGGTCAATGGCTATGGATGTGCCGTAGAAAGAATCACTGACCGCTTCATCAACCAAACTAATCTCCCACTCGCTCCCCGTCCAGTGAGCGTATTTAGTCGTATGGTTGACATCATCATAGTATGATATATGCGGATGGTCCTCTGCATCCAAAGCAATACAACTGCCATAGCCAACACTGTAGCTTGAATCATCCACTTTCTGGTTTATCCAATCGCTGCCCTGTTTGTACGCATAAACAAGGCTCGTACAACCGGTATCCCAGTCTGGGCTGTTGAAAGTAATGCGAGGACTATCCTGACTATCCAAGGCAAGAGAACTTTTGTAGAAAGAATAAAGAACTGGATTAACCCACTCCCATATCCATAGTTCTCCATCAAAGTAAGCGTATTTAATGTCAGATTGGCCTGGACAGTAGCTGATGTGAGGTCTATCCAGGCTGTCTAATTTGATGTGAGAGTCATAGCCTTCATCCAATACATCAACAACCGAAGCCTGCCATTCTTGCCCGTTCCAAAAAATGTAGCGCAGCTGTGTTTCATAATCCGGACTAAGGTTGATGTAGGACATATGCGGAAGTCCCTGGCTGTCCAGGGCCAGGCTGGGCATACTCGGCCTATCTCCCACAACATCAGGATTGAGGGTCTCGATATGCCACTCCCCGGCGATAGAGATATGTGCCCATAATACCAGCGCCAGGCCAGCTATGGTAACTGCAAAGGCAGTTTTGGGTAGATTTCTCATATTCACCTCCTATTTGTTCTCAGGAATATAGACAATCCTGCTCGTCTTAGAGAGCTGTGGTGCCTCCAATTTTACGGTATATAGTCCGGCATTTAAGTTCAGGCTCTCCAAATTAACTGTTATCTCGCAGTTACCGCTTTCTATGGGATAGTTCTGCTCCATGACCAATCTTCCGCTAAGGTCGTATAGCTTTATCTTCATCTGACCGGAGACGGAATCGGTTATGCTTATATTCAAATTATCGGTCACCGGATTGGGATATACTTTGGTGATGGCGAAGGCTGGTGGTGTAGGGGCACAGCAAGCTGTGCCCAGAATTTCTGTGGATTCATCGGCAAGAACCGCCTCCAGCCGGTATTCATAGAACTTGTCCGGCTCCACCGTGCTGTCGGTGTAAGCGTAGGGGTTCTGGCCGGTGATGAGGGAGGAGTTGACCTTAGTCCAATCAGCGTCTTGCTTTTGTAGCGGAGAGCTATAGCTCTCCGTTACAATCTCCCGGCGATAGAGGTTGAAGCCGGCGATTTGCTCGCCCTCGCTGGTCTCTACCTGCCAGTTGAGCAGAACCGAGGAATCCTCTTGCGGCGTGGCGGTGAAGGACAGGAGGGAGATGGCCAAGCCCCCGCCCTGCCAGGCGAGCTTGAGATAACTACCATAGCCATAATCTGGGTAATATTTATAAACAATATAAGGCCGGTCCCATCTATCCAGCGCTAACCAATCGGAAACAACCCACACGGTATCTACAACCTGTAATTGCCAAGTATTCCCATCAAAGTAGGCATATTTCAAATTCCCGACGGGGTAATCATAATGATAGGAAATATGCGGCATTCCCTGACTATCAATAGCCAGAGAAGAACCATATAAAGCTTCTATAGCATCGTCCACCATCTGAATCACCCATTCACTACCATCCCAATAGGTGTAATAGAGGTTATCGTTTTTAAAATATGAGATGTGTGGCTTATCCTGTAGGTCCATACATAGCGAAATTAGACTGTAGTAAGTTATACTGGGGTCAACAGTGCTTATCTGCCATACGCTACCGCTCCAATGGGCATACTTGAGTTGGTGCGTAATATCAGTAATATAAGCTATATTTGGGTTGTCGTTAGAATCAATGCATATTGAATTCAAAGTGCCCACATTATTTTCTACTATCTCGTTTATCCATTCACCTCCTTGGTTATATGCATATACCACACAAAGTTGAAAAGGTTGAGTCTCATCAAAAGCGGCAAGGGATAAATGGGCTTGGTCTTGACTGTCTAAAGATAAAGAGTTCCAAGAATATTGAGCGGTATAAAGAATTGGATTAACCATCTCAAATGTCCAATTATCACCATCAAAATCCGCCAAATATGTGAAGAAATCACTATTGAAACTGATTTTGGGTCTATCCTGACTATCAAGTTTAATATTAGTGCCAAATAATGGACCTAGGTTATTGGCTACAGTGCTAACTACCCAATCGGTTCCATTCCAGAAAGCATATCTTACCTCATCGTTCTCCCATGGAAAAGATACATAAGAAATGTGAGGTATTCCCTCATTATCTACATCAATGCAAGGATAGGATGGGCTATCCCCTATAACTTCGGGGTCCAGAGTCTCTATATGCCACTCGTCAGCCTTACAAATGCACGGTGAGATTAAGAGCAATATGCCAGCTATTGACGCTGAATAAAAAATTGTCAGTAGGTATCTCATATAAGCCTCCTATCTGCTTTCTGGTGCGTAGACCAGCTTACAGACTCTAGATAATCCGGGTATCTCTATTTTAGCCAGATAGATTCCCGAATTCAGGCCTAAATTAGACAGATTAACAACTATATTATTATCTCCATCATCAATAGAATAGTTATCTTCAAGAACCAATCTGCCGCTCAGGTCATAGAGCTTAATCGTCATCTCCCCCGAGACCGAGTTAGCTATACTTATATTTATATTGTCATTTACTGGGTTGGGGTAGAGAGAAACATTAGGTATTTCCGGATTAGTAATGCTTAGATTATTTTTATTGATTTTAGGACCTTCATTCCCGTTTCCAAATTCACTGTATATTGGTAGAATATACAAGGATGGGTCCCCAAAAACAAGATAGGAATAGAAGTCATGAACGGCATATTTCCATCCCGTGCTGCCAAAGGCATAAGTACTCATATTAGCCACACCTGCCCAATTCATCAGTTTCCCCAAGTGCCCTTCTCCACCATAAACAGAAGCACCAACTGTATACCCGTAGAGAACTTTGAATAGCCACTTATCAAAAGTCTCACAAGTCATGGTATATGTTGGTTTTGTAGCAGCAATAACCCCCTCGGCACCTCCTGGATAGTCCATCCAGCTCTCTGCTTGGCAGAGCACATCCCCCTTGTCGGGATGAGGCATGAAACGACCAGTCCAACAGGTAACATCAAATACTACTGGTCGAAAGGGTGAAGGTTGACCATATATTATTTGGCTAATCTGGTAATCTCCAAAATTCTGGCCTGATAAGTCCCAATCACTCCAATATTCAGGTTGACTATGACCGAAGTAATTGACTACCTGATATCGCTCCTCAATAGCTTGAATGACAGTTGCATTAGTAACTGCTGGGTCATTCCCATATTGTGGAGTAAAAGTCGGGTGGTATAAAGGATAAACTTCGTTACTAATTTGCATTTTTGTCGTTACAAAAGGTTCTCTTGGGCTCTTGTGAGCTACTTGCAGACACTTCAACATTAGCCCTGGCTGCCAGATGTCATAATGGTCAGCTATCTTCTCCACCCAAATTTCCGCATAGTTAGAACCCCATTCACCAACGCATATTCTACCTATGGCTAAACTCGGTAGTGGAATCGGACTGGGGCCAGGGTTAAAACATACATAAGCTATGTCCGAAGGAATACAATAGCCACCGTAGTCATAGTCAGCAGGGGCAGGGTCAACCACATAGTCAGGTTCAATGTAGGTTTCGTCGCCAAACAAAAGCACATAATCGTTGCGGTTAAGCTGATAGAAATCATAAATGATTTCCTCCACTTCACCGCTTACCAAGAAATAGTCATAGCTGTTAACTTGGACATCATAGCTGCCACTATTTGTCAATAAATCTGCTAAATCTTGTGCTTCATCATTAAATTCGTCACGGGTGATTATCAGATAATCATACCCCGTGCTCGTATCCACCTCCGCCATCCCCAGACTATCGTAGTTCACAATCACTCCCCGATACATCTCCACAAAGTCCGGGTCGGCACCTATGGGCATTGTCCAATCACCGAATCCCTCAGCCCCTGGCTTATGATAGACGGTAACCAACATCTGCGGGTGGACTATTAACTCCCTTTTCGCGGGATTATACTCAAAGGGCACTATCCCGGTGTGGGCTACGCAGACCTCCCGCATTATGCTGGTCTCGCTAACAGTAGCCCTATCCTTAGGATACCAGGTATCCTGGGAGTAGAACTGCTGGTCAAATTCAAAACCGTAGTCTTCATCGTCGAATATCGGCTTCTGCTCCGGATATATGAGCATATCCTCCAAGACCACCTTATCCTGGTCCTTATACTCTATGCTGTTCGTGGACGGCTCCAGAAAGCCCACGAACTGCCCTATCGCCGGAATTGCCGGCTTGCCGATCTCTCCCAGTGTGGCAAAGTCAGGTAGCTCCAGCTTCTGAAAGGTGTAACCCCCCTCATTTACCTCCTCCACCCACATACCAGGAATAGTAACCTCCAAGGTGGTGTGGTAGCTGTCGTCCTCCAGGACTTTGATTATGGGTGGTGTGCCTTCGGGCGTTTCATACTCCCCGAATGATAGCCATTTACCGTCGGCAAGGGCAGGAAGGGGAAGAAGGAGAGCTACTATGATGAGAATGGCAGGTAAAGAACTTACGGATTTTTGGGTAAACATTGGATTACCTCCTTGAAGGTTATCACTATTAACTAAATAATAATTGTCTTTCATATAAATATTTTAGCTCTGCGTATGGTATTTGTCAAGATATTTTTTGTGGAATTTTTAAGATTTTACATTTCCCCAAATGCAAACCGCCGCACGCCTGAAAACTGTGTCTGTTAGCATAACCCTTGTCTCAGCAAAACTCCCTATCTATTGTAGCGGCAAAGGTGATGAGTCCCTAGCGCACATTAGCATTCAGACTAACGCAAGGTTAACCCCATCACCTATCTCTACTCGTTCTATATCTCTGGTTGCTGAGTAATACTAGATTTAGTTATAGAATAAAAAATAAGCTCCAAAATGGAGCTCGGGATTACGCTGGTATTTAAGAGCGATATTACATAAATTGCTTGGAGACCTCCACCTCAAAAATCTCGGCACCAGCTTTTAGCTTGGGAGAAAGGTGAGAAAGAAATTTCCGTTTTGTATCGGCAATTTGCTGAGCGTAGATGGAAGTTGCCATTCCCATACCTTTGGCCTCTTCCACCTTTTCCTTACCTATTTCGGCGACCAGGTCGGTGATAAGGTTTTTTGCTAGAATCAGGGCTTCGTTATTATCCTCAATCATAATTTTCCGCAAGTTTTGCCGCTATTAACAAATCCTTCAACTAGCTCAACAATATTAATATTCTAACATAAATATAATCAGTTTCCACAACTTTTTTCGGAAAAGCGCAAATTATTTGCTATCTTGACCAACATCTGAAAATATCGCCCTCCTATCAAGCTCCAGTAATTTCCCCTGGTCACTTTGATATACATTGGTTATTTCCACTTCCAGGGAGAATAATGCTTTCATCGCTTGCTCTCGTTGTTCCCAGGGTATGGAAAGCACTACCCCGCATTCTCCTCTAACGGTTTGCGGCTTAGGGATTACCTCCACCTCTACACCCACCGCCAGCAGTTTACGTTCCCCATTGATAACCTGATGAGTGGTAGCCAGGGCTAAAATCAGCTTGGGGTTAGGTTTGTTCATCAGAATGGTTTTTCCTTTGGTCTGGTTTCACGCTCATAGGCAGGTAAAGAATGAAAGTGGTGCCTTGACCAACAGTGGAGTTCACCTCCACCCTTCCGCCGTGATATTCCTCCACTATTCGTTTGACCAGAGAAAGCCCCATGCCCCAGCCACGCCGCTTGGTGGTGAAGCCGGGTTCAAAAATGTGGCGCAGAGCGGAAGCAGAGATGCCCTGCCCGTCGTCGCTTACTTTTATCAGAGCAAACCGATGGAGAGCGTCTTCTTCTACGATTATGCTTATTCGGCTTTTGGTTTTTCCACTGACCGCAGTAACCGCATTTTTTAGTAGATTCTCACAGCACCAGCTTATCTGCTCAGTATTAATGGGAATGACCATTTTGGGGGGATATTTCTCTTCCAGGTTAGTACCCTTTGCTGAGAAGTTGAAGCGAGTTCGGTAATAGTCAACCGCCCGATGCACGCAATCCACCAGGTCCTTGCGATGCAGCGCCGGCTTGGTGCCGATGGAGCCGAATCGCTCGGTGATTCTACTCAGGCGATGCACATCCCAACCAAGCTCAGTGAGTGCGGTTTGCATTAATTTCTGGTCGTTCTGGTCCAGCGCGGAGAAGTCAACATCCCGAAGAAGCTCCAGCCAGCCGATAAGCGAGGAGGTTGGAGTGCTGAGCTGATGAGCGGTCTCCTTAGCCATGCCCACCCACAAGGCGGTCTGCTCACCTTGCTTGGACCGGCGATAGGTGAAAACCCCGATGAGCAAAAAAGCTACAACCAGGATAATTTGCGCTATGGGCAACCACTTTATTAACGTAACTACCGCCGGCTCCTGGTAATGGAAAAGAAAGACGGTCTCAGCCATCAGCTCGTAGGTGTTAGGATTCATATGGTAACGAACTATGGGTATGGGAGGATTCTGCAGGTCCATTCGTTTAACCAGCAGGCTAACTTTGTCCAGGTCGGCGGGATTTTCTTCATCTATACTGAAGCCTAAATTTTTTGCGGCGATATAGTTACCATTGGTGTCAGTTAGGACCGAGGGGAAATTCATAGTGTCGCCTATCTCCGAGGCTAGTTGGTCGGTGACCTCTTGAACTTTGGAGGAGATTAACATAGAGGAGACAATGGCGTAGGCGGTAGAGGTCTTTTCATATTCCTGTCTTAAACGGTTGACCACTAACTGGCTATAGGTGAACATAATGGCACTTATCACCGTCATACCAATGATGAAGTATAACTCAATAAAATAACCCCTTCGGCGGGGTCTAAGTTCGTAAGCGCTTGCCGAAATTTTCCTTCTGCCTACCGACCTATCTTTGCTATTGTCCTTCTTCTTATTCATCACCTTTTACCATTAGAATATTGCCGCTCCCAGACCAAACTGAAGATACCACCCATTGCGGTGCATGATGGGCTTCAGGTTTTTGGGGTCAAACTGTCTCAGGTCTCCCAAAATAAAATGCAGCTTAAACCCCAGGTCCAGGAGCAGGTGAGGGGCTACATTGTAGTCTGCGCCCAGGGCGAGGTGCGTAGTAAGATTTAAATGGGTTTGATAGAGAACACTCTCGTCAGTCTTTATATTCCAAGCCAGGAGCCCAACTCCAATGCCCAGGTAGGGATGCACTTTAACTCTGGGAAGAATGGAGGCGTAGATGGTGAGATGCACAGGGATGTAAGTGTTTTCAATGAAGTTCTCCACTTTGGCGTTCTGCTTCGTCTTGGTCAATCCCACGCCTAGCTCAGCCTTTAGCCCAAAGAGATGTTTAAGTGGATTACCGGTCCAAATTGCCTTGGCAATTAACTCCGCCCCGGGGGCAACGGGCAGGTCGGCATCCACATATTTACTGAATTTGTATAATCCCAGGTAGAGCCCGGCTCCAACCTGAAACTGTCCAACTTTGAAAGCGGTTGCCGGTCCGGCAAGTAGACTCACTACCACTACCGTTGCGAGCAAACTGAAAATTCTTGGTCTCATGAAATTGCTGGCTTCCTTTAATTAATTCATTTAGGTAGATGATGTGTGTTGCCTAACTGGCTGAGATTAAGCTGACTCCGCTTTTTTCCTTCTGCGAAGTAAATTTATTAGCAGTAGCAGGAGTATGAGAGCTAAAGTGCCAATAAAAATATATATCCAGGCGGGAAGCTCCCCCTGTTTTTGTCCCTTTTCTACTAATTTTAGTTGAATCTTATCCATTGCGGATTTCGCTTGAAGGCGCACCTCCGGGTTCTCGTCGTGGCGATAAGCCTCCCGCAGGTATTCCATCGCCGAAGGGTCGCCTATCTCTCCCAGAACCCAGCAGACTTTCAGTCGCACCTCCCATTGAGGTAATTTTAGGGCTTTGACCAGTAAAGGAAGAGCGGACTCGCCCAACTGTGGAATTTTTTCCCAGTCCTGTTTGGCGATAAGATATTGCGCCTCCACTGTTCTGACAAGTGGCTTCCAGCCCCTTTGGTCCAGGGCTTGGGCGGCGGCGAGACGGACGGCATCGTCCTGGTCCCATAATCTTCCAATGAGCGCCGTGGTGGCAGTTTCCTCGGAGAATTCGGAGAGTTCTTTCACCGCGGAGAGCCGTTCCGAAGCGCTCTCCGCCCCGCTGGCTTTGGCGATTAACTCGTCCAGCTCCCCAGCTAGTGCCAGATTCGCCCAATAACTAAAGGCGCAAAAAGACAACAAAGAGATAAGTATCTTCAAGGAATATCCCTTTTTCATTTCAATCACATATGGTAACCATATAATCAGACAAGAAAGATGGCGGTTAAGGCGGGAGAAGCTGGACAGCTACTGTAATCTACTTATTGGCAAACCACGCTTTGCTCTTCTCGCTACTTATCTCCGGGAAGTCCTCGCCCAAAATTTTTTCCTCATCAAACGCCTGGCGGGTTTCCACAGTGTCTTTCACCAGTAATATCTCTATAGCCTCGGGAGTGCCGATGCGGGCTAGGGCTACCGCTGCTTTGCTGCGCACCTCTGGACTGGGGTCGTCCAAGGCAATAGCCAGGTCTCTTATCACCTGGGGGTTACCTATTTCTCCCAGTGCCCAAACCGCCAGACTGCGGAAATATTCATCGCTATGTTTCAGATATTTACGCAGGTGCATAATTATACTTTTATCATTTATTTTAGCTAAAGCTTGTGCCGCCGATTCATGTATATCGGTCAAAGAGCGCAGAAGTGGCAAAACCGCTCGTCCGTCCCCTATCTCCCCTAAAGCCCAGGCGGCAACCTTACGAACGATGGGGGATTCGTCCTTTTGCAATAACTCAATTAATGGCTCTACCGCGCCTTTATCATCCATACGACCTAGAGCTTTGGAAACTGCTGAACGAACTCGTTTGCGACGGTCTTCGGTCGCCGAGAGCAAGTAGGGAAGCCCCTTTTTGCCCAACTTGGCTAGTGCCCAGGAGGTTTCGTCAGGGAACTCTCCCAGCATATGGGTGAGAGCCTCTGCAGAGCTAACGTCCCCAATCCGACCCAGGGCAATTATGGCTGCTCGGCGCACACCTTTATCGGTATCCTCCAGAGAGGCGACCAATATTTTCACTGCCCGATGCACCCCAAGATTACCTAGAATAGTGGTGATAAGAGCTCGGATGTAGGGACGACTATCTATCATCGCCACGCTCAGCTGAATAATCGCCCTCTCGCCCATCTGCGATAGTGCGTTGGCCGCCGAGTTGCGAAAGCTGATACTTTCGCTGGAGAGTAACTTAATCAACGCCGGAACGGATTCCGCTTTCCCCAGTCTCCCCAAAACTTGGCAGGCGGTAATGACTACCTCTCTACTGGGGTCTTCTAGGAGCTCCTCCACCGCCTTGGCTACTTTAGCGGTTTTTATATTGGCCAGTGACAAAGCCGCATACGACCGGATAGAGGTTCTGCGGTCTTGCATGGCGGAAATGAGCTCATCTATTTTGCGCTCTTTAGCCAGTTGGTCTATCTTCTCTTTGCTGTAATAATGCATATCTAATTCAAGTTTCAGAATGACTGTATTTGCTCTTTTGCCGGTTTAGCATTATTATAAATATAACATAAAAATGATGATTACTGCTGCCTAAGTTCTTTTCACAGTTTAATGATGATGCTTGAAGCTATTGGGCATATTTTTCCAATATCTCCAGTGCTTCACTGGTGCCAATCTTTTCCAGCGCCTCGTAGGCTCTCTTGGCAACGCCTTCGTTTTTATCCCCCAAAAGCAAGGAGAGGGGACGGACCGCTTCGCTGGACTTTATCTCTCCCAACGCCCAGGCGGAATTCTGCCGAACGATAATATCCTTATCTTTAAGCGCGGTGATGAGAGCTGTAGTAGCCAATGGGGATTTTAACTGTCCCAGGGCATAGGCGACCGCTCTGCGCACGTTCTCAAATTTGTCGGAAAGGGCGTTGATTAACCCGTCAACCGCAGTAACCGCACCAATCCCCCCCAGGGCGGTCGCAGCCGCCTCCCGCAACTGGTTTTCTTTGGAGGTTAGAGCCAGCAGTAACGCATCGGTAGCCTGGGGGTCTTTTATCTCTCCCAGTGCCGTGGCGGCAGCGACTTGCAGCGAAACAGTCTTTACGCTCAAGAACGGCAGTAGTTTTTCGGTAGCAGATGAAGAACCGATTAATCCCAGGGCATTGATGGCTGATAGCACAGTGTTATTATTATCAGAATCCAGAGCAGTCAATACCTCAGAAACTGCCGCTCCACCGATAGCTCCCAGGGCTAGAGCCGCAGTCTTGCGAGTAACCTCATCAATATCGGATAGCGCCGACACCAGAGGCAGGATAGCCTCTTCCGCTTTCATCTGTCCCAGGATATCGGCAGAGCAACGGCGCACTTCCACCGAGTCACTCTTAAGACCGGAGATGACCTCCGGTATTGCCGCATAGCCTATCTGCAAAATAGCTTGCTTGGCCTGGGTTTGAATGAAATAATCCAGGGAACCCAGCTTCTCCATCAATGCGGATACCGCTTCACTTGAGCCCAGTTGAGCAAGAGCATTGCTGGCGGCAATGCTAACTTGTTGGTCGGGGTCATCCACCAAAGCTCGCACCGCTTCAGTTACCTTTGGGTCACCGATTAAACCCAGAGTGATTACCGCCCTCTCCCGCACTGCCGGGTTTTCGTTCTCCAGAAGCGGCAGAAGGGCATTGATCGCCTGACTGCCGAGTATTACCAGAGCGTCGGTGGCCGCCTTACGAATCCATTCATCGTAAGAGGAGAGCTTCTGCACCAGCGGTTCAATGGCTCGGGGGTCGCCGATCTCCCCCAGAGCGATGATTGCTGATTTACTGACCGAAAGAGCTGTATCATCTATAGCGGTCAGAAGATAATCAACCGCCTCCGGGTTCTTCATCTTACCCAATTGATAGCAAGCCTCACGCCTCTCGGTCTCGTCTCCAGTCTGCAGCATACCAATATACTTTCTTAGCGCCAACTGTTCCGAAGTGAGTTGTTTAGGTTCGTCTGAAAATACCAGACTATTAACAGAGAGAATCAACACTGTCAATGCCATCAAAAAGACCCAAAACCGATACATATTTCTAACCATATTTTCTCCAAAAACTGGCAAAAAAGCGCTTTTAAAAATTTAACCAACGATAATATTAGAGATAATTGCCCAAGATGATAACAATACTGTTTATTATCTTCAATGAAAATAGTCTTAACCGGTTTGGATTACATAGAAATTCGCTGAATGAGGGGGATAGCGAAATAAATAATGAAGCCCAAAGTGACCGCATACATTAAAGGATGCACCTCGCGGAAGCGCCCGTGAATCATCTTCATAAGTGTAAAGGTTATAAACCCAGCCCCGATGCCATTGGTAATAGAATAGGTGAAGGGCATCATTATGATAATCATAAATGCGGGAATAGCTTCGTCCATCTGCTCAAAGTCAATCTCCCGAATAAGGGTGGTCATCAGGAAACCGACTAGAATTAAAGCCGGTGCCGTAGCCTGTGGGGGGATGATGCTTATTATCGGATGGAAAAAGATTGCTAGAAAGAAGAGCAACCCCACAATTACGGGCATAAGCCCACTCCTTCCGCCGCTGGCTATTCCCGCAGTGCTCTCCACATAGGAAGTAACCGAACTTGCTCCAAAGAATCCGCCTACAGCCGCCGCTAGACTATCTACTAGAAGTATCATCCGCAGGCCGGGGATTTTGCCCTCCTTGGTCATTAAGCCGGATTTGGCACCGACGCCCACTACCGTGCCCATAGTGTCAAAGAAGTCGGAAAGCATCACGCTGAAAATGGTCAGTGTGGCTCCCAGGATGCCCAGCCTGGAGAAAACGGAGAAGTCTATATAACCGAAAGTGGAGAAGTCCGGTGAGGCGAATAGGTTCGAGGGAATGACGGCAGTTCCCGGCAAAAATCCCAGAACCCCGGCTCCTTTTTCGTCAACTCCGGCTATGTAGTTAACGGAAATAGCGATGACTGCAGTAGCCAATATGCCCAGAAGTATCGCTCCGGGAACTTTTCTGGCAGTCATCACCGCGGTCAGAATGAACCCTACTATTACCAGGAAGACCGGAAAGGCAGTCGCGTCGCCCAGGGTGACCAGAGTATTTTTGTCGCTAACGACTATTCCGCCATTTTGAAAGCCGATGAAGGCAATGAATATGCCTATACCCACACCGATAGCCACCTTGAGAGACTGGGGAATAGCCCGCATCACCGATTCCCGAAAGCGAGTGAGCACCAATATGGTAATAATCAATCCCTCAATGACGAAAACCCCGAAGGCTGGCCTAAAAGAACCCATATTAGCAGCCAGCTGATAGGCGGCGATAGCATTGAGCCCCATACCGCTGGCTAAAGCCAAGGGGAAGTTGGAGAATAGACCCATAAGGATGCACATCAGCCCGGAAGCGAGGCAGGTAGCAGTTACCGTGGCAGAGATGGGTAAGGCGATATCCTTCATTGCCGGGTCCCCAAAAAAGGAGAGAATCTGGGGATTCACGAAGATGATGTAAGCCATAGTGATGAAGGTAGTTAAGCCAGCAATAATCTCTGTCCGCAAGTTAGTTTTAAGTTCTTCAAACTTAAAAAGACCGCTTAGCATTATTCCTCCTGTTCAATTCCCGGCGGGATAGCTGGAATGACAATAAACTATCATTAAAATGGAAATTGGTCAAGTGATGTAGATGTTGATTATACAAGGTAATATCATTAATTATATTATCGCTCAATAGAAATTGCATTAATATTAAGAGATAATATGGTGTTTGCCAAAAATCCTAATTTTCTCAGCTTTGGGAATAGGTCTATGTTATATTAAGCTAATCTCAAAAAACATTTTTAGCCATTAAACCCCATCCGATTAGACCTTGTCTAATCACTCAGATAGGGGTAAACCTAACCATAGGAGGGAGCATTATGCATAAGATAACAATTTTTAATCTGTCTCTTTTGTTTCTAGTATTAATGTTCCTTAGCTGCGCCCAGCAAAGTGACCGGGATTCGGTAAATGACCTGATTAACGGAAACGCCGGCGCTTTCTTCAACCCCTTTGCAGAGATGAGCGAAAGCGGAGGAAACTATGGGATGCTCTCGGCCCCATTTGGTGGAGATGCTCATATTTATACCTGGTGGCGGGAGTTTAAGCTGCCTCCCGATGATAGACTCATCACCATTCAAGTCGCCGGTGATACTGCCAATGTTACGGTAAGCGACGACATCACCGGCCATTTCTATGTGGATACTACCGATGACGGTATCCTAAACCCCGGTGAAAAGGATATGCACCATTCCGGGCTTATCTACGCCGAATTCCTCTACGACCCCAATCATCAAAGCCCCTATTCCAATGGCCAGGGCTGGTATCTTTCCCAAATCAGCGCCTACGAGTTTAGAATGTATGAACAACCAAAACAGACGGTGGAGATAGAGTCCATTCGGGTGCATACCGCCGACGAAAGCTTCGACTACACCTACACCGACCCGGCTCAATTATACGATGTGGAGACCGAGGTGCCGTATTTTCAAGTCGGCGATGTAGTCTATGTAGATGTAACCTGTTCTAATTCCTCAACCGAGGGCTGGGACCCACCCACATTTGTCTACCTGCACTATAATCTTGACAGCAGGGACTTATTCACCGATACCGGCGACCACCAGCACTTCACCGGCTCCTGGGTGCCACAAAGTCCTGGGGTGCACCACGCCTGCGTTGATGTAATTGACAGCGCCTGTATCCAAAACGAGACTGAGGACGACTACAACGCCACCGCTTGGGCTATGCCCTACATAGTAGAGTGATTAATTTTCTTCAGAAGATGTCTAGATAAATTTGGCCCTACAACGGGCCTGCTACCAGCGAGCCGGAGGGAGGTTGATCCCCGCAAGGGTTGATCCCTCCCTCCAAATCATTTTAGAATTATGTGTATGTGCAGGGGAGAATCTCATTCTCCCCATTTTTTCCTTCCTCAACCCCATTGGGCGATGCGTCTCCGCCACGGCGGAGGCGAAGAATCGCCCCTGTCCAACGAAACAATATGCTCAGGTCACAGGGGAAATCCTGGCGATTTAACGGCAAAATTTCTTGCAGCTTAAGGAAATTTTGTGCTAGAATAACTTAATACTTTACCTGAGTTATCCAATTATGCAACCCTACAAGCAGGACGAGTTTTTTCTTCAGAGGGAGCTGACCGAAGAAAAGAGGGTGGAGTTAATCAATCGGTTGGCTTCCGAGGTAGTGGAGCGCAACCTCACCGCCCCTGCCATCTTTCTTCTGGAGATGGGCCGACCTTTCACTTTCATCGGTTCCCAGGTGATGGTCTTTCTTGAACCAATTATCCAGTCTATATTCAATATCAAGATTTATAATCACATCCGTTTAATGTTGGAGGACCGCAAAAATCTGGACGAACTGCTCCTGCGCATTGAGGACTACGACGAGAAATTCCGGTCCGAACAGAAGGAGAGAAAAAAAGGGGGGAAAGAAACGGAAAAACTCCGCAGAAAGGAAAAGCGGGAGGCTAAGAAGCGGGGGTTTGGGCAATAGTGTTGATGGAATTAGCAGAAAATCGCAGTAAAAGGAATTAACTCCGGGCGATTTTGCGATAAATTACCAGAAAGGAAGAGTTTTGATGGCGGAAAAGGAAAAATGCGTTGACCGTATCCTGGCCACCGACTGCGGCTCTACAACCACCAAAGCCATCCTCATTGAAAAGCGAGGAAATGAGTATCGTCTGATAGTGCGCGGTGAAGCCCCCACCACCGTAGAAGCTCCGGCTGAAGATGTAACCCGTGGTGTGCTCAACGCCGTCGGCGAGGTGGAGGAACTGACCGGTCTTAAGCTAATAAAAGACGAAAAGTTAATAACCGGTAAGTTCACGGAAAATGAGGGCTCTAAAATATTTATGTCCACCTCTTCCGCCGGTGGTGGTCTGCAAATGATGGTAGCCGGGGTGGTTAAGTCTATGACCGCGGAGAGCGCTCAGCGGGCGGCATTGGGCGCCGGTGCCATAGTGATGGATGTGCTCGCCTCCAACGACGGTCGACTACCCCACCGCAAGATAGAAGCCATTCGCCACCTACGACCGGATATGATTCTTCTATCCGGAGGAATAGATGGAGGCACCATAACCCATGTGGTGGAGCTAGCCGAGATAATCGCCGCCGCCGACCCCAAGCCCCGTTTCGGTCTGGGCTTCGAACTGCCGGTCATTTATGCCGGAAATACCGACGCTCGCACTGCGGTTAAAGAGCGTCTGGGCAAAAAGACCGCTCTCACCATGGTAGACAATATTCGTCCGGTATTGGAACGAGAGAACCTTGCCCCCGCCCGCCACGAGATTCACGACCTGTTTATGGAACACGTTATGGCTCAGGCGCCCGGTTATAGGAAGCTGATGGGCTGGACCGCTGTGCCGATTATGCCCACTCCCGGCGCCGTGGGAGCCATTATCCAGACCATTGCCGACAAGGAGAAGATAGAAGTTTTGGGCGTGGACATCGGAGGAGCCACCACCGATATATTCTCCGTCTTTCAGAAGATATTCAACCGCACCGTCTCCGCTAATCTGGGTTTGAGCTATTCTATCAGCAATGTCCTTGCCGAAGCCACCCTGCCTAATATTTTGCGCTGGGTTCCCTTTGACATAGATGATACGGACATCCGCAACCGCATTCGCAACAAGATGATTCGTCCTACTACCATTCCAATGACCTTGAAAGAGCTGATGATTGAACAGGCTATTGCTCGCGAAGCCCTGAGGTTAGCTCTGGAACAGCATAGATTATTAGCCGTCGGCCTCAAGGGCGTGCAGCAGCAGCGCACCATCTCCGACGCCTTTGAACAGACGGCAACCGGCGAGACCCTGGTAAATTTGATGACTTTGAATATGATCGTCGGCTCCGGCGGGGTTCTCTCTCACGCTCCTCGGAGAGTGCAGGCGGCAATGATGATGATAGACGGTTTTTTGCCTCGCGGCATAACTATGCTCACCGTTGATTCTATCTTTATGATGCCCCAACTGGGAGTGCTCTCCACAGTAAATGCCCAGGCAGCGACCGAGGTCTTTGACAAAGATTGCTTGATTCGTTTAGGGGCTTGCGTGGCGCCGATGGGTGTTGCCAAGCCGGGAACAGTATGTATGGAGTATAAGATTACCCTCCCGGATAAAAAAACAGTAGAGGGTTCACTTAAGTTCGGAGAGATGAAGCTCATTCCCTGCCCGGTTGGTCGGTTCGCCGTTGGGGAACTAAACCCGGGACGGGGCTTTACTTTATCTGAAGACGGTGGTAAATTAGAAAATGTAAAGATAGAGGGCGGCGTGGTGGGCATCATTCTGGATGGACGGGGAAGACCGCTCAATCTGCCGAGCGACGATAATGAACGAATAAAAGTCATACAGAGTTGGAATAAAGCGTTAGGGGTATATCCGGAATAATTCTAGTTGTTGGGTATTTGTTGGCATTTCAAGTGGAGATGGATGCAAAAATAAGGGAGGAAAAAATGTCTAGAGCATTCGACCCTCTTACGAGCAAACTCATTCTTATGAGCAAACTCATTCTTATGAGCATAATCATTCTCATAATCATTTCAGCAGTTTCCTTGCTCGTCTCCTGTTCCTCCGATAAGTCGGAGACATCATTGCCATATTTTCCTCACGGAGACCAGAGCCGCTGGACCTATAAAACCACTTACACTTTGAAGGACGAAGTCTACTATTTACAATATATTTTCAATGGAGTCGTCCAGCACGACCAGGGATTCAATCTGCAGGTTTTAGAGCTTTGGGTTCAGGATGTAGGTTTGGTCGGCACTCAGTATATAGTTGCAGATTCTGGAAAAGTGGACATATACGGGACTACTTCCGATACCAATCCAATGCACATTCTGAAATTCCCCCTGATGATTGGTAATACCTGGCGGGTCTTTGACGACGGAGATGAGATGCAGAAAACTCTGGTCGCCACCGTGGTCACCACCGAGGATGTAATCGTCCCCGCTGGAGATTTTAAAAACTGCTACAAAGTATCAATTACTTCGGAGATTGACCCCAATTATTATAGCTACTATTGGTATGACACCACAGTGGGAAAGGTTAAGGCATACACTGTTAATGTCAGTGAAGGCACATCTACATTTGAATTGATTTCTTACCAGATTATTCCTTAATCCGGTGCTTTTAAGAAAATCGTTACCCCCGGCCAGTTCCGGGGGTTTGCTTTTGGTAGATTACCCCTTGACTTTATCAATTCATATTGATTAAAATAGACTGAAATATATCCATCAAGGGGAAATTAAATGGATATTATCGGTTTCACTATGGTCCGCAACGCTCAACTCCTGGATTACCCTTTACAGGAGTCCTTGCGTTCAATGTTACCTATCTGTCAGAAGATTATAGTAAACGTGTGTTCCAGCGATGACCATACCCTTCAGATGGTGGAAGCTATTGGTAGCCCAAAAATTGCAGTAATACAGAACCCCTGGAATATCCATCTACGAGAAGGGGGAGCCTTACTCGCTCAGGAGACTGACCGAGCTCTGGCAGAATGCCAGGGAGACTGGGGGTTATATTTACAGGCAGACGAAGTAGTTCACGAAGATGATGTTGACAAAATTGTAACCAATGCTCAAAAATACTTACATAACTCCCAGGTGGAGGGCTTGCTCTTTGATTATCTACATTTTTATGGCGGGTATAATTATTACCAAAAATCCCGCAACTGGTATAAACGAGAGGTGCGGATGGTTCGTCTGGGCGTTGGGGTGCAATCGCACGGTGATGCCCAGGGGTTTCGGATTCAGGGACGCAAATTGAGGGTGGTTTTGTCCGGAGCGCGCATATTCCATTACGGTTGGGTGCGCCATCCGAGAGTAATGGGCAGCAAGTATAAGGAATTAGACCGACTTTATCACGACGATGAATGGCTTCTAAAGACACATCCAGAATGCTACCACCATTTTGATTACGGTTCACCAGACAACCTGGAGCCTTACTCGGGCACTCATCCCCAAGTGATGCAGGAGAGAATTGCTTCTGCACCGGAGTGGCTTGGACACTATCAAGCTCGCCACGAACACGACCGGTTGTGGGTAAGGACTTTAAGCTGGCTGGAGAGAAACATACTCCATTTCCGCATCGGAGAATATCGCAATTATGTCCTCCTTAAGGAGGAGTAGGTGACTCCAAGCATAACCGCCCTGCGCCTGGACCGTCTGGGTGATGTGATTCTGGCACTGCCAGTATGGCAAACACTAAAAGAACGCTTTAGACACCATCGCATTACCGCAATAGTGACCGACTATACTGCTCCTGTTCTGGAAAATTTAGATTATATAGACGATGTCTACACTTTAAAAAATCTGGATGCGGAGGAGCTAAGCCGGGCAGGAAATTGGCTCAAAGCGACGGATTGCCGAATGGCAGTTATCCTACAACCCTCCTGGAAAGCAGCCCTGGTTCCCTACTCGGCTGGTGTGCCCACAAGAGTAGGTTTTGCCAATCGTCTTCAAGCCCTTCTGGTGAACCGATGGATTTATCAAAGGCGGAGCAGAAGCGGTCGGCACGAAGTTGACCTCAATTTAGCCATGCTCGCCCCTTTGGGCATTCACCGTAGAAAGATGATTCCTCGGCTAAAGGTGAGCGCTACCGAGCTTGCCTCTGCCAGAAATCAAGCCAAGCAATTGCTGGGAGGGAATTACACACCCATTGTGGTCATTCACCCGGGTAGTGGCGGTTCCTCACTGGGCTGGTCAAAAAGCCGCTTTCTGGAGTTGACGCGACTTCTTTCCCGCAATACGAATGTGGTAGTAAGCGGAAAAGACCGGTATGAAGTAGAATATATCTCCCAGAACATAGATGTGGCTCTATTTACTGAGCGTAATCTGCGGGAGTTCATCTCTTTACTCGCCCTGGCCGGGGTCTTCATCAGCGTGGATACGGGACCAATGCATATAGCTGCCGCTTTAGGAGTGCCCACAGTCAGCATCTTCTCTCCCCTGGTCAGCACCAGTCCGGAGCGATGGGGTCCGCTGGGAAACATAGCAATAGTGCTTAAACCTGCTGGCGAGAAATGCAATCGTTGCCTGGCAGAAAACTGCCTTCGCTATCCCTGCACCGACGAAATTTCCCCTCAGGAAGTGGCTAACGCGGCAAAATTTATTTTGAGTAACAAAGGTTGATTGCTGGTCTAATCTCTGTTAAGATTATTATTGAAAAGCAAAAGGTGAAAGATGAAGGGTAGCACGAAACTCAAAGGAGAACCTATGCGCAAAGGCTGCAAACTATTTATAACCACCTTGCTCGCTTTCTGCTTACTTGCCGGATTAGCGATGGGGGCACCGTTTAATGTGGGCGAGAAGCTGGTCTTTTCCATCTCCTGGACTAATGTGGTGGAAGCTGGAATAGCTACAATGGAGGTAGTTGACACTGTTAATTTTGATGGTCACGATTGTTATCATATTGCCTCCACTACAGAGTCGGCTCCGGCCTTTTCCAGCTTCTTTTATGTCAAAGACCGGGTGGATACTTATTTTGATATGAATACCTACAATTCCTTGAAATACGAAAAGCATCTGCGCGAGGGCGATTATAAGAATGATGTGGTGGTCTATTACGACCCGGAGAATCAATTGGTCGCCCGGGAGGAGAAGCTAATCCGCACCCTGGAAAATGCTATGGATATAATGACCGCCTTCTATTGGGTGCGTAGTCTGGATTTGCAGGAAGGAGAAGTCTTTTATTTCAACCACTCCGACGGAAAGACCACCAAAACCATCGAAGTTGATGTGCTGGAGACAAAATCTATAACCGTTCCCGCGGGCACCTTTGACTGTATCTGTGTTGAGCCGGACCTTTCGGAGACCGAGGGAATCTTTAAGCAATCCGGACGCATCTGGATCTGGATGACCAACGACGAAAAACATATGCCGGTATTAATGCAGTCGTCAATAGTTATCGGAGATATCACCGCCCGATTAGCCAGCTATACCGAGGGCTAAACCAGGGCGTCAAGGATTAACAGGAGCAAAGCATTGCCCTCAAGATACCCAGAGCTAGACCTCTCCGCAGTCAGAACAGTTCCGATAGCAGAAAGGGAAAGCAAATTGCGTGTGGAGGATATTTTATTTCCCAGTGGAGATTGGTCGCTATATTCCCGAACCATAGACGAATTGCCTCGCCTGGGCTACGGCGCTACTTTGCGCTCCTTAATCGACTCCCTGGCTGAATTGCGTCGGAAAAACCTCCCAATAATAATCGGTATGGGGGCACATTCTATAAAGTGCGGACTCTCCCCCTGGTTTATCTTTCTAATGAAAGAAGGTCATCTGAGCCACCTCTCGGCAAACGGCGCCATGGCAATACACGATCTGGAACTGGCATTTTTTGGAGCAACCTCCGAGGATGTCGCCGAAAATCTACCCGCCGGCACTTTTGGACTGGCTGAGGAGACCGGCAGATTAATCAATGAACTGGCCGGGATGGCGCAGAAAGAAAAGCTGGGATTGGGAGAAGCCTTCGGCAGGTCGGCATTACAGAAAGCACCCCATGCGGAGATAAGCCTTCTTGCCCAGGCTTATCGTTGGAAAATACCGGTCACTATCCATGTTGCCATAGGAACTGATATTGTCTGCGAACATCCCACTTGCGACGGCTCGGCTTGGGGGGAATCTTCTCTTCGCGACTTCCGCATATTATGTGCCAGCCTGGAAAAATTCAAAGATGGTGGCGGAGCCTATATCAATATCGGCTCTGCGGTGATTATGCCAGAAGTCTTTCTCAAAGCGCTAGCGGTGGTCATTAATTTACACGGCAGACTGCCTGGGTTAGTAACCGCAAATCTGGACCAGATTCAGCACTACCGTCCCGGTGAAAATGTTATCAGAAGACCGGGTGGAAAATCCTTTACCCTCACCGGTCACCACGAAATAATGGTTCCGCTGGTAATTGGAGGTCTTTTGCACCAACTCACCAAAGGCAACTGAAATGCCGGATACTAAAGGACACATTACCGGGATTTTTTCCGAACACCGTCAGTATTTGGATAAAACTCTGCCGGCAGTGCTTGCCCAGCTAATCTCCTGGATTGAGCAAGCGAAAGAAACCTTTAGTCGCGGCGGAAAATTACTCGTCTTTGGCAATGGAGGGAGCGCCGCCGACGCCTGCCACCTGGTCTCCGAATTGGTGGGGCGGCTGAGCGGTGAGTCACCGGCGCTTCCGGCAATTGCCCTCAACACCGACCCGGCGGTCATCACCTCCCTTTCCAACGATTTCGGCTATGACTTCCTCTTCCATCGCCAGCTTGAGGCTCTGACTAAAAAAGGAGATATGGTGCTGGCAATATCTACCAGCGGCAGGTCGGTAAATTGCATCCGCGGACTGGAATTAGCCAATAGCCTTGGGGCGGTAACTGTCGCTCTGACCGGGCAGGACGGAGGAGAACTGGCGAAAATCAGTTCGCTCTCAATAATTGTTCCAGGAGAAAATACTCAACGTCTTCAGGAGATGCACGAACTGGTCATTCATGCTTTTTGCGATGTTATTAAGGAATGGGGGAAAAGTAGTTTTTCAAAAGGATGATAGCCAATTATGTCACTAGCCTCTGAAAGTAAAGACTGGTAAAATTATGCAAATAATCAGATTGATTAGAATCTTGTCTGTTTTGATGGTCTCGGTTATCATTGTTTCAATGCTATCTTGCTCCTGCGGAGACCTTTTCAAAGAGACCAGTCAGCAAACGAAGCCGACGCAGTCCGATACCCAGAAGAAGTCAACCAATGAAAAGGGCGGAAAATACTCTGAATACAAGGGAAAGTTTCCATCCCAACCTCTTCCCGATAATGCTACTGTGGGTATAACTAAATACGGTGAATGTTATCATCGCCTGGACTGTCCCTTTGTGACCGGAAGCGAATATCCGATTAATAAGATGCCCAAGAGCGAGGCTAAAAAGAAGCATTATAAGAGTTGCGATATCTGCACTCCCTAAACGGTCATCAACCTCTGTATGCAAAAAAAGCTAAAGGGATTGATAGGAAAATTTGCCGGGCAAAGGATAGCCATCTTCGGCGACCTGATGCTGGACGAGTATGTCTTCGGTTCCTCCACCCGCATCTCCCCGGAGGCTCCTGTTCCAGTGGTGCTGGCGGAGCAGCATTCGGACATTCCCGGAGGAGCGGCGAATGTAGCCGCCAATGTCTCCGCTCTTGGCGGCATCCCGGTTCTCTGCGGAATAATCGGGGACGACCTTGCCGGGCAGAGATTGGTGCAAGCACTGGTTTCGCGAGGGATAGAAGACCGGTTTTTAGTTCGCTTACCCAACCGCAAGACCACACTCAAAACTCGGGTGATGGCACACCATCAGCAAATTGTGCGCATTGATGTGGAGACCACCGAAGAACTGGATAAGACCGAGCTGGAACAGATTACCGAGAACCTGGAGCAAGCTCTTTCCCAGGCACAAGTGGTGGTAATCTCCGACTACGATAAAGGCGCCATATCCGAAGAATCAATTCGCCTGATAAAGAAACTTATGCCAAAAAGCTCCCCCCCTATTGTGGTTGACCCCAAATACCGGCACTATTCAAGTTACAGCGGTTGCAGGTTGATTACCCCCAATCACAAAGAGGCTGGTTTTGCCGTCGGGCAGGTAATTCATACCGAAGACGACCTGCGTCTTGTGGGGACAAAACTTTTGAAGACGGTGGGCTGTGAGGCGGTCCTGGTCACCTGGGGCGAGCGGGGTATGGCTTTATTTGACGGCGATGGACCTTTTGTCCACCTGCCCACACTGGCTCGCGAGGTCTTTGATGTTACCGGCGCCGGCGACACAGTTGTAGCTACTCTAGCCCTGGCAATATCTGCCAAAGCCAGCCTTCTGGAAGCTGCCTATCTAGCCAACTATTCTGCCGGTATAGTAGTGAGTAAGATAGGCACATCTACGGTCAGCGCTGAAGAGCTTAGCTTAGCAGTATCCGGTTTTGCCGATAGGAATAACGGGTGATAGATGGGCAGAGTGATACCCAGAAAAGAAGCCAGGCAAGCCGCAGAATATGTCCGGGGTATGGGGCTGGTCTTCACCAATGGTTGTTTTGACCTTTTACACGGCGGGCACATCTATACTCTGCGCAAAGCGAAAGAAGAAGGTGGAGTTCTCTTCGTGGGCTTGAACAGCGACTCCTCTATCCGCCGGCTAAAGGGTGAGGGGCGACCTATAATGCCCGAAGCCGAGCGTGCCGAGATTCTTTCTGCACTGGAAATGGTGGACGGGGTTATTATCTTTGATGAGGATACTCCTTTAGAATTGATAAAGGAACTCCGTCCGGAGGTTCTGGTAAAGGGCGGAGACTATACCGTGGAGCAAGTGGCAGGAGCGAAAGAAATGCTTTCCTGGGGTGGGCGGGTAGTCATAATTCCATACTTGGAAGGTTATTCCACAACGAATATTCTTCAGAGGTTATATGCGCTCAATAGGGATAATACCGGCTAGAATGGAGTCGTCCCGGCTTCCGGGAAAGCCGCTTCTCTCCATTGCCAGGCATCCGATGGTGGAGTGGGTCTGGCGTAGAGCCTCACAGGCAGTATTGTTGGACGGAGTGTTCATCGCTACAGATAACCCACAGATAGCAGAGGTTTCCGCCGGTTTTGGAGCACCGGTTATATTAACCTCCGGCGATTGTGCTTGCGGAACGGATAGAGTGGCTGAGGCAGTGGAACGACTGCTTTCCGAGGGAATTGACCCAATAGCGGTGGTCAATATTCAAGGAGACGAGCCGCTGATTGAACCACAGTTGATAGACACCCTGGTGGAACCGCTATTGGGCGAGGAACCACCAGAGATGCTCACCGCGGCGACGGTCAATCCGGAGCTAGCCGACCTGCTAAATCCGGCGGTGTGCAAGGTGGTCTGCGATAGTTCCGGCCGGGCATTATACTTCAGTCGTTCACTAATACCTCATAACCTCAGCAATATCAAAGAGCAGGATGGAGAATACATCTATCTGCGACATATCGGTATTTACGCCTATCGCCGAGATTTTCTAAACATCTTTACCAAACTTACTCCCGGACCACTGGAAAGGGCAGAGAGGCTGGAGATGCTCAGAGCGTTGGAGCACGGTTATACTATTCGCCTGGTGAAGACTAAATATCGCTCTATCGGCGTGGATACTGAGGAACAACTGAATTATGTTCGGAAGGTTTTTGCTGACGAAGGCTTGGCGGAGAAGATTCTTGCCGGCGAATAAGCGGTCTTTTCAATAAGGTGATTTTCTGATATAATTATATAAACCGGTTATTAGGGAGGTGAAGTGTCAACCAAATATATTTTTGTTACCGGCGGAGTGGTCTCATCTTTAGGCAAAGGAATTGCTGCCGCCTCCGTAGGCCGATTGTTAATGTCCCGGGGTCTCTCCGTAGAACTAATGAAACTGGACCCATACATAAATGTTGACCCGGGCACGATGAATCCCTACCAGCACGGCGAGGTCTATGTTACCGACGACGGCGCCGAGACCGACCTGGACCTGGGGCATTACGAGCGTTTTACCGGAACGGTGACCGGCAAGCTCTCCAATGTTACTACCGGTATGATTTATAATACGGTCATCACTAAAGAGAGAGAGGGAGCTTTCCTGGGAGCCACGGTGCAGGTCATACCCCACATCACCAATGAGATAAAAAGACGCATTTTAGACCTGGCCCAAGCCAAGGAGCCGGATGTGCTTATTGTGGAGGTGGGCGGAACCGTCGGAGATATTGAGGGTTTACCGTTTTTAGAGGCTATTCGCCAGTTTTGGTTGGATGTAGGTAGAAAGAACGCCATATTCATTCATCTTACTCTAGTGCCATTTTTAGAGAATGTCGGCGAGCTGAAGACCAAGCCCACGCAACACTCGGTGAGAGCGTTGCGCGAGATAGGTATTCAGCCGGATATTCTCATCTGCAGGACCTCCAAGAATCTGCCCCTCTCCCTGCGCAAAAAGATAGCGCTGTTCTGTAATGTTGACCTCAACGCGGTTATTGAGGCGCCGGATACTGACACGATATATTCTGTTCCCATGAAATTCTTAGACGAGGGTCTGGACGAGATTATAGTAGAGCTTTTGCGCTTGGACTGCGACCTGCCCCGCTTGAACGAATGGAAAATGATGCTGGAGACAGTCCGCCATCCGGCTTATCAGGTAGATATTGCCATCGTGGGAAAATATACCACCCTCAAGGATTCGTATAAATCCATTCTGGAGGCTTTTGTCCACGCCGGAGTTGCCAACGATTGCCGGGTCAAACTGCACTGGATTGAATCGGATAAGCTGGGCACAGAGAGCATCTTCCATACTCTTTCTCAAGTTACCGGCATATTAGTCCCCGGAGGTTTCGGTTCTCGGGGCATTGATGGGATGGTTTCTGCGGTTAAATTTGTGCGGGAGAACGACATTCCATTTTTTGGAATTTGCTTAGGTCTGCAATGTGCAGTCATAGAATTTGCCCGCAATGTCCTGGGTTTTGACGGCGCTAACTCCACAGAGTTTGACAAAAATACTATCTATCCGGTCATCTCCTTGCTTGAAGAGCAGAAGAAAGTTAGTTTGATGGGGGCAACCATGCGCCTGGGAGCTTATCCCTGTCAGCTAGTGGGAGGAAGCACGGCTAAGGAAGCCTACGGCAAGAAGCTAATCAGCGAGCGCCACCGTCACCGTTATGAATTTAACAATGAGTTCAAGGATGGATTTGAGCAGGCCGGGATGTTAATGAGTGGAATTTGCCCGGATAACGATTTAGTGGAGATTATTGAGATACCCAAAAATAGATGGTTCGTTGGGGTGCAGTTTCATCCAGAGCTGAAAAGTCAGCCACTGGCGCCCCATCCTCTCTTCAAAAGCTTCGTCGCACATGCATTAGCTCTCGCCCGAGAGAGGAAAGACGAAGGCATCTCCAGCGATGTAGATGCGGTGAAAAGCTCAACCGCTCAAAGGGATTGAGACTTGTCCCCTGGTTGAGCCGATTGTGATTATAAGGAGGTTAGAGATGAAAGTCAGATTGGAGATATTGGTAGCCGTAATGATTTTATTCCCCCTAGTCTCCTGGGGGAACTTCGGGGGTCCGGATGCGGAAGATTATGTATGGATTGATTCCCAGGAGTCCGGGGGACCTACCTATTCATATCTGGACATAACCACCACCGGAATTGCATTTTACTTTGGAGATGACACCTATAGTGACATCTCCATACCATCGTTCAACTACCGCGGCTCTAATTATACTACCCTATATGCCGGCTCTAACGGCATGATTGGATTTAGTCCCACGGGTATGACCTCACCAAATAATACCAGCCTGCCCACTCCCACCTCGCCTAACAACATCATTTGCCTGTTCTGGGACGACCTGAAACCAGATATCGGCGGAGACGGCTACTACAAGATAGATAGCTCCACCATAATCGTCAGTTACGATGGAATTCCTCGGTATGATGGTTCATTTCCGCTTCGTTTTCAAGCGCATCTGAATTCTGCTACCGGGGTGATTGAAGCTCACTATAAGGATACTTATGTTGGCGACCCCAACTACGATTACGGAGCGAACGCCACTGTGGGATGCGAAAACTTTAACGGAACCGTAGGTTTGCAGGTAGGCTATAACCAGCCGGTTCTTGAGGATGACTATGCTATCGCCTATTTCCACCATTCCGATTCGTCTCCCGCCAGCTTTGATTTGCTGGAGCCGGCAGATGGCGAGAGCGTTCCCGCGCTGGCTGACACCATACATTTTTCCTGGGAGAGCTCTGCCCTCTTCCCCCAATACGGTAGAATCCACTATTTTATTGAGATAGCTTCAGATGAGGACTTCAATACAATCATCTATAGCGCTGACCTCTCGGCAACATCTACGGATGTAACCTACAGCTGGACCAGAGACCAGTATTATTACTGGAGGGTTACCGCCATTGACACCTGGGGCTACGAGACACCGTGCAATGAGCCCTTTAGCTTCTATGTCTGCCAGGTGGATATAGCGCCGACATCGCTGGGAAACATTAAGGCTCACTTTGAGCCGGACCAAAACTAGCTATCTAAAAACCTAAAACCCCGCCTTTGGCGGGGTTTTTTACGAGAAAAACGGATTTCGCTACAAGTTATATCCCAGTTTTAAAGATATTCCCATACCGGATAGGTGAGAAAATAGACCCTGAGGAGTGGAGATGTATTGATAATCAGCGATTACCGATAGAAAAAACGGTCCAGCATTTAGATAATTAACATTGAAAGATAATGCCCCTCCACCGCCAAAGTCCGTTGCCACCTCATTTTGACTTTTAGCCCGGGCGCTGCGGTAGAGCCCGCCAAAACCCTCAAATCCCAGCGAGAGCCATTTTGACAACCGATAGTTATACCCCCCACCTATTATAATCGGAACAATGTTGTAAGTAGTATTGGCGGTGTTGTAACCTCTGATAAGATATAGTTTACCCTGGGCAAAGAAGCCTTTGAAAAGTGGGACGGTCAGCTCTCCCCCGGCTCGCCAGCCCGCACCCAAAAAGTTACTGTATTTTCCCAGGGGAAAGAAATAACCAGCGGTAAAACCTGCGGAGATAGCTAGAGCTTCTTGGGCAAGACAGGGGACTAAAATCAGAGCGATGATTATCCAGAACTTGAGCATAGTGACAAATCCCACCTCAGAATTGCCAAAACATCAACCACCGGAAGTAGTTTGTTATTTCCCCAAACCGCGCAGGGCTTCACCCAGGAGCATCATTCCCCTCTCCCAACTGGGCTTCAGGGAGAGAGCACGCTCGGCGGATTTTTTAGCTTTTTCAAATTGCTTGAGTTTGAGATAGACCCGCCCCTGGCGGTAGACGGCGTTGATATTGCCCTCATCTCGGGCCAGGACTTGCTGATAGGCGGAAACCGCTTCCTCCAGTTTTCCCATTTTCGCTAAAGTATCCGCTTTGCCTAAAAGAGCGTCAATATAATCCTTATCCAGGCTCAATGCCTTCTCAAAGTAGCCCATAGCGGTATCATTTTCCGAAGCGAGCAGATGAATCTGCCCCAGCAGATAGTAATTGGGGGCGTAGTCCGCCTTCAGTTTAATGGACTGCTCAATGGCTTGCCGGGCGTTCTTCATCACCCCTTTGCGCAGATAGGCGTAACCCTCTTTATGGGGATAGAGATAGTTCTTGGGGTCAATCTTGCCCGCCCGCTCAAACTGTTCAACCGCTTTGCCGAACTGCATAAGCCCCAGATAGGCATTGCCGGCGCCAAAGAAGGCTTGAGCCAGGTCTGGCTTCTGTTCACCCGCGGAGGTGAATTGCACCAGTGCCGGGGAATAATCTCCTTCCGTCAGAAGTTTTTCACCCTGGGTCACCATCTCTTCGGCAGAAGCCATAAGCTCTCCTTTGTACTGGAGTCTACTTGAACAGAATATTATTTTAAACCTCTGGTTTAAGACAGTAGAAAGTCATTCTATGCTTACTCCTGGTGAATTACAAGAAAAATTATGCCTTCATTTCATACCCATATTCTCTCCATATTAAAATAAATTGCTTATACATAACCTCATTTTGGTTGTAGATGGTTTCATTTCCGCTTGAAACTGCCCAAGTTGTATTATATATTGACAATAATCTTATGCTCCATAAAGGATAACGATGGCTCTACTCTCCTGCCAGGGTGTTGTCGCAGGCTACGGCAACATTCAGGTGCTCAAAGGAATTGACCTGGAGATAAACTCCGGCGAGGTGGTCTGCCTCATCGGCGCCAATGGCGCCGGCAAGACCACCACATTGATGACCATCTGCGGAATTGTCAAAGCGACCGCCGGCAAAATTATCTTCAACGAACAGGACATCACCGGTATCTCCCCGGAGCGCATCGTCCATCTGGGGATATCCCAGGTGCCGGAGGGTCGCCGCATCTTTCCCCGTATGACCGTGGTGGAAAATTTGCAGATGGGCGCTTATCTGCAAAGAGGGGGGAATACTCCGGCGATAGAAACGGTCCTGGCACTTTTTCCGGAGCTTACCGACCGCAGAAATCAAAAAGGCGGCACCCTCTCCGGCGGTGAACAACAGATGCTCGCCATCGGCAGAGCGCTGATGGCTAAACCCAAACTTCTTATATTGGACGAACCCTCTCTGGGGCTGGCTCCACTGGTGGTTAAACGCATCTTTGAGATTATTCAGCGCATAAATTCTGAGGGAGTTACCATTTTTCTGGTGGAGCAGAATGCGCGTCTGGCGCTAGCCATCGCCAATCGCGGATATGTAATGGAGACGGGAAAGATTGTGCTCTCCGATAAAGCCGGCGCCTTGCTGGAAAATGAAATGGTTAAGAAAGCCTATTTGGGAGAATCAACTTAAAACGGGAGGTAGACTGATGCAAAAAACTCTTTTATCTCTGCTGGTGGCACTTTTGGTTTCACCGCTAACCGCCCAGGCGATTGGGTTCGGTGCCGGTGGTGTGTTTTTGGGATTGAACATTCTAAATATGACCGAGCTTAATAATGTTATGACCCCGGCGGGGTATAATTCATTGAAGGATAACAACCTGTTCTTTGGCGGAGGGGGCTACGGAATTATATTCAAACACATAATTCTGGGTGGCAGTGGCGGAGGATTCGTCACTCAAGACATTGACAAGACCGGGGTTACCGGCACTATACGCGGGGGTTATGGCGTCTTCAATTTTGGCTATTCGCTCTTTCGCACCAGGTTCCTGCATCTATTCCCCTATGGCGGCTTCGGAGGCGGAGGGATTCAGTTGGAACTGGTCCCCGATTCCGGTGGAGCCGATTTCGGAGATATGGTGAATAATCCCAAACAGTTTACCATACTCACCCGCAATAGCGTCTGCCTGGACGCCGGAGTGGAGGCTGATTTCCTGGTTCCTCTGGGTCTTTCCGATACCGGTTCCGGTGGATTTTTATTGGGGTTGCGGGTAGGTTACCTTTATTTTCCCACCAACGCCAGCTGGAAGCTTGCCGGCAATAAAGTTCCCGGAGGTCCGGACACCTGGCTGACCGGTCCTTATGTCCATATAGTTCTGGGTGGTTTTGGCCGCTCCGCGGAACCAAAGTAGTTTTATATTCAATTTTTTCCAATATCCTTGGTCCAATTTGCGCCTTCTCGCCAGACATATTCTGCTATTTCTATTTATCTTTGCTTCTAGCCCTGGCCACGCCCAAGACTGGCAATTAGGCGTTGTCCTGGGCGAGGGGATTTTCCGGGTAGGCGAGATATCCGGCGCCTTTACCCTGGGTAAAGAAACCATCCCCTCCACTTTTACTCAGTTCGGCGCCTTCACCCAGGTAAATTTTGGAAAGCATTGGCTGCTCGGAGGGAGCATTGGTTTCGTCAGGGGAAGGCAATTTGCGGGAAAAGTAGCCCCCACCGAACTTAGCGGTTTTGAGTATAATGTGCACTTCGGCTGGATTATGAGTCATTACGGTGGTGGTGAGTTTTACCCCTATTTTTCCCTGGGCGGTGGCGTTACTAAAGTAGACATCAACCCTGGAGTTATCGGTCAGGATTTTCAGGGTATCATTGACGACCCGCATCAGCTAGCCAACCTCTCCACCTCCGACCTGGTCATCGGGATAGGATTGGGTGGAAGATGGAAACTGGGCTTGAATGTTGATAATAAAAAGGGGATAGCGCTCGGTTTTCAGGTCGGTTTCCGCAGCACATTATCCAAACCGCACTGGAAGATGGTGGATGAGGAGCTCTCCTCCGATGTCGCCGGAATGTTTCAGGGACCTTATGGACAGTTAAGCCTTTCGTTCTTCACTGCCGTCAATGACCAGCACTGACCAGGTATGAATATAGAGAAATATATTCCCACCGACGACGACTTGCAGTTCATGAGATTAGCGCTCACTCTCGCCGAGAAATCTGCCAAGATGGAGGAAGTGCCCGTCGGCGCGGTAGTGGTGCATCAAGGAGAGGTGGTAGGCGAGGGGCGCAACCGCATTGAGGAGCTAAGCGACGCCACCGCTCACGCTGAGCTACTGGCGCTGAGAGAGGCAAGCGCCAGATTAGGGCGGAGATTGAACGATTGCACTATCTATTGCACGGTGGAGCCCTGTGCTATGTGCGCCGGGGCGATGATACTTGCCCGCATCGGCAGGGTGGTCTTTGGGGCGGAGGATGCCAAGTTCGGCGCCTGCGGTTCCACGGTGAATCTGCTGGAGAGCGATTGGTTCAATCATCGCCCGGTTGTGGTCCGGGGAGTGCTAGCCGAGGAGAGTCAAAAGCTATTAAAGGAATTCTTCAAGCGAGTTCGGGAAAGAATGTAGCGGAGGCGCATCGCTTCGCAAAGGCGAAGCGCGCTTCTGCCAAACGGCAATTGAACAGGAGAGGGTATGCGATTAATCATACTGCTTAATTCAATGACAATCCTGCTGAGCATCCTATTACCCACCGTCACTTTTGGCGAATCCTGCTTCCCGCTAACTGTGGGCAACGAGTGGCGCTATCTCTTCTATTACGATAGCGATTACCAATACACAGTTCTGAACAAAATAAAAGGCGTGGAGACTATGCAGGACGGAACTCCGGCTTATGCCTTCTACACTTATAGTCCTATCATTCACGAGAGCGTGACCTATTATTATGATGCCGGCACTAACATCTATGTCTATCAGACGGAGAGGGATGACCCCTCGCTCTTTCTCCAGCTCCCTCTGGAATTGAACAAATCCTGGAGCAGCGGCGACCCCTTCAGCGGAGTCTCCTACCAGGTGGTGGGACAGGAAGAGGTAACCGTGTCGGCCGGCACCTTCCAGACCTGGAAGGTGGAGGTGAACGATGTCGTCTTCCATCGGTTCATCTACTTCGCCGAAGGAGTAGGGCAAGTGCAGGTGGTCTACGATAACGGAAGTCGCTACGAGCTGAAGGATTATAAGGTGGCGGGAGGGGAATAAAACCTTGTGGCGGAGGTTCTTTACCTCTAACAATGGACTTGTGGCGGAGATTCTCAATCTCCGCCAATAGATGGGAAGCAGAGGTTCATCGCCTAGAAAAAGCAAGGCGCTCTAGCTATTGCAGCGGAGGTTGGCAACATCCAATATAATTTGATTAATGGTCAAGATTGAGTTGCTCTTGATTCTCTAATTATATCGCGCTATTATATGCACAATAATCCAATAAGCAAAGGAGGACCCAATGAGCGATATGGAAATTTCATCTACGCATTTACAAGTATCAGTAATAAGTTCAGAGTTTGATTTATGCAATATGCTCTATGAATACGCAAAAATAATCGAACCGTTTTTAAGTGATGAATACTGTAAAAAACTAGAAAGCAATGAGATATATACCAATACAGAAGAGGACGAACCCAAGAGAGTACCTAGATATTCTGAATTAGATTGTATTTTGATACTTTTAAGTTATAGAGAAAACGGTTTTTTAAGTAGAATAAATTTAAAACCTTTGGAAATTAGAAATACTTCATACCCGTTAGATGGTGAAAAAATTACTAGGATTTTACTTAAACCTACTCTGACAATATATAAAATTGGGATTCTTGCTTTAAGAGTTGATATAGAGTTACCGCAGAAGTTCGCAAATAAGCATTTTAAAGACTTTAGGTTATCAAATATACCTTTCGAGTTACCTGAGGACAAACCATACAATTTAATTAATGAATATATAAAAGAGAAAAAAATAACTAATATCAACGGCTTTTATCAAGCGCTATTGTTATTTATTACAGAAAAGTATCATGATTATTTAGGTAAACCAGGTAGATCTGCGCATCCATTAATGGATACAATTAGATGTATTAAGTGTGATAGTATATATAGTGATATTTTAAAAAAGAACTATAGTATAAATATTAGAGATAATATTAGATTAAGAGAAAATGTGTTGATACAGATAAGTGATTTCTCTACATATATTGCCATAGTAGAGAAAGGTAGAGATTATTGGTTGGGGGGTAAGAATCATGATGATAATAATATGTTGGAATATTGTAGATTATTATGGGAGTATGTAATTGCCACCTCCCATTGCATCAATTATGTAAGAAACAAAATACAGTTGGTTGAGAAGAACATATATAACAGGAGAAAAATTGGTCAAATGCTTAGCGACCAAAGCGACTTTGCTCAATTAGAAAGGTACAATGTCAGATTACGAATTTTTTCAGAAACTATATTACCAGCAAATGAGTATATGATAGATTTAAAAAAATCATTGCACATAAATGAAAGACTAGATAATATAGATAATTACATCACTCATTTTGGAAGTACAATAAATCAACATTTGAACAAGAAAATATACAAAAGTTTTAACACAATGAATATAATAATGGTGGTTATGACAGTAGCACTGGTAATATTTACCTTATTAACATTGGCTAAATGTTAGTGAAATATTTAGTAAAATAAAGTGCAACCAAAGCCGGAATCATAAAAAAGCTCTAGCTTGTTACAAGCTAGAGCATATTCTTCTTGGAGATGATCGGGATCGAACCGACGACCTACTGCGTGCAAAGCAGTTGCTCTCCCAGCTGAGCTACATCCCCATTATAAAAACATTATCTCTGTGACGGAGGCTCAGCGCCTCGCCTTAGCGAGGCGCGCCTCCGCGCCAAAAATACTACCCCAATTTACTCTTAGCCCATATCATCATCACGATGAGGGCGGCGAAGAAGAGGGCGTAGATGAGAATACGCATAAAAGTATTGGTGCGGCGGCTGGCTTCCAAACGACGCCTCTCTATGCGCTCCTCTTCCCCTATACTGCGCAAAGTGCGTTCCAGAGAGTGCACCCGGCGCTCTAGTTCCTCCACTTTTTTCTCTATATCAGCCAAACCATCTCCTCCGATAGTAACTCATATATCCTGTATAACATAACCACTTGTTTATGTCAATAGCTGCCGGAGACCAGGGCTATTCCAGAACCAGTTCCTGGCGTTGATAATTAAATGTAACCTTAAAGTTGGACAGAAAGTTCACCCCCACTATGCCCACCACCGCCTGCTCCGAATATCCCCCTTCCTCCATCCACACCGTATAATCCTCCAACAGACAGGGGACCTCCTCCACCGTCTTCCCGCCAACCGAGAGTGTATCAATGCTGGTCAAGGGGAAGGAATAATTATCGTGTATGGTGACCACGGAGACCTCGCCCATCTGGGAGAGGGGATATATGCCTATGCTCTGGGCATATTCTTTGTCCAGCACGGTATATCCGGAGCCGGTATCTACTACCATCAAGGCCGGCTCTTTCCCGTTGACCGAGACCTCCACCAACGGATAATGACAGATGCTTGTCTGACTGGAGAGCTGGAATGGAACTACCGTTGCTTGGGGGGTTTTTTTCAAATGCTGTGCGTATCGCTCCTGCGCCGGTTCATTATCGTAATAGATTACCAGCTTATTATCCGGATAATCAATGGTGGTGATGAGCTGGGGCAAAAGATTTAGCCCCCCCATTATCCCGTCCTCCTGAAAACCCACCCGGTTGCTCACCCCCGAAAGGTCGTAGACCTCCAGGTCTTTGCTGCCGGGTAGCTTCAGGTCTCCCAGCTGATAATACTCTATATTCACCCGCGGATACTGGGAAGTGGAGGTTACCGAGGAAACTAACCCCAGTTCCTTAGCCAGCGTTTGAGAGACACACCCGGGAGCACCGCTGTCCAGACCAAAGAAATAAGGTCCCTCCCCGGCAACATAGATGGGCACCGGGATGAGGCTCTCCTGGCTATCGGAGAAGCTCTGACGATAGACCAGAAGTTTTTCCTTTTTGTGATGGGAGTGAGCGGATTGGTCAAAATAGGTTTCCTCCGCAAATATGCCGGGACTCTGGATTATCAAGAACAAGCCCCAAAATATGACCACCGATGTCCTTTTAATGCACTTCATTCCAGAGCTATCTCCTGCGTCTGGTAATTGATGGTGAAGCGGAAGTGTTTTAAGAAACCCACGCCGATTATGCCGTCCACAGCCATAACCCGATACATCTGGGAGGTTACTTTGAGCGCCTCGTCGCATACGATGGCTTCCTCGTCAAAGACCACCTTTTCACCCAGCTGGACATAGTCCAAAGATACCGTAGTCAGGTCAGAATAAGTATTATCCACCGTATAAGTTTTGGATTTCTTCTCTTTTATCTTCTCCAGCGGTAAATTCAACAGGTCAAAAGTTCTCTGGCTGATAACCATTGTATAACAACCGGTATCCACCAGGAAAGTGCGCCGCACAGTGCCGTTGATTAGCACCGTCACCAAAGGATAATGTTTGATACAGGCGTTGGGATGATAGACAAACTGCACCACGGAGACGCCGGGGCGACGCTTGTATTCGGCGAAGTCCCTCTGCGAAAGGAGGTTATTTCTGGTCAGCAGGAGAGACCCCTTGGGATAATCTATGGAGAGGAGAGATGCTCCCAGCCCCAGGTTCTTACCCAAAAGCCCACCATACTCAAATTTGGTGAATTGATTGATGGCTGCTAAGTCCACCAGGTCAACATCAGCAACATCACCGTAGAAAAGCTCGCCTATATACATATCCTTCAGCTTAACTACGCCGTTATGCTGCGGATTGTATTTTTTGACCTTGCATTGCAGGCTGGCTGCCAGAGCGGGAGTTATCACCCCCGGCGAACCGGTATCTATCGCAAAATAAAAAGGTCCTTGATTTTTGATATAAACCGGCACAGGAATGAGATTGGGATTATTTTTGGGGAAGGTGGTGGTCAGGCAACCGCTGTGCGGAAAAATGTTCTCCGAGGGGGTAGTGGGCTCAGGGGTTGGGGGCTCGGTCTCCCAATTAAAACTCCAGCCAATCTCTTTGAATTCTTTCTCCACCGACTGGAAGAATTTCCGGGTATCTTTCTTTTCACAGGAGACCAGGAGAGAAAAAGAACAAACCAAGAGCAGAACTATCGTGATTTTATGGGTTAATTTTAATCTCGGCATCAAGAGTTGCCTAGCTGACGATTAGTGGGGTTTTAGGAATGGCATTAGGAATGGCATTAAGAATGGCAACCGCCCGGCTTCCCGCCGGACTCTTCCTCGGATAACTCCCCCATCTGATGACCCATTTTATCCCGCTTAGTGCGCAGATAATCAATATTCTCCTCGGTGGGAGTGCATTGAATAGGCAGCATCTCCATTACCTCCAGACCGTAAGACTCCAAGCCCACCCGCTTCTGGGGATTATTGGTGAGCAGACGGATGGAGGAAAGCCCCAGGTCGGCGAGTATCTGTGCTCCGTGACCGTAGTGCCGGGAGTCCGGCAAATGCCCGAGCAGGATATTAGCTTCCACCGTGTCCACTCCCTCATCCTGCAAAACATAGGCGCGTAATTTCTCCAACAAGCCTATCCCCCGCCCCTCCTGACGCATATAGACCAGCACTCCCAAGCCCTCCTCGGCTATTCGCTCCAGAGCATAATCCAGTTGGTCGCCGCAGTCGCAACGCAGGGAACGAAAGACATCGCCAGTCAGACACTGGCTATGCACCCGCACCAGAACATTTTTCTTGCCGGCTACATCGCCCAGCACCAAAGCCAGATGAATGTTATCATCAACATTACTGCCGTAGACATATAGCTGAAACTCGCCCAGGCGGGTGGGGAGTTTGGTAGAAAAAAGCCTGCGGATTAGCTTCTCTTTAATGAAGCGATATTCTATCAGGTCGGCGATGGTAATCATCCTCAAGTTGAACCGGTCAGCCAGCTTCTCCAAATCCGGCACCCGTGCCATAGAACCATCGTCGTTCATTATCTCGCAGAGAACGCCGACCGGCTGAAGCCCAGCCAGGCGCATCAGGTCCGCCACACCTTCTGTATGCCCAGCCCGGGTCAGAACTCCACCGGGCTTAGCCATCAGCGGGAAGATATGTCCGGGGCGAGCCAGGTCCTCCGGCTTAGCCTCTGCATCAGCCAACACCCGCACAGTCCTGGCGCGGTCGCTGGCGGAGATGCCGGTGGTGGTGCCGTGGACAGCGTCAACGGATATGGTGAAACGGGTGTGCATTTTGGAGGTATTCTCCGCCTCGGCGACCATAAAGTCCAGCTTGAGGACGGAAAGCCTCTCCCGGGTGGTGGGAACGCAGATGAGACCGCGGGCGTATTTGGTAAGAAAATTAATGCTCTCCGGGGTCACCTTCTCCGCGGACATTATCATATCGCCTTCGTTCTCCCGGTCCTCGTCGTCCACCAGGATGACCATCTTGCCATCGGTTAAATCGGTTAATGCGGACTCTATTTTGGCAAAGGGCATAGCTAATCCTCCACAAAGCCGGTTCTACGCAAAAAATCTTCATCTATTTTACTATTTCCCACAATACTACTCAACATTCTGGCTACATACTTGGAGATAATATCCACCTCCAGATTGACCATATCATCAAGTTTTAGCCGTTTGAGATTAGTATTGCTCAAAGTGGTGGGTATCAAACTCACTCTGAACTTATCGCCTTTCACCTCTACCACCGTCAAGGAAACCCCGTCAACAGCAATAGACCCTTTAGGCACAATATATCGCCCCAGCTCCTTTTCCACCTGAATTAACATAACCTTCCCACTGCCGGCAGGGGCAAAACCCTTGATTACTCCCCAGCCATCAATATGACCCTGCACCATATGTCCACCCAAACGGTCATTAATCCGTAATGGTCGCTCCAGGTTCAGCAGAGCGCCGATGGGCAGTTTTCCCAAAGTGGTGCTGGAGATAGTCTCCGGGGAGAGGTCGGCGGAGAAGCCATTGTCCAGTAATTTAGTAGCGGTCAGACAGACACCGTTTACTGCCACGGAATCACTTAAGGAGAGGTCCTCCAGGACTTTTTTACATTTCACGGAAAGCTCAGCGCCTGCCGAAAGCATAGTGCGAGAGCTCAGCATACCCACTTCCTCTATCAATCCAGTGAACATTCCTGCTCATTCTCCCATCGGGTAACCATTGATGGATATTGTATCACCCAGACGAGCCAGCTCAATCTCGGATAATCTTAGGGCTTGCTTAAGACTCTCCACACCCAACCCACCGACGGAGGTCAGCGCTTTCTCTCCACCAAGAATAATGGGAGCGATGTGGATAATTACCTTGTCCACCAGCCGGGCGTCAAAGAAAGAGCCCAGAACCTGGCTTCCCCCCTCCACCAGAAGGCTCACTATCCCCCGACTGCCCAACTCATCTAAAAGGTTTGACAAAATAACTCTTCCATCCTTCTCGGGTAAGGGAAGCACCTCCATACCCAGTCTCCTCAATCGCTCCACTCTATCTTTGTCTGCGGACTTGCCGGTAGCGATGAGTGTGGGAATTTCCCTAGCGGTTTTGGCAATGTAACTGGACGGGCTTATGCTCGCCCTGCTGTCCAGAACTATTCTCAAGGGATTGCGCGGAGAAGGCTGGTAACTGTGGTCAAGCCGGCAGGTGAGCTGGGGGTTGTCGGTGAGAACGGTTCCGGCTCCAACCAGTACTGCGTCCAATTCATTGCGTAAAATATGGACCATCTGCAAAGCTTCCGGGCTGGATATATATTGGGAATCCCCCCGGCGAGTGGCAATCTTGCCATCCAGAGTCTCCGCCCACTTGGCGACGACAAAGGGTCTTTTGGTAGTTACAAAGTGAATGTATGCTTCCAGAAGTCTGCGGGCCTGGTCTTCAAGCAATCCCTTCTCTACCTGCAAGCCGGACTGGGCTAGCTCGGCAAAACCTCTGCCCTGCACCAGGGGATTGGGGTCCTGCATTGCTGCGACCACCTGCTTTACCCCGGCCTTAATTATCCGTTCGGTGCAGGGAGGAGTGCGTCCGTGATGGGCGCAGGGCTCCAGAGTAACATATAGTGTGGCGCCGCGGGCTTTATCCCCGGCGTCGCCTAAAGCCTCTATCTCCGCGTGGGGCTTGCCGCAGCAAGTGTGATAACCTTTGCCGACTATGCTCCCATCTTTCACCAGCACTGCACCCACCGGCGGGTTGGGGGAGGTGCGCCCCAAGCCGAGGCGAGCAAGCGCCAGCGCTTCCTGCATGTAGATGACGTCGGACACGGAGTTCTTAGTGGTTTGTGAAGAAAGGTAAGTTATAAAATAATAACAACTTTAATAAAAATCCCCTTCACCGCCTAAAACTCCGGCGGTTTAGGTTTATTGTGCGAGCTGTCCTGCATCAGGAAGTCCTTGGGCTCGTGCATATCGCAGTATTTATGGGGTTCACTGCCCTTTACAAAGTATTCGGAGCGCACTTTGGTGCATTTAGTAGTGGCAAGCAAGCCGGACTCGGTGCAGATAGTTGCCATAGTGTAGTCGCCGCGCATCTCAAACTTCTTCTTGGGCACATCTTTCTGCGACTCGCCGATGAACTTCGACCAAATTGGCACCGCTAAGGACTCACCGGTGGCGGAATGACCCAATGATTCGTGGTCGTCCAACCCTACCCAGACTCCACAGATTATATCAGTAGTGAATCCGATGAACCAGGTGTCTGCCTCCAGGTCGGTGGTGCCAGTCTTGCCGGCAGCCGGTCGGTCCAGACCGTAATGCTTAGCTGAGGTGGCAGTGCCATGGTCTAAAACCCCTTCCAAAAGGTTAATCATCAGTGAAGCAGTGCCTTCAGGAAGCACCTCCTCTTGCACCGGACCAAACTCCTCAATTTTATTGCCGTCGCGGTCTTCTATGTAGCGAATGGCATAGGGCTCGGATTTGACCCCGTAATTGGCGACGGTAGAGAAACCGGTGACCATATCCATCAAAGTAACATCGGAGGACCCTAAGGCTAGCGAATAGACCGGCACCAACTCGCTTTTTACCCCCATTTTGTGGGCATAATCCACCACCGTCTCTATACCCACCTTGTCAATCGTCTTGGCGGCGACAATGTTTATTGATTGTTCAATAGCGTTGCGAATGGTCATAGGACCGGAGAAACTGCGCGAGTAGTTGTAGGGTCGCCAGTAGACCCCGGCACCCTCCAGAACGAACGGCGTGTCCAGAACCACATCGGCAGGGGTGAACCCGTTGTCCATTGCCGCGGTGTATAAGAAAACCTTGAACGCCGAGCCGGGCTGGCGTTTAGACTGATAGGTGCGGTTGAAAGGTGACTCGCGGAAATCGTAACCACCCACCATTGCCAATATCTCGCCGGTGTGGGGGTCCATCGCTAAAAGCGAACCCTGCACATAAGGTGGTTCCTCGTAAGTAACGGTTACTGCGTTTTCGTCTTTCTTAAAGCCGGAAATTTTCACCACAATGGTTTTGCCAATCTGGACTACCTCCTTGGGCTTAAAGGAAAACGTCCAGGCGGCCGGACTTATGTCCAAAATACCGGTAATCCCGTTACCCATCTCCAGGTAGGCTTTGGACTCGTCCATATCCACCACCTTGCCCTGGCGAATTTGACCCCTCTCCATCTTAGAAAAAGTGAGGTTGGGGTCTATAGGCTTAGGAGTGTAGTGGAACATATCGTCGGCGCGGTTTAGCCCCCATTGTAAGGTCCGGGTGGCTATCTCCTGAATTTTCAGGTCCAAGGTGGTATACACGGAGAGTCCGCCACGATAGACAGCGCTAGAGCCGTAACGTTTTTCCAGCTCCCGGCGAATATATTCGGTGAAATACGGCGCTACAGTGTCAACTTTTTTCTTTTCGTTCAGATGAAATTCATCAGCATTGGCGGAGCTTTCTTCCTCACTATCTATATAGCCCCTGTCCTCCATAACAGATAAGACCAAAGTTCTTCTTTTCTTTGCTCCCTCCGGGTCTAAGAAGGGTGAATAAGCCACCGGATTTTTAGGAAGTGCGGATAGTAAAGCGCATTCTGCCAAGGTAAGCTCATCACAATGTTTGTCAAAATAGACCCGGGAGGCAGCTTCCACACCGTAGGCTCCGTGACCGTAATAAATCTGATTGAAGTAGAACTGCAATATCTCGTTTTTGGAATACTCTCGCTCAATCTGCACGGCAAGAATTGCCTCTTTAACCTTGCGGGCAAAGCTTTTTTCGTAGTTCAAAAAGAGGTTGCGGGCTAACTGCTGGGTAATGGTAGAAGCTCCCTGACTACGGCTCCAGTGGGTAAGGTCCACCCAGAGCGCTTTCATTATGCGAATGGGGTCAAGACCCCAGTGGTCGTAGAAACGATTGTCTTCAAAAGCTATGGTAGCATTCACCAGGTCATCGGGTATATCCTCCAGCTTCACCAGATAGCGCTGTTCTATATAAAAAGAGGTGATGAGAGTTCCGTTGCGGTCGTATATCTTGGTGGGCAGACTGGGTTGATAGTTATCCAGCTGTTTTACATCCGGCAGGTCGCGGGAGAGAATCTGGACGAAGCCGATGCCCGCACCCAGCATTGCTGCAAAGGAGAGGACGCAGACGATGCCAAAGATGGCTAGCCGGCGTCTCCATACTGCCCAGCCACCGCTCTTTTTGCGTAGAATCCTTTCCCTTTCTTTCTTGCTACCGCGAGGTGAGAGGTCTATCTCCGCCATAAACTCCTCTGAATTGAATTCATTGCACTAGCCAAGGGTAAAAAACCACCAATGCCCCTTATCCAACCTGGGGCAAGGCATTAAGCAATTATAAAGGATTATTCCCTGCTTGTCAAGACGACAAAGATTGACTATCTGCCCTATTCAATTGCTACAACTAGGTCAAATTAGTGCATAAAAACCAAACTTCTTTTCAAACATCTAATATCTATGCAGTTGATTCCCAATAAATACTGGCGTAGATATGCTCCTCTCCACTCTCCGGGTCAATATAGCGCCAGCGAATCCAACCCTCGTTGCCCTCTCTGGTGCGCACCCGCCACCATTCGCCGTAAGCCTCCAGGATTTGAAGGGGAGTCTCCTTTTGTAACTGGGGTTGCTCCTTGACTTGCTCGGACGTCGGGTCCGGCGCCAGGCGAAAATTCAAGCCATTCGCCAACACCACTCCCGGCTGACCTTCGGGTGAGGTAAATCCAATTTTATTCCAAAGCCACTCATGAATGTTGGGAAGAAATTTCTCCACATCTCCCCCTAAAAATATTTCTATAGACGCACCTTCTCCCGGCTCATAGTTGGAGAACTCCCAGGTTATTTCTTCCTCATCACCCAACACCGTAACCTCCGCCGGTGGAATGGCAGTAACGGTGCTATTGGACCTAAGGATAGCCAAACCTTTCTCGCTTTCTTCAGCCCATTGTAGTGATATCTCCGGCGTAGCGAAGACGATGGGAATGTTGAAAGAGTTCAGAGAGCGACTTACGGTTATGCG
>Ga0315289_10000383_pt1 | contig 69885 bp, 54 predicted proteins | sample YL17G11_40_MG_FD_203452 | JGI IMG/M metagenome (GOLD analysis project Ga0315289, IMG submission 203452) | Sediment microbial communities from Yellowstone Lake, YNP, Wyoming, USA - YL17G11_40 | ecosystem: Environmental > Aquatic > Freshwater > Lake > Sediment | place: USA: Wyoming | collected... | reverse complement strand
CCGATGAACTGCTTCACGAACCGAAGAAGTGTCGATCGCATGCTCTATGCCATCCTGACAAGGCAAAACAAACTCTGGAGAGAAGGACGCCCTCTTCCCAATTTTACACACTCGGCTTGACGTTACCGTTTGATGCCAGGAGTTGACGAAATCGGCCAGGTCTGGTATGCTCTAGTAGAAACAGGGTTTCCGCCGTGACGCGGCGGATTTAGAACGAGGTGGATTTCTTTGAGCACAACTCTGGTGATCTTGACAACGATCCAGTTGCTCAGCGCGCTTACCCTGATTGGGTTAGTCATGTCGCAGACGACGAAGAGCGAAGGCCTGACCGGCACGATCGGCGGGAAGATGTCTTCGTCGTTCCGTGGCAAGCCCGGCATAGACGAGAAGCTGGCGGGTCTCACGCGATGGTCCGCGATAGCGTTCATGGCGACGAGCGCATTGGTTTACATCATTAGGTCAAAAGCGGGCGCGTAGGCGCACCGCGCCCCAATTTGGTGACGATCTGCGTTTCCTAATGCCAGCGGGTGATTTCTGACGGGCATTCTTCATCTCCTAACCGCATGCCATCCCATAATCTCGTGCCGCATATTCCTCCACTTGCATTGACCTGCATTCGGAAACCTGCTATACTTTACGGGTATAATAGTACGCTATTAGTTGTGTGGAGGAAAACTTGAAACAGAAAGTTGCGGCCGATCAGCTCCGAACAAATGATCGCCCCGACCCTGACCATGTACGCGGCGTATGTCCCCGGTGTGGAGAACCGCTCGTGTCGAACTGCTACTACATCCAGGGCAAGGGCTATCTGATCGTTTGGGAGTGCTGGGGGTCGCTCACGGGCAAACCAGCCTGTACATATAGGAGAGCGCTTTAATAAGCCATCCAGGGCACTAAGTGCTATTTTACCGGCATGTAGGCTTAGAGAGGAGATTAGATGGACGGAGAATTCAGCAAAGTGCAGGTCTACAAGTACGTGACCAAGGACAAAGTTCTGGACATCGGTGATATGCTGTCCCCGGATCCCAAGCGGAGCAAGCTATCCATCACCATCGTCGAGTTCGACGAGCGCTTCAAGGCGAAAACGCGCGTGAAGCACTATGTAGATTCGGATGATTTCAAGCTGGTGTGCAGGGACATCCTGAGCGGCTGCTTCAGCGAGTGGACGGATCATAAAGGTACTGTTCATGACGGCACGCCCGAGGCCCGCGTACTGAACATAAAGAAGGATGAGAAGTTCAGGAACCCGTTTGTGATGAAGATAGACAACGGCGTGGGCGAGGTCATAGGTGCTGGAGCAGTGAAAATGGTGCTCGCGAGAGAGAGCCTATCTATCTTCCTCCCCGAGTTCGAGGCGCGCAAGCTCGCACTGGCGGTGCTGGACTACATCCGCCAATGGGAGACGCTGAACTTCCGCAAGCGGCAGGAGGCGCGGACCGTCATCTTCCAGCCGGAAAGCCCGCAGGAAAGCGCGGCTTAATTGAAAAGACGTATGCCGAAGTTCAAGCCCAGGGGCTCTGCGCCCTTGGGCTTTTTTTGTTTGCGTGGATATGCCGCTTGACACCCGGTCTGGCCGTGTGTAACCTTGCCTTAGGCCGGGACGTCTGATTTTTGAAGGTTCCAAGTTTTCCTCGGCTCTAAGATGATAGCTTGTATAAAGCGCGTTTGCGCGGCAGGAGTGCCCGCGCTCAAATCAAAACCAAATGGGGGTAAATCCGATGTCCGAAAATCCGCGACTTGCCAGAGCGGCCCTGGCCTGCTCTGCGGCGATCATTCTGTCACTTCTCGTATTCGGTCCCGGGACGACGTGGGCCGCTTTGCCAAGGCTCGAGACTTGCATTCTCGGGCAGTCGCAGCTCCTTGCGGGGAGCAAGGCGTCCCTGCGCGTGGTCACGCTGAACCACGTAACGGGGAAACCGGTAAGCGGCGCCTATATCAAAGCCTCGATGAAGGCATCGAAGGCTGGAGGAAGTGCCTTTGCGGATGCGAAATCGCTGGCTCTGTTTTCCGGGCGCACGAACAAAGATGGGACGCTCGCAGCATCCTTCAGGACGCCTGACGTCGAGGATGGATCCTATGAGTTGACCGTCATCGCCCAAGGCATTGGGGAAAGGGACACCCTTACGCGGAATGTGCGCATAGTCCGCGACCAGCAAATCCTTCTGACTACCGACAAGCCGCTTTACCAGCCGGGCCAGGTTATACACATCCGCGCCCTTGCCTTGAAAAGCCCGAACCTGGACCCGGTGGCGAATACTCCGCTGACAATAGAGGTCGAGGATGGGAAGGGAAACAAGGTTTTCAAGAAGACCCGCCCCACTTCCGAGTATGGCATTGCGTCGGCGGATTTCCAGCTCGCAACCGAGGTGAACATGGGCCGCTATACCGTGCGTGCCCTGGTGGGGAAAACGAAGGCGGAGAAGAAAGTCACCGTCGAGCGATATGTCCTGCCCAAGTTCAAGATCAAGTTCACCCCCGACAAGTCATTTTATCTCCCGAAAGAGACTGTCACCGGCAAAGTGCAGGCCGACTACTTCTTTGGCAAGCCTGTGGCGGATGGAAGAGTGACCATCAAGGCTTCGACTTTCGATTTTCAGTTCAAGGATTTCGCCGAGATTACCGGGCGAACGGAAAGCGGCGGCAACTTCAAGTTCGAGCAGAAGCTGCCGGACTACTTCGTGGGGCAGCCGTTTGAGCAGGGGAATGCCTTTGTGAAGTTCGAGGTCACCATTAAGGACGGCGCCGATCACGAGGAGAAGATTACGCAGACCGTGCCGGTCGCCGCTCAGCCGCTGAAAATCATCGCTGTGCCCGAGGGCGGGCGGATAATCCCTAAAGTTCAGAACATCATCTATATCATGACGACCTATCCGGACGGCTCGGCGGCATCAGCCAACGTCACTGTAGAGGTCGAGGAGAGGCCCGATTTGGGGGTAAGCACTCTGCATACGGATGCGACCGGCATCGGCGAGTTCAGGGTTACCCCGCCGAAGGACGTCTTGAACCTCCGAATTATTGCAACAGACAAGAATAGGCGCAGAGCGGAGTATAAAGTTGCTCTGCGCGGTTCCGCGCAGGAGGACTCAGTGCTCCTGAGGACGGACAGGGCGCTCGCAAAGGTCGGCGATGTCGTAGGTTTGACCTGTTTGTCTCCTTCGCCGACTGGCACGATCTACATTGATGTGATACGCGGCGGCCAGACGCTTCATACCGCATCGCTGGACCTGGTGCGCGGCAGAGGTGAGATGTCGCTTCCGCTCAGCCAGGATATGAGCGGGAGCCTTGAGATCCACGCCTACCGGATATCGAAGTCTGGCCTGATCGTTCGGGACACGCGCAGGCTCTATGTGGATCCCGCCAACGATCTGAAAGTCAGAATCAGCCCTGATAAGAAATCATACCTCCCCGGCGCGCCTGCCAGGATACACTTTGATGTGCGGGACGCGCGAGGCGCAGGAATAGCCGCGGCGCTCGGAGTTGCGATTGTGGACGAGAGCGTATTCGCGCTCCAGGAGATGCAGCCGGGTATGGAAAAGATTTACTTCCTCCTGGAAAAGGAGCTTATGGAGCCGAAGTTCGAGGTTCACGGCCTCACCCCCGCCAATATCGTTTGTCCCGCGAGTGATGAAACATTCGGGGTCGAGAAGCAGCGGGCGGCTCGCGTGCTCTTTGCGCTCGCCCAGCAGAACAGGCAGCGGGATGCCGGTTCGATTTACACGCTGGCTGGGGACTCCTACGCCGAGAAGATCCAAAAGATGAGGGAGCGGTTGGCAAGGAGCGTTAGGAAGGACTATACGAAGATCGCCGGCGCTGTGGTCGAGTACTACCGGAAGTACAAATCACCGTCGCTCAAAGATCGCGGCGGCATCAAGTGTCTCGTCGGACTGGGCCTTCTCAAGAAAAGCGACCTGCTCGACCGGTGGGGTCGGCCCTACGACTTCGCTCCGTGCGGCTGCGGGAGCTTCGAGCACAGCGTGACGATTACCAGCCCGGGCCCCGACGGGCGCGAGAATACCGAGGACGATATTGCAGTCGGCGGCAATCCCCGACAGCCTGGCGAAGCTCGGCTTTTGGACCTGCGCCCCGATGCGGCAATGGCGAAGTTGTCGACCGGGGTCGCGGATGATTTCTTTGCTCCTCGGGCTTTCGCTTTGGGCCGAGCGCCTGTGCCGGCAGCCTCCGCTCCCGCTGGGCTGCGTATGGTCTTGCGGCGCGCAGGGCGCGACGAGGGGAAAGTCGCTGAGGAGAAGTTCCTCGCCGGTGGATATGCCAATGCACCGCCTGCCAGGGAGGAAATCCGGATTCGGCAGTTCTTCCCCGAAACGATGTACTTCAACCCGGCGGTGATCACTGACGGCGGCGGGAAGGCTTCGATAGACGTTGATGTCGCCGATAGCATCACCACCTGGCGCATTTCGGCAATGGCTTCGTCCCGCGGCGGGCAGCTCGGCTCGGCGTCGGAGGGGCTGAAGTGCTTCCAGGATTTCTTCATTGACATTGACCTTCCGGTCTCGTTGACCCAGAACGACGAGGTCTCCATCCCCATCGCTGTGTACAACTACCTGCCGACTGCGCAGAGCGTGACGCTTGAGCTTACGACCGAGCCTTGGTTTGAGCTGCTCGATTCTGCGACGAAGAAGCTGGATATCGGCGAGAATGACGTCGAGGCGGTCTACTTCCGGCTGAGGGTCAAGCAGATCGGCAGCCATCGGCTGACCGTCCACGCGATAGGCACGAAGATGAGCGATGCCGTCTCCCGCGAGATCGAGGTCGTGCCGGATGGGAAGGAATATCAGACTTCAATCAACGACAGGCTTGAGAAAACCATCGAGAATACGCTTGTCATCCCCGAAGGGGCCATTGACGGGGCAAGCAACATCCTCGTGAAAGTTTATCCGGGCATATTCAGCCAGGTAATCGAGGGGATGGACAAAATCCTCCAAATGCCCTTCGGTTGCTTCGAGCAGACGTCCTCGACGACGTACCCGAACATCCTCGTGCTGGACTACATGAAGGCCGTTAACCAGATCACGCCCGAGGTCCAGATGAAGGCCGAGCAGTATATCAACCTGGGCTACCAGCGGCTGGTGACGTTTGAGGTTCCCGGCGGTGGATTCTCCTGGTTCGGCGACCCGCCCGCCAACAAGATTCTGACGGCATACGGCGTGATGGAGTTCGCCGATATGTCGAAGGTCTACGAGGTTGATCCGAGCCTGATCCGGCGCACGCAGCAGTGGCTCGTCGCCCAGCGCGAGAAGGATGGCTCATGGTCGCCGGACAAGAACTATCTGCATCAGGAGGCGTGGGGCCGCATCCAGAAGAGCAATCTCCTGCCGACCGCCTGGATCGCCTGGGCGCTGATGCACAGCGGCTACGATGCGGCGGAGCTGCACCCGTCCCTAAGCTATCTCAAGGAAAACGCAAACGACGCAAAGGACGCGTATACCCTCGCAATGCTGGCGAATGCCCTGGTATCCGCCGGCAAAGACGATCCAGCGGCCGTCACCGCCCTGGATCGCCTGGCGGATATGAAGGTTGAGGAGGACGGCAAGGCATTTTGGAAGTCCGATGTCTCTACCATCACCTTCACGCGTGGCAAGTCCGCTGATGTGGAGACTACGGCCCTCGCAGCCCTGGCCTTCATTCGCTCAGGCAGGTATCCAGATGTGGTGAACAAGGCGCTGACCTTCATCATCCAGGCGAAGGACCCGAATGGCACCTGGGGCTCGACTCAGGCCACGATTCTCTCGCTCAAGGCGCTGCTCGCGTCCATGGAGAAGCGCACGCAGGAGATCAATGCGAAGGTGACTGTGTTGGTCAACGGTCAGGAAGCCGGAAGCTTCAAGATCACGCCTGAGGACAGCGATGTGCTCCGCCAGGTGGACTGCAAGCAGTTTGTCAAGGAAGGCGAGAATAAGATTCGCGTGGAGTTCGAGGGTAGGGGATCCTCGCTTTATCAGATCACCGGGAAATACTATCTGCCGTGGGATAAGCTCCCGGAGCGGCCGGAGCAGAAGTTGATTTCCATTGGGGTTGAGTTCGACAGGACGGCCCTTGCGAAGGACGATATTGTCACAAGTACGGTGAAGATCGCCTACAACGGATCCGGAACCGCGAACATGGTGATGGTTGACCTTGGGACGCCTCCGGGATTCCAGGTGCTGGCCGAGGATCTGGAGACCCTGGTCGGCGGCAAGATCGTTCAGCGGTACACCGTCACTGGCAGGCAGGTGATCCTGTACTTCGAGAAGCTGGAAGGCGGAAAGCCCGTGGAATTCAAGTACAGGCTGAAGGCGAAGTTCCCAATCCGGGCGCGGACACCGAAGTCCACAGCGTACCTGTACTACAACCCGGAGATCAACGACGTTGCCCCTCCGGTGAATATGGTAGTGGAGTAGCCCTGCGTCCGCTGTGGGTAATGCATGGCGCATCCCCTGATGCCCTTTGGGGACAAGGGGAACAATAACAAAGTCCCCCGATGCTCGTCACTAGCGCCGGGGGACTTTGGCTTACCTGGTATATTAAGCGGCAAGGCGTCATCGGCAACGCGCCGTAGCCTGTTCTTATGGCTTGCGGCGAGATATGAGCCGCAAGGCCCTCCAGCGCATCCATCGCCGACTACACTTGCCATAATAATCGTTGAGCCCATGCTGGCACTGTGAGAACCGCGCCAGCATGGGCTCAAGAACTGTCTGTAAGAATGCGATTACGTAGCGACATCTCTTGGTTTCTCTATCGGTGCTACCCCGGTGATCTCCCGGAACCTCTGTGGATCAGAGCATTCACCAGCAAGTAAATCCACCCTTGCCGTGGTGATCTCTCGTTGGTCGCGGTGTACGAGGCAACCAGTAATCGCGGGGGCTCAGCACACCAGGCGCCAACCCTGCCTGACAGCGCGGTATCCCTTATAATTCCGCAATCCGAAATGCGTTTCGTTGCTTGCGGCCCTTACGCCTCTGCGCCGCCCCCAGCAGCCTCAGGCTGTCCGCCCTGAGGAGATAGCGAGTCCAGCGCCTTCTTGGCAGCCGCGTAGGTTGGGTCCAGACCGAGCGCGCGAAGATACTCGTCCTTCGCCTGGGTAAGGTTGCTCCCCCTGTGGTACGCTACGCCGAGGTTGTAATGGGCCTTAGCGGAGGCCGGCGCGACATCAACGGCCTGCTCCAGGATGTGGATAGCCTTGTCGAGCTCCTCTTGTTTGGCATATGCCAATCCAAGGTAGAGATACAATTCAACATCCGAAGGATCCTCTACAATAGCCTTGAGCAGGAACTCCACGCTTTCCACAATCGAGCCTTCCCTGAGATACCGCAGGCCCTGTTCTAGGGCTGATGCGCTTGCTGCCATGGCTTCTTACCTCCTATCGGTGAACACAAAGCTTTCTGCAGGCAAAACCACTGAACAGATGCGCAATTCATTACTTAAGACGTTCGACAGACAGCAATAGTTGCCCTGCTGTGGAACTTCTTTTTCAGTCAATTGGAGACAGAGATACTAGAAAACCTTCATTTACGAACCCGCCAAACCGGGTAGACTGCAAACAAGATTAACTGTCCATGGGGGAAGCGATGTTCGAGGATATACTGATGCCGACGGATGGATCGAGCTATGCATTACAGGCCGCCGAGTACGGCGCTGATATCGCAAAGAGATATAACTCCAACGTCACAGTGCTTTACGTGGCTGAGCCCCCGCCGATTATAGGGATTGCCCCAGGTGAGGAAAGGCAAACGCAGATTCGGCAGGAGCTGTCGGAGCAAGGCAGAGAGGCCCTCCGAAGGACGCGCGAGGTCTTCGAAAAGGCAGGCGTTCACCCCCGGGAGGAATTGATATTCGGATCTGCTGTTCCAAACATCCTGCAGCATGCCCGGGAGGGAAACTACGACCTCATAGTAATCGGAAGCCGGGGCGCAGGCACGGGAGCGATCGAGCAAATCCTGATCGGCAGCGTCGCAGAGGGCATACTGCATGGAGCGCCGTGCCCGGTGCTCATGGTGCGCCCGCGTTAGAAGCGCTGGAAGTACTCCAGGAGGTAGGAAGTCTGCGTCAGGGCTCTATTTAGCCCTTGAAACTGCACTGTGAATGCCAGTTCGGGCCTCAAAGTGTAGCTGAGCGAGAATACGTCGAATGGTAACACTCCTATAACTGACCGACTATAGGATAAGATAACCCTTTCCGTAAGAGGTGTACTGGCGGTGAATGCGAGTGGGATGTCAAAGCCCGGCTCCAGGGCGAAGGTAAGGCCCTCGATCTGAAACGGCTCAAATAGGCGAGGCACCGCCAATCCAAGGAGAACTTGCCCCAGTTGTTCCCGAAATAGCTGCTCGAACGGCCTTCCGGCGATAAGGGCATCGAGCGAGGTGCCGCGGAATACAAGCCTCAAGGCCTCGATGTCCGATAATCCGGGAGGACTGCTGCGCACGTCTATATCGAGGTTTCCGATCGGTCCCGCAATGTCGAGGGTGAGGGTATAGCGCGTGAAAAGCCCCGTTACAGGTGATGGCACAGAGACACGGGCCACCGCGGTCACATCTACACTTATTATGGGGGGCTGGGCCGGACTCAGGAGCAAAGAGGCGGTCCCGCCGGGCCGAAGCTCCAAAGTGCGGCTGAGATAATTCAAGCGCCCGCTAGCTATCTGCACAGTTCCTGCAATCGCCGGACGAGCTAATGTCCCCGTTATGGCAACAGGGCCTATTACTTCTGCCCTAAGAGTACCTCGCTCCACAGTCACATCGCGGGCCAGGTCGGCTGTTATTTCGAGTTCCGGATTGACCGGAAGTTGCGGCGCTACCACAGTCGTAGGAACTGCTTTGGCTGGGAGCCGGATCCGCGCATCCCTGATTGCCAACTGCCCCCGCATCAGCGGGGAGTGGAGGGTTTCCGTAACGAGCAATTGGCCGCTGGAGGTAAACACAAGCTCCTCCACCGCCGTGCTGGTGACGGCGAGGCGCAGATCATTCAGCGTCACAAAAGCGGTTAACAGACCCCCGGCGAGCGAAAGATTCCCACTCCCGGAGAAAGTCCCGCCCAGCGAGGATGCTCCGCTGAGAGTATCAACGACCAAACTAGAATTCTCGAACCTGGCTGCCAGGGTAAGGTTCGTCAGGTCGTTCTCAAGGCTGCGGAAGTCCAGGGAGCCATCACTGAGGACCACCTCGCCGTTAAAGGCAGGTTGGTCGAGTGTACCGGTCACGTCCACAGCAGCCATGAGGGCGCCGTGTGCTTCCTCTATAGTCGGGCTAAAGGTTTCCAACACCGAAAAATCTTGATCGGGAAGCTCGGCGTGCAGGAGTATAGGCTGGTCCCGCGGTACAAACGGCGCTGCCCAGACAAACGGCAGCGAGCCGGATAGGAGAACCTGGTTTCCGTTAGCCCGTGCCCTAACACTGCTGGAAGATAGACGGCCGCCTGCGATTGTTACCTGTTCGGCGGTGATACGTTCGATTGATAATCGCGGCGTTACAACATCCGCTGCCGAAATCGAAGCCTGAACCTCCGGGCTGCCTGCCGGACCCACTATGGCGAATGAAGCGTCCGCCGTTCCCGCCAGCCATTCCACGCCCACCAACGGACGGAGGATTGCGAGAGGGAACTGCGCAAGCTGTCCGGTCAGCGAGACCAGCCCTTCGGGATTGATGGTTCCTTGCGCGATGGCCTGCCCCTGTGGCGGCGAAATGACTGCCCGATCCAGGATGACGGCGCCGTCATCCAGCCGCACATCGGCGGCGAGCGACTTGAACTGCCGGCCGTTTACGACTGGTGCTGTGGAGGCGATGGCTGCGCGTATAGTGGGTGACCCGAGAGTTCCTCTTACCTCACCCGTAAATGTCATTGGGCCTTCCAACGCGACATAAGGATGGATGATTTCGCTGAGAAGGCTCAGGCGCAAGTTTTCTCCCATCAGGCTTATTTGAAGGGCTCCTCGAGGGCCGATGGATCCGCCTCCTACGAGCTGCATCTCCGCTCTGCGGGCGAGCAATTCCGTTATCACAGTGCGCCCTTTTTGGAACCTAAGCTGCACCCGAACCTGGTCGAGCGGGACACCGGCGATAACTGCATCCGCCACCGATATACCGCCGGAGACGCGGATGTTAGAGAACTGCCCCCGCACATCCAGATCGGCGCCGGCGATTCCTTGGGCACGAGCCGATACTCGAGCGAGATTTATCCCGCGCGCGCGCACCTGCATTTCGACGCGAGCGGGTGTTTGCCTCGCAACGACGATGCGACCTGAAGTTACAACCTCAGCTTGCTGAAATCGCACGACCGCATCTTCGATTATAAGGCGGTCCGGCGTCGCAACAAGATAACCCGTAAGGAGGTCGTATCCGACCTGGCGTATTTGTCCGTCGCGGGCGGTGACCTGGCCCGCGAAAAGCGGGCTTCCCATCGCCCCGGTCAGGCTTCCCGTGAAGCTCGCGATTCCAGTGAACTGCTTGTACCCCAGTGGAGCGAGTAATGCGCCAAGATTGACTCCAGTCCCGGATAAATTGAGGTTAAGGCCGCCGTCGAGCGTTACAGCGCCTTCGCCCGCGAGCATCCCCTGAAAGGCTTTGGCGACCAGCCGCTGCACCAGGATCGTGCGGCCGCGCAGAGCCAGGTCAGCCACGGCTGCTTCGATTGCCACCCCTGGAGCGGCGCCACGGGTTAGTTCCAACGTTGCCTCAGCCGCGCGCGGCCCCGTGAATACCATCTCGGCGCCTGCCCGGGCGAAGGTAAAACCAGCCAGTTTTCCCCGCACGATCTCCGCCGACAGGCGGGCTGACCGCAATTGGCGAAGGTAATCGAGGGCGAACCGCAGATCGGCCAGACCCGTAGCGCGGAGGTTTCTCGGCAGCGGGAGTGCGGCCAGGTTGATGCCTCCAGCCGTCCCCTGCACCCTGATGCGTATCGGCTTAAGGCCGATCGCCGCCGATAGACTGATTCTGCCCCCGGCTGTGCGCCCATCCGCAGCCGTGATGAAAATAGCGCCGTCTCGGAAATAGCCCCGGGCAGTCAGCGATGTTAGCGGCATGCCATATAACGCCGCGCGCGGAGCCCGGACGATGCCTGTTACGATGGGCCTTCGAGTGGTTCCGGCGACGCCGATGTTTATAGCGCCGGGACTATGCCATAGAACCTGCGGAAACGCGGGAAGCGGCTCGATCGCTGCCTGCAGAACAGCCAGATTTATGCGCTCGGATGCGATCCGCAGGTTCAGCTTCCCAGGATGGAAGCCGAGAACCTGGCCGCGGATTGAGATTGGCGATCCCCGCAGAAATCCACGCCCGGCAAGGCTTATGTTCGTTCCAAAGAACCTGATTTTCGCTGAGAACGGGCGCACCGGAATGGATAGATATGGACTGGTGATTGCCGAGTCCCTCAGCGCCGCAGACCCTTGGGCGACTATACCCGCCCTACGCGGCTGCGATAAAACCGCTCGCGCGCTGACAACGCCCGCCCGGATATTCCAGGGGCGGATGTCGGCGCAGTAGTCCAGCCAGTATTCGGCGTTGGCCTCCTGAATGGAGAGATTTAGTCGGGTGACCGGCGTGCCGATTCCCCAACGGCCTGTGGCCCGCACGCTTCGGACTCGCCCGCGCTCGCCTCTGCCCAGGAGGTCCAGGAGAGCCGACTGCGCCGGCGCAAGGTTAACGTATCCTGAAACGGAGTGCAGGCTATTCACCGCGGGGAACTGCTTAACCCGCGCTGCATAGTCCACAACAGTCAGTCCGCCCGAATGGACGCGGATCAGCCCCCGGAAGCGTTGAGTCGGCGGGATAGGCGGACGCCTCAGCAAATCCTCGATATCCCAAACTCCGTTTCTGTCCCTGACAAGCCGTATGCTCGGATCAAACAATGCCACTGAGGTTATACTTCGAGCTAGCGGCACGCGGCCTGTCAGGAGGTCAACCACGTTGAAGCGCACCACCGCGCGGCGAGCCGAGAAGAGCGTGCCTTCAGCGAATGTTTTGCCGCTTGCGACGCGCAGATCGGTAATGACAGCCGTGCTCGGCGATGTCAGCCTCACCGAGCCTGCTTTTGCCTTTCTATCGAGGCGCACCTGCAGATCATTCTCAAGGACGATCGGGAGATTGCTTGCCAATTGACGAAGGCGGTTTGCAATGCCAAGGAATACCAACGCGCCAAAAATCAGCAGTGCGACAACCACTATGAGCAACGGAACTTTGGAACGCATTCCAGGGCTCCATGGTGACGGCGGGAGTCGAGCAACCCCTTGCGCTGAATTACCCCTTTTCGCTTCTCGCAAAACGATTGAGCCGGCTGGCTGGCCGGGCGTATGACGGCTCGCGCAGGTTGGGGACTAAATCCGGTTTTATGCAGTGAAACTGCGGGGTATTCTGACATCGGCTGCATGTTCGGGATCCGGTAAGGTTGGGAGGAATCGCACATGGCAAGGCAATACCCGGAGGTCCCCGCGAACCAGTTAAGGAGCTTTTTCGACCCAAACCAGTTTAAGTTTGAAACAACGGATGAGGTCGAACCACTGCGAGGAACCGTAGGCCAGGACAGAGGGGTTAGCGCAATACAGTTCGGCTTTGGTATAAAGACGCACGGGTTCAATCTCTTCGTCGCCGGGCCTACAGGCACCGGCAGAAACAAAACGGTCCAGGCCTTCGTTACCGAGCAGGCTCAGAAGGAGCCGGTGCCCGATGATTTATGCTACACGCACAACTTCAAGGACACCGATAGCCCTAACGCGATAATGCTCCCGGCTGGAATGGGACGCCAGCTCGTAAAGGACATGGACGAGCTGGTAGAAGCCGCCAGAACCGAGATTCCCCGCGCCTTCGAGAGCGAGAACTACGAGAAGCGGAAAAACGACATACTCAACGAGGTCCAGCAGGATCGCGGCAGGATGCTGAGCGATCTCCAGCGGGAGGCCGAGAAGCTGGGCCTTGCCATCGAGATGACCCAGATTGGAATCGTGACAATCCCTCTCGTGCGTGGGAAGCCGCTTTCCAGGGAGGATTTCGAGGGTTTGCCCGAATCCCAGCGGGCGGAGATCGAGAGACGCAGCCATGCGCTCCAGGATCTGATCCAGCAGGAGCTGGCAAAGGCCCGGAAGCTGGAGAAAGAGAGTGACGACAGGATCGAACAGTTGGACAGGGAGGTTGGTCTGTTCGCCATCGGCCACCTGCTGGACGAGATGAGAAGCAAGTACAGGGACTATGACGAGGTCACAGACTATCTCCAGCAGGTCCAGGGCAACATGATGGACAGCCTGGAGGATTTCAAAGCGAAGGAAAAGCCCAAGATGGCGATCCCGGGTCTTGAGGGTCTGTTGCCCGAGCCTTCGTTCGACAGGTACAAAGTCAATCTGATAGTAGATAACCAGGATCAGCAGGGCGCGCCCGTTGTGTGCGAGAACAACCCGACTTACTACAACCTCATCGGCCGGGTGGACTTCAAGGCGCGGCTCGGCGCGCTGGTGACCGATTTCACGCAGATAAAGGCCGGCGCTCTGCACAAGGCGAACGGCGGCTATTTGATCCTGCAGGCCATGGACGTCCTCATCAATCCCATGTCCTGGGATGCGCTGAAACGCGCGCTCCGAAGCAGCGAGGCTCGAATAGAAAACATCGCGGAGCATTACGGTCTAATCCCCACCTCTACATTGAAGCCGGAGCCGATCCCTGTAAAGGTGAAGGTTATCCTGATCGGGAACCCGCTTATCTATCATCTGCTGTACGCCTTCGATGAAGATTTCCGAAAGCTGTTCAAGGTCAAGGCGGACTTTGATATAGAGATGAGCCGGTCGGACGAGCATGTCGAGAAATACGCTCAGTTCATCAACGCGCGAGTCCGGGAGGCGAATCTGAAGCCCTTCCATAAGTCGGGCGTGGCGAAGATCGTGGAATACGGCTCCCGCTTGATACAGGATAAGAAGAAGCTCTCGACGCGGTTTATCGAGATCGCCGATATGGTCAGCGAGTCCAGCTATTGGGCGACGCAGAATGGAAATAAGTACGTCATGGCCGAGGACGTTCAGCGGGCGATTGAGGAGAAGGTATACCGCTCCAATCTCATCGAGCAGAAAATCCAGGAGCTGATAGAAGAAGGCGTGATAATGATAGACACGGAGGGCGCGAAAGTCGGCCAGACAAACGGCCTCTCCGTGTACAACATCGGCGATTACGCGTTCGGCCGCCCGTCCCGGATTACCGCCCGGACCTACATCGGGAAAACCGGCGTCACCAATATCGAGCGCGAGACGAAGATGAGCGGCCCAATACACGAAAAGGGAGTCCTGATCCTGTCCGGCTACATGGCGGGCAAGTATGCCGAGGACAAGCCGCTTCCGCTCGGCGCGAGCCTGACGTTCGAGCAGCTTTATGAGGAAGTAGAGGGCGACAGCGCCTCCAGCGCGGAGCTCTACGCTCTCTTGTCGAGCCTGGCGGATCTCCCGCTGAGGCAAGATATCGCGGTCACAGGTTCCGTCAACCAGAATGGCGAAATCCAGCCGATCGGCGGAGCTATCCAGAAGATAGAGGGCTTCTACGAGGTCTGCAAGGCCAAGGGGCTAACGGGCACTCAGGGCGTCGTAATCCCCCACCAGAACGTGCGGCACCTGATGCTGAAGGAAGAGGTTGTGGACGCGGTGAGGCAGGGCAAGTTCCACGTGTGGCCGGTGAAGACAATTAATGAGGGGATCGAGATCCTCACGGGCGTTCCCGCCGGGGAAAAGGATGCCCAGGGGATGTATCCGCCGGACAGCGTCCACGGCCGCGTCAACCGCAAGCTGGAGGAGTTCGCAGAAAAGCTAAAGGAATACGGCATGGCCCCCGCCGAGGAGAAGAAAGCAGAGCAAGAAGAACGCCGCCTGGCTGCCCGGAGCGTCGGAACACGCGGCTAAGCCCAGGGTTGATCTGCCTTCCCGCGTTGCTCATGTCTCACCGCGAACAATAAGGACGGGGCAGGGTGCGTTGCCGACTACACGCTCGGCGACGCTGCCGAGGCCGAAGACCACCCGCCTGATGAGTCCCATCCCTGCTCCGCGGCTTCCCATCACGATCAGGTCGTATTTGCCGTCCTCCGCCTCTCTCAGAATTACCTCCGCCGCATAGCCTTCTACAACTTTGGTATGTGTGCGTACACCGGTGTCGAGAAAGGGCTTTCTGGCTCTATCGACGATCTCCTCGCCGGTTCCGCGCTGCGAGGGCTCCTTGCCGACCTCGATCGAGTACGTGACGAACTCGGTTAAGCCCGAAACCTCTGCCGCGTTCAGGATCGTCACTTCGGCTCCCATGCATCGGGCTATCTCCGCGGCGTAGTGCGCAGCCCGCATGGCGAGCTCGGATCCATCGGTGGCGACGAGTATCTTGCGAATCAACTGGTCGCTCATCATTGAAGTTGTTCCACTATCACTCTCGGCAGGAGAGCCTGGACGTCGCTGGCGCGGCAAAGCTCAGTGCCCGGCGTCATGATGGTTGCTGCGGCGGCTGCCGTCCCCAGCGCGAGACCCTCAGCCAGGCTGGAATGCTCGTATACCCCTATCGCAAGGCCGGCAACCATGGAGTCTCCCGCACCGATTGTGCTCTCGGTGGCAACTTCGGGTGGGATGGCTTTCCACGCGCCTTCGCGGCTTACCGCGATTGCGCCTTTCCTGCCTATGGATACCACAGTCGCGCCGATGCCTCGGCCCACCAGCTCGCGGCCCGCCTGTAGCACGTCGTTATCTGTCTCGAATGTGCGTCCAAGAAGCTCCCGGGCTTCCCGGAGGTTAGGTTTTATCATGTATGGCCGAGCCTTGACGCCCTCGATCAGTGCTGCTCCGCTGGTGTCCAGGATCGTCCTCACGTCATTTTCCCGCAGCCATTCGATAAGACGCGCATAAGTATCAGCCGGAGCGCCCGGCGGCAAGCTGCCTCCCAGGACCGCCAAAACCGCTTCCGGCATCCACTCCTCGATCTTGGCTTCCACAGCATGGAGATCTGCAGGGCCGATTGCCGGGCCGTCCTGGTGCAGGTTTGTCTGGATGCCGGTGGATTCGTCGAGGACGCTTATATTAACGCGAGTGGGCTCCTCAATCTCCACCAGGTCTGTCTCGACGTTTTCTCGTTCCAGGCGGTTTCTGATGAATTGGCCCGTCTCACCGCCGACGAGCGCAATCACGACAGTCGGCCGTCCCAGGCGCTTCACGACCCGGCCTACATTCAGTCCCTTGCCTCCGGGATCTATGTCCGTCTCGTGAATCCGGTTCGTCTCTCCGAGTTGGAGATGCTGGACTGTGAGAGTCTCATCCACAGCCGGATTCAGCGTCACAGTCACTATCAACGCGGTCACTCTCCAGGGCCGGGAGCCTCACCAATCTCGGCCTTCATCTCCAGGACATCTCCGGTTTTGGCATCGATCAGGACTTCCCTAGTAGGGCCGCCCTTCTTGGGAACGATCTCGACTCCCCAGACCGGCATGCCGCGCTCCTCCTCAAGCTCGATTTCCACAGGCGTCCCGGGGACATATTTGAGCGCTCTATTCAGGGCGCTCCGCAGATCCAGTCTTGATTCTCCGAGGAGCATCTCTTCCTTTGACTTTTGTGTGCCTGGGCCGCCTTTACCGCGGCGACGCAGCCTCATGACCGCCCAGATAGCACCGAGAATCGGAAGAGCGTATCGCATCGTGCTCCGCCTCTGTTCCATCGTGTCTGCCATTGACTGCCGCCTCCTTTGCTCTTGTTTAGCTACTTTTACCCGTTCTTGCGGCAATTGCAACGTATGCAGCTTGACGATGGGCCTGGAACAGCGTATACTTGCGGCAACGGCGCAGGCTCCACAGCCGCCTTTCTTCTATGCCGGCAGGACGGACATGCACCACACAGCCCATAATGATGGCCGCGCAGGCCCGGAACCGACGTTCCACATGGAGGCGCTCTCGGTTTCCGATCTGACCCGCTGCATCCGGGCGGTAATCGAGGCCGAGGACCTGTTTTACGATATCTGGGTTCGCGGCGAGATCAGCAACCTTACAAAGCACACGTCAGGGCATATCTACTTTTGCCTGAAAGATGAGTCCGCGCTGATCCGGTGCGTGATGTGGCACAATAACACTCGCTCACTGCGCTTCGATCTATCGGATGGCATGGGCGTAGTCGTTCAGGGCTGCGTGACAATCTACGAAAAGCAGGGCCAGTACCAGCTCGTGGTCGGCAACGTAATGCCGGACGGGGTCGGAACTCTCTACGCTGCCTACGAGCAGCTAAAGCGCAGGCTCCAGGGCGAGGGCCTTTTCGACGAATCTCGCAAGAAGCCCATCCCGCCCTTCCCGACGAAAATTGCAATAGTCACCTCGCCGATGGCGGCTGCTCTGCGGGACATGGTTACTATTGCCAGGCGGCGCATGCCGTCTATCAACATCTTAATCGTGCCTGCCCTTGTGCAGGGAACGGGTTCGGAAGCCAGCGTGGTTGAATCGCTTCGACTGGCGGATTCCGTGCCGGGGGTTGATGTCATCGTACTGGGTCGGGGTGGGGGATCAATTGAGGATTTGTGGGCCTTCAACACAGAGCCGGTTGTGCGGGCGATTGCCGCGTGTGATACGCCCGTAGTTTCCGCGATCGGTCACGAAACGGACTATACCCTGTCGGATTTCGCGGCCGATTTGCGAGCGCCGACGCCGTCAGCCGCTATTGAACTGATCGTACCGAACCGGCAGGAGCTGGCTGCTCGGATCGCCGGGTTGACCGATGCGATTGTCGCCGCGTCCGGCGCCGCCTTTGCCCGGAAACATGCGGAATTGGACATGCTGGCTAACTCTCCAGGTCTGAAGTATCCCGAGAGAATGCTCCGGGAGCGGTGGCAATCGCTCGATCTGGCTGAGGAACGGTTAGAGAGGAACTTTCGAGCAATTCTCTCAGGCTATGAGAAAAGATTGGCGGAAGTCTCCGGCAAATTGGAAAGTCTCAGTCCGCTTCGCGTTTTGGCTCGCGGATACGGCATTGTGCGGCGGGTGGAAGATGGGTCTGTAGTCAGGCATGTATCCGACGTCGCGCCTGCGGATATGACGGAGACGTTGATATCGGGCGGCAAGCTGATATCCGAGGTCAAGGAAGTGAAGGAGGGATGGGATTAATATGGGAAAGGAATCTGAACTCACCTTCGAGCAGGCTATGGCGAGGCTGGAGGAGATCGTACAAGAGATTGATGGCGGCGGGCACACTTTAGAGCAAACGCTGCTCCTTTTTGAAGAAGGGATCAAGCTTGCCCGCCAGTGTTCAGGGCAGCTTGCGGAAGCCCGTGGACGTCTCGACATGCTGGGCAAAAAGCCGGACGGTTCCACCGAGGCTAAGCCTCACAAGGTATAGGGAACTGCTGGGTCACGTTTAGTTGTGGGTGTGGGCTATTGCCAAAATGGCCCGATTGTGGTAAGGTAACCCTAGTAATCGCCGATGGCATGAACCGAGGTCCCGGTCTGGGACGCGATTGATATTCTAATCGTGTGGCTGAGGTAGCGATCAACTATGCGATGGTTCTACGTACTATTAACTGCAATCGCGATAGCCGGGCTTGCGCTCGTTATAGAAAGGCTGACGGGCGGCCATCGCCATGCTTTAGTCCAGGCGATAGTTGTGGCTGCTCTCGTGGTCATCTTTATCTCTTTGCTGGGCTTTCTGTCGAAATTGCGAGATTAGGCAAGTCCGTTGTACTTAGCCTCCAGTGTAATTGCCCATTCGGTATCCCTGCGCATGTTTGAGAGCACCTTCGCCTTGTTCCCTCTGATGGAAGCTATATCTTCCTGGCGTATATGCCCATTAACTGACCTTCCGCCAGCACATGCCCTTCGATAGCGGCCAGCAGCTCCTCCTTGGTGATTCCCGGCGCGAGGTCGGGTTCTATGTCGAGGGCGTATAGTCTAAAGTAGTATCTGTGCTTGCCGCTGGGTGGACAAAGCCGAACGTAGCCGATCTTCTGCACGCTGTTCCTTCCCTGCCCGATGCCGCTCTTCAGCGTTCTTGCCGGAGGCATGTTCTCCGGCAGATGCATCGTGTCTGGCGTGATATTGAAGACCACCCAATGCGTGAACGTGCCTTTTGGGGCATCGGGGTCCTCACAGATAAGCGCAAGGCTCTTGGCCTCATCCGGAACTCCTGTCCAGAATAATGGGGGTGACACGCCCTCGCCGTCGCACGTGTACCTGCCCGGTATACTGTCGCCGTCCTCGAAAGCCTCGCTCCTTAGATTGATCGTCATCTTGTTGCCTCCTCTTGCTTCTGGCTGGGGTTAACTTCTTACTCCAGCCACCCTTGTTGCAGCCAGCTAGCGTTTACCGCTATATGATAACTATTTAGCTTGGCTAATTTACCGCGTAAATCAGGTCTTCAAAACCGCAATCTGGTTTGTCTGCAGTGTGAAGGTATGCTATACTCCCAGTGGCGCCGCGCTCCGAATAATGCTGAAGTTGGAGGAAGCATGGAAATGAGATGGCAGAAGTATGCCGAGAGATTAAAGGACGTTTTGAATCTGGCGGGAAGCCTCGTCGCGGTCACATATTCGATGGAACCCGCAAAGGACGCTGAGCCTGGAAAGCATTGGGTCTGCAAAGCATTTCTCGATGCTCGCGATGGAAAGACGATCAACCTGACGAAGGACAACTCAGCTTGCAACGGAGGGACATGGCATCTCGGCCTGGCGCCTAGGGCCGAGGGAGAAGCCGACAAGGCGCTGAAGAAGTTCCTCGTTCATGGAGAGAAGCTCTTTTGCTCGATTGCTGCGTTCAACCGAGCCATGATGCTGGCCTCTCAGCCGCCGCTCGGACTGGCCGAGAACGTAATCCTCGCGCCGATGGAGAAGGCCGAGCAAGTGCCCGACCTGGCCCTGTTTATGGTGAACGCGGAGCAGGCCTGCCGCCTGATCCAGCTCGCAACTTACTGGGATGGCATCACGCCGAGGACAGAGCTGATTGGATCCACCTGCCACATGGCTGTGGCATACCCGCTGGTGTCCGGGGAGATCAACGTTACATTCCTCGACTGGACCGCCAGGCGGAGTAAGCCGTACAAGCCGGACGAGCTGATCGTGACGGTTCCATACCATCGTCTGCACGGCATAGTGGAAGCGATTGATGTCTGCACTGCGGGGACTGCGAAGCTCGAAATCCCGCCGGAGTTCCGCCGGATGATGCAGGAGCGTTGAGGGGCATAGCCTATGCCCACTCGCCCGGCGCGCCGGAGGGTTCTGCTATCCGGGCAATCCTGGATAGTGAGCGCATTGGTTGACGGCATGCGACTGGTTTGTTACCATAGGCGGGATAAAGGGATATACGGCATCTGGGCAATAAAGGCTTGATGGAGCGAGGCATGAGCAGCATTCTTACGACGAACGAGTGGATTCACAGCGCGGAGGCCTTCGAATCCGGCGCGCTCGAAGGGCAGGCTGTCGTCGCCGGCGGCAAATTGACCCTGGCCGGCCATGGGAAAGGTGTGCTGATTTCAGCGCCGATTGATGCAGGCCAGGCCGTGGCCTGGGAGCGTATCTTCTGGGATATAGAACATGGCGGCCGTGGCAGGGTAAGGGTAAGGACTCGCTTTGCGTCTTCTGTTGAGGAGTTGGAGTCCGCGCGGTGGTCGGCGCCGTGTACCAGAAGTGGAGCGCGCGTCAGGATTCAGGGCAGCGATCCCATGGCGCTGGCGTGGGCGGCTGCAAGGTTCATCCAGTACAGGATCGAGCTGGCCGCAGCGAATGGGCCGCTTCCGGCGGTGAGCACTGTCAAAGTCACCTGCCGCCTGGTACAGCCCTCGGGTTTCTGGCCGGCTGACTTGGCACAGGCGCACCCGGACGAACTTGTATTCCGATGGCTTTCCGTCAGGGGAGCGGATCACTATCAGCTTCAGGTAGCTCCCGCGTCCGAGTTCGACAAGGGGGTTCGTCGTTTCGGCCCGATCCGCGCTACGGAGTTCGTGCCCCCGAAAGATAGCCTGCCGCAAGTAGGGGCATTCTGGTGGCGCGTTAGGGCGGCGGACGGCATGGGCAAATTGAGCCGCTATTCCTCGCCCAGGTGCGTCTTTATTTCCGATCGGAGGCTTACCGACGAGTACAACTATGCACAACATCCGCGCCTTTTCTTTAACAGCGCTGAGCTGGAAGCCCTCCGTGAGAAGATAAAGAGCGATCCGCGGGCGGCAGAGGTATTCGCCCAGATAAAGGCGAAGGCCGATGAGTCATTGGACGCTGAGATGCCTTCCGAAGAGGAAGTGCTGGGGCAGCCGGGCCAGCATGGAGGTTTTCATCAGCTCAACGCAGAGGTTACAAGGGGGCGGCTCGAACCGCTTGCATTCACCTATTTGATTACTGAAGACGACCGGTACGCGGACGCTGCGCGGCGTATTATGCTGAAGCTAGTTGCGTACAGTCGGTGGCTCGGACTTCAGTTCGGCGACCGGAACTGCTTCAACCCGCCGTGGAGCGCTACGCTCGAAACGGGCGGAATGTGCAAGGGGATCGCTACCGCATACGACTGGCTCTACAACTGGCTTTCGGACGAGGATCGGAACGTGATTCGAGAGGGTTTGGTGCGGCTAGGAATCCGTCCTCTGGTCCGCGATTGGGCCAACCCGGATACTTATTCACAAATCGAGCGGCATCAGCTCGCGGCTGGGAACTGGCATGCCGTCTGCAACAGCGGGGCGGGCATTGCGGCGCTGGCCGTCCTGGGTGAGGAACCCGAAGCGCAGCTATGGGTGCGGCTGGTAGAGGACGCGATTCGCTGGTATTTCGTCTATCGCGGATGTGATGTGTGGAACATACACTGCCTCGCTGCGGATGGCTTCGAGTATCTGGCATACACTGAGCCGAACTGGGGAGAAGATGCCGGCTATGTGGAAAGCATAGGCTACATCCACTACGGCCTGGTCAACGCTATGTACTTTGTTGATGCGCTGAAGCGGGTGACAGGCGCCGATCTCTCTCCCGATATCCGAAAGGACATCCTGGACGAGCCGCTCTACGGCCTTTTCCACGATTCGGACCGCGGCTATGTGATGGTGAATTTCAACGACAGCGGGGACGGCAGCAATCTTTCGTCCGATATCTACTCCCTTATTGCCCGATATACGCGAAACCCGAAGGTTCAGTGGATGCTGGACGAGACGCGCGGCGGATTCGACAGCATACACTCTCTCCTGGCGCACGATCCTTCCGTGGCTGCAGAAAGCCCCGAGAGCCTTCCGAAATTCAGGCACTTCCGAGACATCGGCTGGGTGATATTCCGCACAGGCTGGGGCAAATCGGACTCGCTGTTCGCAGTCAAGTTCCACCAGGGGCGAGGCCATGAGGACCTTGGGCAGTTCGTCATTTACCATCGAGGTAGGCAGCTCATAATAGACCCCGGCGTGATTCCCTATGCCGATCCGATCTATCAGACGTTTTTGAAGCAGACTAAGGCGCACAACGTCATCATGATTGACGGACAGCACCAGTTGCGGTTGGACGGCAAGATCACCGATTTCTTATCCGCCGATGGAGCTGGACTTGCCGCTGCCGACCTCACGGGTGCGTATCAGGACATTGTGAGTAGTTGGCATCGGGGCGTGGCATTCCTCGACGATGGGATCTACATCGTCTGGGATCGCCTGCGCGCCGATGACCCGCACACCTACTCCTGGCTGCTTCACCCGAAGGGCGAATTCCAGGTAGAGGACGGCAAGGTGTCCATGGGAGACGGCGGCACCGGGCTGAATCTCTGGCTCCTCAGCAGCTCCAGACCTGAAATCGAGACGCTGCCCGGGTACATCGGAAGTGAGGAGCATCCTTATCTGTCATTCAACCTCGCCGGACGCGGGAACGCGGATTTCCTGGGTGTCTTTGCGGACGGAAGCTTCTCCATCTCTCGCCGATTGGGTAAAACCGCGGCGGAGATCGCTTCCGCGGACAAGAAGTGCCTCGTCTGCATGGGAAAGTACGCCGATCCCGTCGTCCGTTTCGATGGAGAAATGCTTGCGGCGGTTTATGGGGCTTCTAGCGATGCGCCGGAGAAGTTCGTGGCTTACCGCTGCCGGAATTTGGACATGCCCGGCGTATCCTTCTCCGCACGACGCCCGGTGAATTTGATTGGTATCAGACGCGGCGACACGTATGTCATCCGCCGGTCAGACGAGTAAGATACAGAGCTGCGAGGGTCTGCGCCTCCGCCGGTTTCGGAGCTGGTAGCTGGAAGTGAAGGACATAGCCTGCGCGAGGTCGAATCTACGTTCAGCATAAACACCGCGAGGTGACCATGAACCCAAACGTCAAGCGCTTTGGAGCCGATTACTATCCCGAGCATTGGCCGGAGGAGCGCTGGCCGGAGGACGCCCGGCTGATGCGCGAGGCCGGGTTCAACGTCGTCCGCATGGCCGAGTTCGCCTGGGTCAAGATGGAACCGGCTGAGGGGCGGTTCGATTTCGGCTGGCTTCGCAGAGCGGTGGACATCCTCCATGGCGAGGGGATCAGCGTCGTCCTCGGCACGCCGACCGCGGCTGCACCGGCCTGGCTCATGCAGGCGCATCCGGAAATCTACCGCGTGAACGAGCAGCGCCAGCGGGCGACATTCGGCGCGCGGCAGTTCATGTGCGTGAATGCTCCTGAGTTCAGAAAGGCGTCGCGGCGTATAGTCGGCGCGATGGCCGCAGAGCTGGGCGCGCACGATGCGGTTATCGGATGGCAGACGGACAACGAGTTCGGCCCGCTTTGCTACTGCGACATCTGCCAAGCCGGGTTTCAGCGGTGGCTCAGGGAGAAATACGGCTCGCTCGATGCGCTGAACGATGCCTGGGGGACCATATTCTGGAGCCAAACCTACTCCGACTGGGCGCAAATTCCGCTTCCGTGGGCCACGTCCGGCGGGGCGAATCCGGGACTCTATCTCGATTATCGGCGGTTTATGGCCGACAGCTACGTCACGTTCCAGAGGGAGCAGGTCGAGATCCTGCGAAAGCATTCGCCCGGCCGCTTCATCACGCATAACTTCATGGGTTTTCCAAAGGACGTGCTCGACTACTACAAACTCGCGGAGGATTTGGATTTCGTGAGCTGGGACAACTATCCGCAGGGCGGGGCGCCCGTGGATCCGGTGGCTATCGCCCTGAGCCACGACTACACACGTGGCATGAAGCGCAAGCGATTCTGGATAATGGAGGAGCAGAGCGGGCCCGCTGGATGGGGACACATGTGCCCTACGCCGAAGTCCGGCCAGATTCGCGAGTGGACCCGGCAGGCGATCGCCCACGGCGCTGAGGGAATCGTCTACTTTCGATGGCGCCCGGCCCGCTTCGGGACCGAGCAGTATTGGCACGGCATCCTGAATCACGACGGCAGCGTCAACCGCCGCTACGAAGAGATTAAAAAGATAGGGGATGAGATCAAGCGCGGCGATATACCCGATTTCCCTCCCGACAGGGCCGGAGCAGCCATACTGGTTGATTGCGACAGCCGGTTTGCGCTCCAGGCTCAGCCGGGAAACCCTCAATTCTCCTACTTCGAGCACGTCCTGGCATACTACCGGGCGCTCTACGACCAGGCATGCCCCATTGATGTGATCCCGGCGGATTCCGACCTCGCCGGCTATCAGTTCGTGGTCGCCCCAACGCTCTTCGTCCTGAAGCCGCAGGTTGCCCGGAGACTCGCCGATTTCGTGCGCAGGGGCGGGATGCTCGTCACGACCTTCCGAACGGGCGTGAAGGACGAATACAACCGCATAGTCAACGAGCCGCTGCCGGGGCTGCTGCGCGAGGTCTGCGGAGTGGAAGTCGTGGAGTACCACAGCCCTTTGCCGGATGAGCCGAACTGGGTTCGCGGGTTGGTTCCGGAGCTTCCGTCCGAGCCGACGCCCGCGCGCGTCTGGCTCGATGTCCTGCGGCCCACGACCGCCGAAGTCATCGCCGAGTACGTCACCGGCTTCGGCGCCGGCGAGCCGGCGATAACGCGGAACTACTTCGGCGACGGCAAGGCGATCTACATCGGTACCTGGGTCGAGAGGCAGGTCATCGTCGGCTGCGACCGCGTCCACCTCGAGCTGTAATCGGCTTCTTGCTTTCCCCGCCGCTGTCACACCGTGATTTTTAGACCGGGCCGCGCTTCCTTAAGGGACTTCACTTGCTCCTCGCTTACCTGGGTGCCCGAGAGAAAGAGATCCTGCAGTTTGGAGAGGCCCCTGAGCGGCTCGATGTCGCTGACCTGGGTGTTCCCGAGAAAGAGCCCCTGCAGGTTGGAGAGACCCCCGAGCGGCTCGATATCGCTGACCTGGGTGTCTGAGAGATAGAGCTCCTGCAGTTTGGAGAGGCCCCTGAGCGGCTCGATGTCGCTGACCTGGGTGTCCGGGAGAAAGAGCCCCTTCAGATTGGTAAGCCCCCTGAGCGGCTCGATGTCGCTGACCTGGGTATTCGAGAGGTCAAGCCACTGCAGATTGGTGATCCCCCTGAGCGGCTCGATGTCGCTGACCTGAGTGCCGGAGAGATAGAGCATCTGCAGGTTAGAGAGATCCCTGAGTGGCTCGATGTCGCTGACCTGGGTGTTCCAGAGATTGAACTCCTGCAGTTTGGAGAGACCCCTGAGCGGCTCGATGTCGCTGACCTGGGTGCCGGAGAGATCGAGCTCCTGCAGGTTGGCATAGTCCTCGGCTCTCAGCTCGTCCGGCTTCTTTTTCAACTGGCGGGCGATGGCCTCGCGGATGATGTCGCCTTCCTTTGCCGCGCCGATAGCGGCGCTGATCGCCTTCGTCTCCGCCGGGTACGGAATTTGCATCAGCTCTCCCAGCAGCTCGTCCGCCAGGAGGGGAAGCAGTTCCGCGTATTGGTTGTTTGTCAGGATGCCATCGTAGGCGCCGCCTGCAACCTGCGTGGGATCGAAGTCGGAGGGTTTGGTTTCCACGCGAGGCTCTTCGCCATCCGGCATCGCGCCGGGGCGCTTGCCGGCTTTCGCGCGCTGCTGCTCGATGAAGGATTTCGGGACCTCCAGAGTGCGCGGGAACTGCTCTTCGCCTTTGTGTTTAGAAACTATCCCCGACCAATCCCTGAAAAACCGGTCGCCCAGGTCGGTCGTGAGGAGCGATGCCCTGGTGTGCCGCAAGTCCAGAACCTTGCGGATGAAGAAGTACTGAAGCGCCTGGTTGAAGCCTATCTGAGGCTGATTCCTGCCGTCGGGCTCGGTCAACATCAGGAAGCCGGCGCCCGCCATCAGCGCGCTGTTGATGAGGCGCTTGACTTCGCGTGGATTCTGCTCGGCAAGCTGCAGGATCGCCTTCCGGAAGATTTCACGCTCGTAGTCCTCCAGGTGCTTCCGCCAATACTCCACGGTATCCAGTTGCTGGTCCAGGAAACCGCTGATCTGCCTTTCGTGAGGTGCAAGCTCGACCTCTATCTGGAACATCTTCGCCAGATAGTGCCTGCTCTTATCTCCCGGCAGTCCGAGGCGCTTGTAGTATTCGCTCACCAGCGAGTCTATGACCCCCCGGTCAACGCCGACCACGAACACGAGCTTCTCGATGTTGAGGTAGAGCTTGAGCGCCTCCAGCACCTCCAACGCCACATCCGGCATGCACCGGTCGAGATCGTCAATGAAGATAACCATGCGCTCGTCGCGGAGGAGGGTGCTCGACACCCAGTTTTGGAGGGACGATTCGAATTCGTTCAGGTAGGCTTTCTCGGGGTGGGAGATTTCGCGGTATTCAGCAATTATGTCCTCAAGCCGCGACAGGTCCAGTTCCGCTTCGCCCGCCCCTGTCGGAGACTTGGCCTTGAGCGTCAGCCCCGCCATCACGTGGACGAAACCTCTTCCCAGGAACATGCCGAACTGCTTTGCAGCGTTGGCGATGGTCACGCGGTTGGCCTTGCTCACATCTATGCTGTTGATTATGACTTCGGAGATGAGGCCCCGCCAGACGTCCTCCTTGCTGCGGTACTTCCACGGGTAGAACCAGACCGGCTTCACCCTCATTTTGGCTTCGGAGGCGCCCGACTTATTCGAGTCTTCCAGCAGGCCGTGGAGCCACTTCATGGCGGAGGTCTTGCCCGTGCCCCAGCCGCCGTAAACGGCGATGCACATCGGCGTGCGGGTTTTCGGATGGCGGATGATGTCGAGGACCGGCCCCAGGCGGTATGTCAAATCGAAGGTGTCGAGATAGTACTCTTCGTGTGCCAGGGCATGGTCGCTCACAGCGGTGATGCCCGGCGGCCCGAGGATCAGTTTCTCGTACCTGGCTTTCCGCTTGTCAGGCGATTTCCGTCTCATACCAGTCACCCCATGGATGAATCTGCTAGATTTCTCTAATTATACGCCTGATTGCTTTCGTATTCAACCGGCGATCTTCAGCGCAAAAGGTGGCGATCAGGAGATCGCCACCTATCGAGCGATTGGGGTCCCACCTTCTGACATTTCTGACATTTCTGACATTAAGGCCGTCTACTCCCCCACGTTCAGGCTGATCTGGGCTTTCTCGCCGATCTCGTTCTTGACCTCGAACTTCCCGACCGACTGGTTGCCCATTATGACGGCGGCCTTCGCGCCGGCGAGAATCTCCACGTCGTTCTTGTTGCCTTCGAAGTCCTGGAAGTAGCACCCGGACACGGTCAGCCGCCCGCCGCGGACGCTGATCGCGTACCGGCCCGTCCTGTTCTTGTCCCACTGCATGAAGTTGCAGCCCGTGAACGTGACCGCGCCGCGGCCGCCGATATTCGCAATCTGATCCGACACTCCCCAGAAAGAGCAGTTCTGGAAGTTCACGACGCCCTTGTTGGAATCATTCACCAGGACGCTCGCGGCCTTTGGGGTAGTTATGGCGACGAACTCGCCGTTCGTGATCAGCGTTCCGAACAGCTCGACGTCATCCACTACTACCGGATTTATGCACACGTCCGCCCCGATGCCGAGGTAATTGCCGTTGCTGCTCCCTGACCGCGTTCTGATCCAGTGGTATCCGATCTTGTAACCGAGGCAGAATGTATTGGTCACATACTGCCAGTCCGTGCGGCCGAAGATGAAGGCAGTGGCATTCTCGCCGATCCACTTGCACAGGCCCTCGCCCGGCTTCCAGGTCACTCCGAACGGCCAGAAGTGAACGTTCTCGATCCTTCCCACGTCGTAGCACTGGTCAACGTAGATGCCCTTGAAGAGCGGCTGGCCGTACAGATTGCGGATATAATGCCGCCCCGCGCCGGTGAAGTCCACCGCCTGATACGGATTCACCATCAGCACATCTATGATCGAGCAGTTGTCGCCCAGGATGTGCCTGACAGTCCAGGGGTAGGGGATGGGCGCCGTGCCTTCCTTGGGCTGCTCCGGGTAGTGGATGACCAGGCCCTTCAAGGTGGCATTATGCCCCATGAGCGATATGAAGGGCGGGCCGTCCGCGTTTCCTTTCCCTTCCACGGCGAGCAAGCAACTCCCCTTGGCCCAGGCAGCCGGCATCGTCCAGATGCCCTCAAGGGTTACGTCGCCGGGGATGGAAAGGTGCGTCTTTATCAGGTAGTTCCCTGTCGGGGCGAACGCGGTTCCCCCGCCTTCGGCGGCGGCGGCGTCCAGCGCCTTCTGGAACGCGGCGGTATCGTCCGTTTTCCCATCGCCGACCGCGCCGTATTCCCGCACGTTGAAGCGGGACGTGCGGACGGCGGTTTTCGCCTCCGATGGGTTGAAACTCGCGCACATGGCGCACACCAGCAGTATCCACAGCAGCGTCCGAATGTTCCTGAACATTGATTCCTCCACGTGAAGTAGTTTGGCTTGCATACCGCGGCTCGGTCCGCCGTGGCGGACTCGCCGAAGTCAGGCGGGGGTTCTTGATGCCCAGCCTGCGGACGGATATGCGCAGATCATTTTCCAACAAGCGCCATATCGCCGGCCTGGCGCTTCATGTACTCGCGGGCCTGGTGCATGAAGGCTTCGAGGCGAGTCGCGTCCGTGCCCTGCTCGACGCCGTCGTAGACCATGTTCAGGAACGGGAACTCGCCCAATTCCTCGCGCACGCGTTTCAGAAGCGCATTGGAGATCGTCCCCGGCATGCAGGTGAACGGCATCACGGCCACGACGCCGGACAGCCCCTTCCTGACGAAATCCACCGCCTTACCGACGGTCATGATCGCCTCGCCCTCGAAGCTCCTGTGGACGTAAGGCCCGGCCATATCAAGAACCTCGCTACTGGAAGGCTCTTCGAGGTTCCGCAGGAACCCGTGGAACACGTGGGCCAGCTCCTGCTCCTGGCGCTTCATGATGTAGTCCTGCAGGTGGTTCTTGATCCACAACTTGAAGTCGCCCGCAAGCCGGGCGCGCATGCTCCGGCGGACATTGCGATAAAGGAACCACTCCAGAATCGGCGCGGCCCAGACCTCGCCCCCAAGTTCCTCGATCTTGCTGATAACATCCTGGTTGCTGAAGGTATTTGCGCGGACATAGAACTCGCCGACATAGCCGATGATCGGCTTCTGCACGCTGCGATCCACCTGGACGGCCTCGAAGAGCCTCCGGCACTCCCGAAGCGCTTCCACAAGGCTGGTTCCGTTTTTGATGGTTTTGTAAACCAGCTTCACGGACCGGTCGAATGCCTCGTCCGCCGATCCCTCGACTACCTCATAGGGCCGCGTCTCACGCACGCACTTCTCGAGGAGGTCCATGGCGATGATGCCCTTCCAGCCCTGCACCAGGAACTTCCGGCCAACTATGCCCATGTCGTTGTAGAAGCTGGATGCCTGGTTCGGCGCGTAGATGGGGACATCCGGATAGCCAAGCTGATCGAGCACCATGCGCTGAAGGGCGTTGTACTGGCCGAATCTGCACGGGCCGCCCGATCCGCCCATGAAGAAGGCGTATTTGTCCCCGTCGAAGTCCGGCCGCTTCGCAAACTTCACCATATCGCCGGTTGTCACTATGCACGGGAAGCACTCCCTGCCGGTTGTAAACTGCCGGCCCCATTCCAGTGTCTCCTGGTCGGGCGGCGGGAGCACCTCTGCACGCATCCCGCATGCCTCGAACGCTGCGGCGAGCGCGTAGGCGTGCGCGCTCATATTGGGGATGAGTACGGTTCGATGGGTTCCCCTCTCGATGCTAACCGGTCGGAAGAAGCGTCCGCCGGCTGCGGAGCCATCCGTGTTGGCGATGCTGTCCATAAACGCCTCGCAGCGGGTTATCATGCCGGCGTCCGCGCTGTGCTCGTCAACCTCGATGAGCAGACACGGCTTGCTGCCCAGGCGCTCGCGGAAGAACTTGTGGACGAACGAATCCGGCCCGCAGCCGAAGTTCGTCAGGTAAAGCGGATAGAGCCTGCGGTCGCCAGCCACGATTTCGCCCGCCGAGAGGATCTTCTGCCCGTAGCGCCAATACATGTTTTTCCATTCGTCGGGTAAATGGACCGAATCGAGCGGCAGGAAGTCCATCGGGATGCAGCGGACGCCCATCTTGTTCAGCTTCTTTGGAATCTCCAGGTTCGCGCCGGAATCGCAGGTATTATATGACCGGCCGATGACCACTACCGCCTTCTCGCTCTGTGGGATTTCGGCGAGGACCTCTTTGCCGCGGGCGGCGAGCTTCGCCTGGAATTTGGCCAGGTTTCCCTCGGCGGCGGCGACGGCGCGCGCTACCTCGGCTTTCGAGCGGCCCAGTTCGCGGCCGATTGCCTCGAGCGCCTTGATTTTCTGCTTCATCCCAAGCTGGAGATACACCACGGGCTGCAGAACCTTGATGCCCGCCGCGGTGAAGTCCACCGCCGATTTGGCGGTGTATGCGAAGCTCTGGACATACGGGCACACAAAGCTGTCCGTCATGCGCTTGTCCGGCAGCGGCAGATTGATCACGCTTGGCAGGAAGACGCAGTCAATCTCTTTGTCCAGGAGGTTCAGCACGTGGCCGAGCGCGACTTTCATCGGGAAGCAGGTCTCGGCCACCGATCGCTCCGCGCCGTCGTGGATGATGCGTTTGGTCGTCGCATCGGATACGGTGACCTCGCAGCCCAGTTCCCTCAGAAACGCCTGCCAGAACGGGTAAAGCTCGTAGAAGAGCAGTGCCCGCGGAATGCCCACTCGAATCGCGCCGGGACTTGGGGACTCAGAAGGGGTGTACGGTTTCAAAAGCAAATCGTCCCGTTCGGCAAAATAATCGGGGAATTGGGCCTTCTCCGCCACTCGACGGTCAACGTCGTACTTCTCGCAACGGCTGCCATAGAAGAGCGGCTTTTCGCCCTCGACGACGACGCGGTTGATCTCGCAGTGGTTGGCGCATTCCTTGCACTCGAACGAGGAGATTTCGTAGCGCTTCTGGCTCAGGTCAAATCCCTTGAAGGTGCTTCCTTCGCCTTTGTCCTCGTCCATCGCGATGCAGGCGCAGCCAATGGCGCCTGTGACCTCATAATGCTGCGGAACGATGATCGGCTTGCCGGTGACCGACTCGAATGCGGCGATGACGCCCTTATTCGCTGCGACTCCGCCCTGGAAGAATATCCTGTTCCCGACGCGCTTCGTTCCCACGACGCGGTTCAGGTAGTTCCGTACTATGGAATAACTCAGGCCTGCTACGAGGTCCTCGGTAGGCGCGCCGGTTTGCTGATGGCGCACCAGCTCGGTTTCCATGAATACCGTGCAGCGCTCGCCGAGGTTGACCGGCGAGTTGGAAGATAGCGCCAGCCTGCCGAACTCCTCCTTGATGCTGATACCGAGCTTCTCGGCCTGCTCTTCGAGGAAGGATCCGGTGCCGGCGGCGCAGACCTTGTTCATCTCGAAGTCCACAATCGCGCCTTCGTGGAGGCTGATGAACTTCGAATCCTGCCCGCCGATCTCGAAAATGGTGTCTACCTCAGTGTCAATCTCGGCGGCGGCTCTGGCCTGGGCGGTGATCTCGTTCCGAACTGCGTCCGCGCCTATGAAATCGGCGATCAGATAGCGCCCGGAGCCGGTCGTGCAGGCGCCCCGGATGTCCACAAGATGGCCGATTTCGTCGCCGACCTCTTGCAAGCCCTGGCGGACCGCCTCGATCGGGCGACCGGCCGTCATCAGGTAGCGCTTCGCCAGAACGCGCTTGTCCGCGTCGAGGACGACGACATTTGTGCTTATCGAGCCCACATCCACGCCGAGATAAGCCGGCACGCGTTTGCTTGGCGGCGGCGCGCAGGATTGATCCTTCGGAAGGATGGACTTTTCGATCCTGAGCGGCTTATCCGCGGCCAACTCCTCGCGTGCGGATAATCCGCCGTCGCGCAGGCGGCCGCCTGCGCTCAGGTTGCACTTCCGGGCTGGGTCCGTTCGCATGGCAACCAGCACAGCGCCGATGGCCCCGGTGCATCCGAACTCCTTCGGAATGATGAGCTCGCCCTCCGCTAGTCCGAGCACGCCTTCCATCGCCTTCACGATGCCTGGGTTGGCCGCGACGCCTCCTTGAAATGCGATGGGCTTCTCGAACTTCCGAGCGGCGCCGACCGTGCTCTTGAAATTGCGCGCGAGCGCAAAGCACAGGCCGGCAACGATATCGTGCACCGGTGTGGCTTTCTGTTGCAAGTGGATCATATCGCTCTTGGCGAAGACGCTGCATCGCCCGGCGACGCGCGGGGGATTCTTCGACTCGAGTGCGAGCTGCCCGAACTCCTCTATCGTGAGGCCCATTCGACTGGCCTGCTGGTCGAGGAACGAGCCCGTCCCGGCGGCGCAGACCGTGTTCATCTGAAAATCGGCTATGCCGGCGGCGACGTTGCTTTCCTCGGGCTTTAGGAAGATCAGCTTGGAGTCTTCGCCGCCGATCTCGATGACCGTCCGGACCTCAGGGTGGAGACAGGCAGCAGCGGCGGCTTGTGCGATAACCTCATTAACGAACACGCCGTTAAGCGCGTCGGCGATAAGTCTGCCAGCCATTCCGGTTGTCGCGCATGCCCAGATTCGCCCGGCGTACTTGGCCGCCGTCTTTTCAATCGCGTCGGCGGCGACTTGCATAGGCCGGCCCTTGTGCCGGATGTACTGCGTCTCCAGGATTTCTCCCGCCCGGCCCAGAACCGCCAGGTTCACGCTCACCGATCCTACATCAATGCCTAGCCTCAGATATTTGCCCGACATGCTCAGTAAATCGCTCCTGCTATCCATGGGAGTAATTTTTAGCAGTTCACAAGTTACCCAGTTTGAGCCGCCCGGACTCGGTACGGTCATCTGCCGCTATATTATTCTTGCTGGGCAAACGAGACTCCTCCTGCTTGACGGCTTTTAGAAACGTTTCCAGGCTGTTCTTGTGGTTTGATCCGCGTCTTGACAAACAGCGCCGATTCTCCGAAACTAGGTTCCGGAGAGTAAGCCAAGGGATGTTTATGAAAAGGACAATAAGAGCGCGGATAGGACCCGTGCCGATGCTATTGCTGATATTCGCGATCCTGTTGTGCCTCGTGACGCAGGCCCGCGGCGAGCGCATATGGATCGAGGCGGAGGATGCGACCTCGCACAGCTTTAGCGGCGTCTTCGATTTCCCTGGAATTGTCAGCGGCGACAAGATCCTCAGGCTATGGGAGGAGCGAGAGCCGGGAGCGGATGGCTATACGGCCTCGTACGAGTTCGCCATCTCATCGCCCGGCGCGTTCCATGTATGGGTTGCCGCGTCGGTTCAGCCTTCAACATCCAATTTCTGGTGGAAGCTGGACGGAGGCGAGTACCAGCATATCACCGAGGATTTCGACCGCCTCGTGTGGAAGTTGTTCGGCGTCTCCAAGGCCATGTGCTGGATGGAGCTCGCAAAGGCCGATCTCCAGCCGGGCAAGCATGTCTTGACCATCATGGTTAACGAACGCCGTCCGAAGTCGGAGCGCGCCTATCTGGCTTACCTGGATGCGATACTCATCACCAGCGATGACGTAGTCCCCGGGGGACTTGTGACCAAGGCGGACGTGCCGAGTCTGCCGAGCAGAAAGGAGGTTACCATAAAGCCCATTCAGCGAGCTGGTAAACCTGGAAAGCGGATGATGATGGGTTCGAGCGTCATGAGCTTGCATAACAGCCGACTTCTCAAGCACCTCGGGTTTACCCTTCTTCAGACGGACTCAGATCACCTCACAGTCAATGAAACAAGCCCCGGAGTTTGGGATTGGACGCACGCGGATTCGGAGTTGGAGACCTGCAAGGAAATCGGCGTCGGATGGCAGTACTTCCCTCACTTCCACTGGGCGCCCGAGTGGCTCAAGAAGATGGATAAGTTTGTCCCCGCGAAGTGCCTTGGGCATGGCAGGGAAATCGGCTGCATGTCGCTGTGGAGCCCATACCTGCTGGATTGGATTGACCACGGATACAGGGCCTTGGCGGAGCATTACGGCAACGATGGTGGAAATATCGAGGCCATTTATCTCGGCATATACGGTGATTTTGGCGAGGTACACTTTCCGGCGGGTTACCACCCTGACGAGGTCAGGCGCTTCGGCAAGGAAGGCGCGGGCCACCACGATTGGTGGTGCGGCGATGGTTACGCTCGTCGGGATTTCGCTGATAAAATGCAGCGGAAGTACAAGACGATTGCTGCTTTGAACGAGGCATGGGACGCCAAGCTCTCAGGGTTCGAGAAAGTCGAATATCCCCAATTGGACGCCGAGCGCGAGACACCCGGCCAAAGGAGGCAGTGGCTCGATTTCGTCGGATGGTATTATGATTCGATGACGGAATATGCCGCCAGCATCTTCCGGATCGCTAGAAAGTATTTCCCGAAAGCGATGCTGGTGGTGCCGCTCGGATGTGGCGACGAAGCTATCACCCACGGCCAGGATAACACAGCGCTGCCGAAGATTGCGCGGAAGTATGGGGTGCACATTCGCTCAACCCACGGCGGCTACCTGCCGGTGCCGCAGAACTACGGCAGCATGTTGGGAAGAATTGCGAGCGCGTGCAAGTTCTACAAAGCGCCTTTCTGGACCGAGCCGCCAGGTGGGATCAGCGTTGAAGGCGAGGTTGGCCGATTCTTCGAGGCTATCTCTTGCGGCAGCTTCGGATATTGGGACTGGGGGATGAATCCGACCAATGCTCCGCATGTTTTCGAGAAATACGGGGCTTTTCTTACCACTGAGCAGCCGGTGGTGGACATCGCGCTTTTCTATCCGACTACGGACAGGCGGCTGCACCCTGAGTTCAATTATCCGCCGAGGTTCCGCGAGGGCGCATCGGCTATCCGCGATGTGGTGGACTACGACATTCTTGACGAGCGGATGATCGAGGACGGCGCCCTGAAGGGATACAGGGTGCTGGTGCTCTTTGAGGGTAACTTCGTCGAAAGTCGAACCCTGAGGAAGATCGAGGCTTGGGTGAAATCCGGCGGAGTTGTTGTCTCCTGCAACTTTGGCCCGATAGCATCCGTCGAGGGTGATGAGTCGGTGTGGCGGCGGCTGTTCGGCATCCCGGAATCGGCCACCGAAGCGCCTGGCGGCCCACTCGAGAACGGCAATGAGGATTTCCCGCGTCGTGCTCGGAGCTTGCCGGACGCCACTATTGACAAATCTATGGTCGGATTGTTGCCCAATGTGAAAGTGTTGATGCGCGCAGCGGGAAAGCCGGTGATCTGGGCCAATCGTCTCGGTAAGGGATATGCCTTCTACTTCGCAGGATCATGGGAGTCCCGTAGAACCTACTACGAGCTGCTCTGCGATATCGCTTACAACATATCCGTTTTCGACCCAGAGATGAGAAACACAGTCGAGGTGGATGCAGCTTGGGATGGGGTGTACTGCACCCTTCTTCCATCGGGCGAGGTAATCGTGCATAATTTCAATGATAAGCCTGCAGCAAAGGAATTCGCGGGCAAGCTGGTCCAACTGGAGCCGAAGTCGCTGGCAAGCGTGATGTTGGAAGGGCATTCGGCCGAGGCTCATCCGAAGAATCCTGACTTGTGAGGCCCAACTCCAGACTCTGAGGGCTACTTTCTGTTGTTTGCCTCCGCCGCTGGCTTTTCTAACATAGCGTACCACTTCGGATCCACATCCGGGAAGAGGCAGTCTCGCTCCTCGCAGATTTTGTAGAAGTTCCACTCGGCTTCCTCGATTTTCTCGCCTGAGGCAGCCTTCCGAATAATCTGCGCCAACCTGTGGAAGCTCTTATAGTGCTCGGTCAGCCTCAACTCGCCGTAGTCCTTGGAGGTGTGCGTGCTGATGCTGAACTGCCAGTCGGACGATTGAAGCAGCAGCAGTTCGCGTGCGGCCTGCTTGAGAATCGGGAGGACCTCCTTGTTGTCTCCGTAATGCTTTACCAGATCGCACATCTCGAGCTCGGCGTCGTACACGTATGCCCATGTCCAGTCTGTGGACTCATTGAGCCACATGTAATGGAAGCCTCCCTCGCCCCATGAGCCTTCGGGAAGGGTTATCGAGGCCGATGGCGGATACTTTTCGAGATACTCCGAGCAGGTGACAAGCTCTATCTCCGGGTCGTCGTGCATGGCCTTCAATACCTTGTAAAGCCATCTCATGCCCTCGAACCACCAGTGGCCGTAGAGCTCGGTGTCGTATGGCGCGCAGATGACGCCGGGTGTACCGGTCTGATCCATGTGCCCGCGCAGAACCTCCTTCGCCACTTGTATGAAGTGTGCCGTGTGGTTTCCGGTTTCATCTTCGGCGCGGCTCGGCTCGTAGATTAGCTTTTCGCCCAGGTCTGTTTCCGGCCCGGTCACGCGCCAGTATCGCAGGCCGCCGGGTGTGTGCTTCTTGTGGAACTCCAGATACCATTCGTCCCCCGGATATCCCTGCCAGCGGCTCCATACCTGCGAGCCTGTGGTGTGGTCTCGAACAAACACGCATACGGGAGTGTCGCCCTTCCTGCCGGAGTTTACGACATACGGCATGTACGGCGTCTTCGCTGGAGCGAACTGGGGCTGCTCCTCGACGTACTGCTTCCACAGCTTCTGAAGCACGCCGAACCGGTCAACGTAGACGCCTTTGGTTTCGCCGCCGTGCAGCAGGTGAGATTCGATGATGAAGTATCTCAGTCCGTTCTCGCGCAGGAATTCTTCAACTCCCTTGCGGAAATACGGTTCAAGTGTCTTTCCCTTGGGCTGCAGGGGAGGCGCCCATCTGTAGGCGGGGCGGTATGCGCATTCGGGCAGCCAATACCCGGACGGCGGGCGCTTGAAATGCCGCTGGTAGGTCTGCACTCCCTGCTTTACCTGCGCTTGGATGCTCACATCCTGCGAGAGTAGAGGGGAATAGCCGTGCGTTGCCGAGCTGGTCATTATGTCCACGTATCCTGCATTCTGCAGTTCGGCGAATGCCTTGACCAAATTGCGCCCGTACCGCTTCTTGAAATTACTCCATATCTTCCAGTAATACTCGTGCCAGAAGTCTGCCAGCCGCGCCTGCTCGTCATTTTTGAGTTTCAGGAATTGCTTCTTGTTCTCCGAAGCCGCCTTTGCGCGCATCCTGGCATAGGCGGCAAACTCGTACTTGAACGACTCGTCTGCGAGTTGCTCTACTAGCACCGGCGTGAGGCCGATGGTAATCTTCGGGGAGTATCCCTCTTCCACGAGGTCGTACAGTGTGTCCAGCAGGGGGATGTACGACTCCGCCGTCACCTCCAGAAGCCAGTCGGCGCCGTGAGGCCACCTCCCATGTGATAGCACGTAAGGGATATGCGAATGCAGCACGAATGCGAAACTGCCTAACGTCCTTGTGGGCAAGGAATCTACTCCTCTCATACCGCTTGGAAATAAGTGCTGTTATCACCGAACCGGTGAATAAGTGACAGCCTCGCGCTGTCACGAACGCGAGGGGTATACCAGGTTGCAGTGCCGAGAGGTTTAAGGGACGGATTCCTCCCGCGCCTCATAATGAAGATAGCATACATGGTTTACTATGTCAACCGCCATCTGTACTGCGGCCATGTCTTGTGATGTACAGAGTAATGCGCAATAGCGCGGAATCGTCCCCAGTCGCGCCATGGATCCGGCAAGTTCGAAAGCTGAGCGGCGACGTCTCGAAGATCGCATGGACTGACCTCGCGAAATCCTGCGATGGACTCCTGCAAATCCTCGGGTGTGGGCTTCCCGGCGACCTCATCCGTGAGTATAACGTAGGAGAGGAAATCGGTTCGTCTGAGTCCGCTCCGCAGTACGAAATGGATTACGCTGAGCTGGCGATCGACTTTCACTGCGAGGCCGGTTTCTTCGCGAGTCTCGCGTACCAAAGCATCCTCCGGCCTCTCGCCCTTCTTTATCATGCCGCTCGGAAGCCGATAGACGCCCGCCGGATAGAACTCCTTGGTCAGCAGCAACACCTTTCCCGTAGGGCGACGTATGACCATGACGACTTCGCCCGGCGATTCCTGCTGCTTCCGGGCCATTTCATCGAAGAAGGCTTCGCTGACATCGAACTGGTGGTGTTCCATGTGTTTCTCTGGGTCTGCGGCGTGACGCTGCTATTTTAATTCCTTTTCGGCCACTTGTAAACCATTCGTAGCAGGAAAAGTTCCTTACAGCGGTGACGCCGCGAGCGTTGACATGACTCGTCAGCCGGTGCTAGACTGTAGCGAACGTTACCAGCGGGCGTAGGTTTCCAATGGCGTATAAGGATTTACAAGATTTTATCAAAATCCTAGACAAACATATACAGCTCAAGCGTATTTCCACGCCTGTCAGCCCGATCCTTGAGATAACCGAGGTCGCCGACCGGGTGATGAAGGCTGAAGGGCCTGCGCTGCTCTTCGAGAGACCCACCGGCTATGACGTCCCAGTCCTCATCAACGCGCTGGGTTCGGAGGCGCGCATGGCACTGGCGCTCGGCGTGCAGAGTGTGGAGGAGATCGCTGCGGAAATCGCCGATCTGCTGCGGATGGAGATGCCGGAAGGCACAGTTGGAAAGCTGCGACTGCTCCCGAAATACGCGCAGCTTGCGTCCTACGCGCCGAAGACGGTGAAGTCAGGTGTATGCCAGGAGGTAGTCCGCATAGAAGACGCATCGCTCGACGAGCTGCCTATCCTTCAGTGCTGGCCCGGTGACGGAGGCCGATTCATCACGCTGCCGATGGTGTTCTCAAAGGATCCGCATACGGGCGTGCGAAACGTCGGCATATACCGAATGCACGTCTACGACGAGCGGACGACGGGCATGCACTGGCATCCCCAGAAAGTCGGCGCGCGCCACTATGCAGAGTACGAGCGGCTGGGCCGGCGTATGGAGCTGGCGGTTGCGCTGGGAGGAGATCCGGCGCTGATTTATGCGGCCTCGGCGCCGCTTCCCGAGGACTTCGATGAGATGGTTTTCGCTGGGTTTCTGCGTAAGCAGGCGGTTGAGATGGTTCCCTGCAAGACGGTTGACCTGCAGGCGCCTGCGGACGCCGAGATCGTAATCGAGGGATACGTGGATCCGCACGAGCGGCGGCTCGAAGGGCCGTTCGGCGACCACACCGGGTACTACTCCTTGGCGGGTGAGTTCCCTGTCTTCCATGTTACCTGCATCACTCGCAGAAGGTCGCCTGTCTATCCGGCTACCATTGTGGGAAGGCCTCCCATGGAGGACTGCTTCATGGCGAAGGCGACCGAGCGCATCTTCCTCCCGCTGATTAAGCTCCAAATTCCGGAGATTGTGGACATCAACCTCCCTGTGCAGGGCGTCTTCCACAATCTGGCAATCGTGGCGATCAGGAAACGGTATCCCGGCCAGGCGCGCAAGGTCATGCACGCCCTGTGGGGCCTCGGTCAGATGGTGTTCACGAAGATTATCGTTGTCATGGACGGGGATGTTAACGTCCAGGACCTCAGCGAGGTGCTCTGGCGACTGGGGAACAACATAGACCCGCAAAGGGATACCGAGTTCGTCCTGGGGCCGGTGGATATACTCGATCACGCCTCGCGGCTGCCCGGCTTCGGCAGCAAGATGGGCATAGATGCCACGAAGAAGCTCCGCGGCGAGGGATTCGACCGCCAGTGGCCGGACGAGATACGGATGAGCCTTGAAGTGGTGAAGAAGATAGATGAAATATGGGCTGAATTGGGGCTGTAGAAGGTTGACATGAAAAAAGTCGAGCGCAGGCTAGTCGTAGCGATAACCGGAGCCAGCGGGAGCATCTACGCCGTGCGGTTTCTCGAGGCGGTGCTGGAGCAGTACGACCGAATTTACCTCACTGTTACGGAGAACGCCGCCACGGTAATCCGTGCAGAGCTGGGCCTGAATTTCCCATCCGGTGAGATGGACACCCGGTCCTTGCTCGGCAGGCATTACAAAAAGGTGGAGGTGTTCCATCCACACGATTTGACCGCTCCGCCGGCGAGCGGCTCGGTCCGGCACCAGGGGATGGTGGTCATTCCGTGCTCCGTGGGGACTGCCGGGCGGATAGCGGCCGGCATATCGAATGACCTCGTCACCCGTGCCGCCGATGTCTGCCTGAAGGAGCGCAGGCCGCTGATACTGGTTATCAGGGAGACGCCGCTCAACCTGATTCACCTGCGAAGCCTTACCGCCCTTGCCGAGGCTGGGGCTACTATCCTGCCTGCCGCGCCGGCATTCTACAACAACCCGAAAACAATTGAAGACATGGTGGCCTTTGTGGTCTCCAGAACGATGCAACAGCTTGGGCTGACGCAGGGCCTGCTGCCGGAATGGGAGAGTCGCGAAGAATGATGGCCGTAGCATCGAAAGCCTTATCGAAAGTTGCCGTAATGCTTGAGATGATCAAGTTCGAGCACACGGTATTCGCGCTCCCGTTTGCTCTCACGAGCGCGGTGCTCGCAGACAGGCTGCCGAGCCTCCGTGCGCTTGGGTGGATACTCGTGGCAATGATCGGCGCGAGAACGGCGGCTATGGCGTTCAACCGGCTGGTTGACTTCGAATATGACAAATTGAATCCGAGAACCGCGAATCGCGCACTGCCGACGGGCGTCCTCAGCGTAACGGAGGTCTGGGCCTTTACCCTGATTGCGGCGGGCGTGTTTGTGTTCGCCGCGCGGATGCTCAACCCATTGGCTTTTGCCCTGTCCCCGATAGCCCTCCTGGTCATCTTCGGCTATTCGTACACCAAGCGCTTTACGACGCTCTCGCACCTGGTACTGGGCCTTGCGCTCGGCATTGCTCCTACCGGCGCCTGGATCGCCGTCACCGGACGGATTGACCTGGCCCCGATTATCCTCTCGGCTGCGGTTGTGTTCTGGACGGCCGGCTTCGACATTATCTACGCGCTTCAGGATCTCGAATTCGACTCGCGCCTCGGGCTGTTCTCAATTCCCAGCGCGTTGGGGCCGAGGAAGGGACTCGCGATATCCAGGTTGTTCCACGCGCTGTCAGCCTTTTTGCTCCTGGCATTCGGGATCGTGCTGGGACTGGGCGCGGTCTACTACGCTGGAGTGGCGCTCGTGGCAGTGCTGCTGGCCTATGAGCAAAGCCTGGTGAAGCCGGGCGATTTTAGCAAGGTGAACGTCGCATTCTTCAACACGAACGGCCTGGTGAGCGCAGGTTACTTCATTTTTGCACTGGTGGACCTCATCCTGAGAAGGGCCTTGCTTTGAGGGAACTGGCTCTGAAATCCGATATCGGCGATCTGGTGGAGAAAGTGGAGCGGGGCGAGCGGCTTTCCTTCGAGGACGGCGTTCGTCTGTTCAATTCGAGCAGCCTGGTGTCGGTCGGCTGGGCGGCTGACCTCGTGCGCAGACGGCTGAACGGCAATCGCACGTACTACGTCGTGAACCGCCATATAAACTACACGAACGTCTGCAAGAACAGGTGCCGCTTTTGCGCCTTTTCGAGGAGTGAGGGCGAGCCGGGCGCGTATACGCTGAGCATAGATGAGATTGTGGAGAAGGCAGAGGACGCACGCCGGCGCATTGACTTCACGGAACTGCACATAGTCGGCGGCCTGCACCCGAATCTCCTGCTGGACTACTACCTGGACATGCTTTCCACGCTGAAGAGGCGCATGCCCGGCGTTCACCTCCAGGCGTTTACGGCTGTGGAAGTGCATCACCTGGCCGGTATCTCAGGCTTGACAATCCGGGATACACTTGCTCGATTACGGGATGCGGGACTCGGTTCCCTTCCCGGTGGTGGCGCCGAGGTTTTCTCGCCGGGAGTTCGGGAGCAGCTTTGTCCGGAGAAGCTCCCGGCGGACGGCTGGCTGGGCGTGATGCGCGCTGCCCACAAGCTCGGCATCCGGAGCAATGCCACGATGCTTTATGGGCACATAGAGAATCCTGAGGACAAGGTCGAGCACCTCATCCGGCTGCGGGAGCTTCAAGACGAAACCGGCGGGTTCCTCGCCTTTGTTCCTCTCGCGTATCACTCCCAGGGGACTCGTCTAGGCTCGCTGGACGGCCGCAGGAGAACTTCGGGTGTGGAGGATTTGAAGACAATCGCGGTCTCCAGGCTCATGCTGGACAATTTTCCGCACATCAAGGCCTTTTGGATCATGTTGGGGCCGAAGCTGGCCCAGATCGCCCTCCATTTTGGGGCGGACGACTTCGACGGCACAGTGGTAGAGGAGAGGATCACCCACTCGGCGGGAGCTGAGACGCCGGAGGGGCTGAGCGTTTCCGAAATCACGCGCTCGATCCGCGAAACCGGCACGGCGCCGGTGGAAAGAGACACCCTTTACAACGAGGTAAAGCAATGAGAGTCGGCACGGTTCCCTATCTGAATGGCAAGCCGCTCGTCTGGGGGTTGGGTGATGAACCCGAGGTTGAGCTTATTCAGGAGGTGCCGTCCCGCCTGACCTCCATGCTCGAGAAGCAAGAAATAGCGGCGGGGCTGGTCTCGTCGGTCGCGTGCTTTATGAATCCACGCCTGCAAATCGTCCCGAACATCAGTATCTCGTGCATCGGGCCGGCGGAGAGCGTGAAGCTCTTCTACAAGGAAAGCCTGGAATCCATTCGCAGAGTGGCGCTGGACACAAGTTCTCTGACATCCGTCCTTCTGGCGAAGATCATCCTGCGGGAGCGATACGAGCTGCTTCCGGAGTTTATCGCCATGCCTCCCTCGCTGCCCGATATGCTGGAAGTATGTGACGCTGCTGTCGTAATCGGCGATACGACTATGTGCGCGCCTGTGGGACGCTGGCCGGCGCTTGATTTAGGGCAGGAGTGGTATCTGCTGACCGGCCTCCCATTCGTCTTCGCGGTCTGGGCTGTGAATCCCGACCTGGCGGCGCCGAATCTGTTAGAGATTCTCGGGAGGGCCAAATCGCGCGGACTTAAGTCGCTGCTTGAGATTAGCGAGGCGGAGGCATCAAGGCTTGAACTTCACGTGGGTGTATGCTTCCATTACCTCAGCGAGATCATGGACTACGACCTCACGGACCGGCACATGGAGGCGCTGCTGGTATTCAGAGAACGAGCGCAGCGATACGGGCTCATGGCTGGCGGCCACAAGCTGGAGTTGTACAGGCCGCTTGCGGGCGGAGTCAACCGGAGATGAACGCGACCACCCAGATTATTGACAAAGCCGTCGAGGGCAAACGCATCTCCGCCAAGGAGGCGGCCTATCTCTTCGAGAATGCAGGACTGCTCGAGCTTGGCCTCGCCGCCGATGCCGTGTGTCGCCGCCTCCATCCTGAGCCTTTTCGCACGTATGTGGTGGACCGCAATATCAACTACACGAATATCTGCGTGTCCAGGTGCAGGTTCTGCGCTTTCCACCGCGACGCGGATTCGCCCGAGGCATATCTGCTCGCGGACGACGAAATCTATGAGAAGATAGCGGAGGCTGTCGGGCTGGGAGCAACCCAAATCCTCATGCAGGGCGGCCTGCATCCCGATCTCGACGTCTCCTACTACGAGCGGCTGGTCCGCGGCGTCAAGGAGCGCTTCCGGGTGCGCCTGCACTCCTTCTCGCCACCTGAAATCGTGCACATCGCCTGGATTTCCGGCCTCACAATCGAGGATACCATAGCCCGCCTGAAGGCCGCCGGGCTCGATTCTATACCAGGCGGCGGCGCGGAGATACTTACCGACACGTGCAGGAGCAATCTCAGCCCGTCGAAATGCACGACACAAGAATGGCTCGATGTCATGGAGGCCGCTCACCGCCTCGGGATGCCGACCACGGCGACGATGATGTTCGGGCATGTCGAGAGCTTCGCCGACCGGGTCGAGCACCTCGCCAAGATTCGCGAGCTGCAGGACCGCACCGGCGGCTTCACTGCATTCATCCCGTGGACCTTCCAGCCTGCGAATACTGAACTCGGCGGCGAGGCGGTCGGCGGCTATGATTACCTGCGGACGCTGGCGATTTCCAGGCTGATGCTCGATAATTTCAGGAACATCCAGGCGTCGTGGGTGACCCAGGGCGATAAGGTCGGCCAGGTAGCCCTGCATTTCGGGGCAAACGACCTGGGAAGCACGATGATTGAGGAAAATGTCGTGGCCGCGGCAGGTGTCAGCTTTCACATGAGCGAGCAGGAGCTTCGGCAGGCGATTAGCGAAGCAGGATATATCCCGCGCCGCCGGGATACATACTACCGCCTGTTGGAATAGGTGGTCTGGAGAGTGAAGCTGCAATCAGGAGAGAATCCATGAGCGTTCTTAACCGACTCTCTTGCATCCCGTTGCTCTTATTTCTAGCCGCACCTGCAGCCGGCGCGGACCCTGCGCCGAAGCAGTGGCCTTCACGGCCTGCCGAAATCCGCAGCGTATGGATGGACAGGCGAAGCATTCCGAAGACGGAGCAGGGCATTCGCGACCTCGTCCGCATGTATGCGAAGGCCGGCATCAATGTGATTCATCCCGAGGCTATCTACAACGGCTGTTCAGCATATCGCAGTTCCTATCTCAGTCAGCAAGACCTCTGGGAGGGAACGGACATGCTCGGCGTTTTGATTGACGAGGCGCACAGGTACGGCATCGAGGTGCATCCGTGGGTCTGGGTCTTCCGCGCCGGGAACGCCGATGATAAAGGCGGCATCCTGAAAGAGCATCCTGACTGGGTTGCGATCGGCAAAGATGGAAAGGCGCTCACGGCCGATCGGGGCTACTGGCTGTGTCCCTCGATCCCTGCGGCCCGGCGGCTTCTCCTAGGTGCAATCCGTGAATTGGTGGAAAAGTACCCCGTTGACGGCATTCAACTCGACTACATTCGCTTCCCCGGCCCGGATTACTGCTACAATGAGAGCTGCCGAAGGAAGTTCAAGGCCGAGCACGGCATTGATCCGCTGGAAATCGAGCCGTTTACGAAACCCGTCCTTGACTGGCATCTGTGGCGGGAGAACCTGGTAAATACCTTTGCTGCGGATGTCAGTGCTGCTGTGAAGAAGGTTCGGCCTGATGTGAAGGTTTCCGCGGCAGTCGGCTCAGTCCCGGCTCAGTCCAGGCTGGATTTCCTTCAGGATTGGGAGCATTGGGCGGCGAACAAGTGGGTTGATTTCGTTTCGCCGATGGATTACACCTGCGACGCGGCGTATTTTCAGAAACTCATCAGTCGAGCCAGGGCTGCGATCGCCGACCGCACGCTGCTGGCTCCCGGGATCGGCCTGTACAGGCAGCCGGAAGTAGAGACGATGCTGGAGCAGGTGCGCATCGCCCGAAGCGAGCCGGTCAGCGGCGTTGCACTGTTTTCAGCGGCGTATTTGAACGCCGATCGGCTGAACTCTCTCCGGCATGGACCCTTCAAGAAGAAAGCCCTTGCCTCCTTTCGGTCGCCTGTGGAGGCTGCGAGACGCCTGATTTCCTCCGCGCGGGATAGATTGAAAAACGACGCGTCTCCCAATGCCCTCTCGGAGGCGGACCCGGAGCTCGCAAGCGCGAGGGGCTTGCTGAAATATGCGTCCTATCGGGCGCTGGGCGCAGGTTATCTGTCCCCGACTCCTCCGCCGATTTTTATACCGGACAGGTTGATCTCGATTCCGCAAGTTACTGTGCCCATGATCTCGTCGGCGCCTGTGATAGACGGTCGGCTCGATGATCCTGCCTGGCAGCGAGCAGCGAAGGTCGCGCTGGACTACACAAATCTGGGCGCCGCAGCCTCACAGCCGACCGAAATGTATCTTGCGTACGACACCGAGAACCTCTATATTGCATTTCGGTGCTGCGAGCGCGAGCTTAGCAAAATCAAGGCCGAAGTCGCCGAGCATGACGGCCCGGTGTTTTACGAAGATTCGGTCGAGGTTTTCCTTGACATCCGGGCGGATTCTGGGGACTACTACGAGTTTGCCATAAATGCACGCGCTACCAAGTACGATGCACGTACCGGCGACGCTGGGTTTGACCCGGCTTGGCAGGCGGCAGCGGGTAGAGAGCAGGACGCTTGGACGGCGGAGATGTCGGTGCCCTTCTCGGCCTTCAAGCTGTCGTGTTCTCCTGCAGGTGGGATATGGCGCGTCAACTTTTGCCGAAACCGGGCTGTGATGCAATCCGGGCCTGACGCGGAGCACCTGTGCTGGTCGCCGACCTATGGTTCCTTCTACACGCCGATCAGGTTCGGCAAGCTGGTATTTGCCGGAGAGGGCAAATAGAATGAAAAAGCTGACCGTTTCCGCCCCGGGGCGCATCTGCCTCTTTGGCGAGCACCAGGATTTCCTCGGACTGCCGGTTGTGGCGGCGGCCATTGATCTCAGGATATACGTCGAAGGCGTCCGCCGCTCGGACTCGCTCCTCAAGCTGGATATGCCGGACATCGGCGCGGTGGACGAAATTGACCTCTCCAGCCCCATCGTGTACACGCGGGATCGAGACTACCTGCGGGCGGGTGTCAATGTCATTCAGCGGAAGGGATGGAACCTCCCGTCGGGATACGACTGCCGCATGCACAGCACCATTCCCATCAACGCCGGGGTATCGAGCTCGTCAGCCCTGATAGTGGCCTGGTTGAAATTCCTGCTCGAGGCATCGAGCGATAGAGCCGCTTGTTCGCCGGACGACTTGGCCCGTCTGGCGCACCAGGCGGAGGTCGTGGAGTTCGGCGAGCCGGGTGGCATGATGGACCACTTCGCTTCCGCGCTGGGAGGCATGATATATGTGGACTGCCGGCCTCCTTTCCAGGCACGGCATCTTCCGGTTCGTCTCGACGGCTTCGTGCTCGGCGATTCCCTGGAGAAGAAGGAGACGCTGGGCGTGCTCTCGGATTCGAAGGGCGATGTTCAGGAGGGCCTTCGTTTCCTCTCCGAATTGTATCCGGGCTTTGACTTGCACTCGACACCCGCTGAGGCAGTAAACCCCCTGTTGAATCAATTGCCGGAGCGCGTTGCGAGGAAGGTGCGGGCGAACCTGGTGAACCGCGATTTGACCGTCGAGGCCATGCGCCTGTTCCGCGAGGGTTTCGAACCGGCTAAGCTGGGCGATCTCCTGACGCGGCACCACGAGCAATTGAGGGACGGCATCGGCGTTTCTACGCGAAAGATTGACCGCATGGTTGAGGCAGCCTTGGATGCTGGCGCTCTTGGTGCAAAGATCAACGGGTCAGGCGGCGGCGGATGCATGTTCGCCTATGCGCCGGGCGGAGAGGATACTGTGGCTGAGGCGCTTATTCAGGAAGGCGGTAAGGCATACAAGTTGAGAATAGACGCAGGCGCACGTGTGGAGGCTGTAGAGCCATGAAGGCCATCATCGCCGCTGCCGGCCGTGGAAAGCGCTTGATGCCGCTTACTGCGGAGATCCCCAAGCCGCTGATTCCAATTCAGGGTACGCCTCTGCTGGAGTACCTGCTGCGCGGCCTGCGCCGGGCCGGTGTTTCAGAGGCTGTTATAGTGGTTCGATACCTCGGCGAGAAGGTCCGGCAGGCGTTCGGCGGCGGATCGGCGCTTGGCATCAAGCTCGATTACGCCTGGCAGACAGGCCCGGACGGCACCGGAAGCGCCTTGCTCGCGGCGGAGAGCCTGGTGGGCGAAGAGCCTTTCATGCTCCTTTGGGGGGACGTGCTGATGGACCCGGAGAACTACCGGCGGATCCAGGCGGCGTACTCCGCCAAGCCATGCGATCTGCTGAGCGGCCTCAACTGGCTCGACGATCCCAGCACAGGCGCGGCGGTCTACGTGGATGGAGACAGAATAGTGGACATTGAGGAGAAGCCGGATTCAGCCGGAGCGCGCACCCACTGGAACCAGGCCGGGCTTTTCATCTGCACGAAGGAAGTTCTCGCGGCCGTGCGCGCTTGCGGTTTATCGCCCAGAGGGGAGATCGAGTTCACCTCAGCCGTGCAGAGGCTGATACGCTCGGGTTCGCCGCGGCGAATCCGTTGGATGCCCGTGGAAGGCTTCTGGTCGGATGTCGGCACTCCCGAAGCGCTTGCCCGGCTAAATGCCGATCCAGCCGTGAAACACCTCCTGCGATAAAGCATGCCGTGTAGGAGAGACACCGATACAACCGGGCCATCAGCCTGGGGTATTTATGTCCCCCCTGCAGTCTGCGGTCTACCGTCTACAGTCTACTGTCTGTCACCTTCCCCACAGAGTTTTCCGATCCCAAACGCTGGGTAGATAAGAGAATAGCCGGGGTGCCGCCGCCCGCGAGGTTATCGGCGTGTTGAGGACGTGCAAAACGAGTTGGAGATAGGCGAATGAACGTTTCTTCATGTATCCGCGGCCAGATGGAGGTATTTTCGGGAACCGCACATCCTGGGCTTGCGCGTGAGGTTGCCGATCTCATCGGCCTCCCGTTAGGGTCGCTGAATGTCTCCCGTTTCCCGGACGGCGAGGTGTGCGTCAATATCGGCGCCAGCGTTCGCGGGAAGGACGTATTCGTGATTCAGCCGACCTGTCCTCCGGTGAATGAGAACTTTACTGAGCTCCTCATAATTCTCGATGCCTTGTATCGGGCCTCAGCGGGTCGGGTAACGGCTGTGATTCCATACTATGGATACGCGCGGCAGGATAAGAAAACCGCGGGCCGGGAGCCGATTGCCGCTCGCATGGTGGCGGATATGCTCTCCGTCGGCGGCGCTGACCGCGTGCTGACCGTTGATCTTCACTCTCCACAAATTCAGGGGTTTTTCAACATACCCGTGGACCATCTTACTGCAGTGGGCATCCTCAGCAAGCGCCTTCGCAGTGCGGAGTTGGGCGACGCGGTCGTAGTCGCTCCCGATGCGGGCCGCGTTAATATGGCGACAGAGTATGCGAACCGGTTGGGACTTCCCGTTGTGATAATTCATAAACGGCGCACCGGTCCGGAGCAGACGGCGGTTGCGCATGTTGTCGGGGAGGTTCGCGGCAAGCGCCCGATAATAATTGATGATATGATTGCGACAGGCGGTACCATCGCCCGCAGCGTCGAGGCTCTCCTGAGGGAGGGAGGGATACCCGAGATATACGTCGCGGTAACGCATCCCGTCCTGGTGGGTAAGGCGCTCGAGCATCTTTCGAATCCGGCAGTGGCAAGGGTCATCGTCACGAACACGATTCCAGTTGGGCCCGAGAAGCGGATCAGCAAAATGGACGTGGCTTCAATCGCGGGATTGATCGCCGACGCCATAGCCCGCATCCATAGCGACTCCTCGGTCAGCGATCTCTTTGCACAGACAGCCTGAATCCCCGTGCTACATAAGGAATTGACAGCAAGGGTAAGCTCTGCTATCATAGCGCCGCACCTGACGTGGTTTCTTTAAACACGAACGTCTCTGTTGCGTGAGTGGTGTTTGCAAACCATTGGGATTGCGGAGGTAGCGATGCTTGCCAAAGAGCAGGCCGAGAAGGCTCGGGCCAGAACCAGGGAATACTTGAGCAGGGCTGGGATCGTCCTGCGGCCTGATGAAGCGGAAAATATTGAAGTAGCAGACTTCGGCCTGGATGAGCTTGAGCGGACGGGCCTGCAAATCGTAGTCTATGTGAATACAAGTCGGGTGTGCGCTAAGGAACTGATGCTCTTCCCGTATCAAACTTGCCCGGAGCACCGGCATCCCCCGGTGGCCGGAGAGCCGGGGAAGGAAGAGACATTCCGCTGCCGCTGGGGCAAGGTTTACCTCTACGTGCCTGGTCCCGCAACTCCTAACCCCTCCGCCAGACCTCCCGCCGGCGATGAGGCTTACTACACGGTCTGGCATGAAGTAGCGCTGAACCCGGGCGAGCAGTATACCTTGATACCGGATACGCTGCATTGGTTCCAGGCTGGGCCTGAGGGGGCTGTGGTTTCCGAGTTCTCGACCACCAGCCGCGACAGGACGGACATATTCACAGATCCCCGTATCCAGCGCCTGTCCGTCATCAGCCCTGAATAGCCCGGAAGTCCTCCTTGAGTGAGAGTTTCCCCACGGTTTGTAGCCCGAGAGTACCGTTTGCGGTAAACCTTGACGAGTTCAGCCTTGGAATGTTGATCCATTTTGTGCTCCTCCTACGAGAAGCACATCGGCATTTCGGAACCATCGCGCACGCGCGTTGACCCTGGCGCGCGGAAGTGCCTATAATGAGTCAAATGGCTAACCCCTTTGAAGACATCCGTGCGGCGCTGTTCGACCTCGACGGCACGCTGGTCGAAACCAACATAGACTTCGGCCTTATGAAAAGGGAGATGCTGGCCCTCGGTGAGAAGTACGGCATCCCCGCCTCCGAAACGCAGAACCTCGACATTCTGTCAATCGTGGATTTCATCGTTGCGCGGCTGATGGAATCTTCGCGTGTGGATGAAGCCGAGCAGGCGAAGCAGGAGGCCTTCGAGAAACTCGAGCAGATCGAGCTGGCTCACTGCCGGGATGCTAGGCCCGTCAGCGGCGCTGTGGCTCTGCTCGATGCGCTTCGCGAGGCGCGGATCAAGATCGCCATAATCACGAGGAGCTGCGGATCCGCAGTTCGGCTGTCCACCGCAAGAAGCGGTATCTCCTGGGATGTCCTTCTCACGAGGGACGACGTTTCGAGCGCCAAGCCCCATCCTGAACACCTCCTTCGCGCGCTCGACATGCTCGGCGTGCGCTCGGAGGAAGCGATCATGGTCGGCGATCACTGGATGGATGTCCAAGGAGGAAGAGCCGCCGGGACGCGGACCGTCGGCTTCCTGCGCCTTGGTCGCCCGGATGATTTCTTCGACCGCGTGAAGCCGGACCTCGTTATCCGAGGCCTTGCGGAACTTATTAGCTATGTCGAACGTTTGAAGAAGTAGCGAGTCTCGGATGGACCTCTCAATTGTCATTGTCAACTGGAACACGAGGGATCACCTTCTGCGATGCCTGGAGTTAATCCGGGCTAACTTCGCTGCCGGCGAGTTCGAAGTCGTAGTGGTTGACAACGCCTCGTCCGACGAGAGCGCCGAACTGGTTCGGGAGCATTTCAGCGGCGTGACCTTGATCGAGAACTCGGAGAATCTCGGTTACGCAGAGGCGAACAATCAGGGGATTGCGGCATCCAGTGGGGATTACATCCTGCTGCTCAATCCCGATACGGAAGTCAAGCCGGGGACGCTCGACACGCTGCTCGCCTTCGGGAAAAGCCATCCGGACGCGGCCGCCGTGGGATGTCGCCTCGTCGGGCCTGATGGGGAGGTTCAGAGATCGTGCCGAAGCTTCCCGAAGCCGCTAGGGGTGCTGTTTGAGTATTCCGGGCTGAGCCATCTTTTCCCGCGGAGCAGGCTTTTCGGCTCGTACCGGATGACCTACTTCGATTACTCGCATGACGCGGAGGTTGACCAGCCCATGGCGTCATGCCTTCTGATATCGAGGAAGGCATGGGATCAGGTGGGCAAGTTTGACCAAGATTTCCCCATATTCTTTAACGAAGTTGACTGGTGCTACCGTGCTAAACAGATGGGATGGAAGGTCTACTTCACCGCAGGAGCCGAGGTGACACACTACGGAGGCGCAAGCACCCGGCAGGTCAAACCGCAGATGGTCAGGGAATCGCACCAGTCCCTGTGCAGGTTCTACGAAAAGCACTACAGAAGCCGACTGCCGCTTCCCGTATATTGGTTTGTCCTGATGGCGGTTCGGGTCAACTCATTCTTTGCTTCGAGGTTGAGATTTGCAGACAAATAGAAAAGATCGCACGGGGTCGGTTGACCTGTCCGTGGTAATAGTGAATTGGAATACTTGCGAGGAGCTGAGAAAATGCCTGCGCTCGGTAATGGAGGCAGGCTACGACGGCACAGAAACCATCGTCGTGGATAATGCCTCCTTCGACAAGAGCGTGGAAATGGTGCGCCGCGAGTTTCCGTGGGTGCGGCTTATCCAGAACAGTGAGAACCTGGGCTTTGCGAGGGCCTGCAACAGAGGCATCGAAGCCTCGCGGGGAAGGTACATATTTCTCCTGAACTCCGATACCGAAGTGGAGAAGGGCGCGTTTCCGGCGCTCGTGCGATTCGGAGATGAGAATCCAGATGTGGGCATCTTCGGGCCGAAGGTATTGAACCCCGACGGCTCGCTTCAGTGCTCGTGCCGCCGATTTCCCACCCTGAAGGCCGCGTTGTTCCGGTACACACCTCTTGGAAGGCTTTTCCCGAGAAACCCATACACCAGCGAGTACCGCCTGGCCGATTGGGACCACAGCCACCCTCGAGATGTGGACTGGGTGTCGGGCGCCGCTATGGTTGTCCGCCGGGAGATGCTGGATGCAATAGGCGCGTTCGATGCTGGGTTCTTCATGTACTGCGAGGATGTTGACCTCGGCTACCGCGCGAAGCAGGCGGACTGGCGCGTGGCATACTATCCCGGCGCGAGCGTGACCCATGTGATAGGCCGAAGCAGCGATAGAAATGCGAACGCGATGATCGTCGAGTTTCATAGGAGCATGTATCACTTTTTTAAAAAGCATTACGCAGGCCGATCTTCGATCCTTATACGGTTAATCGTGCCGGTTGCCCTGTTCGCGATCCCAAGGGCAATCATCGCCCACAACCAGCTTCGCTATCTGCGGTTTGTATTAACTTATCGAGCGAAGCGTGCGTTGCGGCTCGTAACCCGCGAGGAAGAAGTCGCTGCCGCGGATCCCGGCGCAGAGGAGCATCCCAATGAGGGCCGGTAGGAAAAAGACATTGGAGGCCGCGCCGGCTCAGCCGGGATTGCTCGCGCTGCAGGTGGTAATCCTCTCAGCGGCGCTATTCCTGTCTCCGCTGGTTGCAGGGAGGCTGACTCCGATTCCGACTTTGTCCGTCCAGGCGTTAGTGCTTGTCACCGCCCTGATCTGGATCGTTCGGGCGGCGAGAGCCGGATCGCTCGATCTCCCGGGCGGGCGGATAGTCCTGTTCTCAGGCATTTTCTTCGCCTTGCTTGTGCTCTCCGCGTTTGATTCAGTCAGCCTTCACGCAAGTCTCCGCGAGCTTGTGAACATCGCCTGCTACTTGCTGGTATTTCTTATAACCGCTGGTTTGAGCTGCAGTCGGCGTGTGCTGTACGGCGTGCTCGCATCGTTGGCTATCTCTGCGGCGCTCGTCGGGGCGCTGGGGTTCAATGAATATGCTCTCGGCACATCGGCGGGCCAGCGCGTGTTCTCGACGTTCTTCAACCCCGATTTCCTCGCGGGCTTCATGGCCTTGATGCTGCCTATCGTGCTGGCTTGGTACCTCTCTCGAACGCCACCCGCGATTTCAGTGATTGCCGGCCTATTGTTGCTGCTTGTGCTGGCGAATATCCTGATGTCGGGATCGAGGTTCGGTGCAGTGGCGTCTGTTAGCGGAGTTGCGGTATTCATGGCGCTGGCGCTGCTGTCGCGATCCTTCGGGAAGGCGCAGCTCATCAGGATGTCGGTCCTGGTACTCCCCATCCTTGTCGTGTGCCTGTTTCTCGGAAAGCCGCTTGCCGGCCGGGTAAGCTCTGTGAAGGCGGAATCCCATTCGGGCGGCTTTCGCATCTATACCTGGAAAGGCACGGCCCGTATGTGCGAAGCGCATCCAGTCAATGGGACGGGCATCGGGACATTCGAGGTTGCATACCCGAAGTACGCAATCGTCGGCTACACGAAGCTTGCGCATAACAGCTATCTCCAGTTGGCCGCGGAGGCAGGCCCATTAGCGGCGGCTGGTCTGTTGGGGCTCCTGGGTTTATTCACGCTGCCCGCTGCCGCCTCGCTGCTTCGGAGGCGTGTTGCTTGGAACCGTGACGAGCCAAGCAATGCCTGCGAATACCCGTGGATGCCGCAGAGCGGTCTCATGGTCAGCGGATTGCTTGCCGGGGCTGCCGCCTCGATGGCCAGGAACCTCGTGGATTCGGACTGGTATGTGACCGCTATCGGAATCAGTTTTTGGGCTATCCTGGGTGCGACGGTCGCGCTTGGACGTCCAGCGCCACCAGGCAATGTCAAGCTGTCACGTGCATATTCGGGTGTCGGCATCGCGCTCCTGGCGCTGGCTCTGTTGGGGATACTTGCTATGCTGGGCGGGGAGCTTTACCTCGCCCGGGGAGATAGGCGACTGGCGGCGCGAGACGTGGAGGGCACAGAAGCCTCTTACGCGAATGCGGCCGGGCTTGATCCGTTCAATCCGGAGCCTCACCGTCGTCTGCGTCGGCTGTACCTGCTGCTGGCGGACGTGTCGGGCGATTTGTCCTATGCCGAGCAGGCGGAAAGGGAAATCCGCAAGGCAATCCGCCTGGAGCCTACCGACCCGAAGAACTACTACCAGTTGGCGCGGGTCTGCGAGCGCTATCCGCGCAATGAGGATGCCATACGGGCGTTCCAGGCAGCGATCGAAAGAGCCCCGAATGCTCTTGAGCCGCTTCTTGCGTTGGCGCGCAGGTATGAAGCAGCCGGCCGCGAGAAAGATGCGCTTTGGGTGTGGAAGCGGATGGTCGCACTGGAGGACAGCCCGTACGGAAGGATCAGAGCTACGCCGGAGTTCGCGGAGCCGAGATACATCTTCGCCCACGAGGCCCTCGGACGCGAGTTCGAGCAGCGAGGCGATAGGAAGAGCGCCTGTAGGGAGTATACGAAGGCGCTTGAGGAGATTGAACGCTATCAGGAGTCCATGAAAGCGGTAGGTGCAGTTCTGGGGGCTGTCGGCCGCCGTGATTCGAGAATGGAGCAGCAAGTCGAGGAACTTCGGACCGATTTGACCCGGCGGCTGAAGGCGCTCGAGGCCGCGCCTATCCACTAGCAGCCGGCGTCCAGCAAGTGCCCTCGCAGGTTGATGCCCTCAACGACGAGTCCGCTGTCGGGTCTCACCTCGATCGTGTTGACGCAGGAGTTCCCCTGTCCGATCTGGCGGTAGCGACTCACATCCACGCCGAGCAGGGATGCTAGGATCACGCGGTTCGTGCTCTTGTGGGCGATTATTGCCACATTGCCCTGCGGATGCGCCTTTGCGATTTCAATAAACGCCGGAAGCGCGCGGTCCCTCAGTTCGCCGAATGTCTCGCCGCCCGGCGTTCGGACTTCCAGGGGATTGGCTCTCCAGCCGGGGTAGAAGTCTGGATAGCGCTCGCGAACCTCAGATTCAGGAACGCCTTCCCACTCGCCGTAGTCAACCTCGCGGAGCTCGGGGCATATATTGACGGCGACGCCAAGGCGCTCCGCGATGATCTCGGCAGTCTCGACAGCCCGTATCAGGCTGCTGGAGTAGATAGCTGAAATCTCCTTGCTGCGCAGGTATTCCGCAAGCTGCCGAGCCTGCGCTTGTCCCATCGGGTTAAGCGGCAGATCAGTGGAGCCGATGTACGCGTTCTGTCGGTTCCAGTCAACCTCGCCGTGCCGAATCAGAAACAGCCTGCCCAATGAATGATCCTCCTGCAACCATACTCCCATGAACCATAGCATTCAGGTTCGAGCACTGTCAAGCAGCGACACGCTGCTCCAGCCTGCAGGTGCGGGAGTGCAGAGGAGGCACGGTAAAGCCGCACTCGCTGAAGGTGACTATTTCTTGAGTATCTTCGCCAGCAGCCTATCCAACCTATTCGGGTAGAATCCGTACTTGTGGTCGCGCACGATGCCCTTGGAATCGAGGACGACTGTCCCAAGATCGGTGTACATCTGGAAGAGCAGCGACATATCAGCCGTTTCCGGCTCGAGCAAGATTAGGGTCAGACCATGCTTGACCTTAAAATCATGCGTACGCTCACCGGTGCGCATGGCGAGCCCGACGACCCGCACACCCTCCGGCTCCCATTTCCGCTTGAAAGCTTCGATTTCCTGTGCGCTCTGTTTGACGAATTCCTTTTCGGTGTCCATCATAACGAGCACCGTGGGTTTGCCGAGGAAATCCTTAGGCGTCATCGTCCTGCCATCGGTCGCTTTGCCGACGAAGCGGGGAGATTTCTTCCCCAGGAGGTGGTGCCCATCAGGGGGACTGATCTCCGTGGGTGTCGAGCGTGCAATCGTCTCACGTGCGCTCTGTTCCAGTACATTCAGAGCCGGCATGTACGGGCTGTCAGGGTGCCCCTCGCGGAAAGCATCTATCTTCCTGAGCGCTGCCTGAGCTCCGTCAACACCCCTCCAAACATTGCCCTGGATGTTTCTGAGGAGGGCGTGCTGCTTTGACAGATCGGCCAGCTCGGCCGGGGCCAACCGGCGTGTGCTGCTCAGTGCCATGCTGAAGTGCATCATGGCGCCGCTTGTGGTGACGCTGTCCCGGTTACGGTACCGTGTTGCCAGCCTGCTCGACTGCTCGATCTTGACTATCCAGCCGCTATCCTTCGCGACCCAGAAGTGCCCGCTGAAATCGGTCAGGGTGATCTCAGGCGGCGGGCCTCCTTCGTGCCAAGCGCGCTCTTCCACCTTGCTCGGAAGCGGCTGCACCGGGGTGATATCAACCCGAAGGCAATCGCGTCCGGCGACCGTTTCCTCCGCGGCGACCTTCCAGCGCATATCCGCTAGCACCATGCTGTCAATAATCGGGGTAGGGGACTCCCACTCCTGGCCCAAGGCGAACTTGTCGGCTGGAAAAGCCGGCAGGTACGCGCGAGGCGAGATCGGCGACATCTGCCGCGCCCATTTAGTCCAGTGTGCATCGGTGGTTTTGATGCCGGCGAATGATAGCTGGCCCCCGAAATCAGCGTGTCCCCGAACTTCCTTGGGGTTCTTCTCGTCTGCATCTACAAGCCAGAGGTATGCGATCCTTCGATAGCCCTCGTCATCGAGGTCCGTGGCGAGCGTCGTCAGCTTGAGCCTCCATTGCCCGGTAATTGTTCCCTGCTTGGGGGCTGTCATCGTTGCCGACAACTGTCCGGAGTAGACCCCTTCTTCTCCTTTCTGAATCCGGAAGCGCACGGGGGTCGTGCTGTCTCCGGCATCCGGTATGCCGCCGGACTGAGCAGCCCCGTGCCAAGATGCGAGCCCGATCGTTCCGAGCAGGCCAACGATCATACTGCTAATCAGCAGCCGTTTCGGCGTCACCCGTGTCAGTTGTGCCATCGCTATCGGTCTCCTCTCTCGGTTCGTAGTAAGGCTCCTATACTGACCCCGGCCATGCCGGATACCTTCAATTGAATACGAAGCAGGCTGCCTACCCGAATATGCGCTCGATCTCGGCTGTGTGTTCCGGCGAGATGCGATGTTCCATGTACTAACCTCCTAAGATCCGTCTCTACTATACCTGACCGGGCATGGGTTTGTCACGCTTGCGTTCTCCGGAAATATCCTGTAGAATCGAGCCGGCGGTCGTACTTCCACTGCAATCTATCCTTGAGGCCTAGTTCTATGCTGGAAGAGCTAAAATCCCTTGTCTGCAAGTACAACAAGCTCCTGCCGGAGCGCGGCTTGGTTGCAATCACGAGCGGCAACGTGAGCGGCAGGGACTTCGAGTCCAATCTGGTCGTCATCAAGCCGAGCGGCCTGGACTTCGATGAGCTGACCCCCGGGGACATGTCTGTTGTTGATCTGGACGGTAATACTGTCGAAGGGCGGCTCAGGCCCTCCGTGGATATGGCGACCCATCTTTACGTCTACCGGCACATGCCGGATGTGGGCAGCGTCATCCACACGCATTCGAACTATGCGACTGCCTTTGCCGCGCTTGGAAGACCGATTCCGTGCTACCTGACCGCCATCGCGGACGAGTTCGGCAGTGCGATCCCGGTTTCGGACTATGCGAAGATCGGCGGGGAGGAGATCGGGCGGGAGATCGTGGCGAAGATCGGCGACTGCCCGGCCCTATTGATGAAGAGTCATGGGGTGTTTACCATCGGCCGGACGGTTCGAGATGCCTTCAAGGCGGCGGTCATGGTCGAGGATGTCGCCAAGACATGCTACCTGGCCTTGCTCCTAGGCCGGCCGGACGAGATTCCGCCGGACGAGGTCGAGCGCGCCCACCGGCAGTACATGGAAAAATACGGCCAGCGGGAAGACAATAGACCATAGACGGTAGACAATAGACCAACAAGGGCCTCCCTAGTTTACGGTCTACAGTCTTGCCACAAGGAGGACCTATGGCTGAGAGACAGTTCGCTCTGGGGATAGATTTTGGGACCAACTCGGTTCGCGCCCTGATCGCTGATGTGGAAACGGGCGAGGAGGTCGGGACATACGTTCATAATTACACGCGCGGCAAGGACGGCATTATTCTCGACGACAGCGACGCCAATTTCGCACGCCAGCATCCCCTGGAGTATATCGAGGGCCTGGAGGCGTCCGTGGCCGGCGCGATCCGCGATACCGAAGCTGTTCCCGGTTTCAGCGCCGAGAGGATCGTCGGCATTGGCGTTGATACCACGGGCAGCACGCCGATGCCTGTGGATGCGGATGGTGTTCCCCTCGCGCTGCACGACGAATTCGGCGATAACCCGAACGCCATGGCATGGCTTTGGAAGGACCATACGAGCTTTGCGGAGGCTGAACTAATCAACCGCAAGGCGCACGAGCACACCCCGGATTTCACGAAATACTGCGGAGGCATCTACTCGTCCGAGTGGTACTTCTCGAAGATATTCCACCTCGCCAACGTGGACCCAAAGGTTTACAACGCGGTCGGCAGCTTCGTCGAGCACTGCGACTGGATGCCCGCGCTGCTGGTGGGCGACACCGACCCGAAGCGCATCCCCCGCAGCCGGTGCGCCGCCGGGCATAAGGCCATGTGGAACGCCGAATGGGGCGGCCTCCCATCGCAGGAATTCCTTTCGAGCGTGAGTCCTAAGCTCGACGGGCTGATTCCGAAGCTCTACAGGGACAGCCGCACCTCGGACACGAAGGTCGGCGGCCTCTGCGTGAAATGGGCGGAGAGGCTCGGTCTCAGGCAGGGGATCGCGGTCGCAGTCGGGGCGTTCGACGCACACATGGGCGCGGTCGGCGCCGGCATCAAGCCCGGAACGCTCGTCAAAATTATGGGCACCTCGACCTGCGATATGATGGTCGTTCCGCCCGCCGAGCTCCGGACGCAGATCAAGGGCATCTGCGGGCAGGTGGACGGCAGCATGGTTCCCGGAACGATCGGCCTGGAGGCGGGGCAATCGGCGGTAGGCGACATCTTCGCCTGGTATCGCGATCAGATGCGCTGGCCGATTGAGAATCTGCTGCCCCAGAGCAGCATCTCCTCCGTGGTGGCCGGCGATAAGCTTGCCGCTCTCATGGAGGAGACGAAGGGACTCGCGTTCGACACAATGACGGAGCGCGCGCAGAGGTTGAAGCCCGGCCAGTCCGGCCTTCTATCGCTCGACTGGCTTAACGGCAACCGGACGGTGCTGGTTGATCCGAACCTGACCGGCCTGATAATTGGACTGACCCTCGGCACGAAGCCGGAGGAGATATTCATGGCGCTCATCGAGGGGACGGCGTTCGGCGCGCGGGTAATCATGGAGCGCATCCAGGAGTACGGCGTCGAGGTAGGGGATGTTATCGCGTGCGGCGGGCTGGCGGAGCGCAACCCGTTCCTGATGCAGATCTACGCGGACGTGACCGGCCGCCCCATGAGGATTTCCCGATCCGCCCAGACCTGCGCGCTGGGATCGGCGATGTTCGGAGCTGTCGCCGCCGGGCATTTTGCGTGCGTGGAGGACGCCCAGGCCGCCATGAGCGGGCTGAAAGACGTTGTGTACACGCCGAATCCTGCGAGCCGGCAGGTCTACGACCGCCTGTACGCGCTCTACCGCCGTCTCCACGACGCCTTCGGCACGAAGGACTTCAACGAGAGCCTGTATGGAGTTATGAAGGAGTTGCTGGAGATTAAGCGCTCTGCCGTGAACGGCTGACAAAACGAAGGCGTGGAATTCCCTTCTCGGCGCGGGCGGCCACGGAGGGCCGCCCCTGCATTGCAACCGGGATTGTTTCAAAGCCGCGATCCGTAGTAAGGCAAACCAAAGTAGGGCAAACCAAAGATGGGTGGCGATTTCCGAATCGCCACCCCAAGGTTCGGGTAGGGATTCGGAAATCCCTACCCATCAAGCGCTTTTGAACAATTGCAACCCAGGCATTCCTGAAACCGCCGTCCATCCTGCTGCAAAGAGGACCCCTGCGAATAAATTCGCGGGCTATCCGCCGCACCGTAGAGTAGTGGCCGTGGCTCTGTCCCGGCCATCCCCGCCGCAGGGGGGCCAGGTCACCGGCACTTCCCAATGCTTCTTGTGTCGGTTGCCGTGGTTTTAACCGCACGGGCGAAGTCACCAGCGCAATTATGTCCCAGTCTCCGGTCTGCCGTCCGCCGTCTACTGTCTACCGTCTAAACTCTACCTCACCGGCTCGGAGACCTTTTCCAGCACCTCGGCCAGCATCTCCGCCTCGCCGACATCAACCGCCAGGTCGCCCAGGGAGACGATCCCGACCAGTCTTCCGTCCTTTACCACCGGCAGGCGCCGAATCTGGTTGTCGGCCATCAAGTCCGCCGCGTCCTCCACGTTGGTTTCCGGCTCGGTGGTGATCGGGCTCGGCGTCATGAAATCGCCGATCTCCGCCTCGTTGGGGCTAATTCCCTTGGACACGGCACGGACGGCGATATCCCGATCGGTGATTATCCCAATCAGGTTGCCATTGTCACCAACCACGGGAATAGCGCCTACGTTGATCTCTCTCATCATGGTGGCGCAGTCCGCCAGCTTGTCGGTCTCCCTGCAGGTCATCACGTCCGGGGTCATTATGTCCGCAATCTTCATTGGTTGGACACCATCCTTTCTGCGTTCGAGTGAGCTGTGCTCCATGTGCGGTATTACCCAACGTTTGAGCTGTTAATACCTACTGGTAGAATGATTCTAAATGAACTGGGAGCGCGTGCTTGGGGTATCCGCGGATGATAAAGGGCGAGAAGGTAACGCTTCGGGCAATCGAACCGTCCGATATCCACATGCTCTGGGAGTGGATGCAGGACGAGGAAACCATGAGGCTGCGCAATTACCCGGCGCCGCCTGTGTCTCTGGCGGAAGCCGAGCGTGAGTATCAGGAATCCCTGTCGGAAGGCTCGTCCCACCATCTGCGCCTTGCGATAACCACCGATTCCGGCAAGTTGATCGGGGAGATTGCCCTTAACCATATAGACCAGCGAACCGGCACTGCAGATTTCACCATCGCGATTGGAGATAAGGCATACCGGGGCCAGGGCTATGGCACAGACGCAACCCGTACGCTCGTGCGCTATGCATTCGAGCAACTGAACCTCCACAGGATAACCCTTTACGTGCACGCCTTCAATGGGCGGGCCGTTAAGACGTATGAGAAGTGCGGCTTTAAACATGAAGGGTGCCTGCGGCAGGCTCAGTATATGGACGGCAGGTACTCAGATGTTTTGGTTATGGGCCTGCTCCGCGAGGATTTCGAGGCGGAAGGCTGAAATGGAAAGCAGGAAAAAGCCCCTGCACGCGTAAATCTATAAGCGCTATGCCGTTCTGTCCCGAATGCAAATACGAATACGTGGAAGGCGTCACCGAGTGCCCGGATTGCCAGGTCCCGCTCGTCGAATCGCTGGGCGAAGGCACAGAGGGGAACTCGCCCTTCGGGGGCTCGACTACCCCTTGGGTTGCCAGGGCTATGTCTGCGCCTGGTACCACATCGCCTGAGGATTTGGTCGCCTGCTGGGAGGCCAAGGACTTCGTCGAGGCCGAGGCCGCATCCGCCGCGCTCCGAGATCAGGGGATTCCGTGCTCCATGCGACAGTCTCATCCGCTGGATTCTACCGGCTACGCAAAGGGCGGCTTTGTCCATCAGCCTATTTTACATCTTATCCTGGTTCCTGAGTCGTGGCAGGTCGAAGCCAGGCGGGTTCTTGAAGACGTCATGCCGAATCTTGGGCTCACGCCGTCCGATGAAATGGAGATGCCGGAGGCATCTGGGCCTGATGATGAAGCCGACGAAGACTTCTGGCCCGATCAGTAAGGCACTTCTCCAGTACGTTAATCGGCTCTCCGCCATGTAGACGATCTGGCGCTGCCCGCGTGCAGTCGAGCGATTGTGTACCGGAGCGGCAATTTGCTATTATTGCAGCCGGTGAGGAGGAATCTGTATGGCAAGGGAGATCAAGATCATCGCAGGCGGTGTCGAAGCAATCGCTGAGCTGAATGACAGCAAGACGGCGGATGCGATTTGGAATGCGCTTCCCATCAGGGCTCGCGGGAGCACATGGGGCGATGAAATTTATTTCGGCATTCCCGTCAGCGTGGGCGAGGAGAGCGGCAAAGAGATTGTTGACATGGGCGACGTAGCGTACTGGCCGCCGGGAAACGCATTCTGCATCTTCTTCGGTCCTACTCCCGCAAGTAGAGGATCGGAGATTCGCCCGGCGAGCGCAGTCAACGTAGTCGGAAAGGTGAAGGGAGACCCAAAGATATTCAAAGCCGTGCGCTCTGGTGAGCAGGTTGTCCTCGAACGGGCCTGACTGCTATTGACTAACAGGCTCCATCCTGTTAAAATGTCGCTTGGTATCGAGTTGTACCCAGCGTTGTAGCTGGTATCATTTACTGCGCACAATCGCAGGAGTCACCCTTGTGTCTCGATCTGGGCTCCTAATTCTATTCTTAGCTATATTTGGTATAGTTGTACTCGTCCATGGCTGCGGCCTGGAGGAGCATGCCGGGGGTTCCACAAAGCGGGTTATCGCGCTCTGGCATCCATGGGGCGGTACTCAATCCCAGGCTATCAGCAGGGTGATAGAGGCGTTCGAGGCATCGCATCCGGGCATTGACGTCCGTCCACTTTTTACACCGAATAACCTGTCGAACAATCAGAAATTTTTCACATCTGTTGCTGCAAAAAGGCCGCCGGATGTAGTATTCGTTGATGGGCCGCAGGTAGCCGAGTGGGCTGAACAAGGGGCGCTGATCCCGCTGGACAAATGGATAAAAGAGAACGGCATCAGCAGGGAAGATTTCTTCGTCCCGTGTTGGCGGCAGAACGAGTACCAGGGCCACGTTTGGGCCATGACCTACTGCGCAGACCCTAATTTTGCTTTTGTTTGGAATAAGAAGGACTTCCGAGACGCGGGCCTGGATCCGGACGCGCCGCCGCGTACTATAGGGGAGTTGGACCGGTATGTTCGCAAGTTGAATAAATGGAAGGGCCGTAGCACTGGCCGCAAGCTGAGCCGGATCGGGCTCGTTCCATGGGGACAGTATGGCTCGGCAAATTCCCTTTTTACCTGGGGATGGGCGTTCGGCGGCTCTTTCTACGATCAGCAGGGGCGGTTGATCGCGTGCGACGACCCGAAGGTGGTCAAGGCGCTGGAGTGGATGTGTTCCTACGCGAACAGCTTCGACATAGAAAAGATCGCCGGCCTGCAGGCGGGGTTTGGATCGGCGGAGCTCAATCCGTTTTACCTAGGCAAGCTGTCCATGTGCTGCTTGCATTTATCCGGGATTGAGGATATAAAGAAGTATGCGCCGAATCTGGAGTACGGGATGGCGTATATCCCTGCCCCGCCGGATGGGGAACAGCATTCTTCATGGGTGGGCGGCTGGTGCGTAGCGATCCCCAAGGGTAGCCGGCATCCGAAAGAAGCCTGGGAGCTTGTACGATGGATGTGCGCGGACCCTGAGGGTACTACCGTAGTGGGACGGGAGACAGGCCTGCTCCCAGGGTACAGGAAATCGCCGTATCTGGAGGAAATCCGCGGACGGCCCGGGTATAGCATGTTCTTAAATATATTGGAGAGATGTCGCCATCAAAGGCCGGTTATGCCGGCGCAGGCGTACTACATGGGGGCTCTCCAGAGAGCGGTGGACGCTGCGATATACGGAAAGGAGTCCCCGAAACAGGCGCTCATTGATGCGCGCATCGAAACCCAGCGCGAATTGGACCTCGTGCTGGGGCCGAGGAGGCGATCAGGAGGAGTCAGCCAATGATAGATCCAAAACTGCTCGAAATACTCGCGTGCCCTGCGTGCGATGAGCGGCCGCCAGTCGTGCTGCGGGGAGAAAAGCTTGTCTGCGAGAAGTGCGGCAGGCAGTATCCCATCAAAGACGGAATACCGGTTATGTTGGTTGAAGAGGCTGTGGTACGGGGATAGCCCATGATCAAAATTCGCGTGTTGCACGGTCCCAACCTGAACCTGCTGGGTGTTAGGGAGAGAGACGTTTACGGCTCGACTACGCTGAGCCAGGTAAATGAGCGTATCAAAGCCTATGCGGAGTCGCTGGGCGTTCACGTAGAAATAAGCCAATTTAATTCTGAAGGAGAGCTAGTAGATGCCTTACAAGAAGCCGGAGATTGGGCGGACGTCATAGTCATTAACCCTGGGGCCTATACGCATTATAGCATCGCCCTCAGGGATGCCGTTGCGGCAGTGAAAGTTCCGACTATCGAGGTCCATCTATCCAATATCCAGGCCAGGGAAGAGTTTCGCCACGAGTCGGTGATTGCTCCGGTGTGCGTCGGCCAGATATCCGGCTTCGGGCCTCACAGCTATCTCCTAGCCTTACAGGCTGCTAAATATCTAGTGGAAGGATGAGTTGGAGGGTTTTCTGATGTCTAAAAGACTGCTGAATTTGCGGGAGGAGCTCGCTGCTTGGGATTTGGACGCGCTAGTCGTCGCGGACAATGCGAGCATACGCTATCTGACCGGCTTCACGGGTTCCTATGGGGTGCTTCTGGTCACGTGCGACGATGCCTATCTAGTTACGGATGCAAGGTACGAAGAGCAGGTTCGCATCGAATGTCCAAACGTCTCTCTCGTATCAATCGAGAAAGAGAACAACTGGGCTGAAGTGACAAAGGCGGTTATCGAGAAGTTGCACCTTGACCGGATTGGATTCGAGGACCATGCGGTCAACTATCGGAACTGGAGTCAGTTGGAGACAACCTTGCCGTTCGCGGAGTTGGTTCCGGCGAGGGACCTTGTGCTGCAATTCAGACTGGTGAAAGACCAGGACGAGATTGCCGCTCTCCGGGAAGCTGTGCGGATTGTTGATTTGGCGTACGAGTACATCACCAGCTATCTAAAACCGGGGGTGCAGGAGAGGGAGATCGCGCTGGAGCTTGATTGTTTCATGCGGAAAAGCGGGGCTGAGAGGGAGGCTTTTGAAACGATAGTTGCCTCGGGTCCAAGGTCGGCTATGCCACATGGAAAACCAACTGAGCGTACCGTCTCGGAAGGCGAGTTGATCGTACTGGACTTCGGCGCGCGCTGGCGTGGGTACCATTCTGACATGACGCGGACCGTCGTGCTGGGGCAGCCCGACCCTCGGCAGGAAGAGATATACGCTATAGTATTGGAAGCGCAGTCAAAAGCCATGGACGTGATTCGGCCCGGAGTGCAGGGCCAGGAGGTTGATGGAGCGGCCCGCGAGTATCTCACGGCCAAGGGGTTTGGTGATTACTCCGAGCATGGATTCGGCCACGGATTGGGACTCACGATTCATGATGGTAAGATAATTAACCGGCACAGCGAAGTGGCCCTTCAGGTGGGGATGGTCATCACCATAGAGCCGGGAATCTATATCCCGGGGTGGGGCGGAGTTAGAATCGAAGACGATGCGCTGGTGACCGAATCCGGCTACGAGATTTTGACAAAATCGCCGAGGGTGCTGGGTCTCGGTTGCCGTGTGCAAATTGAGTAGGGGGGCAGCGCCGAATGTATAAAGACATCCTTTTGGCTCTGGATGGGTCTCCGCTTGCGGAGGCCGCCGTACCTCATGCACGCGCCTTGGCCAAAGCGTTCGGGGCGCGCGTAACTTTGCTGAGTGTAGTTCAGCCGGTCGGCATATACCCTCAGTCCGGCGTGGTTGGCCCCGTGGTCAGCATTGCCTTAAACGTCGAAGAGGAAATGGAAAGCGTGAGGCGATACCTCCGAACCATCGCCGAGCAATTCGAGGCGGAGGGCATTAATGTCGAAGAGGTAGTCAGGGAAGGGGACGCCGCATCGCAGATATGTGACTATGCACACGAAAGTAGGGCAGATCTAATCGTAATGTCCACTCACGGGCGGTCTGGGGTTCAGCGCTGGGTTTATGGGAGCGTGGCCGATAAAGTGCTCAGGGGTGCGAATGTTCCTATTCTTCTGATCCGGGCGCAGACCGCTCGTTAGTACTCCATATTTGAAAGTAGCCGCATGCAATCCGAGCAGATCGCACAGGCAATCTTAGCTATAATCCTGATTCTTGTGTTTGCCAAGATATTCGGCGAGGTGGCCGAACGCATAGGTCAGCCGCCTGTGCTTGGTGAACTGGTCGCCGGTGTGGTGCTGGCGGCCACTATTTTCAAATGGATGCACGTGCAGGCCAGCGAGAACCTGCCGCTCCTCCTCCTGGCTGAACTCGGTGTCATACTCCTCTTGTTCGAGGTCGGGCTTGAGAGCGACCTGGAGGAGTTCCTTCGGGTCGGCCCGTCGGCGTTCATGGTAGCAATGGTCGGGGTTGCAGGCCCGTTTGCCGTGGGATACTTCGGCTCGCTTCTCTTCCATTTGTCGCACGTGGTAGCTGTGTTCATAGGCGCGACACTGACTGCCACGAGCGTGGGCATAACGGCGAGGACGCTTTCCGATTTAGGCCGGCTCCGCACATCCGAGGCGAAGATAATCCTCGGCGCAGCCGTCATTGATGATGTCCTGGGCTTGATTATACTAGCCGTGGTGACCGGACTCGTCATGACCGGCAATATCTCCCCCTGGCAGATCGGACAGACGACCGCTCTCGCCATTGCCTTTCTGGTAGGAGCTATCCTGATAGGCGTGCCGATCACACCGCACTTGCTGAGAGTAGTAAAGAAGTTGCGCACTCGAGGCATACTGACCATAAGCGCGTTTCTCTTCTGCCTGGTGCTGTCGTACCTGGCTCACGAGTTGAAACTAGCAACTATCGTGGGCGCGTTTGCAGCCGGCCTGGTGCTTGCCCGAACCGAGGATTTGGCGCATATCCAGGAACGCATGAAACCCATAGCGGATATCCTGCTTCCCATTTTCTTTGTCATGGTGGGAGTTAGGGTAGATTTGAACGTTCTTAACCCCCTCAATCCTCAGACTAAGGGAACGTTAGCCTTTATGGGAATGCTGATCGCCGTGGCCGTTATCATGAAGTTGTTCGCGGGCCTCGGCGTGGTGCAGCGGGGCGTCAATCGGATTATCGTTGGGGTTGGTATGATACCCCGAGGCGAGGTGGGACTCATATTTGCCACGACGGGACTAGCCAGAAAGATTATCACGCCGGGAGAATACGCGGTTATCATCGCTGTGGTAGTAATCACCACCTTCATTACGCCGCCACTCCTGAAGTTGGCGTTTAGAGGAAAGACAAAGCAGGCGGTTGCCGGGTAGGATATGCGTCCGGCGAACGTTCTACACCGCTGGGCTGCTAACCTGAGGCCTTCCGGACGTAAACCCTCGGTACTCGCTTCCCGACTGCACAAACCACTTCGTATGAAATGGTTCCCAGGAGCGCTGCTATTTCCTTTATGGAGATGCACTCGTCGCCTTGCTTTCCGTAAAGGACGACTTCATCGCCCACTGAGACACCGGGGACATCCGTTACGTCGAGCATCGTCTGGTCCATGCAGACCCGACCGATGACGGGAACGCGCTTGCCGTGCACGAGCGCCTGCCCCCTATTCGATAGCAGCCGGTTGTACCCATCTGCATACCCGATTGGGACAGTCGCAATCAGAGTGCGCCGGCTTGTGGTGAATGTGCGTCCGTAGCTGACGGTCTTGCCGGCCGGGAGCTCCTTTATAAACACAATTTTGCTCTTTAAGGTCATGCTCTGCCGGAGTTCAATCTTATGGGCCGAGTCATAGAGGCCGTAGAGCATTATACCGGGGCGGACCATATCAAAGTAGGACTCCGGCACGTTGAGGATTGCCCCGCTATTCGCGGCATGTTTAAGGGGTATGCGCACTCCGGCATCCTCGATCGCCTGGATAGTCTCCCGCAACTCCCTGATCTGCTGGTATGTAAAGCTCAGGTCTTCTTCGTCGGCACAGGGGAAATGGGTGAATATGCCCTCGATCTCCAGGCCGGACATCTTCGAGGCATCGAGTGTGAGGCTGACGGCTTCTTTTGATTGGGCGCCTATCCTGCCCATGCCGGTGTCAACCTTAATGTGAACTTTCACCCGTCTGCCGGCTGCTTGTGCCTCACGTGAAATACAGGTGGCGGATGGGTGATCGCATACCGCCATTATGATCTCGTATCTCACAGCTTCGGGGATTTGATCGGGCAGGATGCACCCCATTAGGAAGATCGGAGCGCTAATCCCTGCCTGCCGCAGCTCGGCGGCCTCTTCGACGGTCGCTACTCCGAGCATCTCCGACCCGGCGCCGAGCAGGGTTCGGCTCACTTCGACTGCGCCGTGCCCGTAGCCATCCGCCTTCACCGCAGGGCATATCTTGATGTCTGGCCCTACCAGCTCCCTGACCTGCAGAAAGTTGAAAGCGATGGCATCAAGATCAATTTCCGCTATAGTAGGTCGTGACAATTTCAACAGCCCTCTTTAGAATCTACGAGTGCGGACAGAAATGCCTCTTACGAGTCTGCGGTCTGCCGTCTAATACTTCTTCTCACCCACAACCGGGTTTCGGAGGACGCCGATCCTCTCTACGCAGCATTCCATCACATCGCCGGGGAATATCGGACTGATTCCTTCGGGAGTGCCTGTTGCGATTACATCGCCGGGAAGGAGGGTGTGGAAACCCGATATATAAGAAATAATCTGCGGGACCTTAAACAGCATGCTTCGTGTGTTGTCTTTCTGCCTGACCTCGCCGTTCACCCGCGCCTCCAGGTTGAGTTCGCCCGGGTCTGGGATCTCATCCGGTAGTACGATTGCCGGACCCATCGGGCAGAAGGTGTCTATGCCCTTCGACCTCGTCCATGGATTGGAAAGCTTGAGGTCGGCGGTCTGCATATCTCGCGCTGTGACATCGTTCACTATGGTGTAGCCTGCCGCGTAGGAAAGGGCATCGCTCTCCGGAATGTCTGCGCCTTCCCTGCCTATGATGACCGCCAGCTCGACCTCGTGGTCCACGCGGGTAAGTCCTTCCTTGTATACCACCGGCTCGTCGGGGCCGATGATTGCTGAGCTTAGCTTGCTGAAGAAAACCGGCTCGGTGGGGACGGGATGGCCCAGCTCCTTCGCATGTGCGACGTAGTTCCTGCCCAGCGCGAGGATCTTGGAAGGGCGCTCTATAGGAGCCAGAACTTTGTAGTCTCTGACCGTGAACCTATCCACCATTCCATGCTTCTTAGCAAAATCAAGCGTTTTGCTGAAGGTGTCTGTGCCGAACAGCCCTATCTCCATCAGCGCCATCGGAGAGTGAACCGGACATGTGCACGTGCCCTCGCTGAAAAGCTGATATGCCTGAAAGGCTTCTGTGAAGTTGAAAAGACCGTCGTCCAAGGGAATTCCGATGCTCTGCCGGCTGGTTTCCTTTGCGGCGAAACGGACTACTTTCATGAAGTTGCTCCTTGCGCATATCTCCGCCGATAGCTTGGCAGGGGCGAAATCGCAAATCCGGGCCTCAGGCGAGGCTAGCGCGATTATACAGCCTTCATGATGCTGGGGTCAAGGAATGAATGGGGCGAGGTATCATTTCAGTCGGGTGACAAGGCATGAAAAGCGAAGAAGTCCGCACGGCGGGCTTGGAAAATGGTAGCGGAGGGCGGACTCGAACCGCCGACGCACCGGGTATGAGCCGGTTCCTCTAACCAGCTGAGGTACTCCGCCACGCACGGTCATTGTAGCACTTCCGGAGGCCGGACGTCAAGCCCGGTTGCACTGTGGAATGTTCGTTTACCATACATGTGTTACACATTGGGGTTGCGGGAGAGGGGCGCTCTTTGGTATCACTTATATCATCAAACAAAGCATCCAAGGAGGTGTCCTCATCCCGCATGCCTAGTGTACGACAAA
>Ga0315289_10000382_pt1 | contig 70004 bp, 28 predicted proteins | sample YL17G11_40_MG_FD_203452 | JGI IMG/M metagenome (GOLD analysis project Ga0315289, IMG submission 203452) | Sediment microbial communities from Yellowstone Lake, YNP, Wyoming, USA - YL17G11_40 | ecosystem: Environmental > Aquatic > Freshwater > Lake > Sediment | place: USA: Wyoming | collected... | reverse complement strand
CTTTTTCTCTGCGTCCAACTCCCTCTCAGTCCTCTTGTCGAGATAGAGCCTCAGCACCCAATATTCGGCCCTATCAGCCGACATCGGGACCTTGCTGCGCAGCGCATCTTCCATGCTTATCTTTGGGAATGATTTTATTTTCGCTGCCGATTGCTTCTCAAGCTCTCTCCTAGCGACATTGAAAGTCTCCTGATATGGTTTTACAAAAACAGGGCTCTTTGGCCTTTGCATTACTTGCACCTGCGTTAGAGGAGTTCCTAAGCCCACTGCTTTCTTCATTTCAGCCATATTCCCACACGAAGACATATGGTTTTACGACTATTTATATTTTGCCAATTTCAAAAAATAGTTGTGCCGGCTTCTAACATCTAGCCTCTCCAGCTACCGCCCGGGATACGAATCTTTTTTTATACCTATCCTTCCACACATAAGCATGCCTTCTGACAATTCCAGCAGCCTGTGGACTAACAAGTACAGGCCCACTAATTTCATGCAGTTCCTAGGGAATGAGGGGATAGTGGAGCGCATCAAGGAATGGGCAGCAAAGTGGGAGCGAGGGAAGATGCAGAAACCCCTTCTTCTCTATGGCCCGCCAGGATGCGGCAAGACCGCTCTCGCATATGTGTTGGCGAAGGAGATGGACTGGGAGATTGTGGAGACTAATGCCAGCGACGCCAGAAGCAAGAAGAAGCTGGAGGAGAACATAGGCCCCGCAGCCGGCGCTACCACACTCTCCGGAGGGAGAAGGCTGGTCGTAGTGGACGAGGTCGATGGCATAGATACCAAGAGCGACAGAGGAGCAGTCTCGGCCATGATGGTTATGATCTCAGAATCTACTCAACCAATGATTCTCCTCGCCAACGACCCTTACGGCAAGAAGATAAAGGAGTTCAAGACAGTGGCTGAATTCATAGAGATGAAGCCCGTGGACAAGAGGAGCATGGCCAAGTTCCTAAAATTTGTCACAGCATCTGAAGAACTGGAGGCTGACAACTTGCTTATCAAAGATGTAGTGGACAAAGCAAACGGAGATGTGAGATCCGCATTGATAGACCTGCAGAACACAGCCTCCCATGACAGAGAGAGGAGCATAAACCCCTTCAAAGGAATGGCCCACCTTTTCAAGGCAACCGACTTCAAAACAGCCAAGAAAAGCGCCGATGAGATGGATCTGGATGCGGGTATTCTCTTCCTTTGGATAGATGAGAATATCCCAAGGGAATATGAGACACCAGGGGAGATCTACAAGGCATACGAGGCTCTCTCAAGGGCAGACATATTTGAGGGAAGGATATTCCGCAGGCAGAACTGGAAGCTTAGGAAATTCTCGATGGACCTCGCAACCGCCGGAGTGGCATTGGCGAAGAAGGAGAAATACGTGAAATTCACCAATTACCAGTTCCCAAGAATACTGAGCAGGATGAAGGCAATCCAGATGAAGAGGGCGATGCTCAAGAAGATATGCGGGAAGATAGCGTCGAGGACGCATGTCTCCTCCAGTTTCGTCAGACAGAACCTTTTCTTCATAGCCCCAATCGCAATCCGAAACCCACAGTTCTTCGAATTCGATGACGAGGAGCTGGACTTCCTCGATAGATATGACAAGGATAACCACAACAGCACACATAACCAATACTAACAACCAAAATCAATGGGGAGATATGATGAAAATAGCAGAAATCAAGTTCCCGAAGAAGCAAGGCGAATTGCCCAAGACAATATTCCACAAGAAAATCAGGTTCAAGTGCACTAGGTGCGGCACATTCTGCTGCCACTTGGGCTCTCCCGAATTCACTGTCGATGATTTCAATGCACTCCAGAAGAGGTTCGGCGATGACCTTGGCAGATACATAGAGAAGAGGGAGATAAAGACAAGGCAAGAAGACCTACTCTTGCCCTACGGCTTCAAATCCAACCCCAAGACAGGGGGGTCGGAATGCACATTCCTGAATTGGGACAAGGAAGGGAAAAGCAGCTGCGGTATCTACAAGATCCGTCCATTGCTGTGCAGGACATTCCCCTTCTCCTTCCAGCACAAAGGTGACAGGATAGAGATCAGCGTCATCCCGTGCCCAGGCATAGTCTTCGAAAAGAAAGGCAAGGCCAAGCCCGGCAAGAAAAGATCAAAAAATCCCAAGAGACTGATGAAGAAAGCCAGCAAGGGCAGGAAGAAAAACAAGTAATTTATTATAGTCTAATCTTATTAGGATAAATTTATAAATTTCACCCTTGAAATTAGAAGATGTACATTGAGTTAGAACCCAAAGATAGAACTGCCCTACTACACAAAGCCAAAAGAAAACTAGACGGTACTTGGGAAGATCTAGCAAAATTTCTTAATATAAACCGGAGCATGATTTTCTTTTATTTGTCAGGCCATTCCCGAATTCCTAGTGATAAATTCATCAAACTACAGGAATTAACAAAAATGAAAATTATAGAGTATAAAACGAAAAGTAGAGGGAAAGAAATAAAGACCCCAAAAAAATCTAAAGAATTAATAGAATTCTTAGGGATATTGGCTGGAGATGGCCATATGAATTATGTGTCCTATGAAGTAACAGTAACTGGACATAGACAGTTGGATCATAACTTTTTAGTTTTATTTGTAAAACCCCTTATAAAGAAATTATTCGGGATAAGCCCATATACTGTAGAAAAAAATAATGTAATCTATTGTAGAGTCTACTCAAAGAATCTTGTTGACTTTTTACATGTTAAATATGGAGTTCCGATTGGGAGTAAGAAAAATAGACTCCGGATTCCTCCCCAATTTATTAACACCCACGATATGAAATATTATCTGAGGGGTCTATTCGACACTGATGGTAGTATAAGTAGACATCATAAAAATTCTGTTTCCTTAGAAATATCCAGCAGAACACCAGAATTCTTGAAGGATGCACAAAACGGCCTAATTTTGTATGGTTTTAATCCTTATCTTCGTGGAAAATCCCTTATTTTGTACAGGAGAGATGAAATTGACAAATTTTTCAGAATTATAAAACCAAGAAACGAGAAGCATCTGAAAAGGTATAGTATTTATAAAAAGATAGGCTATATACCTAAGGATATGCGGCTGTAGTCTAACCTGGTTAAACTGATAGCTTATCAAAACTACAGTTCTAGAAAGGACTTGGGCCTTCCAAGCCTACGATTCGGGTTCAAATCCCGACGGCCGCACTTCATTCCTCTTTTTCTGTTTTTTCTCTCTTCAGAACTGCAGGTTTAAATAACTGGAAGGCAAATCATATCATGCAAGGGAAATATGTAGGCAGGGCGGCCAAAGTAACAGTTCCGATCATCCTCATAGGGCTTGCAGGATGCACCACCCTCAATACTTATGATAGAATGTATGGCAACGAATCACAGCATAAGCTCAAGATCGAGAGCATCATGAAGTCCGCACAGGGAGAAAAGAAGAGCACATACACAAAGGTCACTGAGAACCTCGAGAAACCGCAATCCTATTTTGTCAATTTCTTGAGCAGGAGCAACAAGCTCAATCCCTGGGAAGTCCAAGATTCTTCGAGTAATGTCATCCAAGGACAGGATATCACACCCCCAACATCAGCGTATCATGCAGTCTATTCCGTGGACGGCTCTTTCTGCGAGGTTGATTTCCTGGCATTCAAGGACAAGAAAGATGCAAGGGAGTATATGAAGAAAGATATGAGTCTGCTATATTCTGAATCTAATGTGAAGAAATACAACAGCCACAAAAGATGCTTCAAGATAAGAGATACGAGGCACGATGCTCTGGAATGGGTCTCAGATGCTAATCTGTTCAAGATCATGTGGCAGAAGGATGTATTCGGAGATCTTGGACCAGACATCTCGAATCTTATAGACGATTTCTTAGAGAAATATCCCACAGATACGAAATAATCCGACCGCAGTTTCATTATTAGAACCTCTCTACTAGCGGCTACCCTCGTCCTTATCAAAAAGAAACATTTAAATATAAGAAAAACTACATAATATTAGAGAGAATTGTGAAAATCATGGAAACGCGAGATGGGGAAAATGAGGATAAACGTATCGAACATGCCTGTAAAGGAATTCGAGATGCTCGTTTGCATGCTCCAGCTCTGCGGCTGGTGGATAGAGATATCCGCTAGAGACGAGGCTGTCTGGATACAGATGGACAAGCCCGTCGTTGATGTGCCGATTACTGACTCCAATACCCTCATTGTCCGATGAATTTCTTCCTGAATTCATCCATCTGCTTATCTGCTATTTTCGAGAACAAAGGCTGTATCTCCGCAGCATCAGCGATCTTGTGCCCTGCAGCCAGGGGCTCGCTGATGTCATCGAACTTTAGCTTGCTGAAATCTCCGAGCTGTAAGTAGGACCAAATCCTTTCTGAGGTGAACGGTGTGAATGGATACAGGCAGATAGCGAGCTGCTTGATGAGGTTGGCGCAGACATAGAATACAGTGCCAGCCGCTTCCTTGTCAGTTTTGATGAGCTTCCAGGGCTCTTTCGCGCTGAGATACACATTCCCTGCCCTCGCAATCGATGCAGCAGTCTTCAGTCCCTCTCTCAGCCTTATGCATTCCATATTCGACTTGAATGCATCTACATGTTTCTTTGCTTCATCCAAGACAGCCTTGTCATCATCCCCGAGCTTTGGCTCAGGGATCTTGCCGTCGTAATACCTGTTTATGAAAGTTAGCGTGCGGTGGATGAAATTGCCTATATTGTCATTCAGCTCCGAATTAACCACTGATTGCAGGACATCAAGCGTGAATTCGCTGTCTGATGATTCTGGGATCAGTATGACTAAAGCATATCTCCAATAATCTGCCGGAAGCACATCTAAGGCAGACTGTATGTCCAATCCCACCCCCATGCTCTTAGAAAATTTCACTCCCCCTTTTGCCACAAGGTACTCATATGACTGTATGGTGTGCGGCAAGGTGTAGCCGAGGTCACTGCCTATCAGGAATCCTGGCCAGAATACAGTGTGGAAGAGAATATTATCCTTGCCAAGGAAATGTATTATCTTGGCATTCGGATCCTGCCACCATTTCTTCCATTCATCAGGCTTGCCTGTGATGTTGGACCATTCCCTCGTTATCCCTATGTATCCTATCGGGGCGTCGAACCAGACATAGAACACCTTCTCCTCATATCCTTTCAGAGGGATTGGGAATCCCCATGACAGATCACGTGAGATGCACCTTTCCTTGAGGCCCTGCTTGAGGAATTCAAGAGAAGTATGGTATGCATTAGGGGGCCAGTGACCATTTCCCTCGACCCAAGCCCTGATTTTGTCTTGCAGTTTTGGGAGGGCTATGAAAAGATGCTTTGAGTCAGCGAATTCGATATCCTTTTTCTTGCAGAGGACGCAGTATGGTTCCTGCAGCAGCATTGGATCCAGTAGCGCTCCGCAATCATTGCATTGGTCTCCCCTCCCCAAGCCTCCGCAATACGGGCATTTTCCTTCGATGTATCTGTCGGGAAGGTTCCTTTTGCAATTCTTGCAATATGGGAGCTTGCATGTGACTTCTGTGATAAGGCCATTCTTCTGCAATGCGAAGAATATCTCATTGGTCGTCTCCTGGTTCTCCTTGCAGTGCGTCCTCCCGTAATGCGTGAATGTGCATCCGAAGTCCTGCAGCGTCTTCTTGATTATCTCATGATTCTCATTTGTCAATTGCTCAGGAGTCCTTCCTTCCTTCAGTGCCTTCAGCTCTATAGGTGCGCCGTGCTCATCAGAGCCGCAGACGAATATCGCGTCCCTGCCAGTGAAGCGAAGGTACTTGTAGTATATATCCGCGGGAAGTATGGATCCTATGAGATTGCCGAGATGCGGTATGCTGTGTATGTAAGGAAGGGCTGATGTCACTATTACTCTTTCCCCCCCTACAATATTGCATTTCTTGGGCCTAGATTCCGGCTTCTTTTGATTTTCAGTCTCTGTTTTAGCGATCTTAATCACCCGAGCACATCGTTCAACACATAATATTCAATAAAGATATTTCTTTTAATAGGAATATTATAGTATAATTATAAAATGTGATGTAGGGGACGCAGTTCTTGCGCTGCGGATTAGCAAGATTTAAAATGCATGGAATCCAATGTTTGTCATGGTCGGGAGAAGAAGAGGAGGGAAGATGCCGAGGATTGAAGAGCTGGATCAGACCATAATATTCAAGGCAAAAGGGCTTCTTCCTGTCATTTCAAGGGCTATCGGGGAGCTTGAGGTCAAAAGAGGCCAGGAAGCGAAAGTGAAGTTGCTCAGGCTCAGGAAATGGGAGAAGGTCCTCCAGAATTGGCAAGATGAAGAAGAACTTTCGAACATATCTAATTCTTCAAGGATTCAGAGGCTAGAGGAGATGAGGGATCTTCTGGTTTGGGATAGTGAGAACTATGAGTGAAGTAAAACTTGCTGAGAAGAAGATGAAAAAATTCGAACAGGAATTCAAAGCGAAGCTCGATGAGCAGCTTAAATCTTCAGCGAAGCTCACCGAGAAGTCCACAAGCCAGTATTCTGTGGGTGTCGGGGGTTCTACCACTACAAAAATAGCCGAAGCGCGCAAGCTTAGTCCGAGAGAGCAGGTTGAGCTGGGCGCCGTAGCCGAGAAGGAAAAGATCAGGAAGAAAGAGGGCGAGGAGATAGTGACCAAGGACAATTTCACATTCCTTTTCATGACAAGGGCCGGGCAGAAAATACTGCTATCCACGCCAGAGACACTGCAGGCAATGTCGATGCTCTTCGAACACCCCATATTGACTGCCGGAGCGCTCTGGGAAGAGATCAAGAAGGACCCGAAAGAGGTTTTGCTTAATTTCACCTTAGTTTATCCTCTGGCAAAGTCGGTTGTCGAGGAATATCATGCATCCTGGATGCTGGATGACCCGAACATCTCGAATCATGAGAGGCTTATGGCATTGAATAACGCTGCCGACAAATTCGGGAGCTCAGTCTTCATGATAATGAGCACATACATCGGAGCCAGGATAGTGAGACCTAGCATAGTCAGAGGGACAGCCTCCGAGTCGATAGAGAAAATCATCAACACTGTGAAGGATTTCAAGGGCTATAAAACGCTAGCGGAGAAGGCCGTAACGAGAAACGAATTGATACCGGTTACCGCGAGAATGGCCGTGATCCCCAGCAATTCAGGAGGCCAGTTCATAGGCCGGGTCCTTTTCGGTGGCAAGAAGGTCGAGACCGCATTAGTGATCGATGTTAATAAGGCACAGGAATTGAATGCAATCTATTCAAAGCCCGTCATGGACAGAGCGATCAGGGAGGTCAATAATGTGACCTATCAGGCGGTCAAGACCGGCGGCTGTAATTATGGGTTCGAAGAGCAGATGGTCGGTTTCTATAAGAAGCCAAGCGAGGTGCTCAAGAGCTGCGAGGGCCTGCCGCAGAATATTTCCCAGGAAGTTCTCAATAAAACAGGAGTGCCGTTGACTGTGAAGATAGGGATTACCAAAGTGACTGGCAGCAGCCCGGAAGATACAATTATAAGATTGAGCAGGGCCGCAGGAGTTTCCAAGCGCACAGGGAACATCGCTGTGTTCGATAAGGATTTAGGGAAACTGTTCATCAGGAAGGACTGGAAGCCCGCAGCGAAGGCATGGGCGGAAAGAAATGGTGTCAAGTCTACTGACGATTTCATCGATTTCGTAGAACAGGAAAGAGGCAGGATTCCGCTGAAGAAAGTGCTGGATAAGGATTTCATTAGAGAGACCGATAGGGCCATAAAAAATAGCAACAGTTCGGCCCTCGCATCCATCTCCAAAGAGGTTCCAGTAAAGCCGCCGCACGATGCTCTCTATACACTCGCCCCTTCTGGGGAAATGGCCACAGAAATTGCCAATTCCCTCAGCCAACAGGGGGATTATGCTGTGGTGAAATACTCGCTTTCTCTCAAGGGCATGGAAAAACTGGCTCCGCAGTACTGCAAGCATGCCAGGGAAGGTACCCTCAAGTTCTTCAACGACGGCACCCTATCCGCCTATACGGGCGGAGACATTCATGCCTGCGGGACGATAAGAGCGGGGTTCGAATCAGGGAAGGTATTTGAGAATAGCTTCCAATTCGCCACCAGGTGGGACGGCATGGGGGACACAGTCACAGCCCTCTTCAAGGGCTCTCTGACAAAGAACCAGGTCGCGGAATATACTAGTAGCATAGAGAAATGGATGAATGGGGCTCTGTCTGAAAAGGCCAAAAAACTAGGGGTGAAATACGAGGTTGCTTACACATACTCCAACGCCCCTAAAGGAACCGCGGTAGAAGGGGTGCTGAAGGAAACAGGATTGGGTTTAACCGAAGTTAAGGCGGCATTGAAATCTAAATAAGATCCTTGCGTTCGCTTAGCTTGCCTTTGAACTCCTCGATCTCCTTTTGATAAAGTACCCCGTAATACTTGCCTACTTTTTCCATAGCAATCTTCACTATTCTCTCTCCGGTGGCTCCATCGCATCCTTCGGGGATATTCAGCTCTATCTGCCGTTTTGTATCGGCTGGAAGGAGCAGGCATTCATATGCAAGAAGGTCAGTAAATATGCCTATTGCGTCCTCTTTTCTTGCTATTAATTCATCCATCACAAGCTTGTTAACTTTAGATTCGGTTATGGCTTCATAAGATCCATCCCTCACGCTCTTTAGTATAAGCTCCCTCTCATAGTGCTCGTGGGAGACTATCGTGCGGAATGCATTATCCACGAAATTTGCATCGATAATGAGCAGCCTGTCAGTCCTTTCGAGCATCGCCTTCGGGATATAGATATACTTCATCACAGTAAACCTCGCCGCAGAGGGCTTGCCATCGATTTTTATGGGAACGTCCTCCGACCAGAAACCAGAGATGCCTCCAGGGTGTTCCTTATCCATAAGCCTCTGGCCCCTGCCTCTGTCCATCTTTGCGACATATCCTCTCTCTCTTGCCAGATTGGCAAAAAGAAGGAAGGATTCAGTCTTCTCCGATTTGTCCGAGAACCTGTCTATCAGCGTCGTAATCTTTCTCTTGAAATAGGATGTACTCTGTGCAATCCTAGTATACGCCTTATTCTTAGTGCTCTCGCAATCATGCATACAATTACCTGGCCGGTGCTGACACCGACCCAACCCCATACCTATTATGGATAGTTCACGTATTTCATATATTTAAATGTTTCTATCTAAGGAACCTCCGGAAATGCAAGGAATGCATATCCCAGTGCATGCATGAATTCTTGTCTCCTCCACTTTCGGATCCAGGATTTGATCAAAACCAAAACCACGGAATCGCAACATATTTAAATATCCTTTCACTATTTTTATTCAGTGGAGCATATAGAGCAGGCAGGGGATCACTTGGAGAGTGCAAATAACAAAAAGAGACATCTAATGTACACTAATTGGAAAGTGTTGCTTCTTCCGCTATCCGTTTTCATGCTCGTTTCAGGTCTTATTCTCGCTGCCTGCGGCGGAAGCACCACAAATTATACATGGACCACCCAGCCCGACTTCGAGGCCCAGAACCTCACGAACAATGACACAACCACAGTTCCCGGAGAATTAAGGCTGAATTACTCGCAATTCTATTCCAATATCAATAGGACAACAGTCCCTGCGGTTGGAATATCGGGAACCAGCAGTGTAATCAACTGGATTGATCTGGACACGGTAAACAACAGGGTGCTGTTGGTAGGGGCGGCATTATCAGGTTTGATGTACTGGGACCTGAACACTAACACCACCTGGAGAATCAACACCTCGGGAGTGTACAATATCACATATAATCTTAGTGCAGGGACATTGAACAGCTCGACCCCATGCATCCCAAGCACAAACGTGAATCATGTGGCCTATGACAGCAATTCGAACAACACATATGTGTCAATACCATCTCCTGGTGGGCTGGCGGTGATAGAAGGGAACACCAGCACATCATACATGTATAATTCATCAGGAGTGTTCAACATCACCATGGGCGGCGTACAGTATAATACTGTAAACGCTCTTGCATTCGATAATTCCTCGAATCTCATCTATATCGGGGCGCAAGGGACCCCGAGCGGCGTGGGGCAGTTCGGAGTATACAACCGCACAGACAACGTAACCTACGACCTCAGCGCCACAGACCCGGACGATTGGATAAGCAATAATTACTCAAGAGATGTGAACGCGCTGGCATTCGATTCCACGAACAACTTGATCTACTTGGGCATTGACGGCGGCAAATTCGGAGTCTACGACCGCATTAACAACACAGTATACGACCTCAGCGCTACAGACCTAGCCCCCACAAACGACTGGATGGGGGCCTATGATATATACGCGCTTGCCTACGATTCAAATTCAATAGACAATTTGGTGTACTTGGGCGGAGGCTCCGCCTCCAAAAGCCTGTTCGGATTCTACAACCACACAAACGGAACAGCCTACAACCTCAGCACGGTAGATTTAGGGGACTGGATAGGCACGAGCAGGATAAACGCCCTTGCATTCGATTCCACAAACAACCTGGTGTATATCGGCGCTAATGCGGGCAAATTCGGATTCTACAACAACACAGCCGGCGCAGCCTACAACCTCAGCGGGACAGACACATTTCCCACAGCGAACTGGATAGGGACGGACAACATCAACGCCCTTGCATTCGATTCCACAAACAACCTGGTGTATATCGGCGCTAATGCGGGCAAATTCGGAGTATACGACCTCGCAAACAACATAACCTATGATCTCCGCTTGACAGCCCTAGGGAATTGGACGAAGAATAATAATATAGTTTCGTTGACATTTGATTCCACCAATAACCTAGTTTACATCGGAACTGCGCGTGGGATGTTCGGAGTATACGACCGCGCAGCCAACAAAACATACGATCTCAGCGCGACAGCCACCAAAGACTGGCTCGGGATGAACTCAACCACTAACATCAAGGCATTAGCATTCAATTCAGCCGATAGCCTCCTCTATATTGGAGGCGACTATGCGAAATTCGGAGCGTACAATCTCACGAGCAACGTCACCTCAGACCTTAGGGGGACGGTCGCGAATGCCTGGCTGGGCCCTTCGCAGATAAGCTCTACACCTACGATTAACGGGGATACATCGAAGTTCGCATTGACGAATGGGACGCACCTTTTCGTAGCGACAGCGGCCACGGGGCTGACCATAATAGACCTGACCACGAACACATCCGTCACCTATAACACCACAGGGAAATACAACACCACCAACGTCACACGCACCCCTATATCGGGCTCCCCGGTATTGCCAAGCAATTCGATGTGGAGCCTGTACCTTGACAACGAAAATCACTTGCTTCTTATGGGGATGAAAACCGGGTTCGCAGGCGGCTTCTCGATCCTGAACCTCACTAGCGATACTATAACAACTTATCTCTTTAACAGCACACCCACATCTATCTTGTCCAATGCAGTATTCTACGCATGGTATGACAGCAACACGAACAGGGCTTATGTCAACACCTATAACGGCACCTCGGTCATCGATTTGGCCACAAATACCACTATAATAAATTACACATGGACCTCATCACCAGCAGGCACTCCGAACGTGCCATACAATCATACAGTCTCATGGCTCGATCCGGCCACGAATATATTATACATCGGGCAACAGGGCGGAAGCACCTCAGGCACTTCAGGAATGGTGGCAGTGAACCTGAACACGAATACGTCAACCAATTATTACAATCTCTCAGTCTCAGGCACATGCACATCCTTATCCGGCTGCAACAATGTATGGTCGTTGAAGAAGGATGTCAGGACCGGCCTGCTTTATCTCGGGATGACTGCCCAGGGGCTTTTCATGATCAACACGGTATACGATGCCATAGCCACGATGTCTAATATAACAGACGTGGGCACGAACACGAGCCAGAGGAGCATAAGCTGGAGCCAATCCCTCTCGACAGGATCAAATATCACAGTCTCTGTGAGGGAAGGCCCCACTTCCACGCCAGACGGGTCATGGACCCCATACACAAACTTCTCATCTGTTTCTAGCTTCGCTAGCTTCATATTCAATTCTTCCAGCAATTACCAATACATCCAATGGCTCGTGAATCTCTCTACCACGAACACGACAGCGACCCCGAGCCTCAAGGAGCTCAATGTCTCGATCGCGGGTGTGGGCACATGCCCATGCGGCACTAACATAACCGCAGATACGACTCTGTATGCGGACATCACTGGCTGCGCAGGCAACGGATTGAACATCACAGCAGACAACATAGTCCTTGACTGCAATGGGCATACTATATCCGGAACTGGCGCAAACGGAATATACGCAGGGACGGCGACAAATGCTTACACTAATCTGACTGTGAAGAACTGCATCATCTCCAATTTTGCAACATCGATCAATGCAAGCGGGGCAAGTGGAGACGGAACTTATAATGGTGGAAATGTTATTTTGGTGAATTCGACCATAACAAAACTAAGCAATTATGGAGGTTACAGGACTGAATACAGTGCAGGTAGCGGAGGAAATGCAGTAATAACAGACTCGAACGTAGAATCTGTCAATTCTTATGGTGGTCGTGGCCTCGACAACGGGGGCCCTGGAGGCAGCATCACAATAACCAATTCAACTGTCACAACAGCCAATTCATACGGTGCAAGGGGCGGGGAAGGTGTTGGTGGAGCTGGCGGTAGTATCACAATAACCAATTCAACTGTCACAACAACCAATTCATCTGGTGGGCTTAGCGAAATGAGCTGTGGAGGAAATGCCGGAGCCATCACAATCACAAATTCAAACGTCACGACAGCTGATTCTCATGGTGGGGAAGGTAGTACTTGTGGCGGGGGTTCTGCTGGAAGCATTACAATGACAAATTCAAACGTCACGACAGCTGATGTTCATGGCGGTAATTGTGCTTCTTCCATCGGAGGTTCTGGCGGAATCATCACAGCCACTAATTCGAGAGTTACAAACCTCCTATTCTATGGGGGTAATTGTATAGATCTTTCTATGCATGGAGGCAACGCTGGCAACGCTACAATCATAGGGTCCGAATTAAATTTGACAAACATATTCGTAAACAACACATATGGGACAGGGTCCTCAAACGGAACAATAGGAACCTTAAAGCTGAACCAGACTGAAATTTATACTGCAAACGGTAAAATCAAATTTAGCTATGTCTCGACAAACCAGACCAATTTCACAAACATAATGAGCATCTCAAGCAACCTCATCACCCTGGACTCAGCCACGTATCCGAATTACAGCGTCTCAGCCAACCTCACGCTCTACAGCGTCCCAGTATTCAGCAATCCAATAATCTTGAGGAACGGAGTGAAATGCAACTCTACAACCACACCATCGTGCTACAACTTCACTGCCCTGAATGCCTCTACAGTGATATTCAATGTCTCGGGATTCACGAACTACTCGATAGGGGAGGGGCCAGTGCCTTCATGTGAATCGCTCCCAGGATGGGGTTGCGGCTATAATCTGGCCCAGAGCTGCATCATGGGCTCTGATCTGACAGGGTGCTCAGGCAACAATGACATAAACATCAGCGCCAGTGCGATAACGCTCGATTGCAACGGCCATACGATCACCGGAAGCTATTATTCAAACGGCGCCCGCATATACGGCAACGGCATCAGCAATGTCACAATCAAGAACTGCACCGCGGCCATAGGCACTGCTTTCGGGATTAAGATATTGAATTCGGTGAACACCACAGTTACAGACTGCTATGCGCGCGGGATTGACGCTGTCCGTTTCCAAGGTGGGTCCTATAACCGATTGATAAACTCGGATGTAGGCGCTGGTGGCGGAGGTGTCGGTCTGCAGATGGATGGTTACGGCCAGGCAATAAACAGTTCGATAGGCGGAAGCGTCTCTGTACTTGGCGGCAATGATATGCTGTTATCGAACAATACCCTATACGGCCCATTATATCTCAGTTCCAACAGCAGGCTCATAGACCAGCCCGTAAGTGATTTCAACTTCGCAGGTGGAGTGGCTAACCTGACAATAGCCAAGACAGGCATAGGTCAAGTGAACTTCCTGCAGAGCGTCTCAGGCTCTGGCAGCAGCCTAGACAGCGTTGTCAACATAAGCAACAACCTGGTCTCAGTCAATTCGGCCTCATATTCAGGATTCAATGTCTCGGCCAACCTGACTCTGTATGGAGTAGGCACCTTCATCGACCCGGCAATCCTCAGGGATGGGGCGAAATGCGATTCGACCACAACTCCATCGTGCTACAATTCCACATCCCTGAACGCAGGCACAGTCGTATTCAACGTCTCTGGATTCACTAATTATTCAATCGGAGAGGCGCCTCTGGCATGCGGCGACACAATCACAAGCGACACGAACTTGACAGCAGACCTGACTGGCTGCGCTGGTAATGGATTGAACATCGGGGCTGATGGTATAACTCTAGATTGCCAAGGCCATACTATTTCTGGCACAGGTTCAGGTTATGGGATTAATGCGACGACTGCTGGAAATGCTTACACTAATCTAACTATAAAGAACTGCGTAATAAGCAGCTTCGCTTCTTCAGTCAATGCGAGCGGCGCTAATGATAACACAGGAGGCAATGTCAATCTCATTAATTCAACTGCATCCGTTATTGATGCCTATGGTGGCGATTATCTCTCATCCAACATTGGAGGGAACGGCGGGAACGTTACGGTTAATGATTCCTACATAAGCCAAATCAACAATTACGGAGGTTTATCAAATTTCGCCGGCTCTGGCGCGCGCGGTGGAAATGTCACAGTAACCAATTCCAATGTAAGCCAAAACATCAATTCTTATGGTGGCAATCGCAGTACACTGGCTTCTGGAAGCACGGGCGGGAGCATCACGATAACCAACTCAAACATATCCGGCAATGTAAGCTCTTATGGAGGACTGAAGGCCAGCGCCGGTGATGGCGGATCGCCTGCAGGGAGTGTCACATTGATCAATTCACGTGCAGAGAATATCTTCGCTTATGGGGGATATCATACTGGGGGGACGGCGACGGTAGGAAGAGGAAAAGGAGGGAATGTTAATCTCACCGGTTCTAACATATCTGGGATATACACTTATGGGGGTTACGATGCCGCAATCGGCTCAGATGGAGGAAATGTCTCAATGACGAACTCCAATGCAAGCGACATCTACGCGTATGGCGCAGATGGAGGTAATTGTGCCGGGCGCTGCGCTGGAAACGGCGGTGTTATCAACATAATCAATTCTAATATAAGCCAGAACATACGGGCGTATGGAGGGAACGCGCTTGGAAGCCCTGCAAGCGCGGCTGGAAACGGCGGGAATGTCAGCATGATCAACTGCGCCATAAACTTAGCAACCATCAGTATCAATATCACCAGGGGCATAAATTCCGGAGCCGGGTCCAACGGATCCCTTGGAACTCTAACATTGAATAATTCAGGATTCTACACTTCAAATGGAGCGATAAACTTCAACTATATCTCTACCCAGAACACATCATTCAGCTCTATACTCAGCATCTCAAGCAACCTCATCAGCCTGGATTCCGTGAATTATCCGAATTACAGCGTCTCGGCGAACCTGACCTTCTATGGGACGGATGGCATAGGATTAACTTCTAAACATCCATACAGGAACGGAGCCATGTGCGATCCAAGTATATGCACTGTGCTGCAGGACGCTGACACATACATCTTCAACGTCACAGGATTCACTAACTACTCGGTCGGAGAGACTGATGTTCCCCCAGTAGTGAATCTGCAGTCCCCTGAAGACATGGCGACAATATCTGCGACTGATTCTGTAGCCAATGTCACATTCATATTCAACTATACAGATGATTTCTCATCCACAGCGAACTGCACCCTCCATATAAACGGAGGGAACAATGGCACGAATGCATCGGTATTGAACGATACAGCCACCAGCATCACAGTGACAGACATTCCTGCGGGATCGTATTCATGGAATGTGACCTGCATCGATAACGGAGGCCTCCAGAACAGCAGCTCCAACAGGACATTCACTATCTATAATACTACTATATATGTGTCAGCTTGCCAGAACCTGACATATTCAGGCGCGCTGTACTACTTACAGAGCAACATCACAACCTCAGGCACATGCATCAACGTGACAGCAAACAATGTCACATTCGACTGCGCAGGGCACACGATCGCTGGTGACGGGACAGGATACGGAGTAAATGCCACAACTACAGGAAATGCCTATACTGATCTGACTGTAAAGAACTGCAATATCTCCAATTTTGCAACATCAATCAATGCAAGCGGAGATGTTAGGAGCACTAGCGGCACACCCTATAATGGAGGAAATGTTACAATTGAAAATTCTAACATGGCCATGATAGATGTTTATGGCGGGAAAAGAATTACCTCCTTTGGAATTGGAGGAACTGGAGGAAATGTGAACCTGATTAACTCAAATATCACAACAATCAATGCTTATGGTGGGATTGGTAATGGTGCCACGGGAGGGGCTGGCGGGAACATCACAATAACAGATTCAATTATTACGACAGCTAATTCTTATGGTGTTGGGGGTTCTGGAGGGGGTTCGCCAGGAGGAAGCGGAGGGAAGGTTGTGATCACAAATTCAAATGTCACAACAGCTGATTCCCATGGCGGAAGCGGCACTGCTGCTGTAGGAGGGGCCGGTGGAATTATTACAATAACAGATTCAAATGTTACAACAACTAACTCTTATGGTGGCAATGGCGGAGCAGCATCTGGAGGAGTTGGCGGAAACATCACAATAACGGATTCAATTATTGCAACAGCTAATTCTTATGGTGGAAGTGGCAGTGGTATGGGTAGTGGACGTTCTGGCGGAAACATCACAATAACAGATTCAAATTTGAATTTGACAAATACAGCTATCAATGCATCTGGAGGAACAGGTAACACAAACGGAACAGCAGGAAAGCTGACATTGAATTATTCTACATCTTTTGCCGATGCAAATTCAAGCTATGGCTCAAAAATAAAGCTGAAGATAATTCACGATGGCATCGGAATTATCGATTTCATGAATACCGAACTGAATGCCTCTGCTCTTGGAGGAAAATTAAGCACAAACACGAGCATAACCAATAATTATATTTTTGTTGATTCTGCTTCAACCTATGCATTGAATGTCTCTGCGAACATCACGCTCTACAGCCCGAGCCCTTCGGGATTCCCACCCTACAAGGTGGTGAGGAACGGGGTCGAATGCAATTCGACCACCACACCTTCATGCTACAATTTCACTGCCTTGAATGCAGCTACTGTAATGTTCAACGTCTCGGGATTCACTAACTACTCGATAATGGGATTGGGAGTCAGCGGATCATCAAACGTGATTGCACCTCCAGGGGTGTTCGAGCCATACAATGCCTCCCTGTCTGGCACGCATGTCAATACCTTCGGCATTAAGTTCGTTGACCTGAACATACACTCAGATGAGACTATTTCCTGTGTTGTGAGGCAGTCAAACGGAGCCCTCACGACACTCAATGCTACGGGTCTCAGCCTCGTGGGTATGAATTACACTCTCAATTACACAATCACCTCTGGAGATTCGATAATCAATGATCCAGTCGCAGGATACATCCCATGGGAGCTGAAGAACTGCACGCTTACGAATGCGAGCGGAGTGATATTCAACCAGACTATCAACAACAGGATTTATGTGCATGCTCCTGTGTATTGGTCTGACTCAGAAGTCACGAGAGCTGTGACGTGCCAAGGGACACCAGGAGTGTACTTCAACAACACAGCCAAGTGCGGGTTCAGCGGCGACACGGTATTTGCATTGCAGATGAGGAATGGCAACAGCGTGGAGCCATCCTGCTTCAACAACCCTGGAGTGGGTTGCTCAAATTCATACTGTACAGGGATATACTTCCCATCATGCACATCACCATCATACTTCTATGGATACAATGCCACATCAGACGACCCGAATGGATATTCCTCATTCACTGCCAGTTTCTCTGGCTATAATACTCCTGTGGCATACACACAATATGTGAATTCAAGCGGAACATTCAAGCTTAGAGTGACACAAGCACTCACAGCCAAGCCATTCTCATTCACCATCTACAATCTCACAAATGCAAGCAATGTGGGTGGGGCGTCGAATGTCTATGGTCCGAATACGGGAGCTGGCACATTGAGCGTCACGGATCAAGGGGATGGCACGTGGTCAGTTGCATATTACAGATTCAGCAGCTTCACTGGCACGCTTGACTTCACATTCAACATCTCGTTCACGAACACAAGCCTGCAACAGAACAGGTCTGCTTATCTTGTGATTGCGTACGGCACTGAAACCAACCAGGGCAGTCCGCCGTATTTTGCTGTGAACTTCAGCCCATCGTTCGGATTGAGGAATGCGAATGAGAGCGAGAACACTTCAATCACCACAGAGTTCAATGGCACATGCGGGGACAGGGTGAACAATGATTTCGATTACTTAGGGGCTGGAGGGTCATGGACCAACAGCTATGACTGCTATGACCCCGACTGCAACAATTTCCTCGGAGACTATTCCCAGACCAATGAGTTCGGCAGCGGGAAGACAGGATTGTGCAATTATGGCGGTGAAATAAATTGCACAGACGAATTCGATAATGATTATGATGGCTTGACAGATTGCCATGACACAGACTGCTTCCAAAATGCATCAATGGGATGCCCTGTGACCGAGACTGTGTGCAACGACAGCATCAACAACGATTTTGATTACACAGATGCGAGCCTTCTCATCGAGCACAATGGCAGCAGGTACGGGGTATTCGGTACCACAGCCTTGACAGACTGCAAGGACATAGATTGCAACGGTTTGCGGGGAGGAAATGCATCGCAATTCTGCAACTATGCTTATGAGACCAACTGCTCTGATGGATTCAACAATGATGCCTTGCAGCTTGCGGACTGCAATGTATCGACGCTGGCAGGCGTGACAACTATGCCTTCAGTCGCGAATGGAGAATATGATTGTGTTGTATATTGCAGAGCCAATGTCCAGTCCACAGAGACAGGAGCATTGTGCGACAACAACAAGGATGATGATTTCGATGCAGTGTATGTGACCGGATATTACTCGGGCTCAGCCAACAACACATATGGCGCGGGAACAGACTGCAGGTGGCTCGACTACAACCCAGATGAGAACTGCAACATGACAACCCTTCCCAGCTCTGGCAAGAGATGCGAGCTCGGGAAGGAGCTGACATGCAACGACACATTCGACAATGATTTCGATAGTTATGCCTCATCCGCTGCAAGGCCGAGCGCAGGATGGAACTCTTCATACTATTTGGCCACTTTCAACCTAACATACACAGCGAATGCGGATTACGCAGACTATGACTGCCGCGGAGCTTCAGGCTCCATAACTAATGAGTCGCAGAACGCGAGCTGGTGCTTCGACAATGTGGATAATGATCTTGATGCATACTACAGGACTGGGGACACCTGGACATTGAATTCATCTACAGGAGTGGATTGCAACGACCTGGACTGCTTAGGTGTGGTGAATCCAGCGAACGCGAACCAGACATGCATGAAATATGAATACAATGCCACTGATTCGTTCTTCACGAGCCTGCCGAACCCAGGATTCTACTGCACTAACGGGATCGATGATGATGGAGACAATTGGAAGGGATGGTCAAGCGGAGGCACAGATTGCAGGGATCCAGATTGCAACAAGAAATTCGACATATGCACAGGGCCTTGCTACTCGACAGAGAACATCTTCTGGAACACATGCAAGGACAGCCTTGACAATGATTATGATATGCCCACAGGCATGACTGATTGTGCTGACACGGACTGCGCAGGCCTGATAGGCTCGAACACAGGAGCGTTCTGCCAGGCAACAGAGACTATCTGCAACGACAACTTCGACAACAATGCGAACAGTCTGACGGATTGCGCCGACCATTCGGGCTGCGACAGTTTGCAGGGCGGGACAGTGAACGGGACTGCAGTATATTGCAGGGCATCAGAAAGCACAGTAGCGGATTGCTTCGACGGATTCGATAATGATGCGGATGGAGCAGCAGATTGCTATGACACAGGATGCAATATGGCATGCAACCTCTCGACAATATCAGGCTCTTCACCAATCACACTGCCGCAATGGACAGGAACCACCAGCATCAACAGCGTTTCTAACGCTTACATTCGTAATTATACTAATAAGATAAAGAGAGGGGACTGGTACAGCATCACATTCACAGATACCTCGGCCTCGACTAATGCGCAGTGGACCTTCGGCACTGCTAGCGGTGCCAGGTTCACCAAGGCATCGTTCAATACCGCCACAGCAATCCTTTCAGGAGTCAGCTCTGGCAATTTCACTCTCACAGAGACTGCCAACGGATTCATAATAAACTCCAACAGCAACAGCATGCCTTCCGGATACAATGTAACCTTCGCTATACAATCGACCTCGATCCTTGCATCATCAACGTATGAGCTGACCTATATAGAGGAGTCGGGCGCGAAGACATCGCTTAACAACTATATCACTCACGAAGTGGTCGAGGATACATCTCCAACCGCTCAATCGATACAGGTCATCCCAAGCTCCACAGGAGTTCCTTACGGCGGAACTGTGTACGTGAGAGCCAATGCCAGCGATGACACAGGGTTCGGGCTGTGTTCCTGGAGCGTGGCAGGGCCGCCTGGGGAGTCATTCACTCCTGCTGACAGCACGCAGTGCAGGGGCTCGTTCAGCCCGACTGTGGAAGGGAATTACAACATCACAGTGACTCCGAAAGATTACTATTCAAACACAGGAACTCCGCTGGTGAAGGCTTACACAATGAACATACTCCCGACAGCATCATCGATACAGATAAACAGGGCGGTGCCTTTCTACAACCAGTCTGCGAACGATACTGTCACTATAAACGCCACATTCAATGCCCCTGCCACCGATTCGCTCGGGACATGCCAGGTGGTTGTCAGGAGCGATAGTAACGCTGAGATTCTGCTCGAGTCGTTCGCGGCAGTCGGCAATAGCTGCAACAAGAGCGGCGTCAACATATCCTCGCTTGGCGACGGGAAATACAGGGTGCTTGTCAGGGTCACTGAGACCACAGATTCGAATGCGGTAGACAGCAGCTCAACGGCACTTTTCGTGTGCTCGAACGTGACTTCGGGGGCGTGCAGGTATGCGGATTACAATTCTGATGGCAAGGCAGACGTGTGCAACACATCTGTATTCTTCTGCGGAAACGGCGTGATTGACATAGCATATAGCGAGGAGTGCGATCCAGGGCCTCCGCTGCAGCTTGCAGGGCAGTCATGCGACAGCAGGATAACAGGATACATAGGCACCCTTGGATGCACATCAACATGCACATTCGACACGAGCGCATGCAGCCCGCCAGCGCCGCAGCAGACTCTTCCGATGTCAATATCGGCCGGCGCAGGATGCGATGGCGAGAATATCAATCTTACAGTGACATCAACTGGTAGCCCAGTCAGCGGAGTGAGCATACGCGTATCAAGGGGAGGAATCTACCTAGGATATGTCTATACTGGCAACGACGGCAAGGTCACATACACATCCCCACTAGGGGTTTCAGGCACATACACATTCGAGGCCTCCAAGAGCGGATACACCTCTGCAAGCGCATTAGCGGGCGTCACCATATGCCCGAGAGTGGTGTCATACACCACGCAGTCGAAACTGCTATGCAGCATGACGGGAGGCTGCAGGGTGAAAGTGTATTTGACATTGACAGGCACAATCCAGACAGGAACAGCAGCAAATATCAGCATCTCAAGCCTCTCAGGCATAATAAATCCAGCATCAATATCCATAGCTGACAGGAATGGCAACAGCCTTTCATCAGTGAAGGATGCGAACATCATCAGGATCACTTCAGTACCCTCTGAGGGTTTCGTGCTGGATGCGACCACCAACATATCAACCAGTATAAAACAACAGAACGCAGGCAACCTGACCATAACAATAACAAACACAGGCTCTGACATACAGGCTGGGGGCGTCGGGGAAATAACGGGCTCAGGCACAAACACAAACACAGCTGTTCCTGACCTGTCATTCAACATCACAGACCCATCGTGGATAGGGAAGATTGTATACAGGGTCTATTACACTCCTGAAGGAGGTTCAAAATCACAGGTTGACTTCACCTACGCGAACTTCGTCGTCAAGATACTCACTCCAGTATCTGTCAGGCATGCATTGTCATCCAATGAGGTGCTCATAGATTTCACTCCTCCGCCAGCGCAATGCACTGAAGGGAATACGCAACCATGCTACACAGGATCGGGCGGGACAGAGGGCGTCGGCCAGTGCCATGGAGGCACACAGACATGCTCCGGAGGTCAGTGGGGAGGTTGCTCAGGCCAGGTAATACCATCCACAGAGACATGCGGGAACGGGATCGATGATGATTGCAACGGCGTTGTAGATGAGACATGCGCTTCATGCACTCCCGGACAGACGAGATCATGCTACACCGGCCCCTCAGGCACTAATGGCACAGGGAGGTGCATAAACGGGCTGCAGACATGCCCATCATCGGGCAACTGGAGCTTGGAATTCCCTGCCTGCACAGGACAGATCACTCCAGCATCCACAGATACATGCGGGAACGGGATCGATGACAACTGCAATGGAGTGATAGACGAGCCGACAGGTCAGCCGGATGTGTGCGGCAATGAGCTAGATGACAATTGCAACGGCCAAATAGATGAGGGTTGTGTATTCTGCGTGCTAGGACAGACGAGATCATGCTACACCGGCCCGACAGGCACCATAGGGGTGGGAGTTTGCGTCAACGGGTCGCAGGTATGCCCGACTGGAGGGTACTGGAGCCCGACATGGCCTTCGTGCTCCGGACAGGTGACTCCTTCAGGGACAGACACCTGCGCCAATAATCTTGATGATAACTGCAACGGGTATGTTGACGAGGGATGCGCATGCGTGCCAGGCACCGTGATTCCATGTGGCCCCGCGAATGTCGGGGAATGCCACAAAGGCAACCAGACATGCAGTCCTGGAGGGGTATGGATCCAGTCCTGCGTGAATGCGGTTTATCCCGCATCCGAGGTCTGCGATGGTAAGGATAATAACTGCAACGGGGTTGCCGATGACGGACTGGGCAATGTCACTTGCGGGATAGGGGCATGCTACAAGTCTATAGCTGCATGCTCGGGAGGCGTGCCGCAGACATGCACTCCAGGCCAGCCTGCTGCGAACGACACGTGCGGGAACGGGATCGATGACAACTGCGACGGAGTTATAGACGATGGCTGCGGATGCGTGCCCAAGAACGAGACATGCAACGGCATCGATGATAATTGTGATACTTTTATAGACAATGGCATAGCGCCGATGAATTGCAGCATGTACAAGGGGATATGCTCGGTGGGCGCACAGACATGCCAAGGAGGAGCATGGACAGGATGCCCATTCCCGCAGAGCGAGATATGTAACGGTCTTGATGACAACTGCGACGGCACAGTGGATGAGGGATGCCCATGCATATCGGGCCAGAACTACACGTGCGGCCCTGCGAACAGCACAGGGGAATGCAAGCTAGGCAATTCGGCATGCATCAGCGGAGTCTTCGGAAACTGCACTGGCGCCGTGTATCCGGCGGCAGAGACATGCGACGGCAAGGACAATGACTGCAACGGGGCTGCGGATGATAGCATAGCCCCTGTGAATTGCAACCTTTCGAAGTTCGGGATATGCGCCATAGGATTTGAATCATGCGCCAATGGCACTTTCGCAGGATGCCCTCTTCAGCAGGTAGAGACATGCAACAGCATTGATGATGATTGCGACGGAATCGTAGATAATGGATGCGTGTGCGTGCCAGGCACAACGCAGCCCTGTGGTCCTACCACGGAGGCAGGAATCTGCAAGAAGGGAATAGACACATGTGTCAATGGTTCATGGAGCAACACATGCGCAGGGGCGGTGTACCCAGGAACGGAAGCATGCGGGAACGGAGTGGACGAGGACTGCAATGGAGTCGACGCCCAATGCGCAGGATGCAGGTCTGGCGCCGAGTGCGATAGCGGCAAATGTGTGAATGGTAATTGCTTAGCAGTGACATTCTCTAAGAGGGAGAGCAACGGTGTAGTGGTGGATCCCGGGTTCGTCAGGGAAGAAAGACCACCTGTCACAAACATAATCCCAGCATCAGTGCTGCAGACATTCGGGATAGCCACAGAGGTCAAGACGAAGACATGCGATGTAGGGACGAGATGCTCAACCGCAGATGATTGCTATGATTCACAGTGCATAGACGGGACATGCGCATGCTGCGTGCAGACATGCGTGAGGTCTGGGGATTGCTGCACAGGATACTGCGAACAAGGCAGGTGCAAGCTGCCTCCATCGATGGCACCTTTCATAATAAGGAAACCCGGCTCGATGCTGAGCGGATGCGCAGGCCTGATACAGGAATGCCTACCGGGGGAACAAGGCTGCATATCAATATGCAACGCCATGACATTCCTGCTGGCGATAGTAGGGGCGGGCACAATGTTCGCGTTCTGGAAGACATACAAGCACCCCGTCATAGCGATAGGGTCGCTGGCAATTCCGATAGCACTTTCGATAATAACATATCCATTCGTAGGAGTGATAATCTCGCTGCTGATGATAGGAATGCTGTTCGCAAAATAAGTGATTACATATGAACAAAAAACAAGCAATGTACGGACTCTCTATTATATTACTACTAATACTAACGGCAGCACCAGTAGTCTTGGCAGCAGACAATACCACAAAGCCCTGCCGCCTCACGGCAGAGTGTGACCAAGGCTACTGCGAGAATGGGATTTGCACATTCCCGACTGTGCTTGAGAATTACAGAATGGCGGGATCGTGCGCATTCACATCAGACTGCCTCGAAGGTTTCTGCAGGAACGGGCAATGCATAATCCTCGAGAGGCAGGAATTCTCAATCATCAACCTGGGAGTCAAGTCTGGCTGCGCAGGCATCATAGAGAATTGCACGGGGTTCTGGTGCTATTTCTGCAATGTCACATGGATACTATTGATTGTCGGAGCATTAGTCGCAGCGTGGGCAGGAAGGAAAAGAGGAAGGCTGACACCAGTCTTGATGGCAATAATACCATTAGCATTCGGATACTTCATACTGCCCTTGTTAGGATTCCTGTTGTCCATGGTAGAAATCATTATCCTTCTCATAGTCAAGAAGGAGAAGGTCCAGGTCAAGGCAGAGAGCACAGAGAGCAAATAGTAATAAATAATAAGGTAAAAAACAAGTAATATACTGCAGAGAAGGATTGATTGAATGAATCGAAAAATATTTGCATTGTTGTTTGCGTTGGTGGCTATAAGCTTCTGCTTGATGGGCGAGATCTCATTACAGGATGTGAGCAAGAGCTCCTTTATTGTCATGTCCTCCCTTTCGTCATACATAATCGGCCAGCCCTTGGACCTCGGCCCGCAGTGCTATCTGATAGACAGCGAGGCTGATTGCCAGTCAACATCGGGATGCGAATTCAATTATGATGATGGAAGATGCCAGTCCAAGAGACTGGATTCGGATTTACCCTCAACCATAACGATGAAGGGAGACTGCAGCCCAGGGTCGCCCTACGGGGAGCTTGTCACACAGGTGATAGCCAAGTTCGATGGGATAAGCTGGACTCCGCTGACGACATGCACTGATTACGCAGACATAGGGGGAGGCAGATTATCATGCCTTGAGGAAGACGGCAGGGTGACCATATGGGACACAAACACATGCACCATCTCCGCGGATCTCGTCGTCAGGCAGGCAGAGCTCCAGGTCATACAGTTCCCGATACTCAACTTCCTGTTCGATGCGATAGAGAACGGCAATGTAGTGATATTCACACTCTCGATCGCAATAGCATTTGCAATAGGGCTCTACATCAGCGAAGTGATATCAAAGCCCAAGTCGCATAGGCGCTGGAAGAGATATGTAAAAAAAAATCCTAAGAAAGTGAGAAAGGGCACCAAGGAAGCCAGGAAAACATCCCCGAAACACAGGCGCTGATGTCATCCACAACAGGCATTCTCAAAAATGAATCGAATCAAAAAACATAATTTTAAAAATGATAAGGCTAATCGAATACATACTATGCCATTAAAGGAGGGATAATATGAGAAAAGAAAGAACAAAATTCGGAATCTCAGCAAGATCATTCTTCGTCTCAATTATCCTTCTATTCTCATTCCTCAGCGTGAGCCAGGTCGCGGCGGCATGCCCGAGCGGAATGGTGTCGTATTGGAAATTCGATGAGGGATCGGGCACTACAGCCGGAGATTCTATTGGTGCAAATATTGGGACAATCCATGGGGCAACTTGGACGAATAACGGCAAGTTCAGTAAGGCGTTGGATTTCGATGGGAGTGGAAATTATGTCCTAGTGCCGGATTCGAACAGCCTTGATCTAACAACATTTACTATAGAAGCCTGGGTTAAACCGGATTCAATTGGTGGAACCGAATGTGTTGTGGTCAAAGGGAACGATGGCCAGGAAAATTATGAGGCTATGGGGGGATACGGCGATGGTCATTTTGATTTAACAATACAATGGAATGATGGATCTAGAAATTACTTTAATATGTGGAATTACTTGGTTGCAGGACAATGGGTGCATATCGTTACAGGTTACAACGGAACGAATGTATTTGGGTATAAGAACGGGGTAAAAGTATTGGATCAGTATATCGGCAAGACCCCAATGACCAACAATCAACCCCTCTATATCGGAACGGATACTCTTATGGGGGGAAGATATTTAGATGGTATAATAGATGAAGTGGCAATCTACAATCGCGCACTTACACAGTCAGAGGTCACAGCGCATTACAACGGCGGCACAGGCAAGGACTACTGCAATATGGAGTGCGGCAACGGTGTAGTCAACGCGAGCGCTGTCGAGCAGTGCGATCCGCCACAAACAGCATGCACTCCAGCATACGGCGGCTCATGCCAGTACTGCAACAATTCATGCCAATATCAAGCTGTACAGGGAGGATACTGCGGCGACGGAATATGTCAGACAGGTAGCGAGACGCATTCCTCTTGCGTGCAGGACTGTCCGTTGTGCCCGGGCCCCAATGAACAGGGATTGGCAGGCAACTTGAAGCTTTGGGTTGACGCGAACAAGGCAAGCTCAATAACCAAAGACGGATCCAACAGGGTCTCACAGTGGAACGACTTGAGCGGCAACAGCAATAATTTCGTCCAGGGCGACTCCAACAGGAGACCGACATATCTAGCAAACATACTCAACGGCAAGCCCGTCATAAGGATTAGCGAGAGCACGAGCCAGACCATGACGACAAGCACTAACTTCCCATCCCCGGTTACTGTCATCTACGCGGTCCGCATGTATGATTTGTCGGGAGCGGAGAGGATGCTGTCAGGATTGTATAATAACTGGCTCCTCGGATACTGGGGAGGTTCAGGGAAGCAGGCATATTTCGAGGGATGGGTATCTCCAGGCGGTGGCGTAGCGAATGACATGAATTGGCACGTCTATTCCGCAGTTATACCTGGCCCGGGCCAGAATTCAAAGGTCTATGGTGACGGGATGCTGCTGTACAGCAACCAGAATGGAGTGACAGGCCCCAACGGCCTATCGCTCAGCGGGCATACTGCTGGAAGCGAATTCTCCAACGGTGACATCGCAGAGGTAGTGGTGTACAACAAGGCATTGTCAGACACCGAGAGGGCGAATATAGAGAAATATCTCGCATCCAAATATGGTCTTTCAGGCATGGGCACATGCGAAGCAGGAGCGCCCCCAGAGACTATATGCGACAACAGCATCGATGATGATTCAGACGGATTGATAGATTGCGCAGACACAGTGGACTGCGCTTCGGATCCGGCTTGTGCTGTAACTTGCCCGACGGGAATGGTCTCATACTGGAAATTCGATGATGGCACAGCAAAAGATTCTGTAGGAACAAACAACGGAGTAATAATTGGTGCGACAGCGACATCTGGGAAAGTGGGTGGAGCATTGTACTTCCCAGGAAACGCGTTCATAGACGTCCCTAACAGCCCCTCCTTGTCATTATCAGGTCCGTTCTCGCTGGAGACATGGGTTTATCCTTATTCCTCATCAGGCGCCCCGCACCTAATTGTAAAGACAAATTTGGGCTCGCAGAGGAGCTTCGAATGGTATATCAATAATGGACGTTTCGATTACTACATTAACAACTGCTGCAATTGGGGCCCTACACTCACAGTCCCTAGTAATACTTGGTCGCATCTTGTTCTCGTTTATAACGGAACTAATATCCTGTCATACGTGAACGCAGGCACGCCCGCCGTCATGCCTGGGCCATCCACGCTGCAAATAAACAACCAAAATAATCTTTTAATCGGCAAAAGGACAGACGGACTCAATTTTTACGGCAAGATGGATGAAGTGGCTATTTACAACCGCGCCCTGACCTTATCTGAAATCCAACAGCATTACAACAGCGGCAATGGCAAGGACTACTGCTCAGCAGGAGCGCCCCCAGACACAGATGCGCCATTGACATCGATTGCAATATCAGGCGCATCGCAAGTCAGTGGAGTCTACACAGATGATGTCTCAGTCACATTGACAGCCACAGACAACCAAGGTGGCTCGGGAGTGAAGTTCACAAAGTACAAGATAGACAATGGCAACTGGAACACAGGAACATCATTCGCAGTCACATGCGACTTGAACTGCGAGAAGACAATACAATATTATTCCGCGGACAACAACGACAATATTGAGGGCACGAAGTCCACAGTGATATCAATCGACAAGAGAACCGCTAATGAGACAGTCCCAACAAGTGGGGGCACAGTCTCAAATGAAGCAGGAACATTGACTGTGGAGATTCCGTCAGGAGCACTTCCAGAAGCAATGGAAGTGACAGTAGTGACATCAGAGAGGTCATTCGCGCCTTGGGATCCAAACGCATGGCAGCCGATATCACAGCCATTGGACATCGGCCCGCAGTGTGCAGATATAGACAACGAGGCAGATTGCCAGTCCACGAACGGATGCATGTGGCTGCCAGAGGCGAGATGCGACTCTGAATTGTTCCTGGCACCGGTGACCATAACTATGCCAGGAGACTGCTCAGGAGTCTATGGTGATTTGACCCAGCAGAGGATAATGAGATTCAATGAGGTCTCAGGCAGCTGGGAGCCGGTGAGCACATGCACCGATCTCATGGACATGGGAGGAGGGATACTCTCGTGCACGGATCCGGATTCACCAGTTGACAGGGTATCGACATGGGACACAAGCGCATGCATGATGTCTGTGCAGACATATCATTTCTCCACATACGGTGTCGCATTCTTCCTCGATGACGACAACGACGGAGTATGGAATGTGAATGACGACTGCAAGGGTGATGCAGGAATTGCAGCGTTCAATGGATGCAATGCAGCAATCTCAGTAAGGGCTGAGAACCACACCAAAGTGACAGTCGGAAAGACGACTACATCAATCAAGCTCCCATTAGTAGGATTGCAGGTCGAAGTGTATGACATGCAGTGCGTGAAGAACGCAAAGCTGACTCCGGCTGCGAAAGATTTCGATGCGATCAGGGCCACTTGCCCTGTAGTCGTGAAGAAGACCACAAGCTCGGCAGGAACAGCATATCTTGGTGCGATGGCAGGCAAGGAATACATAATCATTGGAGTATTGAATGGCAAGACAAACAGCCAGCTAAGCACACCGACCGGCACTGTCTTTGAAGGGCAGATCCTTGAGAAGAAGCTTCAGTATCTCACAGTGCCTGACATAACAAAGATGCCGCCATTGAACTTCCTGTTCGATGCGATTGAGAACGGCAACTTCCTTGTGCTCGTGGTGACTGTGGCTGTGGCGTTCGGGATTGGGTACTACTTCGGAAAGGAGATCCGACCTAAGAGTGCCAGGAAGGCTAGGAAACGCAGACGCTGATTCTTTTATTTTTCTTCTTTTATTTTTTATTTTCAGTTCTTTGAGTGACCATTAGCCTTCAGCAATCCTTTCAGCATGAATGCTATAGAGCTCCGCTCGCTCCTGCCATCGCCGCCGTTCATGCCCTTCGGCAGTTTCCCCATACTTGCTACCGAGGCTATCCTCATGCGGGCATCTATGTTCTTCTCTATCGTATTCACCAGTTCATCTATGATCCTGGAATGCCCTTCGCTTGCCGCCATCCTGAATGTCCTGCACACCAACAGCTTCATGTACTCTTGCCTGAGTATGACCCTGAGGTCCTTCAATAATTTCTCTTTGGGGTGCTCCTTCTCCCTCTGTTCCTGCAAGAGGTCTTCCAGCCTCCATCTCAGCCTTCCCTGGCGAAGATCCCTCGCGAGCTCCTTCAATGCGTCTACCATATCCTCCTTCTCCAAATCAGACTCGACAATCTCCTTCAGCCTCCTGCATCCCTCCTGCGCCTCGCCAGCCTCCTCTAGCATATTTCTCGCTTCCTTCAAGGCCTTCTTGCCGCTCGCCTGAAGCGTTCTCCTCATCTTCTCCATATACTTGTTCGTCTCGAGTTCGTCAAGATAGCCTCTCACCTTCTTCAACACATCTTCCGCAGCCATCCCCTCGATCTCTTTCATGAATTCAGGCCTGTCCTTGAGCAATTCCCTGCACTTCTGCCTGAATTCCTCGGGCTTGTCCTTCGCTTTGGGCAATTCATCCATCGCTTTCTTTAAGAGCTTCTCGTCTTCTTCGCACTTCTCCAATAACTCTTTCATCATCTTCATATCCTTGTTCTCCACTATGAGGCCTATCCTCTCGCCTATCCTGCGCAACCCTGTCTCCTTCAGGCTCCTCTCCATCGCATCCTTCACCTTCTCCCTGACCTCTTCCTTCTTCATTCCGTCGGCCTCGGCCCCGTCAGCGATCACATCTATCTCCCTGCCCAAATCAGACCTCGCCCTTTCCTTGATATTCCCTATCTCCTCCTCCACTTCCGATACCGATTCCTTGGCGGAATTGGCCGCGAGCATGAACCCCTCCTGGAGCGCTCCGGCCCCGGCCTCCTCCACGCGCGCCATCCTCTGCGCAATCTCCTTGAACGTACCGTTTGCCATTGCGACCTTTATCTTCTGCACTATGATTTTCATGTCCCCACACACAATGATCTCTTCATCGACAACCTCCGCGAGCTCGCCCTCTGCGAGCAAGCCGTCCTCCACTGCTTTTTCCTTTACTTCTTCCTTCTCATCTTCTGAGAGTATCAGTTTCTCCTTCTCCTCCATTTCCTCTATCTTCTTCTCTGCTCTCATGAATATCTCGGATACAGGCATCTGCAAGTAATTGTTAAACTGTTCGTTCATGCAATCCTTCGTCTGGTCGAGCAAGGATTCCGTCGTCTCTTCCCTGGACGAGAGCTCTTGCTTAGAATCAGACATCTGTTGCTGGAGCTCTTGCTGGCGCTCCTGTTGCACTTGAGGCTGAAGATTGATAGTTTCTTTATGTCTTCTTGTAAGGTCTTCAGGTTGCTCTTTAGTTATAGTTCCGGAGTTGCCCATAAATTAAGATGAGAGGTATTTTATTAATACTACTTGCTGTCATAGTACTCCGGTGCGGTCGCGCTGCTTCCATCATATTTAATCTCAAAATTCTTCTTCTTTTTGTTGTATTTTACTTTTTTGACTTTTCCATCATCATTTATATCATAGGTGTCGGCCTTTTTATTATCATAGACGATAACTTGCCTATCTCCTTTAGAATCTTTTCCAACCACACATTTTTTATTGTCAGACTTTGCGTATCCTTCCTCGTAAATTATCCCTGTCTTATATTTGATATTGTTCGGGAGCTTTCCAGTCGTAGCGCATCCCCCTATCGTGCCTATGAGAATCACCCCGACGAGGAGCTTCGCTGTCATGGATGTGAATGATCTGAATCTAGAGATGGAACCCCTTGTTTTCTGTGCCATCCCTCCAGGTTGCCTGAACTGGATATCTGCCATACCAATATCGCGGGATGCCAGTATTAAAATGTTGCTTTTTGCCCCCCCCGTTTTGCCTTGCTTACCCCCTATTTTTGTCCATTTCTTCCCGCCCCACACGCCTGAAAGTCCATAGTTATATTTAAAAAAGAGACGTGCCTATTCTTTATATGGCGGAATCAGGAGGCAAGGGCTCAAGCAGGCCGAGGGCAGGAGTCGAATCGTCGTTCAGGCTTGCCCAGCTCAAGGCATTCTTCCTAGTGCTTTTCGGGATGTCACCTCTCTGGAATGCTGTCTTAATCAGCATCGGATTCTTATCCTTCAATCTCTTGTTCCCATTATACTCATACCTCATAATCCCTCTTCTATTGATAATATTCCTGATAGGATACCACAGCCCCATCATAGCAGTGATAATATCCTTCCTATTGGTATTCCCAGCCATCGCATATCAGACACCCCTACTGGCGTGGCTATTCGTAATACCAATAGCCATAATGCTCTTCGAAGTATTCACACAGTGGTACATGATAGCAGCCATACTAGCTATAATCTCGGCACCATTGACTCCTGAACCCTTGGGGGTAATCCTCGGGGCATTGGTCGTGCCGATACTCGCTCTCTCCGCTCTTAAGCTGGGCTCGAAGAGGACACTGATGCTAGTGCCGATAGTCATATTCCTCGTCCTCCTCCTATCCGCGTTCTGGAAGATGGACAATTACGCATTCATGACGATAGCCAAATCGAGCTTCACATCCTCAGACGATTTCATGGCATTAAAGCCTATACCAGAAATCACAGAGATACCCGGGGCATTGATGGATGGCCTTACAGACTTCGCCGGGGAATGGGGTAAGCTGAGCAAAGCCATGGGAGATTTCTCCGAGGTGACTATGAACCTCCTGTTCGCAGACGCAGGCCTAGTGCAGATGATAGGATGGACGATAGCATTCTTCCTTGTGGCATATATTCCAGTCATGTTCCCTGGCGGCAAGAGAGCCCAGACCATAGCCTCTCTCGCTGTCCTTCTGATAATACCTGTCCATTACATATCGGCCATGATATCCGACGTCGAGCCCAACATGCTTGTCATAGTCTACTCTGTGGTCTCGGTAGCCGTAATCGCCGTCATGGATGAATGGGGATTCAAGATAACAACCGAGACAGCAATCGTATCGGAGAAGAGAAGGTCACAATTTGGGATTGAAGGCATGGTCGACCTCAGCACATCCCCTACAGGTCCAAAATCCTTGGATGATGTAGGAGGATACGAATCTACAGAGAATGAGCTCAAGGAATCCATAATGATGCCAATGAAATACAAGGAACTGGGCGTAATCTACGGCATCCGCCCTCCGAAAGGTATTCTTCTATTCGGACCACCTGGAACTGGTAAGACTTTGTTGATGACTGCATTGGCGAAGGAACTGCATGTCCCGTTCTATTACGTGAAATGCAGTGATCTAATTAACTCAGAATATGGTAAGACAGAGGAAAATATAGCAAAACTTTTCAAGAATGCAAAGGAAACTTCCCCCTGCGTGTTATTCTTTGATGAAATTGACTCTATAGGTAAAAGGAGAGATTCATACACGACTGATGATTATGCGCCCAAAATACTCAGTGCATTGCTAACTGAGATGGATGGTCTTAAGACTGAAAAACCAGTAATTGTGGTTGGTGCGACAAACGTGCCAAATATGCTAGACCCGGCCCTATTGAGGCCAGGCAGGCTCGACAAGATAATATACATGCCTCCGCCTGATGAGGCTGGCAGGAAGCAAATACTTGGTATCTATACTAAGAAATTGCCCCTAGCCCAGAATGTCGATTTAGGTAAGCTGGCTAAGAAGATGGAAAGATTCACAGGCGCTGACATCGCCAACCTTGTCATCGAGGCAGCCAGGATGGCAGTCCCGGCGGCTATGAAAGAGAAGAAGATAGTGCCAATCACGATGGATGATTTCGAGAAGGTTTTGAAGAACATAAAGGCCAGCGCCACTTTCGACATGCTTGAAGAGTATGAGAAATTCAGGATAGATTTCGAAAGGAGAGGAGTGAGAGAAGAGATCAAGTCAGTGGAAGAGAGGAAGGTCACCTGGGCTGATGTGGTCGGGCTCGACGATGTCAGGAAAGCCCTTACGGAGGCGATAGAGCTCCCATTATTGCACGAGGACAAGCTGAAGGAATTCAATGTGAAGCCTGCCAAGGGCATACTCATGTTCGGTCCTCCGGGTTGTGGTAAGACCTTGATCGCGAAAGCAGCAGCGAATGAATTGAAGGCCACTTTCATATCTCTAACACCAGCTGACATAAGCCGCAGAGGATATGATCAAGCGGTCTCGCTCATCAAGGAGGTATTCAACCGCGGCAGGGAGAACGCCCCAGCCATAATATTTATAGACGAGATAGAGTCAGTGACCCCCGCTCGAGACTATTATCAATCGAAGATAATGGAAGACATAGTCGCCCAGTTCCTGCAGGAGATGGACGGCATGAAGGAATTGAAGAATGTGATACTGATCGGGGCCACGAACAAGCCCCAGATTATCGATCCAGCCCTCATGAGACCTGGCAGGTTCGACAAGATTGTATTTGTAGGTCCCCCGAACAAGGAGGGGAGGCTGCAGATATTCAAGAATTATCTGGCAGGTATCAAGGGATCGGAAGCCTTAGACTACAACAAGCTGGGGGATGACACAGAGGGATACACTGGAGCGGACATAGCAGGCATATGTCAGGAAGTCAAGCTCAGGCTAGTGAGGCAGAAGATAGAGGGAGTCTTGGATCCAGCGCTCACGCAGGACATGTTCAATGAGACCATAGCCAACCGCTCCAGGTCTGTCACGGTCAAGATGCTGAGAGAGTACCTTGCGTTCGTCAAGGAATACGGAGAGAGAAGGTAGGTTTTGATTGAAGGTTTTGATTGAACTTTTCGCAAAAGTTCATGTCAAGGAATATGGAGAGAGGAGATAAGGCGGAGATGACTCTTGTCAGAAATCACCAAAAATCACCAAAAGACAACATATAAATATAAAAAATACTGAATTTAAACAGTAGAGATAAAGGTTCAGGGGGAGCATATGAGATTAGGAGCCGAGAGGTTAATTTATCCACCAATTTCCATTCTTATCCTTCTCTTAGTCGCAGGCATCTCCAACGCCGGCGTCATACCTGGCTGCCAGCCGCTGTCGAACTCGAGCGAGACCTATCTCCTGAACGCGGACACCTCGACCACAGACGACTGCTTCACATTCATGGAAAGCAACATAACCCTCGACTGCCAGGGACATACTATCACTGGAGACGGCGAGGACAGCTTCGCGATAGCTGTGAGCAAGAGCGACATTACCATAAAGAACTGCAATGCCATGAACTTCACATACGGAGCCTACTTCTCAGTGGTGGACAACAGCATAATACAATACAACAACATCACCTTCACCACAGAGGGACTGCATCTCATAGTGGTCAACAATCTGACTGCCTCGGACAATATCATAAACAAGAGCACGAGCTACGGGATATACTCCGAGAAGAGCACGGCAAACGAATTCTCGCGCAACAACATAACCAACTTCTTCAAAGGCGTCTATTTCAAGGAATCGAACTCATCGTATATTCTCGCCGACACGATTATGGGCAACAGCACCACAGGCCTGACTGTGGGGATATATCTAGAGAGCTCGTACGCGAACGTCATCTCGCAGGGAACGGTGGTCGCGAATTCGGAAACAGACATATACTTCGACTATACTTCCTCCGACAATCTGGTGGCGAACAGCACGGTCGCTAACTCATCCAACGGGATAATGCTCGACCGCTCCTCCACCAATATCACCATAAGGAACAACACAATATACAACAACACGAACGGAGTATATCTCAAGAGCTCGTCGGACCTCACAACGATACTTGAAAACTTGATAGACAGGGGCACGAACGGGGTTTACATAACTAATTCGAACCACACGAACGTCTCGTTCAACACCATCCGCAACTACAGCTCCGGCATCTACGCCGCCACGTATACTGCGAACACCACGGTATTCAACAACACTATAAGCAACAATACATACGGTGTCTATTTCCTCAATTCCACTGACAACACAATAACCAACAACTCCATGTCATCGAACAGGAACGGCATATTCCTGCACAGGGCCAGCAGCAACAACTTCATTGCAAACAATACCATAACCAGCAGCCTGAGCAACGGTACATATGTGTGGACTGACCAGCCCTGCCCCACGCTGATAAGGGCCAATAACAACTCCTTCATCAACAACATAATATCCGACAGCGCTGACTACAACATGATGTTCGCGACCGGGGCACCGTCAGGTACATGCACTTCGGGCGGGGAGATAGCGAACCTGACAATAAGGAGCAACAACATCTCAGGCTCGAAGACAGGGATATACTTCATCTCCAGGACTAAGGGGATATACAACATCACGGTCTCGGAGAACATAATAAACAGGACCACTGTTTCGCCAGGCTATGCGATCTACTACCAGTGCAGCTCCGGGATAGCCCAGCAGAACATAACTTTCACAGACAACAACATAACCAATTCTTCATCTTGGGGATTGTTCTTCAACGGATGCGCTTATTCGAACCTCAGCATTTCCAATAATAATTTCACAAGCACGAACGGCGGTCTCTACTTTTCCCCCGGCTCGATCTCGTCCTCTTACGTCAGCTCGAACATATTCACACGCAGCCCAAGCAGCGGCGGGATCACTATGTCCACGGCATCCTACAGCAGCTTCACGATATCGGACAACATAATAGCAAACAACACAGGTGACGGCTATTCTGGCTCGGGCCAGAACATAATGTTCAGGAACAACACAGTCTACAACAACTCGAGGGGACTCTATGTATACAGGGACAATAACATCCAGGGCATGACCATAACCGAAAACAACTTCACGAAGAACAGGGATGCGGGCCTGTATCTGGAGGGCACGATAACAAATGCGAACATCTCCAACAACTATATTGCCAACAACACGAATTACGGCATACACATAAGGGCGGGAGTTTCGGCGGACAGGGCCATAATATCCGAGAACAGGATAGAGAACAATCCCATAGGCATCAGGATGAACAGCAGACGAGGGGACTGGGCATGCGGAGGGTGCTGCTATTACACAGGAACATCAGTCAACTTCGCGAGGGTGCTGAACAACAATATCTCGAACAGCGCCATATCCGCGCTTGAGATAACCGCCGATTGCGCAGGAGGAGGGGTCCAAGGCTGCGGAGGATCGAGCTGCGAGGTCAGGAACAACACCATCTCCGGCAATATCATAACCAACAGCGGGAACGGCACCTACTTGGTCTGGGCGATGTACAGCAATTTCACCTCAAACACCATCAGGAACACGACTTACGGCTTCCAAGTCTCTACCACGACCGCCTACAATAACATATCAGGCAACTGGATAGAGAACAACACATACGGCTACAGGAGCGCATGCGCCGACTGCAGCAATACGATATACAACAACTACTTCAACAATACGAACAACGCCTATGCCACGGGCTATGACACCTGGAACATCAGGAAGACGGTCGGGATCAACATACTCGGCTGGCCTTATCTTGGCGGGAACTTCTGGTCGAACTACACGGGAAGCGACACGAACCAGGACGGCATCGGGGACACTTCCCTGCCGCATACTTCCTCAGGGGGAATCGTGAACGGCGGGGACGAATATCCTCTCATACCAGTCTCGTACTCAAACATATCCGGTTGCGCGAACATAACATCTTCCGGGATTTACTCACTGGCGCAGAACACATACGTCCAATTCGCATCGCCAGCCAGCTGCATAGTGGTGAATGCATCCGACGTGATCGTGGACTGCGCAGAGACTATGATATATGCGCAGGGCAATCTCACTCCAGACATGCTGTCGTACTGGAGATTCGACGAGGGGACGGGCACTGCAGCATACGACACCATGGGAGTGGGCAATGCAACCCTGCAGAACGGGACCGCATGGTCCTCGGGCAGGGCCGGGAACGCAGCCTCCTTCGACGGCAATGACGACATGGTGGATGCAGGCAGCGCCGGAGAGCTGAACGGCAGTTTCACGATTGAGATGTGGGTCAAGAGGACAGCCTCCTTCCCTGCGAGGATTGTGTCCTTCATATCCAGGAGGAACGGCTCCAGCATAAACTACCAGCTGTACTACAACACGAATGGAAACTTATACGTCAATTCCAACGGCAGCGAGTTCTCTCTCGGATCGGCGAATAACATCCTGCCGCTTAACGAATGGGTGCACTTAGCCATAGTCCGGAACGGGACATCAGGTACCTTATACAGGAATGGCATCCAGAACGCCACAGGCACGCTTGGCAGCGGCAGCGGAGTGGGGAACCAGACACTGACCATAGGCGCTGCCACAAATATCTCGCAATCCACTCCCCCAGCCGCGATTGATGAGGTGGCATTGTATAATAGGACACTTTCTCTCGCTGAGCTGAGACAGCATTACTTGAGCGGACTCGACGGGAGCGGCTATTACCAATCCAACCCTCCAGGGAGCATCGGGGTGTACACGGATGCATCGAATGTCACTGTGAGGAACTGCATAATCAAGGATTTCGAGACAGGAGTATTCCTCAATGACACTGCAACCAATTCACTGATAAAGTCCAACACAATCGAGAACAACACAGTAGGCCTCAACACATCTGGCTCTTCAGGCAACCTCATCTACGACAATCTCTTCAACAACACATTGAATGCGTATGCCACAGGCACGAACAACTGGAACACCACAAAAGTAAGAGGGTTCAACCGCGCTGGAGGGATATGGTTCGGCGGCAACTGGTGGCACAATCATTCCAATGTCGATGCGGACGGTGACGGGATAGCAGACTCAATATATGACATAAGCTCCGGGAATGTCGATTACTTGCCGATGGTCAAGATGAGCATAATATTCTTCGATGGCTGCGCGACCATCTCGACCCCAGGGACATACGTCTTGCTTAAAAATGCCACTTCAACTGCCACGTGTTTCACAGTGAACACCAACAATGTGATCATAGACTGCAGCGGATACAAGCTGGAAGGCACTAAGACATCCAGCTATCACGGCATTTATGCCTCTGGCAGGACCAATGTGACGGTCAAGAACTGCATAATAACCAAATTCGACAGGGGAGTCTACATGCCCAGCGGGGCCACGAACAACAGGGTGCAGGACAGCGGCATATCAAACATCCTGAATTATGCCATCGAAATCAGCGGTTCTGGAAGCGGGAATGTTGTCACCAGGGTGAATGTTACCAATGCCACGGGACTGGGGATTTATCTGCAGGGTGTGAGTTCAAACACCATATCTGGCTGCAACGCGACGAATACCTCCCAAGGCATGCAACTCTCTGATTCTTCGAGCAATACTATTTCAGGCAATTATGTCTCCAATAACACAAACGGGATCAATATCGGGGGGAATTCCCAGAGCCAGACCATCAGTAACAATACCATGTACAACAATACGATGGGGATAAACGTCAACACAGGTTCCATCCAGAACACCAGGATACAGTACAACAATATCACGAGAAACAAGGATGCCGGAATATACCTGGATGGAAACATGGCTGGGGTGGATATATCCAGCAATAATATATCCTACAACACGAACTATGGCATCAACCAGAACCAGGGCAGCGAGACCAGCGGCCCGACCATACAGAACAACACTGTGGAGAACAATCCAGCAGGGATAAGGATAGTCAGCAGGGTCGGGGGGGGCTGCAGCGGCGGATGCGGCTCTTTCACATGCCCGACCGCAATCTACAGGGCGAAGATAATCAACAACAACATCTCCCGGAGCTCGGGGAATGCGCTGGAGGTATCGGCTGCATGCCCCACAAGGTCGGTATGCTGCGGCTGCTCTCCCAGTTGCTCGAGCTATAACAATACAGTATCAGGCAACAACATCACTGACAGCGGAACCGGGATATACATGTCCAGGACTATCTACGGCAATTTCATATCCAACATAATCAGGAACACCACATACGGCTTCCAGGTCTCGACCGTGGCCTCCTACAACAACATATCGAGCAACAGGATAGAGAACAGCACCTACGGCTACAACAGCGCGTGTACGGACTGCAGCAACACGATATACAACAACTACTTCAACAACACGAACAACGCCTATGCCACGGGCTATGACACATGGAACATCAGGAAGACGGGCGGCACGAACATCCTAGGGTGGGTGATTCTCGGAGGCAACTTCTGGTCCAACTACGCAGGCAGCGACACGGACCAGGACGGCATCGGGGACACCGCGGTGCCTTTCACTTCTGGCGGAGGGATACAGATTGGAGGGGATGAGTATCCCCTGGCGCAGATACCATACTCCAACATATCCAACTGCACCGACATATCCAGCCCCGGGATATACGCGGTCCAGCAGAGCTTGGTATCCAATTCAAGCTCATGCCTGTCGATTGAGGCGCAGGACGTGATCCTTGACTGCGGAGATAAGCTCGTCTGCAATCAAGTGAACAGCACCCCGGGCATGAAAGCATACTGGATGGGCGAAGGCAATGCAAGCGATTATCTCGGGACGAAGAATGGCACCCTGAGCGGCAATGCCACTGCCAACGCCTCTGGGAAGGTCGGGCAGGCATTCGGCTTCGACGGGAACGGCGATTACATCAATACCACGGCGTCGGTGAGCAGCCAGGCCGAAGGGGCCATCGAGGCCTGGGTGTATATATCTGGATTGGGGACCGCAGTGGGCACCCCGAGCACGAGGGTAGTTTCAGACTCTTGGGTGGAGCTCGGCTTCAATGACACCTATTCGCCAAGGTTCCTGTTTTACAACGGCTCGACGCAGTACGACGTACTGGGCAGCGCAGTCCTTTCGACCAACACATGGTACCACCTCGCGGGCACGTGGGGCAGGTCAGGGGTCCTGCTGTACGTGAACGGGGAGCTGGTGGGGAAGGATAGCAGGCCCACAGCATCCGGCAATTCGGCCACCAACCTATGGATAGGCGGCAGGCCGCCAGGCAACTCCAATTTCAGGTGGCTCTACGGGGGGATTGACGAGGTCGCGGTGTACAGCAGGGCCATAAGCCAGTGCGAGATCCTGCAGCACTACAACAGCGGGCTGTGGAACGAGAGCTACATAAAGCCGAACATCCCCGACTCCATCGGAGTCTATGCGAACTCGTCAAACACTAGCATAAGGAATTGCATAATCAACAATTTCTGGACAGGCATATTCCTGAATGATACTGCATCAGGTTCTCTGATAAAATCCAATACAATCGAGAACAATACAGTAGGCATAAATGCATCCGCTTCCTCAGGCAACCTCATCTACGACAATCTCTTCAACAACACACTGAATGCGTATGCCACAGGCACGAACAACTGGAACACCACAAAAGTAAGAGGATTCAACCGCGCTGGAGGAATATGGTACGGCGGCAACTGGTGGCACAACTTGACAGGCACCGATGCAGACGGCGATGGGATATTCGACAGCCCCTACACTCTCAGCGCAGGGAATGTGGATTACCTACCTCTCACGAAGATATCTATAACATTCCAGGACTCCTGCGGGACGATAAGCTCCCAAGGCAGATACACTCTCATAAAGGATGTCGTCACTTCCGTGAACACATGCTTCACAGTCAGCACGAGCAATGTCACGCTCGACTGCAACGGCTACAAGATAACAGGTGCGAGAACCGGAGGGACATACGGAGTATCGATCTCGGGCAACAACGTCACAGTCAAGAACTGCGTAATAAGAGGATTCGAGAGGGGCATCAGCATCTCCTCATCGAATTCCCATTCGATCCTGAATAATAACATCTCGAGCATGTCATCGATAGGAATCTATTTCACAAGCACCTCATCCAGCACGATATCCGGGAATTTCATCAACGACTCAGCCGGCAACATCTCAACACCCATCTATCTCGATGGTTCGCAGAACAATGTCATCTCCTCAAATATAATAAGCAATGCCATAGACAACGGCATATATCTCACAGGGAACTCGTACACCACAACAATAAGTAACAACACTATATACAACAACACCAACGGCATCTCAACAAACCAAGGGAATATCCAGAACAGCGTCATACAAAACAACAATTTCACGAGCAATAGGAATGCTGGATTCCTAAGCGACGTTGCCATACTGACGAACGTGAACATATCTAGGAACAATTTCCTCAATAATACAAACTACGGGATACATGTTTACCAGGGCGGCATTTGCGGCTCCACTTTCTACACGGAAAATCTCATCATTTCGGAGAATACCATGAGGTACAATCCGACTGGCATAAGGGTGAACAGCAGGCATGGCGACTGGTGCTGCGCAGGCTGCTGCTGCTGGAACGCCGCAACGCTTGTCTCAAAGACAAAAATACTGAACAACAACATCTCATACAGCACATCCATGGCTCTCGAGGTGTCTACAGGATGCACGCCATCGGGATATTCAACATGCGAGACCCAGAACCATACTATCTCAGGCAACCTCATAATAAACAACACGAACGGCGTCAAGTTCAACAGGATGATATACAGCAATTTCACCAATAACACAGTCAGGAACAGCACCTATGCTGTCCAGATCGACGGTGCCTCTGTCACGAATGTCTATTCCGGGAATACAATAGAGAACAACACCTATGGCATCAAGGTGAGCGGCCCCGCCACATCGAGCAATTTCTCAGAGAACATAATACGTGACAACCAAGTAGGCATCAACATATCGGATACCGCGACCATTGCCAACACAATATACAACAACTACTTCAACAACACCATAAACGCGAGGGACGTGGCCTCGAACTCCTGGAGCATAAAGAAGACCCTCGGCCTGAACATCTTCGGATGGCCATACAAGGGAGGGAATTTCTGGAGCGATTACACAGGATCTGATACTGACAGGGACGGGATAGGCGATACGGGTGTGCCTTTCAATTCCTCGAATGGGATCTTGATGGGCGACGAGGCCCCCTTGGTTATCATCCAGTACACTAACATCACAGGCTGCGCAAGCATAACCAGTCCTGGAATATATGCCCTCACACAGAATGCCAACCTATCATCAGGCACATGCATATCCATAGAGGCATCGGATGTGCTCCTCGAGTGCGGGGAGAAATTCATAAATGGCACGAATGCAGCGGGGAGCATCGGAGTGTACATAAATGCGTCGAATGTCACAGTCAGGGACTGCGGCATAAAGAAATTCGAGACAGGAGTATTCCTCAACGACACAGCAACCAGCTCGTTGATAAAATCCAACACAATCGAGAGCAACACAGTAGGCCTCAACGCATCTGGCTCTTCAGGCAACCTCATCTATGACAATCTCTTCAACAACACATTGAATGCGTATGCCACAGGCACTAACGACTGGAATACCACGAAAGTAAGAGGGTTCAACCGCGCTGGAGGGATATGGTTCGGAGGAAACTGGTGGCACAATGTCACCGGGGCTGATGCAGACGATGATGGGATATATGATTCCAATTACACAATAAGCTCCGGGAATGTGGACTACTTGCCGATAATCAAGGTGAGCATAACATTCATCGATTCCTGTGGGGTCCTGTCATCTCCAGGAAGATACGTCATGATAAAGAATCTGCCAGTGTCTCCCTCGACATGCCTGACGATGGCCAGCGACGGGATAAACCTGGACTGCTCCGGATACAGCATCGTGGGAGTGAGGAACCCGAGCACCTATGGTATAACTGCCACAGGCAGGAATCACATAAAGATAAGGAACTGCATAGTCAGCGACTTCGAGAACGACATATACTTCTCGGGCGGCAGCACGAATAGGACAGTCATCGACAGCAATCTCACGAACGCAAACGCAGGGATGTACATAACAAATGCAGGGCAGAACGTCCTCGTGTCTGCCCTTAACATAAAGAACACGAGCGTAGGGGTGGTAATCACAGGTTCGGATTACAACAACGTCACGAACTGCAACATCACGAACTCCACCACAGGGGTCGGATTATCGGGGGGCGCCGATTACAACAAGGTATTATACAACAACATATCGAATAACTCCGGAGGCATAAACTTCGAGGTGAGCTCGCAGTACAACCTTGTGCAGGGCAATATCATATACAGCAACAGGCAAGACGGCATCAATTTCACTGGCTGCGGCGGAGGAGTAGTAACAGATAATCTGGTGGTGAACAACACCATAGAGAAGAATACAGGGTCCGGAATCCTCATCACATGCTCCAACTGCATTGTCCAGCCCGCGAACGTATGGAGATGCGGCGGATACAACCCGTCGTTCGGAGGATACACAATAGCCAACAACACATTCAGGGACAACGGGGGATATGGAATCAATTTCGGAGGAGTTGGCTATGGCGCTTACACCAAGGGAAGCACAATAATAAACAACACAATCTACAACAACACAGGCGGTGTCGGGATCTCCATGGGGGGCGGCGGAGGGACCAATTCGAACATCACCCAGAACATCATAACAATGCAGCAGGACGGCATCTATGTCTCCTCGGCCTCGGGCACGAGGATTGTCAACCACACGATTGCCAACCTGACCGGCACCGCGATTTTAATCGAGGCAGTTTCCTCGGGCAAAATACTGAACAACACAATATTCAACAACTCGGCATGGGGGGTGTACCTCGGACAGTCCACGGGCTGCGAGATATCAGGCAACAACATCACCAGGAATGCCATAGGGATTAATGTCTCGGACGCCGCGAGCTCGGGCAACTACATATTCAACAACCTCTTCAACAACACGGTCGATGCCGTGAACTTCTATTCCACGAACTACTGGAACACGACCAAGACCAATGCCACGAACATAATGGGCAAGCCATTCATAGGCGGCAACTTCTGGTCGGGCTACAGCGGGGCTGACAACGACGGGGACAGGATAGGCGATACTGGATTGCCTTACACTGTCCAGGGGAGAATTGCCAACGGCGGAGACTACCTGCCCCTGGTGGAGAAGAGGGAGATAATAAGTTGCATGGACCTGAGCACCTTGAACGAGACATACTATATAGGGACAGACATTGTCTACCCAAACAGCTGCTTCGACATAAACGAGAGCAATGTGACTCTTGACGGAGGCGCAGGCCAGCTCTCCATAATAGGCAACAACAGCATCGATACCATCGGGATTAGCATAAGCCAGACAGCCGCAGTGCGCAACATCAAGATCACAAAGTACGAGACTGGGGTGCTCGTGAACGCCAGCAATGTCACATTATCGAACCTGCACATCACCAATTCAAGCACAGGGGTCATTGTGCTGTCGGATGCGACAAACCTGACATTCACTGGCAACAAGATAGAGGGAGGGACGGCGGGATTAAATGTCAGCGGCAACGGAAGCATATTCTACAACAACTACTTCAAGACCTCCGTGAACGTCGATGATACAGGTGTCAATGGATGGAACACATCGTGCGTGTGCTCGCCCGCAGTAGTCAGCGACAGGGTCCTCAACGGCTCTTGCACGCTGTCACCCACTTCAATCTCGAATATAGTCGGAGGCCCGTGCATTGGAGGGAACTACTGGTCAGACTACAACGGCACTGATGTAGATGGAGATGGCATAGGCGACACCAACCTACCATACAAAGGCACTCACTCAATCGGCGAGGGAGGCGACGAACTGCCCTTGGTCGAGTACCTGCCTGTCACTAATTGCACGCAGGTAAACCAATCGAACAAGAACTACTTTGTAATGAATAATCTTACGGACAACACCTCCACATGCCTGGACATAGTGGCTGAAAATGTCACACTGAACTGCTTCAACAAGTACATAATAGGCAACGCCACTCCAGGCAGCTTCGGCATAAGGGTGAACTCGACCAATGTCACCATAATAAACTGCGTAGTCATCAACTGGACCAACGGCATATACTTCAATACATCCAGCATCGGCAGGCTCGTCAGGGACAAGGCCATAGCAAACACATACGGCCTCGTGCTGAACTCGTCATCAGACATCATGACCAACGATTCAGTGATATCTGACTCCGGATCCGCCGATTTCCTGTCTGTCGGGGGCTCGGCAAACCGGCTGTCCAATGTCACATTCAACTCAAGTTCTTACCCGACTTCCATCTCGCTCGCGTACTCAGGCGACTTCCAGGTGCATTCCTCAGCCAGCCAGCCTGACGGCAACAGGTCGTTCAACATAAGCAAGTACATAGATATCACAGCGCTGACACCAGGGGCATGGGCATACATGAACATCAGCTATGCTACAGGAGAAATACCTGCCGGCATGGATGAGAACTCCCTGCGCATCTACAAATGGACAGGGGCCGAATGGATATTCGCCAACACGACCACAGCCACGAACGGTGTCGACACTGTCAACAAGAGAGTGTATGCTTACATCACGGCATTCAGCACATTCGCGTCAATGACCCTGCCCATATGCGGCAACAGCGTGGTGGACACTGGCGAGGAATGCGACCCTGGCCCGCCGCTGGACCTGAACAACAGCCAGTGCAGCGATGTGCTGCCAGGCTATACTGGAGTGCTCGCATGCAACTCCACATGCGGGTTCAACACAAGCGGATGCACCCTCGTGACTGGGGGCATGCCTTCCCTCTCGATCACAGCCACAGCTGGCTGCGACGGCGAGTTCATACTGATGAATATCACAGAGAGCTCAGGTCTCCCGGCGGCCAACGCGCGGGTGCACATAACAAAGGACGCGATATCAGAATATATCAACACCGACTCCAGCGGGCAGGCAGCATACAGGGCGCCCCAAGGCATATCAGGATCCTACCTGTTGACAGCCTCGGAGGAGGGATTCAATGACGCATCCACATCGGTCATAATAATGATGTGCGCTCAGACCTATTCATACAACACTCAGTCATCTCTCTCGTGCATGGGCCAGGGGGCCTGCAGGCTGTTGATAGACATCACGAAGTCAGGGACCACATCCCCATCTGTCGACATCTCAAAGATATCCGGGTTGGTCACGGATGTAGCAGTGACAGCCAATAGCCGAGCTGTTCCTTTCCTCAAGTCAGCCACCAGGATTGACATCACATCCATGGCAGCGGATTTGTTCACTATAGATGCCAACACCACCCTCAGCACGAGCGTGGAATCCAGCTCTGACGATAACCTCACTCTTTCCATAATCAATTCGGGAGGCGACTCCTTCGCGGGAGGCGACGGCGCATCCTCGGGAGACACCCAGGGCATAACTGTGGAGTATCCTAGCCTGGCATTTAATATCTCAGGCCATGTGCCCGAAAGCAAGGAATTCCTAGGGGTGTATTATACCCCGGACGGCGGGGCAAGATCAGAAGTCAGTTTCCTATATTCTAATGACACAGGGATGCTGAGAGTTGTAGACATTGTCTTGATCAGGAGCGCCCTGTCATCCAATGAGCTGTACATAGAGTTCTCATACCCTGTTGTGGCAGAGTGCACGGACGGCCAGATGAGGCCCTGCTACACTGGCCCTATGGAGACCACAGGCATAGGGCTGTGCAGGAACGGGGTGCAGACATGCACAAACGGCTCCTGGGAAGAGACCTGCCCGATGCAGGTCCTACCCTCGTCCGAGACATGCGGGAACGCCATTGACGAGGACTGCTCAGGATCGGATTCGCAATGCCCAGGATGCATCTCGGATTCAGAGTGCGAGAGCGGAATGTGCATGGGGGGGACATGTATATCCCCATATTACACTACAAGGTCGATAGCTCCTGGAGCGATCATCAATGAGACAATCGACACGCCGCTGCCCGAGGAGCTGTTGAAGCTATTCGGAATAGCCACTGAGGCGGGGATAAAGACCTGCACCATAGGCCTTGGCTGCTCTGTGACCGAGGACTGCTATGACGCGAGATGCCTGGACAGCACATGCGCATGCTGCATAGAGACATGCGCGAGGAGCGCCGACTGCTGCGTGGGATACTGCGAGAAAAACAGGTGCAAGCTGCCCCCCAGGATGCTGCCGTTCGTGGTCGGGAAGAACGCGTTCAGCGGCTGTGCTGGTCTCATCCAGGAGTGCAGGCCAAGTGATCAGGGCTGCATATCGATATGCAATGCCATGACTATACTCCTGGCTATAGTAGGGGCAGGCACGCTTTATGCGTTCTGGAAATATTACAAGAGCCCAGCCGTAGCGTTCATAGCCTTGATCATACCAGTGGCTGTGTCTTTGGTCACATACCCGTTCGCAGGCATAATAGTGGCATTGCTGATGATAGGAATGCTGTTCGCAAAATAAGTGATTACATATGAATACAAAACAGATCGTATCCGGGCTCTCTATTATATTACTACTAATAATAGCATCAGTCCCGGCAGTTTTGGCAGCAGACAACACAACAAAACCATGCCGCCTCACGGCAGAATGTGACCAGGGCTATTGTGAGAATGGGATTTGCACATTCCCGACTGTGCTTGAGAACTACAGGGTGGCAGGCTCCTGTGCCTTTACATCAGACTGCCTAGAAGGTTTCTGCAGGAGCGGGCAATGCATCATACTCGAGAGGCAGGAATTCTCAATCATCAACCTGGGAGTGAAATCAGGTTGTGCAGGAATAATAGAGAATTGCACAGGGTTCTGGTGCTATTTCTGCAATGTCACATGGATCCTATTGGTAGTGGGTGCCTTAGTGGCAGCATGGGCAGGAAGAAAGAGGGGCCGATTGACACCAGTCTTGATGGCAATAATACCATTGGCATTCGGATACTTCATACTGCCCTTGTTAGGATTCCTGTTGTCCATGGTAGAAATCATTATCCTTCTCATAGTCAAGAAGGAGAAGGTCCAGGTCAAGGCAGAGGCAAAGTAAAGCTAGGCTAAATTAGTGGAATACTGGAATAGGGTGGGGGTAGACTAAGATTCGGCCATAAGTCTGAAGGTCGGCTGAAAGAGTTAAGCAAAATTTCACTCATAAAATTAAGCTTCTGTCGTGGAATAGAAATGAAAAATATCGACTATTGTCGATGGGTTGTTTCGGCAATCACACAGAATTTCGTATTTGTTTATAATAAAAAGTTGCTATGTTTTGGGAGTATTTAAATACTTTCCGATAGAGGTAATTACAATTCCTCTAGTTGGAGGAGTAGAGAAAAGGCAGATGTATTGATATCGAAGAGGTACATACATCTGTCAAAACAATTGAGGTGAGAAAGTGAAAAGTATAACTGCAAAACGAATTGCGGCTATAACTGCTGGAGTAGCCCTTCTGGGTGCATCCATTCTCGCTGCGGCACCGGTGACCATCGATAATATCGATGTAATCTCGGCGCAAGGACAACCCACCGTGCAAATCGTTGTGGGCAAGAGCGCAGCAGCATCTGATGGAGTTGCAGCAGCAAATATAGCAGCAGTAGTTGGAAGCTTGTCATACGCAAGCAAGAAGGTATCCGCCAAACTGGTGGGCTCGCCTACATGCTCCGCAACAGCGACAGCAGGTACAGGCGCATGCACAATCACTAGCGGATCAGAGCAGGTAGCGCTAGATGTCTACACACCTGGTGGAACCATAGCAGGGGCTTACGCAATTAAGACCTATATGTATGGTTTCATAGACTCGGACACAACCGATGACCAGGTGAAGGACAGCGACAAGAGAAATGTCGACTCGAACTATTGGACAGCCCTAGCTGACACAACAGCCACGGACACAACAGCGAGCAAGACCTACACTGTCAAATACAAGATAAACACAGGCACAATAAGAGCCGCTGAGTTCGACACGACATACAACAAGTTCAAGACATACTTGAACACCTTGGACTACGTGACGACCTTCGACGAGTCATCGTACGCTGGTATCCCCGCTTGCACAAAGAGCGATGTGATAACCAACACGACTAACCTAACTGCGTCAGTGCAGATGGCGAACTGTGCAGAAACATACCTGACCTCAGGCCACAGAGTATCCATAAAGTTCCTCGGTGAGGACTGGATAATCAGCGCCATGGATCCGACAGTAGCAGCCACAAGCGTAAAGCTTGCAAAGGAATCTGTTGCGGAACAGAGACTGTATGTTGGTCAGAATGTGTCAACAGCCAAGTACAACCTGAAGCTGGAGACAGTGTCAGTTCCTTACGGCTCTACACCAGCAACAGCATCAATCAAGATATTTGATGCAGCCACAGGAGCATACACTGGTCAGACAGTATCAGTAGGTGCTGCGACGACAAAGGACGTGACAATCGGAAGCGATACGCTCTCGATACACGTATACGAAGTTCTCGCAGGCTTGACGCCGCTTGACTCGTGGGCAAGAGTCGCAATGTACTCGCAAGAGATAACATTGACGAACAACCAGGTCGTGGACACGGATGACAACAACAAGTGGAAGGTCTACCTCACATGGGGCAACTACAGCAGTGGAGCTAACATCATCTTGAAGAGCATAAACCTCTCAAGAATCGGTATGCCTTACGCTGTAATGGAAGGGGATTCTGTCAACATAATCGGGAAACCGGCTATGTACCAGATGTACTTCGCGGGCCAGTCACTCGGAACAAGCAACCTTGAGAAATTGACCGTATCATACGAGTCTTCAGTCAGCTACTCTGATGAGAAGAGCGGTGATGACATCATGACCATAACTGGTAAGGATGTTGTCTGCTTGGCATCAGACTCAAAGTCGGCATTCAAACTGCCTGACGGAGCTGAGAAGAAGAAGGTATGCTTCGGCAAGGGACCTGTTCTATACGAGAAGACCGCAGGATCAGGCGACTACTACGCACTTGAGACACAAATCTCATCTACAGCAATAGTCTCTGATGGAAATGCAGCAACCTCAAGGAACGTCACGTACTGGAGTGGTACAGCATACACCAACCTAAACAGTGCTAACGTCACTATGAAAGAGTTGTATGCGGACTCCAACCTTGGAGGAGGTAACGACTACCCAGCTATAGACTACAACTTTACCTTGGGCAACGCGTCTTACCAGAACAACTCGAGGTTGTACAAAATAACCGCGTCAAACGACACACTGGTACCAATTGGGTCATACGCAATAAGAACTGGTGCTTCAGAAAACAACACCATGATATTGCCGAAAACAGACCTGTCGTCAACTGGAAAGTTCGATGCGAACGCGACCGTGGTTTGGAAGTACAGGATCAATGATGAGTCCCAGTACGACCAGAACATAGCGTGGAACGGAGCTGCAGCCATACCTACAGTGATGATATCTGAGGTAGCGAACAAGCTCTTAACCATGCCCATAAACTGGAGCATGCAGACGGACTTCACGACCGACAAGGCTTTAGAGCCAGTAACTCCTGCGGGCACAACAGTGACCGACGAGGTTACGTATGCTGGCCGTGCAGTTGAAGGAGATGGTTCAGCACAAGCCGCAACGAATGTGAAGGCAAACTACGTGAACCAGAAGGGATCAAAGCTCGTGTCAAAATCAAAGACACAGGCTGTATTCGACATGGCCCAAGTGCTTGGTGAGCTCGAGTACGATCTCAAGCCGACATCGGCATCAGTAGCAGCGGGCGGAACCACGACCTACAACAAGGGTGTGAATGGAACCTTGACAGTTGGTGACTCCACCATAACGGTGAAGTCAGTCACAGCGACAACCACCCCATGCAGCGTAACAGGAGGCGCAGTCACCTGCACAGCAGCAGTGACAGCGGCACCTACACTGGATGGAGAGGAAGTGGCTGCTGACACAACAGTCAGCGTACCATGGATGTATAGCTCAGCGAAGAAGCTCGTTGTGCTCGACTCAGAGACACCGACAGCGGATGTATTAATCCTAGTCGGAGGACCTGCAGTCAACACAATGACAGCAGAGGAACTCAAGGCTCAGCCAGGAATCAAGCTGGATGCAGCCGGAAAGAAGGTGGCTGGAAAGATCACCGACAAGAAGATCCTCGTAGCTGGATACACAGCCGCGGACACGACATCAGCTGCAACTGACCTGATCAAGAAATTGCTCGGGGAGTAAGTTTAGCCGAAAGTCGGAAAACACGTTGTGAAACTCAAGCCTTCGGGTTTGAGTCTTTTCTCTTTTTTTATTTTTCTCGACCTCCAGCGTGAGTCATAATGAATTAATGAATAAATGACGAGACAGTAAATTAAAAATAAAATGAACTAGGCAGAAGTCAGAAATCGGCTAAAGATAATATTTATAAACATAAACATCCTCCTTATTTCCAGGTACTTCTAGGTACTAACCATACGGATATTAGATATCAGAGCGGCAACGCTTGGAGGGAACACCATGGAGAAGCATGCAAGTATTTCAGCGAATCAGGGTCTCGTCCTGGATTCCAGAACAGCAGGACATCTCGTCTCCTCCATCATCATGGTTTTCATGCTCCTCAGCGTGAGCCAGGTCGCTGCTGCGACAGTCTCGTGCTATCAGTCAATAACACAGAACACGGTGATGGACAACGACCTCGTGTGCTCTACCGGGGACGCGCTCAAGATAACAGCTAACAATGTGGTGCTAGACTGCAACGGACACAGCATCACCTTCAACGGAACAGGCGGAGACACAGGCAACGCAGGAGTATATGTGAGATACAACTACAGGAATATCACGATAAAGAACTGCAACATAATAATCACCAGCAACTCCGGCGACGGAATCGTATTGCGCAATGGCATTAATGGTTCGTCTGTCATAAACTGCACGGCTACCGGAGTGAGCCCATACGGCGGTAGCATATATGTGGCCTCGGGAGGATATAATAACAGCATCATAAACTGCACAGCCAGATCGATAGGAGTGAACCCTGGAGTCGGGACAAGGATAATATCCAGCAAAGCTGAATACATCTATATCTCAGTTGGATCCCTTGACACCCAGGTAATTGACACCATAGCGGAACTGCCCGGCACAAGCTCAAGGATGGCCGCGATCTGGCTCTTCCAGGCAAATAACACCCTCATGATTAATACGACCGGAATCATCAAGGACAGGAATTCTTCGCAATGCTGCGCAGGAGGGATCGTTCTGGAGTATGCTAAGAACAGCACTCTGATAAACTGCACAGGTGCTACACAGAATGTCACCTCAAATGACAGGGGCGGATTTTTCTTAAGGAGTAATTCGGTTGGCAATACGCTAATCAATTGCACTGCTATCAGGGGCGGATCCGAAACCGCGATGTATATAGAAGGAGGTTCGAGCAACAATACCTTGACAGGATTGTTTGTAAATGGCAGCGGAGGGACCGCTCTCTACTTCTACCAATCCAACTATAATAACTTGACAAATCTGGCAGTGATCGGCAAATACGGATACATCATTAGCAACTCACAAGGAAACAATATAGTCAACAATACGATAAACACGACCAGCACAGGCATATCCATTGGAGCTTCTGTCAATAACCGGATAATCAATTCATCAATCGGGTCAGACACTGGGACCGGGATTCAAATTTCATCAGCGAACAGCAACAGTATAATCGGCTCAAAAATAAATTCGAATGGATCGCATGCATATGGGATATCGCTCTCTAGCGCAATCAACAACACGATATCCAATTCAAGAGTGATTAGCGCGACTGGAAACTCTTACGGGATTTATTCGTGGAAATCAGCAAATAACCAGATAATCAATTCAAATATTTCCGGAGGTAATGTCGGAGTGTCATTACAAAGCTCTCCAGATAATAGGTTAATCAATTCAACTTTCCAAGCTAACCTTAATTATGGCGCTCATCTTTCCTATACCAATAATACCCAGATAGTTAATTGCAGCTTTAGCACATTGGGCGACGGCGGGTGGGGTATTTCATTTGAATCAACTTCAAGCAATAACACAGTGACTGGTTCATTTATAAGAACTAAGGACACACGAGGATACACTCAGTACACAATCAATTTTGAAAATAATGCCAATAATAATAAAATCATAAATTCCATCGTGAATACAGAGGGCTCGAGCTATTGCGACCCCTATGACCGAAAATTCGTTTTCACATCATCTTCAAACAATGAGATAAGGAACGCGACAGTTGGCCCTGATAACAAATGCCACCATATTGTTTTACAAGGTAAGTCTCCAGGCAACACTTTCATTGATACAACAATCCCCTCTACTGCAAATCTGTATGCGTCCCCGCCTTATGCAACTCAAACTAACGATTCCATTGCTATTAAGTGGTCTATGGATCTTGCAATCCAGGCAATTGGAGGAACACCCGACAATGCGCTCGTGACGATATACGATAAATCGGGCGCGCAAGTATATTCAGGATACACAGATGCGACGGGTAAAATACCCACACAGACAGTCACGGAGTATGTGTGGAATTCCAGCGGAAAGATGTACCAGACTCCCCATACGATTGTAGCCTACAAAGCGCCTGTGACTGCGACCTTGAATGTCACGGTGAACTCATCTAAGAATGTGACAATGATATTATTGTTCGATGCAGCCCCTCCCGTGACGACCGCTTCTGTCAGCGGTACCGTTGGGCAGAATGGATGGTACACCTCGGATGTGGCTGTCGCACTGGCTGCGACAGATGATTCATCAGGAGTTAACGCCACGAAGTACAGCTTCGATGGGGTCTCCTGGAGCCAGTACTCTTCGCCATTGGTATTGTCGGCTGAAGGCAGCTCTACAGTGTATTACTATTCTATAGACAACGCAGGCAACACAGAAGACATAAACTCTCTTAATGTGAAGATAGACAAGACAGCGCCATCAGCGCCTGTGCTCAATGATCCAGGCGAATGGGATATCGATGGAAATGTCGCAGTCTCATGGTCTGCAAGCTCCGACGCCACGTCAGGCATGGACAAGTACAGGGTATACAGGTGCAATGTCATCACAGTAGGGCAAACATGCACAGAGGCATATCTGGCGGATGCGCAGGGGATAAGCTATTCAGACACAGGGCTGTTCGACGCCAACCAGTACTATTACACAGTCTCGGCCATGGATATGGCAGGGCTCGAGAGCCAGATGTCGAATGAGGTAGACATAAAGATAGACAAGACACCGCCGCTGCCTCCTGAGATGAGCATAACAAATGCGATAGGAGCATACGTTAATCAGCTGGGCGTGAGCCTGGCCTGGACAGCATCGCAGGATCCAGGAGCCATAGCGTCGGGAGTCGATTACTACAACATATTCAAGGGCCTTGCCTCTGGGGCTGAGACCCTGCTGACGACAGTGCAGGAGACGGTGCTGCAGCATCAGGACCTGTCGGTCGCGGAAGGCACAAAATATTATTATCAAGTCAATGCGGTGGACAACGCAGGGAACACAGGTGACAAGTCGAACGAGCTGTTCGTCACACCTGATGTCACTGCCCCGACATCCTCAGCCGCGCTCTCTGGAGTGATGGGCGACGCAGGATGGTATGTCAGCGACGTGACCATCGCGATAACAGCCACGGACGCACTGTCTGGAGTGCAGAGGAAGGAATACGACATAGACGCCGGATGGACAGAGTACACAGGACCTGTCACAGTATCTGCCGAAGGCATGACCACCGCAAATTACAGGTCTGTGGACAATGTGAACAATGCTGAGACAGCAAAGTCAGCGGTTGTCAAGCTTGACAAGACAGCCCCATCATCATCCGCGTCATCAAGCTGCACCATGGGCCAGAATGGATGGTGCGTAGGGGATGCCACAGTGACTCTTTCCTCATCCGATTCCATATCTGGTGTCTCTAAGATTGAATACAGCACAAATGGAGGGATGAGCTGGAGTACCTACTCCTCTCCATTCGCAGTTTCATCGGATGGCATAAGTCTTGTATTGTACAAGGGGACAGATGCTGCAGGGAATGTGGAAGTCCAGAAGGAGCTGGTAGTGAAGGTCGACAAGACAGCCCCGACTACATCGCACACCGCATCCCCGGACAGCGATGCTGACGGAGCATATGGATCAGTCGCCACTGTCACACTTTCAGCATCGGATTCAGCATCCGGTGCGGTTGCGACATTCTATTCGGTTGACGGCGGAGCGATGGCCGTAGGCACGCAATTCACAGTGTCCGGCGTCGGGACCCACAGCATCAGCTACTACTCGAACGATGTAGCAGGGAACTCGGAAGATGTGAAATTCGCTTCGATAAAGATTGATAACTGCCCGGTTGCTTACAACCCAGACCAGATAGATACCGATTCAGACCTGAAGGGCGATGTATGTGACCCATGCCCTGGAGACCCGACAGACACATGCGATCCAAGCGCCACAGAGGCTGCCGTTATTGGGAGCTCTGGAGGCAATGTCACTACGGAGAACGGAGCGATGACAGCAGTGATTCCAGAGGGTGCGGTTACAAGCGACACCACAATAACTCTGATCGCAGGAGCATCTAACTTCGGGGTAGGATCCAATATGGGCATTGGCAACATGCTGCTGCACTACGATATCCTGCCTCTCGGAGCCACATTCAGCCAGCCCGTCACGCTGGTGTTCCATTACGCTCAGGGCACAATGCCCGAGGCCGGCAAGAAGGAGAGGTCGATAGATGTGTTCTACAACGACCCTGCCGAGGGCTGGGTAGCGCTCGGAGCTGCGCTGGACATGGCTGCGAACACCCTAACAATCCAGGTCACGCACTTCTCGGAATATGCGGTCATGGAGGGGGCAGACACTGACAATGACGGGATATTCGACAACTGGATGGGGGAGACAGACACCTGCATATACAACAGCGGACCTGCCGAATGGCAGGGGTGCCCATATGCTGATCTGAGCATTGTAGAGATGCACATAATAGACCTGACAAAGACAAAATGCCCTGGCGGAGCTGGAGCATGCAAATCCTCGATAGGAGGAGCTTCTGTCAAGGTTTTCGACAGGAACGACGCCTCTTTCCAGGCAAGATGGACCAAGAACCCGTCGGGAGTACAGTATCCAGATGTGTATGAGGCTGATGTAGGAAGGATCGCGTCATGCGCCACGGCCGCAGATGGCACGTGCATCGCAGGCGAGGCTACAGCAGGCGATTACCTGGTGATTGTCAAGTACGCGGATGCCGAGACAGGCAAAGCAGTGTATTCAGGCAAGCCCAAGTCTGCTACGGATTTCGTCAATAGCCTCGCGACAAAGGACTTCCAGGTCATCAAGGTCTACAGCAAGACCGGAGCGGTCTCATTCAAGGCTGGTGACAAGACCCAGATCATAGGGTCGCTCTTGGAGATAATATATCCGCAATACACCATCTGGGAGAGCTACGAGGAGCTGTACCCATTCATATTCACCTCGGACAGCGACTGGAATGTGGATGTATGCATGCAGATACCGACCGGCTATCAGATAAAATACATAATGGACGATGCAGGGAACCTGCTGCCAGCCACGCAGTGCGCGCAGGCCTTCGTCTCGGACGAGACAAAGGTTGTGATGTTCGGGATTGTGGATGTGGGATCGCCAGATCCGAACATGAAGATTAAGCTCAACGCAAAGGACCCGAAGGGAAAGAAGCATGCTGTCGAGCTTGACACGCCAGGGATAACGAAGGCGAGAGAGAGGGCAGAGAAGGCAAAGGGCCTTCCGTTCATAGGCACCCTGCTCGGGGAGGACCCTGTGTCTGCAGTCGGGGTGTTGATAGCCTTAGTGGCGGTAATCGCCGCAGCGGTCTATATAATAGGGAAGCAGCCGGCAAAGAAGGAAAAGAGGGGCAAGAAGGCTGGACATAACTGAGTCCCTTATCAAGAGATTTTCTCTTTTTTTATTTTTCTCGACCTCCAGCGTAAGCTGGTCACATCCAATTCTGATTCTCCGTCGTAAAACTAGCCTGACAACGAAGTAACCTTTTTAAATATTGGCTGCCAATGAATCCCATGTCAAAGCATGCAATTTCATATGGACTAGTGGCATTGTTTATTTTCATGATGCTCGCGGCAGCGTCATTCGCATTTAATGTGGGCGATTATCTCTATGCGACAGAGACGTCGGCTAATGTCCAGAACTCCACAATCTCAGCCGCAGGCACATCATATACTCTATACATCATATCTGGCAGGAATGCCATGCTCGTGAAAGGCAATGATATAGTGCAGGACCAGCAAGAGATAACAAATGTACTTACTAATAATTGCTTCTCGTCTTCATATCCTTCGGCATCGGATCTTGATGATATACAGAATAAGTCGATTCAGTACAATGCAGGCAGGAACGCCGATTCTGGGTCTGGTCCTTTGGAATACAGGTGCATGACTACTACTGGGCAGACCATAATAGACTGTACTGACACAGCTTCGTGCCAGGCGGCCTGCTCAAGCGCAGGAGTCACGCAAGGAAGCTGTGGGAGATTATTGGCAGGATATGGCTACCCGATGGTAGATGCATTAGTGGCATACGCAGAGACAAGGCATTCGATGGATGGCAATGTCACATTGATAACGAGCCTTGTGTCAGACCTAAAGTCGGTCACGAGCATCTCACAGATTACATTCAATGTCTCTGCCAAGACCACAGAGCTCTACAATGCTGTTTCCAACATGAAATCATCCGGCGACAGCATGCTCGCAAACAAGATATTCATACATTACTTGGAAGGGGGTTATTATCTTTGTATCCCGCCCACCCTCAACACTGCAGTCATAAATAATGCCATCTCCAAGGCATCGTCAATCAAGTCCGCTGCGGCCTGCTTCTCCAACAGCGACGCGGAAGCGGCCAATATACTCGGAAACACAGAGGACAGGATAGATTACTATCTCAATGTCAAGCAGAAGGCATCCATAGCAGCTGATTTCTCCTCGCTCATGGAGATATACAACGCGATAACCGAGAATGTGACAAAGATAATCACAGTATTCAACTCCCCCGAGATAAATGAATCAGTCTCATATATAGAGAACTACACCTCGGCATACTATGCTTACAACAGCGCGCAGAATTATGTTGCAGCGGGAGAGCAAGTGACCAAGATAAGGACTGAGCTCGACACATTGCAGGCCAGCATCGTAGGAGCGAATTCAGCGTACGCCACCTTTGGCGACGCGCGCGATTCCGCCACAGCATCCGTAGAGAAGCTAAAGATACTGGTCGAGGCCAATGACGTAGTCCTCTCAGCCGAGAAGAGCACCATCCTGAACAATTACAACAGGCTGGAGGCGCAGCTCGCAGGCAAGATATCCTATAATGATGTGCAGGCCATGGCTGAACAGTACAGTGCTGTCACAGAGCAGGCAGATAGCCTGGTGGCCAAGAAGAGGGAGATCGAGGCAGGGAAGGTGGGGAACGTGTTCTCAGATGCGGCAAGAGGCGTATCTCTAGCAGTGCTCAACGCCATCTCAGAGCCATTGGGTGTGAGGGAAGAGGAAAAAAGGACCTGGATGACCATAATCCCATTGATGATCATATCCATCTTCGACATAGTCCTGCTGGCAGCCATATTCCTGATATTCTTCTTCGCGGTATGGAACAAGACAAAGGTGTTCCTCAGGGCGAAGGTACTGGGTACGTGGGGGCTCATATTCGCATTCATAATAATAGTGGTGCTAGGGCTATCGTTCGCCATGAACTCATTGATGTCTGATGCGATAGGCCCGGTATCATACCTGAACTTCGCATCGCACATGGCATCCAGCGAGTCTGTGTATCTTTTCGTGGAATATTCCTCATCCGCCAGCACGGTCGCCATAGCGAACTGCGCAGACAAGGTGGAGGCCGCCCTGACAGCTGCAGGGAAGACGGTCACAAGGGTGAATGTCGTGGATGGAGTTTGCCAGGACCAATTGTACTCAGAGTGCTTGACACAGGTCGGCGGCAACCCATTGATCAAGCTCAAGTACGCATCGACTGACTTATCTACATTCTACACATTCTACAAGATAGAGGGCATAGTCGCAGGGGACGCGAAGTACTTCAACGAGTGCGCGTTCGCGGACCTGATCTCCTGAGATGATTGGATGAGGATCAGGATAGCACATGGAGCCGTATTGGCTGTCTTATTTGCAGCCGTGTTTTCCATTCTTCTTCCAGGCTGTGCCTTCCTGACTCAGCCTCCGCAGCAAGGCGGCACCAACGATACGACTCATGATTACCGCATCTACGGCGACCCATCTGTCTTCTTCGACTCCATGTCGAAATCAAAGGATTTCTCGGTTGTCATGGACTTCACAGGTCCAGGCTCGGATGAGAAGAACGGAACTGTCATACTTTGCGGAATAGGGATCATAAGCAGCTGGACTGAACTCGGTAAAAATATGTCCTATCTGGAGATATACGCTCTTGAAGACGGCGATAAATGCACCAAATCATTGCCAGGAATGAATGAGACTAATTTAATGACAATTGAGGAATGCACTGACTCCTACACTTCCATGCCATATGCCTATGTCTCATACGGCCAGCCGGAATCATACTTCTCGAACTCATCCTGGAAGATGATAGTCGATGAAGAGTACATGAAAAGGTCGGAATGCGGCTTCAGCCAGAGCCAGCCAACTGAGTAGTAAGCCTTAATCAATCCATTTCTGATCGCTGGCAAGGATATTGCAGTGGGAAGATGGATATAATAAAACAATTCGGAAAGCTTTCAAAGCGTGACACTCTTCTTGCCGGAGGCAAAGGCGCGTCGCTAGGGGAGATGACGCAGGCAGGGATACCAGTCCCAGAGGGCTTTGTGGTCCTGTCCGGGGCATTCGACAGGTTCATCGAAGAGACGAACCTTGTGGCCGAGATAGACTCAATCCTCCATTCAGTCAATCTCAAGGAAGTCCACACTGTGGAGGATGCCTCTGAGAAGATACATGCACTCATCCTAGACGCTGACATGCCAAAGGACATCGCTGTCGAGATAAAGAAAGCCTTCAAAGATCTGGATGCGAGGCTTGTAGCTGTCCGCTCCAGCGCTACAGCTGAAGACAGCTCGACTGCAGCATGGGCCGGCCAGCTAGAGACTTACCTTAACACCTCAGGGAAGACGCTGCTTGGCAACGTCAAGGAGTGCTGGGCCTCCCTTTTCACTCCAAGAGCCATAGTCTACAGGATAGAGAAGAAATTACACAAGCGGAAAATATCAGTGGCTGTCGTTGTCCAGAAGATGGTCCAGAGCGAAGTATCTGGCGTCGCGTTCTCGGTACATCCTGTCACGCAGGATAAGAACCAAATCATCATAGAAGCTGGATTCGGCCTTGGAGAAGCGGTAGTCTCAGGGTCGATAACCCCTGACAGCTACATAGTAGAGAAGAAAGAGCTCAGCATACTCAGCAAGAGCGTGGAAGTGCAGAAAAGGATGCTTGTGCGCTCAAGGAAAGGCGGCAACGAGTGGCAGGATCTTCCGCGTTCGAAGGGGGAGCGCCAAGTCCTTGCAGATAAGCACATTCTCGAGCTGTCAAAACTCGTAGCAAAGATAGAGAGACATTACGGATTCCCAGTAGACATCGAGTGGGCGCATGAGGATGGGAAGTTCTACATCCTCCAGAGCAGGCCCATCACCACATTAATCAAGGGGGCTGGAGTGCAGAAGACGGGCGAAGAGCCCGTCTTGCAGAGGCTCAAATCCCTGTCATGGAGGCATTGGCTGGACAGGCCATACGGCCCTTTCATGGTTACATTAGGATATGCAGGAGTAGGTCCAAAATATTTCTCCCGCATAGGGCTTGATGGGTTCGGATACATCTCGAATCTCTATCAATATCCTGACATCTACAAGAGCGAGAGGCTTGCGAAGGAAAATACTGAAAAATTTAGAGTGTATTTCAGGAAGCATTCCATATTCGACCTCTCAAGACTCCTCACAAAAATGCACTCCAAGAATGTGAAAGAGATAAGGAGAATAATCGCAAGCAAAGACACCCCAACACGCAAACTTTCACGAGCAAGGGAAAAGATCCGCCTGTATTTCCCTTTCCTGTGGATAATCGACCCGCTCGAGGATTATTACTTGAGCAAAATAGATTCCATTGTCCCGTCATATATCAAAGGTGACATCCAGAAATGGGTAGGGGATGTCAGTATACTGGAAAAGAAGAATGCATATGTCTTGATGCAGGACGCATTAAGGAAGGAGCCAGTCGAAAAGGTCCGCGATAAGTTCGCCTGGCTGAAATCAAGGGATGGGTTCACTGATTTCTACACCATAGATGAGCTGAAAGAGATAAAGTCGCAGTTCAAGGGGTCCGAGAAGCACGATGTCGCTGTCCCAACGGCCCTCAAAGGATTGGCTGAGGAGCTGAAGGAGCTCTCTTTCTTCAGGGCAGACAGGACAGACAAATTCTACGAGCTGCTGGGGCTGTGCCGCCCGGTCTTCAAGGAAGTGGCGGAAAGCCTTGCAATCTCATTCAAGGAATTGGCTTTCTACGACGTAGACTCAATCATCGCAGGGAAGCCCAGGAAGATATCAGTCCCATTCAACTTCCTGTATCTCGATGGGAAGCAGTCCATAAGGCATGAAAAGTTCATCGAATTCGCGAAAGCTGCAGATGAGGAAATCAAAGGTACCGCTGCCTACATTGGCACTGTCAGGGGAACAGTGAAGATAATCAGGCACCCTTCCGAACTGGGGAAGATCAAAGAAGGCGACATACTGGTCGCTCAGATGACATTCCCTGCATTCATCTCTGCCATGAACAAGGCATCAGCCTTTGTCACTGATGAAGGAAGTATAACTTGCCACGCTGCAATCGTCTCGCGCGAGATGAAGAAGCCATGCATCATAGGGACGAAGACAGCAACAAAATTACTTAAGGACGGCGACTTTGTCGAGGTTGATGCAGACAACGGTGTCGTAAGAGTGCTTAAGAAAGCACAAGCAGGCAAGGAATCAGCCAAGACGCTCACAAACATATTCTCGCGGGAAAAAAGCCTACTTTATTTCTGCGTCTGGGAAGACGGAGACAAGAACGGAGTGAAATTGATCGATGAAGACCTCCATAATGACTTGTTCATAGTACCTCCAAAGGGAAAGAAGGGGGAGGTGTGGTACGAGAAAGAGGAATTGCAGCGCCTGAAGGACAGGCTCAGAGAGGAATTCAGGAACCATAAGGGCAATCGGGCCTGGGACTCAATCGTCAATCTGTCAAAGGAGAGCTGGCGCTTCCTCGAGCCTTATGCAAAAGGCAGGAAGAGCATAAGGAGTGTAGACGAATTCGGCACTTATTATGGTAATCTCGTGGACTTTTGGACGTGCCTGAATTCGATAATTTACGAGGTTCTTGATGACAAGGAAATAGATCCTTTCATCAAGAAATATCTGGCTGAGTTCAGGGGCAAGACAGAGAAATACACTGAGCACATGAGCTTTTTGCAGACCGACTACCTGGAAAAGCACATCAAGTCAAAGGAGCTAGCATTCTTTATAACAAAAGATGAGGCCCTGGAATTCCTTCACGGCAAGAAAGATATTCTAAGCATGCTAAAGGGCAGGCTGAACGGCTGTTTCATGCTCAACGGAGTTGTGCATCCGCTTGGCGAACTGGACACAACTCTCGCTAAAAATAATCTTGTCTTTGAAAAAATAAGCAGCGAATCGATGGAAATGAAGGGAAACCCCGCTTTCGGAGGAGTCGCGCAAGGAACAGCCAAGGTCATAAATGGCTTCAGCGACCTTGATAAGATCAAACCTGGAGATATATTAGTCACGCAGATGACAAATCCAAAATATCTGCCTGCAATCAGGAAATCATCAGCGGTCGTCACCGACGAAGGAGGCATGCTTTGCCATGCCGCAATCACAGCAAGGGAATTGAAGAAGCCGTGCGTAATAGGAACGAAGATAGCGTCTAAAATAATCAAGGATGGAGACATTGTCGAAGTAGACGCCGATAAAGGAATTGTCAAAATTCTAGAAAGCTGTAAAGGAACAAGAACACAGGGCCAAAAGAAGGTTACGCGGTTTGAGAAAGCGTACACAAGAGATTTCTCAATTATTATGGAAGAGGCTTGGTCGCATGCGTTCGAAGATGGGCTAACCCAACGGACCAAATGGAAGAACCCGTTTCTTCCACCTACAGCATATTATATCAATGACGGCGTGATAGAGGTATGGGAGAATAATGGATGCATCCAGTGGCTGAAAGATAAGCTGTTGAGTGAGAACAAAAACAACAAAAAATTCATACCTGAGATAATTACAAATTATCAAAAATGCATCAAGGATCTAGAGCCGTTCTGGAGAAAGGGATATGTGGATTCAAAGATTGAATTGCGTAAGCCGATCGATCTTGTTTTTGAAGCGATGACTGACTTTGCTCTCATCTACTTCTCTGCAGTTGATAAGCGAACCCCTCCAGATGTACGTAGGAAAGCATTGAAAGTGCGGCGTGGAGACACTTTATTTGATAATAGTGATAAGGCAATCAGAAAGAGCTTGGAAAAAATATACCCTTCGCTAAGCAGAGCTGTGACAGCAATCCTACGGGGTGAAATCGATAACCCACCACCTTTACACATATTGGCGCAAAGAAGCAAAAACTTCATTTTAATCCCAAATGTGCTTCAAGAAATAGTTCCGATAGAGGACTTTTCTTCATCCCACCAACAGTATTCTTTCAAAATCGAGAATGTACCTTATGCGATGATGAAAGAGCTCAGGGGACAGGTCGCATGCAAGGGAAAGGCTAGAGGGAGAGTCAGGATACTTAAACGAAAGGATCAAGTCAGTGATATCATCCAAGGCGAAATCATTGTCTCACCGATGACCACACCCGACTTTCTTGCGGCTATACAAAAAGCTGCAGCCATAGTCACGGACGAGGGGGGAGTAACCTGCCATGCAGCAATAGTTGCAAGAGAAACAGGCAAACCCTGCATAATCGGCACTAAGTTTGCAACAAAGATACTGAAGGATGGAGACTTGGTTGAAGTCGATGCTGACAAGGGAATAATTAGGATCATTAAAAAATCTTAAAATCAGTATTTTAGCAATGCCCCTATCCCTTTGAATCCTTTCAGGAACTGGGCGCCTTCTGATGTCTCCGCCGAGATTACCTCGATTTTCATCCCTCTCTCTTCTGCCTTGTCGAACAGTTCGTCGAAAAGATCAACCTCCTCTATGACTTCGAAGTCCCCTCCGCATGAACATGAATATTCCCGCCCTTCCTCAATGAACTTTTCTTCAATAGTATTGCATTGCTTGCATTTTAGATATCCTAAATAATTTATAATCTATTTATTGTTGAAATTGCATCATTCCATCTGCTTAAAGAGTTATGAAATCTAAGAACTTCAGTTTTAATCTCGCTATCGCTTACAATATAATCCGTTTCGTCGAGATGACTTATCTCCTTTAATATGGAAACATTTTCCTTTCCAAATCTGCCATCCATATCTGCTTTCGTTAGCTCATTTTTAATGATGTCAAATCCCGCCTGCAGTTTGTTATGCACCTCTTTCTCAGTTCTTTTTGCCTCTTGTATTATTTTTTCCCAATCAACTTCAAAATTGTTCAGGATATAAGCAGCAATCGCCCTGCCTATTATCTGAGATTTAATATCTTCAATTAGCCCGGAGTTAAAAGTTGCCTTGTCAATTGGTTGATTTTTATGTTCGCCAAAAGGTAATTTATTAATCATGTTTTCATAACTATCAGGATTTTTTAATACATCATTATAGGTGCATTTTATCTCCAATTTGCTAGCAGCGACCCAGTAGTTTAGGTCTTCAATTCTGTAATTCGAAGGATCGAAGCACATTCTACGAGCAAGCGAGGGGGTTATTCCCATATTCCCCCCGCAGACAAACAAGACTTTTTTATAGTCTAATGAGGGAGATCTTCTGAGAAAATTTGATAGAATCTCACCATCTAAAATATCCTTGTTTATATCATATATAATTTTGTCTATAATATCTAAAAAAGAGGCATTGTGTCCCACATAACTTCCAGTTATCAATTCATATCCTTCTGCAAACAGATCTTTGTATTTTTCAAGCCAGTCTGCTTCAGGTAGTATATCATCATCCAAGAATATTATACCCTTATTTGTCATTTGCCCGAGCAAAAGGGCAAGATTTTTTCTTCCTATCAATCTTCCGAAACAGATTTCATCCCATGGAATTGAGGGAAATTTATTCTTTAATAAGGCAATAGTTCCATGATACTCTATTATACCCACATCTATGTCCGGCCTCTTATTTTTGATCTCTTTGCATATTTCTGCCACTTCCCCCATACATTCTTTATTTGTCATTATTATTGTTTTTACTTCAGGATCTGCTATGACCCCTAACTGTCTTTCCAAATTTTCCTTTAATACCCGGGGTCTATTGGATATAATAAATATGGAATATTTGCTATGCGCTTCCCGCAACTCCTTAAGATATTCTTGGATATTTTGCATAACCCACTTCACGTAATACTCCTAGGTAATACTAATTTAAATTCGTTTTCTTCTCTGATTCATTTTATTAGCGTAGATCTCTGCTCCCTTCAAAGAAATATCCATAACTTCTCCTTGATAAAATATTTGCGTCAAAATAAAAATTATCCCTGGATTTTCAGTTGCGCTATTAAATCTTCCTTGTAAGAATTTCATTTTGTATCAATCAGATGTCTGGGTGGTTTTTGAAAATTAGTTGATTATCTGCCTTTATCTTATTTTCTCCTTTAGTATTTTAGTAGCGCCGCTATCCCTTTGAACCCTTTCAGGAACTGGGCTCCCTCTGATGTCTCAGCTGATATGACTTCGATTTTCATCCCTTTCTCTTCTGCCTTGTCGAACAGTTCGTCGAAAAGGTCAACCCCCTCTATGACTTCGAAGTCCCCTCCGCACCCGCACGAGTATTCCTGCTTCTCTTCTATGAATCTATCCTCGATTGTCCCGCACTGCTTGCACTTCAGCTTCGCCCTCTTGATTGAGAACTTCTCTGATAGGATCAATGTCTCGGCCCTTCCTGTCTCCACTGCCTCGATCACTTCCTTCACGCCATATGTGGCAAGCCCCCCCTTGACGACCTCCTTCATGAATGTGTCATATGCTTTCTTGGATTTCATGGTCTGCTCTTCAGCTATGACATCGACCGCCTTCTTGGCCAATTCCTGTATACCGTAATCATCGACGTATCCAATATCGATGACCTCCAATATCTTGAACTGATAATTGAAAGGCTTTGCCTTCAGGAAAATATCCTTTATAGGCCCTGGCCCCCCTACAATGACCTTATCTATGCCAGATGCGAACAATGTGGCATCCATCGCATCCCCGACTCGAGAGTAATATTCTTCCTTAGCCTTTAGCACAGTGCGGTCATATCTTAGGGCCGAGGATCCTCCCTTATTGGTCTTGCTCGGACCCGTGTAATTCAATCTCCTCACTACCTTTGCGACCTGCCCTTCCAAAACACCTATGGTCGCCTCATTCCCGTCGATTGCGACAAGGCCGTATCTCTCTTTCCTGCCCCCCATGGATTCCAACGGCTCTGTCAGGAACTCGGAATCGCATCTGTACGTGGATATCAGTATAGGGTCCGGAGGAGATATCGCGAACAATTCCATATCCTCTTTGCCAGGATCCTTGGATATATTGCCACAGAAAATCGCCAGACCATTCTTAGGGGTCTGCTTGAAAACTTTGAGATAATTGAGAATCTTTTCCAATGCCGCCTGCACATTCTTCCTGGTCATCTTTGACTTTATGTTGCCTGCCTGGCCATACTCTCCCCTGAGCTTGTTGGCAGTCTCAGCGATAGGGTATTCACTAGGGATATACACCGAGATCAGCTCGGTCCCGCTTCCGCGGATTCCCTTGATCTGCGATATGAGCTTAGCAAGCTCCCTTTTCTTCTTCTCGTTCGATTTCTCTTCAACCATGTTTTCACTTCGGCAGCTACACATCTACTTCGATAACAAGGTATAAAAACCGTTATGATAAAATTCGCGCATGCAATCAATAATTCTGTCGTTGGGAGGTTCCCTGATAGTGCCCGACGAGATAGACACCTCTTTCCTGAAGAAATTCCATTCGATGGTCCTCAGGCACATCAAGAGATACAGGCTCATAATAGTCTGCGGCGGAGGTAGGACAGCTAGGAAATACCAGGAAGCAGCGAGGTCCATACCTGGCGTCAGCAAGGATGATTTGGATTGGACAGGCATTGCAGCCACGAAGGTCAATTCATGGCTAGTAAAGTCGATGTTCGGCAATATTGCAGATCCTACTATAATCTCTGATCCAACTAAGAAGATCAAGTCAAAGAAACCAATAATTATCGCATCCGGCTGGAAACCGGGATTCTCGACGGATTTCGATTCTGTAGTGCTTGCGAAACAAGTAAAGGCAAAAGCTGTGATAAATCTGACTAACGTTGATTATGTATACAACAAGGACCCGAGGAAATTCAAGGATGCAAAGCCGATAAAGAGGATCACATGGAAAGAATTCAAGAGGATAGTCGGCGGCAAATGGACCCCTGGCTTGAATCTCCCATTCGACCCGATAGCGGCTAAGGAAGCTGAAAGAACAAAAATAAGGGTCCTGCTAATAAACGGCAAGGACCTTAAGAGCATCGAGAACGCCATCCTTGGGAAGGCCTTCAAGGGAACTGAGATTTTCTAGATCTTCAGCACGCGTCGTTGGAGCGGGCCACCAACTTATCGAGCTCTTTTTCAGTGAGATTTTCAGAGCTGGATCTCCGCTTTTTCACCAAGTTATTCTCATAATAGCAGTATTTCTCCTTTGGGACTTTCTTCTCTAGATACCTCTTGATTATCCCAAAAGCTCTGCCGCTTATCTCCTTTGTCCTTAGCAGCCTGCCGAACGAATCCTCGAGCATGATCTTCTGCTTCAGTATCACTGTCGGTGACTCCAATATAGCGGTGTCATCTACTATCTTCTTCATCCTGAATAACATCCTAGCTTCTTTCTGCATGGTTTCGCCTCGTTATCGCCTCTTCCAGGCTATCATCTCTTCTCAAAACGTTCCTCTTGAACTCCCTGTCGTCAGGCATCTTCTTCTCTAGATGATTCAGCAGCATGTCGTATGCTCTCTTGTCTATCTGGCTGAATTCCTTGGAATAGAGCACAGCATTCTTCAGCTCCTTCTTCCTCTGGAAAAAGGCACTTCTGGAGCTTATCCTTGCTGCCCCATTTATCCTATCCTTGATCTCCAATACCTTCATCGTCTCGCATCTGAACGCCATATTATCACCCGAATCAAATTCTCTCTGCTGTGCAGGGGATCCTATTGGATTCTGCCAAGAGCTTGGAATCAATCTTCTTGGTTATGTGCCTTCTGAGGATGGAATATCCCTTGTCACTGAGCTCTCTCCTGGTCTTCAGGGCATCCATTATCTCTTCCACACTGCTTTTCTTGGCTAGGATGCTGATTATCCCTGTCTCCTTGGATATTGTGTCTATGTGCTTCTTCATCCTCAGCACTGTCCTTGTCTCTCCTGTGCATTTCATGCTCTCTACCTCTATGTCTTTGGATTTGGTCGCTATTGCCGGCCTATTACTGGTCCCAAGCCCTCGTCAAAGGGCACAATTAGCGCTTATTTGCCGGTATTAATGTCAGTATTCTCCGCCCATGCCACCCATTCCACCAGGCCCTCCAGGGCCTCCGGCGGGTCTTGCCCTGGCGCTTATCATGTCGTCTATCCTAAGCAGCATCTCTGCAGCCTCGCTTGCAGACATGATTGCCTGCCTCTTCACCTTCGCAGGCTCTATCACGCCCATCTTCTCTACATCGGCGACTTTCGCGTCTATGACATTGACTCCATATGTGATCCCTGTCTTGGCCTTGTGTTTGGCCCTCAATTCCACGAGGGTGTCTATCGGGTCCATTCCCGCGCTCTCTGCCAAAGTTCTTGGAATCACTTCCATCGCTTCCGCGAACGCATTGATGGCTAGCTGTTCCCTTCCACCCATCTTCGTGGCATAGTCCCTCAAGCCTTGGGCGATCTCTATGTCTATGCTTCCTCCGCCGAAGACATATCTTCCCTCCTCAATCGTGCTTGAGACAGCTCCCATTCCATCCCTTATGGCCCTCTCAACCTCGTTGAGCACGTGCTCTGTGGATGCCCGGACGAATATGGTAACGGACTTGGGGTCCTTGCATTTCTCTACGAAAACCATCGATTCCCCAGCTATTTTCTTTTCCTCGATCTGCCCTGAGAATCCCAGGTCCTTCGCGCTCAAAT
>Ga0315289_10000381_pt1 | contig 70042 bp, 52 predicted proteins | sample YL17G11_40_MG_FD_203452 | JGI IMG/M metagenome (GOLD analysis project Ga0315289, IMG submission 203452) | Sediment microbial communities from Yellowstone Lake, YNP, Wyoming, USA - YL17G11_40 | ecosystem: Environmental > Aquatic > Freshwater > Lake > Sediment | place: USA: Wyoming | collected... | reverse complement strand
GGTCTGGCTATCATCGTCCTCGTCTTTCGTCAGCGTAAGACCATTCAAACCGACGACCTCAAGGACCTGAAGGGGTAGCATGGCCGAGTTATTCTGGCTGATACCCCTGATACCGGGAGCGAGCGCCTTCGGGCTCGTCCTTTTTGGGACGAAACTTTCCCGCCGTTGGGTCGCCTGGCAGGCTTGTTCGGCCGTCTTCCTGTCGTTTCTTCTGTCCTTGGCGGCCTTCATCCATCTTGCCCGGGCTCCCCTCAAGAGCCCCGGCCTTAGCAAGACCCTGCTCCCCTGGATCTCGAGCGGGGCTTTCTCGTCTCCCGTCGCCTTCACCTTCGACCATCTGGCGGCCGTCATGGCGCTGGTCGTCACGGGCGTCGGCCTGCTCATCCATGTCTACTCGACCGCCTACATGGCCGAAGACCGGTCATACGCCCGGTATTTTGCCCACCTCAATCTGTTCACTTTCTTCATGCTCGTGCTGGTCATGGCCTCGGACCTCGTCCTCATGTTCGTCGGCTGGGAGGGCGTCGGGCTCTGCTCGTATCTCCTGATCGGATTCTGGTTCGAGCGGCCGGCGGCAGCCAAGGCCGGCATGAAAGCGTTCGTCGTCAACCGGGTCGGCGACGCGGCCTTCATCATCGGCATCCTCTTCCTCCTGGCCAACGTCGGCGGCTCCGGCTTCGCCGCCATCAATCAAGCGGCCGCAACCGGCCTCCTCCCCGCTGGGCTCGTTACCCTGGCCGCCATCCTCCTTTTTATCGGGGCGACGGGGAAATCGGCCCAGATACCGCTTTACGTCTGGCTCCCCGACGCCATGGAGGGCCCGACGCCGGTGAGCGCCCTCATCCACGCCGCGACCATGGTCACGGCAGGGGTCTACATGGTCTGCCGCCTGAGCGGGCTCTACGCAGCCTCCATCCCCGCCTCGACCGTCGTCGCCTGGATCGGCGCCGCGACGGCCATATTCGCCGCGACCATGGCCTTCGTCCAGAACGACATCAAAAAAGTCCTGGCTTACTCCACCATCTCCCAGATCGGCTACATGTTCATCGGCTGCGGCGTCGGGGCCTACGCGGCCGGGATGTTCCATCTCGTCACCCACGCCTTCTTCAAGAGCCTGCTCTTCCTGGCCGCGGGCAGCGTCATCCACGCCCTGGCCGGCGAGCAGGACATGCGCCGGATGGGCGGACTCAAGAAACATCTCCCGGTGACCTTTCCCGTATTCCTCATCGGGGCCCTGGCCATTTCGGGCGTCCCGTTCCTCTCCGGATTCTTCTCCAAGGACGCCATCCTGACGAGCGCGTTCGCCGGTGGGCATTATGTCCTCTATGGTCTGGGCCTTCTAGGCGCCGTCATGACGGCGTTTTACATGTTCCGGCTGGTTTACCTGACATTCTACGGAGAGGAACGGATGACCCCTAAAGCCGGTCATCACATCCATGAGTCGCCGCGGGCAATGACCATTCCTCTCGTCTTCCTTGCCGCTTTCTCCATCCTGGCCGGCTATGTCGGACTGCCTGTCTTTTTCGGCGGGAAAGCCGACCTCTTCGGCCGCTTCATGGAGGGCTCGGTCAAGACTGTTACCCATCATCTAGCCGTCTCCACAGAGGGACTGCTCGTTGTTCTGGCCACGGCCGCGTCGCTCCTCGGCATCGCCCTGGCTTTCGTTTTTTACCGCAGGACGCCCGCCCTTCCATCGCGCCTGGCTTCGCGTTTCCCCGGAGTCTATCGGCTCCTCGTCGGCAAATATTATATCGACGAGGTTTATGACGCCGTCGTCGTCCGGCCCCTTGTCCGGGGGGCCGAAACGGTCTATGAGCGTTTCGACCTCAAGGTCATCGACGGCGCGCTCAACGGGTCGGCCGCCGCCGCCGGCCTCGCCGGCAAAGGCTTGAATATCCTCCAGAGCGGGCTCGTCCGGGACTACGCCCTGGCCTTTCTCATCGGCGCGATCATCTTCCTGGGGTTCCTGCTGTTATGAATGCCGTGACCGCCAACCTCCCCCTCGCGAGCATCGTTACCTTCCTGCCGCTCGCCGGGGCGCTTCTTCTGGTGTTCTTCCGCCGCGAATCGGTCAAGGCCATTCGGACGGCCGCCCTGGCGGTGTCGCTCCTGACCTTCGCCCTCTCCCTGCTTCTCTTTTTTGGGTTCGACGGAAAGGCCGGCATCCCGGAGTTCGTCGAGCATGCGCCGTGGCTCGGGCGCGGCCTCGATTATCACGTCGGGGTCGACGGCATCAGTCTCTTCCTCGTCCTTCTCGCGGCTTTCCTTACGCCCCTGGCCCTTCTGTCATCCTGGCGAGCCGTCAACGATCGGGTCAAGGAATTCTCGTTCTTCATGCTCGTCCTCGAGACCGGCATGATCGGCGTCTTCGTCTCCCTCAACCTCTTCTTGTTCTACGTCTTTTGGGAGGCCATGCTCATCCCGATGTATTTCCTCATCGGACTATGGGGAGGCCGCCGCCGGGTCTATGCCACCACGAAGTTCATCCTTTTCACCATGTTCGGAAGCCTGCTCATGCTCGTCGGCATCTTCGTCCTCTATTCCGCTTACCACCGGGCGACGGGGAGCTTCTCCCTGACCATCTCCGATCTGGCCGGCATCGCCCTCTCCCCCGCCCTCCAGGCCTGGCTTTTCCTGGCCTTCGGCCTGGCTTTCGCCATCAAGATCCCTCTCTTCCCTCTCCACACCTGGCTTCCCGACGCCCACGTCGAGGCCCCCACGGCGGGCTCCGTCCTCCTGGCGGCGATCCTTCTCAAGATGGGTGCCTACGGCTTCCTGCGCTTGGGGATCCCCCTCTTTCCCCAGGCCGCCGCGTCTTTCGCCCCGGCCCTCTCCATCCTCGCCGTCATAGGGATCGTCTACGGCGGTCTGATGGCCCTTGTCCAGAAGGACATGAAGTCCCTTGTCGCCTACTCGAGCGTCAGCCACATGGGCCTCATCATGCTGGCCGTATTCTCTCTCAACTTCGAGGCCACCGAAGGCGCTCTCTACCAGATGCTCAACCACGGCCTGAGCACGGGCGCGCTTTTCCTCTGTGTCGGGATCCTCTACGAGCGGACGCACACCCGGCTCATCAAGGATTACGGTGGCGCCGCCGCCCGGATGCCCGTCTTCGCGGCCATCTTCCTCGTCGCCATGCTCTCGTCCGCGGGGTTGCCGGGGCTCAACGGATTCGTCGGGGAGATCCTGTGCTTCTTCGGCATATTCGTCTCGAACAAAGTCCTGGCTATGCTCGGCGTTTCGACCGTTATCCTGTCGGCCGTCTATCTTCTCTGGCTCTACCGGCGGGTCATGCACGGCCCGCTCAGGGACCCGGACGGCCTTCTCCGGGACGTCGACCGGCGGGAGCTCGCCACACTCGTCCCTATCATCGTCCTCATCGTCCTTATGGGCCTTTTCCCGGGGACCGTTCTGCGAAAGATGGACGCCTCAGTTTCCAGGTATCTCGATTCCCTTCGGACGAAGGCCCCGACCGCGTTGACCTGGAAACCGGCAGCCCGGCTAGCCCTTCCGGCCCGTATTTCCGGCGGCCCTGCCGACCCGGCACCGCTCGTCGGGGAGACGGAGCGCTAAGATGACGACGTTCATGGCCCTCGCCCCTCTGCTCGCCGTCGTCGCCGGCGCGCTCGCCGTCCTCTTGCTCGAAGCGTTCATGAAACGGGCCAACCGGAAGCCCCTCGGCTACCTCACCGTCATTGCCCTCCTCGCGGCCGGCTTCTTCGCGGTCCGCTCCTGGAACCAGGATTTGAGCTTTTTCGGCGGGCATCTCCTCCTCGACCGGTTCGCCCTGCTCCTCATCGCCCTATTCGTCGTCACCGGCCTCATCGTTATCTTAATGAGTCTGGAATACGCGGCTCGCCAGGGCATGAACCTCGGCGAGCTTTGCGGCCTCGTCCTCCTGGCCGTGGCCGGGCTGATGATCATGGTCTCCTCGACGGATTGGCTGGTCGTTTTCCTGGGTCTCGAGGTCCTCTCGGTCGCTTCTTATGCCCTGTCGGGGCTTAAGAAGACCGACCGGGCCTCCTCCGAAGCGGCGGCCAAATACTTTCTGATGGGGAGCTTCGCCGGCGCGTTTTTTGTGTTCGGCCTGGCCCTCCTGTTCGGGACTTCGGGAAGCCTCGATTTTTCAACCCTTCTCGCAGACGGGGCTTCGGGAGCGGGCCTGGCCCCGGCCGGCGCCGTCGGCCTGGGTCTCATCCTGGCCGCCTTGGGCTTCAAGATCGCCGTCGCCCCCTTCCATATGTGGGCTCCGGACGTCTACGAGGGCGCCCCGACGCCCGTGACCGTATTCTTGACCGTCGGACCCAAGGCCGCCGGACTGGCCGTCCTCTTCAGGCTCCTCGTTCCCCTCCTGAGGAACGAATCCTTCGCCGCCGTCTTCGGCCCCGCTCTAACCCTCATGGCGGTCCTGACCATGTTCGCCGGCAACCTGGCCGCGCTTCGTCAAAGAAGCGTCAAGAGGATGCTGGCCTATTCGAGCATCGCCCATTCGGGCTATCTCCTCGTCGCCGTCATCGCCGGGGACGGCCCGAGCCTCGTCTTCTACCTCGTCGTCTATCTGTTCATGAACGCCGGGGCCTTCAGCGTCCTGGCGGCCATGTCGCGGAAGGGCGTCGAATACACGGCGCTCGATGACTTCGCCGGCCTCGGCCGCCGCTATCCGTGGCTCGCCGCGTGTCTCTCCGTCTTTCTTCTTTCCCTGGCAGGCTTTCCGCCTACGGCCGGCTTCCTGGCCAAATTCTATGTCTTCAGCGGAGCCGTCAGGGAGGGGCATGTCGCGTTGGCCGTGGCCGCCGTCCTTGCCAGTTTGGTTTCGGTCGCCTACTACCTTAAGGTCATCGTTGTCATGTATATGAAAGACGAGACCGGCGAGGTCGTCATCGAAGCGGAGAATCCGGCCCTCTACCTGGTCATTTTCCTCTGCCTGTTCGGGGTCGTCCAATTAGGGCTTTGGCCGGGGAACCTTCTGGCTCTTATCCGCCAAGCTTTGTCCGTGGTTTTCTAGCCTCCCGCGAGCTGCTCGGCGACGATGGCTACTTTCTTGACTTTCCCCTGCATCCTTGATTAAACTCTTGTCCAGGGCGTATCCCCCAGATTAAAATAAAAATGCGTGAAAAGCCCTATCATTTAAGGCTCCGGGCCAATATCGACCCGATCGCCATCCCCATAATCCTCCTCGGCAGCGCCGGACTGCTTGCATTGGGCATCAAATACAGCCTTTTCCAGTTCTGGTTCGGGTTTCTACAGGGGAGCCCGTTCCTCAAGGTCATATCGTATCCCCTGATTTTCTCCCTGGTAGTGAGCCTGGCGGGGCTCGTCGTCCAGACCGTCCTATGGCTCATGTATAAACCCCATGTAAGAAACGGTCGGAAGAAGGTGGACTGGCCATCAGTATCCGTGATCATTTGCGCCTATAACGAGGAGGAGATGATCGCGGGGGCCATCAGATCAGTATTTGCTTCCTACTACTCCAAAGAAAAGCTTGAAGTCATCTGCGTCGATGACGGGTCGACCGATGGCACGGCCAGAGAGCTCAGAAAAGCCCGGGAGACCTGCGGTTCAAGACTCAAGGCCATCAGCTTTGAGAAGAATAGGGGTAAGCGCCGGGCTTTCTACGAAGGCTTCCGGGCCTCTCACGGAGAGGTGGTCGTCTCGTTCGACGCCGATAGTCGGCTCGACCGCTCGGCGATCAGGCACATTGTCCTGCCGTTCATTAAGGACGGGGAGACCGCGGCCGTGGCCGGGCGGGTGGCCGTGCTCAACGAGAAAGATAATCTCTTGACCCGGATGCTGGCCGTGCGCTATGCATTGGCCTTCGACTTCGGCAGGGGCTACCAGAGTGTCTACGGGGGGGTCGTTTGCTGTCCGGGGGCGCTGGCCGCCTACAGGCGGGAGTTCCTGACCAGGGTCATCAGGAGGTGGCTCCACCAGAGGTTCCTGGGCCGGCGCTCGACGCATGGGGAAGACCGGGCCCTGACCACCCTGGCCATGAAGTTCGGGCACATGGTCCGCTACCAGTCGAACGCCGTCGTCTACACCAAGGCCCCGACGCGGATAGGTGATATGAACCGGATGTACCTGCGCTGGGCCCGGGGCTCGATCCGGGAGAGCGTCGAATTCTCGCGGTTCATGCTCAGGCGCTACCGCCGGCGCCACCGCGTCCTGCCGGCGCTCGACTTCCTGTTCACCAACGCCCTCTTTCCCCTGCACGCGCTCTTAGCCGGGGTGGTCATCTACTCTTTCGTCGCGAGCCCCCTCTACATCGTCAGGCACCTGGCCCTTCTCGTGGCCGGGTCCTTCGTGCTCTCGCTCTATTACCTGAGGACGGAGCAGAGCTGGGCCTTCCTCTACGGCGTCCCCTACGCCGTGGCCTCGTTCTTCCTGCTCTGGTGGATCGTGCCCTATTCGGCGCTGACGGTCAGGAACCAGTCCTGGCTGACGCGCTGACGGGGCTCCGGACTTCCCTTCCTAATCCAGCTCTTTGCCCTTCGTCTCGGGAATCCCCAGCCAAAACAGCGCCGCCGCCACGAAGGCCAGTGATATCAGTAAGAAGGAGAATCCGAACCCTTTCGTCTGGGCCAGAGAGCCGATGACGAACGGGGCCGCGGCGCTGACGATGCGGCCGGTGTTATAGGTGATGCCCTGGGCCGTGGCCCGGACCGCCGTGGGGTAGATCTCCGCCGTCAGGGCGCCGAATCCGGTGAAGTAGCCCGTGCCGAAAAAGGCGACGAACGGCCCCAGGACGAGAAGGACGAGCGGCTGTCGGGTTTGCGAATAGAGGGCCATGAACGCCGAGGCTGCGAGGAGGAATCCCACGTAGGATCTTTTCCGCCCGAGCCTGTCGCTGATGAAGCCGAAAGTGATGTAGCCCAGCCACATTCCGGCCTGCATGAAGATGACCAGACCGGACATCGTCCGCGGGCTGAGGCCGATGCCTCCCTGGTCGGGGGGCATGGAAAGATAAGCGGGAAGCCAGAGGTTGAATCCCCACCAGGCGAACATGGTGCACGCGTTCATGGCGGTCACGAATAGGGTCAAGCGGAGTCTCCATTTCCCGAAGATCTCCCCGAATCCGGACCGGACGCTCGGCGCCGCCGCCCGGCCGGCTTTCCAAATCTCGGGTTCCCGGACCCTCTTTTGGATCCAGAGCGTAAAAAACGCCGGGATGACGCCGACGAAAAAGACACCTCTCCAGCCCCAGACCGGAAGGACGAGCGCGGCGACGGCCGCCGCGGCGGCGTAGCCGATGGCCCACGAGCTCTGGACGATACCCAGGGCCTTGCCGCGATGCTCGGCCGGCCAGGTCTCTGAGACGAGCGCGGCGCCGCTGGCCCACTCCCCGCCCATGCCCAGGCCCAGGAAGATCCGGAAGACGGCCAGCATGACGACGCTCGAAGCGAAACCGCAGGCGGCCGTGAAGACGGAATAGATGAGGATGCTGCCCATCAGGGCCCGGCGGCGGCCGAAGCGGTCCGCGATGACGCCGAAAACCAGGCCGCCGACCGCGGACGCGATAAGGGTCAGAGAGCCCAGAAGTCCGGCCGTCGCCTTGGCCATGCTCATATCGGACATGAGGGCCGCCAGGACCATGGCGTAGAGCATGACGTCGAAGGAGTCGAGCATCCAGCCGAACGAGGCGGCGACGAGCGACCGCCGGGCGTCCGGCGATGCGTCCTTCCACCAGGCGAATCGAGCCATCAGCGGATCTCCATCGATAAAAAGAAACGGCCGGAGCGGGACGTAAGCCGGATCCTGTTCCCGTCGAAACGGGCGACGGTCATTTGACTAGGCCCCGGGTTGCCCCGGGGCTCGAGCGGCCGACCCGCCCCCTGGGACGGGCAGTCCCAAAATGGGGCTCGTTTGGCCTTGCTCCGGATGGGGTTTGCCTTGCCCCCGTCATCGCTGACGGGGCGGTGAGCTCTTACCTCGCCATTTCACCCTTGCTCCCCGGGGAGGCTGCGCCTGCCCTGGAGGGCGGTGTGTTTTCTGTGGCACTTTCCCCCGGTCGCCCGGGGTCGCTGTTAGCGACCATCCTGCCCTTTGGAGTCCGGACTTTCCTCCCCTCCTCCCTTGCGGGAAGGAGCGGCGACCGTCTCGCCCACTCCGGCCGTTATCTTTATACCGTATTGTTCGAGTTTTTTATAGAGGTTGCTCCGCGGCGTGTCGATCTCCCGGGCCGTCTGGGAGATGTTCCAGCCGTTGGCTTCGAGCTTGGCCAGGAGGAAATCCCGCTCGGCCATGTCCCGGAATTCGCGGAGCGTCTTGACCCCGGCCGCCTCGGGCAGGGCCGCCTCCGGCATCTCCCGCAGGGGTTCGGGCAGGTCCCTTCTCTCGATCGTGTCCCGGTCGGTCATGATCATCAGCCGCTCGACGATGTTTTTGAGCTCGCGGACGTTGCCCTTCCAGGCGTAGCGGGACATGGCTTCGAGGGCCTCAGCCGAGAATTTCCGCGGCCGAAAGTTATTCTCCTCGGCGAACGTCCTCAAAAAATAGTCGACGAGGAGCGGGATGTCCTCCGGCCTCTCGCGCAGGGGCGGCGAGTACAGGGGGACGACGTTGAGCCGGAAATAGAGGTCCTCCCGAAAACGCCCTTCCTGGATCTCCTTGCGGAGGTCCTTGTTCGTCGCGGCGATGACGCGGACGTCGACCTTGGAAATCCGGCTCGAGCCGACCTTCTGAACCTCGCCCTCCTCGAGGACTCGGAGGACCTTGGACTGGGTCCGGAGACTCATGTCGCCGATCTCGTCGAGGAAGATCGTGCCGCCCTCGGCCTGCTCGAACTTGCCCGTCTTCTTCTCCGTGGCCCCGGTAAAGGCGCCCTTCTCGTGGCCGAAAAGTTCGCTCTCGATGAGCTCCTCGGGGATGGCCGCGCAGTTGACCTGGACGAACGTCTCCCGGACCCTCAGGCTGTGGGTGTGGATGGAGCGGGCGATGAGCTCTTTCCCCGTGCCGCTTTCGCCGTAGATCAGGACCGTGGCGTTGGTCGGCGCGATCTTGAGGATCTCCTTCCAGAGGTTCTGGATGGAGGGGTGGTTGCCGATGATCTCGTAGTGTTTCTCCGCCTTCTTCTTGAGGTCCTGGCACTCGCGGGCGAGGCTCGTCTGCTTGAGGGCGTTGCGGATGCTGATGAGGACGCGCTCCCGGTGGAGCGGCTTCTCCAGGAAATCGAAGGCGCCGAGCTTGGTGGCCTCGACGGCTGCATGGATCGTGCCCTGTCCCGAGATCATGATGACGTCCGGGACGAAGGGCCTCCGCTTGAGCTCGGCCAGGACCTCGAGGCCGCTCTTCCCCGGCATTTTGATGTCGAGAAGGACGAGGTCGATGCCGACGGTCTCACGAAGAACCTCCAGGCCATCCTCGCCGGTCCCGGCCTCAAAAAAGTCGTAGCCCTCATACTCGAGGATCATCTTCAGGGACTTGCGGATGTTCTCCTCGTCGTCGATGACGAGGATCCTGGCCTTCCTCTCGGGCTTCATTATCCTGCTTGCCTCTTCCACCGATATTAGCACACTCTCCCTCCCGGGGCAAAACGAGGCGGCCTGATCTGGACGGGTGACGGTCAAGGGACGAGCCTTCGGCTCGCAACTCGCCCGTGGTTGATATTCACGGGCGAGTACTGCGGAAGTGGACCCCCGGGCAAGGCCGGGGCCCCGGCCGCTGTTGGTGGGCGTTCTGCGTTTATGTTAGACTGGCGCGGGATTTGCTGGATAGCGTAACGGTGGGCAAGAACATGCGTAGCTACTTGACCGTGACCGCCGGGCTACTGGCGACGGTGATGAGCGCCGCTCTGCTTCTCGCCGCGGGCCCGGAGAACCCAGGCAAGTACTTCGTCCTCGACAACGGCCTGCGCGTTTTCCTCTATGAAAAACGCGACCTGCCCCTCCTCCACGTCGTCACCGGCTTCGACGTCGGCTCCAAGAACGAAACCGACGAAACAAGCGGCCTCGTCCACCTGCTCGAGCACTGCATCCTCTTCCGGGGGACCTCCGTCCGTTCCGGAGCCGAGGTCAGCGCCGACATCCGTCGTCACGGGGCCTATTTCAACGCCAACACGGGACAGGACCTGTCCCTTTTCGAGATCTCGCTTCCCGCCGAACACGCCGAATTTGCGCTCCGGAACCAGAAGGACATCCTCTTCGGGCTCGACTTGAGCCAGACCGAACTCGACGAGGAGAAGGAAGTCCTCCTCGAAGAGTACAACCAGATGGAGGACGACCCGCAGCGAAACGCGGTGGACCTCGTCCTCCAGGCCCTGTTCCCCGGACACCCCTACGGACGTTCGGTTTACGGACGGCGGGAGGTCATCCGGGCGGCCACGGTCGAGGGGGTGCTCGGCTTTTACCGGAAGTATTTCGTCGCCGACAACTGCGCCCTGGCCGTCGTCGGCGATTTCGCGACGGCCGACATGGAGCGGCTGGTCCGGGATGTCTTCGGCCCGCTCCCGAAAACCGGACTCCGGCTCGAACCGCTGCCGATGACCGTCCCCCTGAAAAAGAGCGTGTCCCAGCATTTCGAACGCGATGTCAGGGAAGGCTATGTTTTTCTCGGTTTTGTGGCCCCGGACTACAACCACGCCGACCAGTACGCCATGAACGTGCTGGCGGAAGTCCTGGGCCGCGGGGTCAACCCCCTTCTCCCCGCCCTGCTCCGCGGAGAGCGCGATTCCGTCCAAACCGTCTCCATGTCCTACCTCGCTTTCCGGTTCGGGGGAGCCGTCGTCGTCTCCATCAAGATGGACCCCAAGGACATGGCGACGATCCAGCGGGCGGCCGTGGGCTATCTCAAGCGGGCCCATAACGAGGCCTATTCGAAAAAGGATTTCACGGGCGTGGCCGAAATGTTCGCCTTCGACTACCTGGAGAGCGCCAAGAATCAGATCCGGTTCGCCGTGGGGCAAGCCGAAGAGTCCGGGCTGCAGCTAGCCGGCTCGCTGGCCAGGCACCTCCTCCTCAACACGCGCGATAAACCCGGGCGATACCTGGATGAGATCGGGAGGGTCGATTCGAGCGACCTCAGAAAAACGGCGGCCAGGTACCTCGGGAAGGGCGAATACGCCGCCGTTTCCATCGTCCCGCGGAAGGGCGAAAAGCAATGAGAGCGGCCTGGCTTCTCTGGTCGTGCGCCGGACTCCTGATGGCCGCAGGGCCCTCCGGGTCCCCGGGAGCGCCCTGGAGGGAACACTCCGAAAAATCGACTTTGGCAACGGGCCTCCCCTGCATATACCAGAAGGACACGAGCTCGCCGACGACGGTCGTCGGGCTGTTCGCTGCCGGGGGCAAGTCGGCCGTGCCTCGGGGTCTCGACGGATTGGCCTACCTCACGACGCGCCTGACCCTCGAGATCCCCGACGAAGGCATGGTCCAGGACCTCATGTCCCAGGCGACCCGGTTGAGCCTCCTCTGCTCGGAGGACTTCTCGGCCGTCCTCATCGAGTGCCTGTCCGAAAACCTCGAAGAGGCCCTCCGTGTCGCCGGCAAGATCATCCAGGACCCCCTCATTACGGGTCTCCGGATCGGCCGGACCAAGGAGATGATGAAGCTCTACGGGCGGTCCGAGGAGGACGAATCCACCGTCGCCGCCCATAACGCCGTCATGAAGGCCATTTTCCCCGGGGCGGGCTACGGGACCGCCGTCTACGGGACGGAGGAAAGCCTCGGGGGGGCCATCGACCGGAAGGACGCCGTCGCCTTCTATCGCCGGTTTTTCACCAAGAAGGGGTTGTTTTTCTACGTCGCCACGGACCTCGATAAAGGGCCGGTTCGGACGCTTCTCGAGAAATATTTCGCCGGATTCCCGGACGGAGAAGACGTCAGCATTCCCCTCGTTTACCCGGCCCTTCCCGCGGTCCGCGATATCGCCCTGACTAGGGATTCGAAACAGACCTATGTCGGCCGGGCCTCTCTTCTTCCGGCCCCGGACGCGCCCGGTCAGGCGAAAGGCTGCCTGCTCGAAACCCTGCTCGGCAAGGGCCCCGGTTCACGGCTTTGGGGACTGCGGATGACCGAAAAATTGGCCTACAGCGTCGACGCCGAAGTGACCTGGACGAAAAGCTCGGGGATCCTCGAGGCCTATCTCGAAACCGAGAACGCCAAAAGCGCCCGGGCGTCAGAGGCGCTCGACCGGACTCTCGCCGACCTCCAGGACAAAGGGATCACGGATGAAGAGCTCCGGACGACCAAGACGATGGCCAAGGCCCGCCTTCTCCGCTCGGCCGAAGCAAAAGTTTCCCGGCTGCGGACTGTCGGGCTATACGAGGTCCTCGGGCTGGGCCATGGGCATCTCACGGGTATTTCCGAGGCCATCGATGAGGTTACGCTCGAGGACATGAACGCATTCATCCGCGAGGCCCTCAGCCCCGACCGCATCCTCCGTGTGGCCGTTGGGCCGAAACCGGCCGGCCAGACGACCCGATAGGGCGACACCGCCCTTGCTTATTCCGCCATTTTCTTGTAAGACGCAAAGCGCTTCTTGGCCTCCTCGGCGGCGCGGGCGAAGAGCTCCGTGGCGATCTCCGGGTTCTGCTGGACGAGCGTCCGGTAGCGGACCTCGTTCTTGAGGAACGCGTCGTATTCGAGCTTGGGTTCCCGGGAGTCGAGCTGGAGCGGGTTTTTGCCTTCCTTGGCCAGCAGGGGGTTGAATCGGTAGAGGAGCCAGTAGCCCGTGTCCACGGCCAGCTTCATCTCGGCCTGGGCCTTGCTCATGTCGATGCCGTGGTTGATGCACGGCGAGTAGGCGATGATGATCGCCGGGCCGGGATAGGCCTCGGCCTCAAGGAAGGCCTTGAGGCACTGGTTCATGTTCGCGCCCATGGCCACGGACGCGACGTAGACGTAGCCGTAGCTCATGGCCATCCGGCCGAGATCCTTCTTCGCCGTCTTCTTGCCCGAGGCGGCGAACTTGGCCACCGAGCCGGTCGGCGTGGCCTTAGAGGCCTGGCCGCCGGTGTTGGAGTAGACTTCGGTGTCGAGGACGAGGACGTTGACCTTGCGGTTCATGGCCAGGACGTGGTCGAGACCACCGAAGCCGATATCGTAGGCCCAGCCGTCGCCGCCAATGCACCAGACGCTTTTCTCGACGAGGAAATCCTTGAGCTCGTCGACCTTGGTGAGGTAGGGCTTGGCCCCGTTGGCCTTGGCCAGCGCCGCGGGCAGCGCGGCCCTGACCGCCTTGGCGGCGGCCTTGGCCTCCGCGCCCGTCGAAGTCCAGGCGCCCTTCATCTTGGCCAATGCGTCCGTGAGCTCGGGCGTCGTTCCCGCGGCCTGGGCGCCTTCGATCGAGGCCGCCAGCTGGCGGCGGTTGGCATCGACGGCCAGGCGCATGCCGAAACCGTATTCGGCGTTGTCCTCGAAGAGCGAATTGCCCCACGCGGGCCCCTTGCCCTCGGCGTTCACGCAGTAGGGCGAGGTCGGGAACGTGCCGCCGTAGATCGACGAGCAGCCCGTGGCGTTGGCGATGATCATCCGGTCGCCGTAGAGCTGGGTGGCCAGCTTAACGTAGGGAGTTTCGCCGCATCCGGCGCAGGCGCCGCTGAACTCGAACAGGGGGCGCAGGAACTGGCTGCCTTTGAGCGTGTCGGGCCTGATGCCGTCGACGACGTTATCGGGGAGCCTGTCGAAGAATTCGGCTTTCTGGGTCTCGCCCGCCGCCCGCAGTTCCGCGATGGGGGTCATGACCAGGGCCTTGTTCTTGGCCGGACAGACCTCCGCGCAGGAGCCGCAGCCGACACAGTCCTCAACGTAGCACTGGACCCGGTATTGGAGGTTCCTGTCGTTCTTGGTGTTGGATTTCAAGGTCGTGAAGCCCGCGGGAGCGCCCTGGATGTCGGCCGTGGCGATCTGCTTGGCCCGGATCGAAGCGTGGGGGCAGACAAAGGAGCACTGGTTGCACTGGGTGCAGTTCTCGGGCAGCCACTTCGGGCATTCGACGGCGATGCCGCGCTTCTCGAGGCGGGATGTCGCCGTCGGGACGGCCCCATCAAGGGGCATCTTGGAGACGGGCAGGCTGTCGCCCTTGAACCTGGTGACAGGGTCGATGACCTCCCGGGCGTAGGCGCTGGCGTCGTCGGGGACGATCTTGGTGACCGGGGCCGACTTGGTGATCTTGGCCGGGATGGGGACTTCTTCGAGGGCGGCGGCGGCCCGGTCGACCGCGTCCCAGTTCATCTGGACGACTTCCTTGCCCTTGCGGCCGTATGTTTTTTCGATGGCCTTCTTGATGAGCTTGATGGCCTCCTCACCGGGGAGGACGCCGGAGAGCTTGAAGAAGCAGGCCTGCATGATCGAGTTGATGCGCAGGCCCAGCCCGAGCTCGCCGGCGATCTTCAGGGCGTCGATGTTATAGACCTTGACCTTCTTGGCGATGATCGTCTTCTGCATGTCCTCGGTCAGGTTCTCGAAGACTTCTTCGGCCTTCCAGTTGGAGTTGATGAGGAACGTCCCGCCCTCGCGGATGCCTTCGAGGATGTCCAGGCGGCCGATATAAGAGGGCTTGTGGAGGGCGACGAAATCAACCGTGTTGAGGAAATACTGCGATTGGATCGGGCTCTTGCCGAAGCGGAGATGGGAGATCGTGATGCCGCCGGACTTCTTCGAGTCGTACTGGAAATAGCCCTGGCCGAACATTTCCGTATGGTCGGCGATGATCTTGATCGAGTTCTTGTTGGCGCCGACCGTCCCGTCCGAGCCGTACCCGTAGAACTTGCAGCGGACCGTGCCGGGAAGCTCGGTGTCGAGGATCGGGCCGACGGAAATCGAGGTGCCGGTGACGTCGTCCGTGATGCCCACGGTGAAGCCGTGCGCCGCCTTTCCGTCGAGGTGGTCGTAGACCGCCTTGACCATGCTGGGCGTGAACTCCTTGGACGAGAGGCCGTAGCGCCCGCCGATCGTCTTGACCGGGCGGCCGGAGAGGGCCAGGGCGACGTCGAGGTAGAGGGGCTCGCCGATCGAGCCGGGCTCCTTGGTGCGGTCGAGGACGGCGATCTTTTTCGCCGAGGCCGGGATGGCCGCGAGAAGGGCGGCCGCATCGAAAGGCCTGTAGAGCCGGACCTTGACCAGGCCCAGCTTGGCCCCGCGCCCGTTCAGGTAATTGATCGTCTCTTCGGCCGTCTCAGCGCCCGAGCCCATCATGACGATGACCTTATCGGCGTCGGGGGCGCCGAAGTAATCGAAAAGATGATATTGGCGGCCGATGACCTTGGCCACCTTGTCCATGTAGTGCTGGACGATCCCGGGGCATTCGGCATAGTACTTGTTGACGGTCTCCCGGCCCTGGAAGTAGACGTCCGGGTTCTGCTGGCCGACCTTGAGCATGGGCCGTTCGGGGTTGAGGGAGCGCTTCCGGAAGGCCTCGAGGTGCTCCGGCTCAAAGAGCCCGGCCAGCGTCTCGTAGGAGACGAGGTCGACCTTTTCGACGACGTTCGAGGTCCGGAAGCCGTCGAAAAAATGGAGGAAGGGGATCCTCGTCCGGAGGGTCGCCAAGTGGGCGACGATGGCCAGGTCCTGGGCCTCCTGGACAGACCCGGCGCAGGTCAGGGCGAAGCCCGTGTTGCGGGCGGACATGACGTCGCTGTGGTCGCCGAAGATGGACAGGGACTGGCAGGCCAGCGAACGGGCCGAAACCAGGAAGACCGTCGGCAGCATTTCGCCGGCGATCTTGTGCATGTTGGGCAGCATGAGCATCAGGCCCTGGGAGGCCGTGAAGGTCGTCGTCAGGGCGCCGGCCGAGAGAGCGCCGTGGACCGCGCCGGAGGCGCCGCCTTCGGACTGCATTTCGATGACGTCCACCGGCTGGCCGAAGATGTTCTTCCGGCCCTCGGCGGACCACTCGTCGGCCAGTTCCCCCATCGTCGAGGACGGGGTGATCGGGTAGATGGCCGCTACCTCGGAATACGCGTAGGCGACGTGCGTCGCCGCCGTGTTCCCGTCGATTGTCTGCATATTCTTTTTCAAGTCGGACTCCTTCTTTATGTTCGAATGCCGTCCACGGCGCGTCGTGTCAATCCTTGAGCTCCGTCCGGCCTTCCAGGGCTTTCTTGATGGTCACCTGGTCGGCAAAATCGAGGTCCGAGCCCACCGGGAGGCCCATAGCCAGCCGGGTGATCCGGATGCCGAACTCCTTGAGGACCCGGTGAAGATAGAGGGCCGTGGCCTCCCCTTCCACCGTCGGGTTGGTGGCGATGATGATCTCCTTGAAGGCGCCCTCTTCGATCCTCTTGACGAGTTTCCCCAGCCGGAGCTCGTCGGGCCCTCGGCCCTTGAGCGGCGAGAGGGCGCCCAGGAGGACGTGGTATCGCCCGCTGAAGGCGCCCGTCTTCTCGATCGAGGAGATGTTGAACGGCTCCTCGACGATGCACATGGACTCGTCGGACCGGCGGGGGTCGGAACAGATCAGGCAGGGGTCGACGTGGGTGATGTTATTGCAGCGCGCGCAGTAGAAGATCTTCCTCTTGGCCTCCCGGATGGCCTCGGCCAGCCGGTCGGCGTCCTCGGTCGGGAGCCCGAGGAAATAGAAGGCGATGCGCTGGGCGGTCTTGGCCCCGATGCCGGGGATCCGCCGCAGTTCCTCGATGAGCTCGTGCAGGGGCTGGGCGTATTCGAACATCAAAACAACCCCGGGATCTTGAGACCGCCGCCGAGGCCGCCCAGCTTCTGGGCCAACGCCTCGTCGACCTTGGCCGCCGCGTCGTTGAAGGCGGCGACGATCAGGTCCTGGAGCATCTCGACCTCGTTCTTGTCAGCGACCTCAGGCTCGATGCGGATGGACTGCAGGGCCTTGTGGCCGTCGAGGACGAGACTGACCATGCCGCCGCCGCTCGACCCCTCGATGCGCAGGGCCGCGAGCTCCTGCTGGAGCCGGTCCTGCATCTCCTTGGCCGTTTTCAGCATTTTCTGGAGGTCCATGACGTTTTTCATGTTCCGTTCTCCGTGGGACCAGGATCCTTGGGCGGGGTGTCGCGCGTGGCCTGGATGGGGTCCGCCGATAGGATCGAAGCCTTGAACGTATTCATGAAGAACTGCACGGCGGGGTCCTTGAGGGCCGTCTCGAGCTCCCGGACCGGGCGAATGGGGCTGCCGTCGGCGGCGTTCTCCTCGGCGAAGCGGACCTTCGTTTCGCGGCCCAGCACTTCCGAGGCCGCCCGCTCGACCGCCCGGATGTCCTTCTCCTGGATGCTCGTGACGAAAAAGCCCCTGCCGCTCGCGAAAAAGACTTCGAGGACGTTGTCCTTGACCATGACCGACGAATACTGGGCCAGGAGGGCGGCCAGCGGAGCCCTGTCCGTCGCCAGTTTTTCGAGGACACGCTTGAAGACGTCTTTCTGAGCCGGGGGGATGGTTTTGGCTGCCGAAGAGGGGCCCGGGGGCGGGGCTCCGGCCGGAACCGGACGTCCCGTGCCGCCGGCGGAGGGGGCGCCGGCCGGCGAAGCCCCCGGGGGCTTGGGGAGCGTGCGTTGGGGCTCCTTCTTGAGCGACTCCACGTCCCGGATAAGCTCCTGAAGAGGCACGATCTTGCGAAAGTGGCAGAGTTTTATGAGGAAGGCTTCGAGGTAGATCCGGGGCATGGCCGAGTACTTCAAGCCGGCCTCGGCCTGCTGGAGGGCGAGAATGTAGCGGAGAAGGTCCTCGGCCGCGGCCTTCGAGGCCTGGACGCGCAGGGACTGGAGTTCTTCCGCGCTCGCGAGGAGCAGGTCTTCCGGTTTCTCCACGGAACGGACGAGGAGGAGGGCCCGGAAATGCTCGATGAGCTTGCCGAAGACAAAACGGAGGTCGTAGCCGGCGGAGACGACGCTTTCGACCAGGGGGAAAACGTCGCCGGGCTTTTCCTCGAGGACGGCCGTCGAGAACCGGAAGACGACCTCCGGACCGATCGTCCCGAGGATCGTCTTGAGGTCCTCGTCGCCGATGTTCTCGCCGCTGAAGGCCACGGCTTGGTCGAGAATGCTCTGGGCGTCCCTCATGCTGCCGTCGGCGGCCTCGGCGATCATGGCCAGTCCGGCCGGGGTGATGGTGATCGCCTCCTTCCTGGCGATCTCCATGAGGTGGTTGATGATGTCCTTGTGGGAGATCTTGCGGAACTCGAAGTGCTGGCACCGCGAAACGATCGTCGCCGGGACTTTATGGAATTCAGTCGTCGCAAAAATAAAAACCGTGTTCGGCGGCGGCTCTTCAAGGGTCTTGAGAAGGGCGTTGAAGGCATGCGGCGAGAGCATATGGATTTCGTCAATGATGAGGATCTTATAGCGCGTGTAGACAGGTTTATATTTGACCATTTCGCGTATGGGTTCAATATCATCGACTTGGCGGTTGGAGGCGCCGTCGATCTCCAGGACGTCGATGGCCCTGTCCTCGCTGATGGCCGCGCAATAGTCGCAGGGCTTGTTCTTGTCGTCTGCGCTGTCCTTGTCTTCGATCTTGCAGGGGTTCGCGGTCGGGCCGTGGGCGCAGTTCAGGGCCCTGGCCAGGATGCGGGCGACCGACGTCTTTCCCGTCCCCCTCATCCCCGAGAAGAGGTAGGCCTGGGAGATCCGGCCCATCTGGATGGCGTTCTGGATCGTCCGGACGACGGACTTCTGCCCGATGACCTCTTCGAAGGCCTGCGGCCTGTATTTCCGGGCGAATATCTTGTAGGACATGGGTTTCAGCCGTCTTAAGACGGGTGGGAAAACCAGCCGTTTTCCCTAAAAAGTAAAGTTTATCTTAGCACAAACCGGTCAAAATTCAAGGAAAAGGAATATAATGCGCCCGTGCGAGCGCGCTCCCGCAGCCTTCTTGAGATCCACCTGGCCGTCTTCCTGTTCGGCTTCCCGGGGCTCTTCGGGAAATGGCTCGCCCTCTCCCCTCCCATCATTGTTTTCGGCAGGGTCCTCTTTGCTTCCCTGGCGCTCCTCGCGGTTATGGGCTTCGGGCGGCGTTCGTTCCGGATCGTCCCGCGCCGGGACCTGGTCCTCCTCGCCGTCTGCGGGCTCGCCCTGGCCGCCCACTGGACGATGTTCTTCAAGGCCGTCCAGGTCTCCTCCGTGGCCGTCGGCCTCCTCGCCTATGCGATCTTCCCGGTCTTCACGGTCTTCCTGGAACCGCTTCTGACGAAGGAACGATGGGACCCGGCGAGCCTTGGTTACGCCTTCCTCTGCGTCCTGGGCATATACCTGATCATCCCGGGCTTCGACCCTTCTGACGCCATCGTCCGCGGCGTCCTCTGGGGGCTTGGGTCGGGACTGACTTTTTCCATCCTGTCGATCCTCAACCGGGTCCTGGCCTCGCGGCAATCGAGCCTGGCCGTGGCCTTCTACCAGGACCTCTTCGCCGCCATCTTCCTGGTTCCGGCCGTCGTCCGGGCCGACTTCGCACTTTCGCTGCGGGACTAGGCGCTCATCGCCGTACTCGGCGTTTTCTTCACGGCGGGGGCCCACATCCTGTTCATCGACGGAATGAGGAATGTCCGGGCCAGGACGGCGAGCATCCTGAGCTCGCTCGAGCCGGTTTACGGCATCCTCCTCGCCCTGCTCTTCCTCAAAGAAAGCCCCTCCCTGAGAACGGTCTCGGGAGGGGCGGTCGTTCTGGCGGCCGCGCTCGTCGCTACGGTCCGGGCGCGGCGGACGTCTTAGTTCTTGTCGATCTTCTTCTTGATCGGCGCTTTCTTTGTCTTCGCCTCCTCCGTCTTCTGCCGCTCCGTCATCGCGGCCTTCTCTTCTTCGTGCTTTTTCTTCAGTTCGGCGATCTTAGACTTGATCTGGCCTTCCACCTTCTGCTTGTCGGCGGGGTTTTGTATATTTGTCTTCTCGTCATCGGCCTTGCGCTGGATCTCGTTGAGCTCGGAGTCCTGGCTCTCCTGCATGAGCTTCGTTTCCTGCTCATGGGCCCGGCGCACGGCGGCGCTTTCGTCGCGTGGAACCCGGCGGTAGATGCGGCCGGCGCGTTCGCTGTCGAGTTCGGCCGCCGCCTTTTCCTGTTCGACGAACTGCTTCGGCTTGGCCGTATCGTTCCGGACGATATCGGGTTTGGAGAGGACGACGTCGCGGCCTTCCTGCCGGTCCTCGCCCGCGCGCGGCGCTGCTTTCAGCGAGTACTTGTCGACAACCTTGTTGGTCTGCCTGCGGACGTGCTCGACGTCCACCCCGTCGTTAAACACCCGGTTATCCCTGACGTTGATGTTGACGTTGAAGACGGTCAGGTTGACGATCGTGACGTTCCTCTCGACCGGGAGGATCCAGCGGTCGAGCGACCTGTCCATGAAATCGCGGCCGCGAACGAAATTCCAATGATGGCCCGGGATGTCCCATTGGTGACGCCCGAAACCGCGTCCGGGAATGAAGTCGACGCCGGGCGGAAGGGGCGCCCAGCCGATGTGGGCGTCGCCCCATCTCCAGGCCACCCAGGCCGGGCCCCAAACAACGTCGGGAACCCAGAACCAACCTAGACGCCGGTCCCAGCCCCAGCGGCCGTAATGATAGGCGATCCAGCCCCAGCGCTCGAGGGAAACCCACGTCCACCCGTAGTCGGTCCAGGCCCAGTTCCCCCGGGAATAGGGGCGCCACTTGTAGCCCACGTCTCCGGGGATCCAAACATATCCGTAGGCCGAGTAGGAAACCCATCTGCCGTAGGGCTGCATTTGTTCATAAAAATAGGCCGTGTCCAGGCCGCCGGCGCCCCGGTCTCCCTCATAGGAGCTCTCCTGGGGGGGCCTCGTGGATTCGTCGTAGGGGACGTAGACCAAACAGCCCACGCCGAGGATCATGACCAGAACCAGAAAACCTAGGATCTTTTTCATCTCAGTCCTCCTAAATACGGATTCTAGCAAGGAACATGCCAACTGCTATTCCAGGCGGCTCGAAAGGCCCGGCCTTGGCGCTTGGTCTAAAAAATGACGGGTTATCACTGTCGTCCGGCTCAGGCCAGCCTATTGAAGACGGTCTTGATGCGCTTGAGGGCCCAGTTGATGTCCTTCTCCCGGATAATGAGGGGCGGGGCCAAGCGAATGACGTTGTCGTGGGTTTCCTTGCAGAGAAGGCCTTCCTTCATCAACTCCTCGCAGAAGCGCCGGGCGCCACCGGCCTCCGCATGAAGCTCGATGCCGATGAGAAGCCCGCGGCCGCGGACCTCCTTGATGTGCCGGCTGCGAACATTGCGCAGCTTTTCCATGAACGACTGGCCCCGTTCAGCCGCGTTCTCGACGAGCTTCTCCTCCCGAATGACGCGCAGGCTTTCCCGGGCCACGGCGCAGCCGAGGGGGTTGCCGCCGAAGGTCGAGCCGTGCTCGCCGGGCTTGAAGACGCCGAGGATTTCCCGGTCGGCCAGGACCGCGGAGATGGGGTAGCATCCTCCGCCCAAGGACTTGCCGATGACGATCATGTCGGGCTTGACGCCCTCGAATTCACAGGCGAAGAGCTTGCCCACCCGGCCGAGGCCGGTCTGGATCTCGTCGGCGATGAAGAGGACGTTGTTTCTCTTGCAGATCTCGGCGGCCTTCTTGAGGAACCCGTCGGGGGGGATGATGATCCCCGCCTCGGCCTGGATGGGTTCGACCAGGAAAGCGGCCGTGTTTGGGGTGATGGCTTTCTCCAGAGCATTGGCGTTGCCGAAGGGGATGATGGCGAAACCGGGCGTGAAGGGGCCGAAATCATTGCGGTAAAGGGGTTCGGTTGAGAAACTGATGACCGTGACGGTACGGCCATGGAAGTTGTTGGCGCAGGCGATGATCTCGGCCCTGTCCCGGGGAACGCCCTTGTTCCTATAAGCCCACTTGCGCGCCGTCTTGACGGCGGTTTCGACGGCCTCGGCCCCCGAGTTCATGGGCAGGACCATGGAGTAGCCGGTCATGTCGCAAAGTTCCTTGGCCAGCATCGGCCACTGGTCGTTGCGGAAGGCCCGGGAGGTCAGGGTCAGCTTGCGAGCCTGTTCGACGAGGGCCCGGACGATCCGGGGATGCCGGTGGCCCTGGTTGACGGCGGAGTAGGCGCTCAGGCAATCGAGGTACTTGCGGCCCTCGACATCATGCATCCAAATCCCCTGGGCTTTACCGATAACGACGTCGAGGGGATGGTAGTTGTGGGCTCCGTAAAGGTCTTCCACCACGATGAGGTCTTTGCTGTCCATGTCATGTCTCCTTCAGGTTTTATATGCCCCTTTTTATTTCGCCGTGTGAATGGCGGAGAGGGCGGGATTCGAACCCGCGGTACACCTTGCGGCGCACACACGCTTTCCAAGCGTGCTCCTTAAACCACTCGGACACCTCTCCGTTCCTCTGGTCCGAAAATCAACCCATTCGACTCCCCGGCTGAAGCCCGGGGCATGCTCAGGGTTAATACTGAGCGGCGCTATATGCCCCGATTTAAAAATCGGAGTTTGGCGCCATCGAACGTATCGACGGGCTGTGATGACGATAACGTTATCAAAAAAGCTCCGATAGGTCAACGCGCGTATCGACCAAAGACGGACCGTCCTCATTGGGAAATGTCCCCAATGAGGGCTGTCCCTCTTTAAAACGGCGGACGGTAGATGTTGATGATGTCCTTGAGGAGTGCTGCCGCGGCGCCGCGCGGGCTGGACCTGCCGCCCGTCACCGTCACCGTGCCCATGGAGTCGGTGAGGAAGGTGATGCCCTTTTCCGTCCCGTTGACGTGGACGAGCGGATGGGTGGCGTCGATGAGGGACGGCCTGACATCCAAGCTCCATCGCCCGCCTTTTCTCCCCGGAGCGGCCGTGGCCAGAAGCTTGACCGACCGCCCTTCCCTCCGGGCGGACTGGACGAAATCGACCGACACCCCGGCGATGCCGCGCACCTGGACGTCTTTAAGCCTATAATCCGCGTCGAGGCAGGCGTTGGTGATGATCAGGATCTTGCTGGCCGTGTCCCAGCCGTCGACGTCGTGGGCCGGGTCGGGTTCGGCAATCCCACTTGTCTGGGCCTCCTGCAGCGCTTCTGCGTAGTCCAGGCCCTCCCCCATGCGGGTCAGGATGTAGTTGGTCGTCCCGTTGAGGATGCCCTGGATGCCCTCGATCCGGGCGCCGGCGAGGGAGAAGAGGCCGACGTCGAGGGTCGGCAGGGCGGCGCCGGTGGCTCCGCTGAACTTGAGAAACACGCCATTCTCCGCGGCCAGAGCCCTGAGACTCGGTAAGCCGACGACCAAGGCCCCCTTGCTGGCGGCAACGGCATGCCAGCCGCCGTGAAAGGCGCCCGTGATATAGGACAGGCCGGGCTCTCCCGTCTCCAGGTTGGAGAGCGTGCATTCGACGAGGCACCCGCCCGGCCCCGTTTCTTCGATGATGTCCGTGATCTTCATCTCCGCGCGCCAGGACGGGTTGCCGGAGGTCCAGGGCTCCCCGCCCTGGGAAATATGCCGGACTTCGAGAGGCCCGCCGGAGTAGAAGCAGCCCTCCGCCTGGGCCACGGCCAGGACGTCGAGCGCAAGCCCGTAACGGCGTTTGAGGTCCTCCCTTTTTTCCATGAGGAGCGAAAAGAAGGCCCGGCCGACGTTGCCGAAACCCGTGATGACCAGAGGGACAGTTTTCATGGGCGCGCTTTTATTTTCCATGAGGACGACCCCTCAAGGCCGGGATTTCCATGGCGGAGAGGGCGGGATTCGAACCCGCGATCCCAATCGCTCGAGATAACGGTTTTCGAGACCGTCGCCTTCAACCACTCGGCCACCTCTCCGCAATAACGGGACACGAGAAGAGCCTGGATTATAGCCGAAATCCGCGGCCTTGAACAGGTCCGCGCGAGGGCTAGGCCTTTCTTCGGGCGCGAAAAAAGTCGCGGAGGAGCTTGGCACATTCGTCGGCCAGGATGCCGCCGACGATTTCGGGCCGGTGATTGGCTCGCTCGAAAGGGAACTTCATTATCGAGCAGACGGCGCCGGCCTTGAGGTCGAGCGCGCCGAAAACCAGGCGCCGGATGCGGGCCTGGACGAGAGCGCCAAGGCACATCGCGCAGGGCTCGACGGTCACGTAGAGGTCGCAGTCCGGCAGGCGGTAGTTCCCGGCCTTCCCGGCCGCCTTGCGAAGGGCGACGATCTCGGCGTGGGCCGTGGGGTCGGAACTCTCAATGGGCTTGTTATGGCCCCGGGCGACGATACGGCCGTCCCGGACGACGACGGCGCCGACGGGGACTTCACCGGCGGCGGCCGCTTTACCGGCTTCCCTGAGGGCCGCCTTCATGAAAACAGCATCTTTCATGGCCCAGGGATTTTACCCCGAATTTGGTCTTCCCCGCAAACCGACGCGAATCAGAACGGCCGGACCCAGGATGGGAATGGCGCGGCCGCCCGTTTCGGTTTATAATCGATTGGATTCCGGTTCAGGAGAAACGCGATAGACAGGTTCGAATGCCTCGTCTGCGGCCCGGTCGCCTCGCGCGACCCCTCTTCCCCTTTCTGCCCCGGTTGTGCCGAACCCTTATTCCTTGTCCCGGCCGCCCGCTCCGGCAGGAAGACGATCCATGAGGACCGGCCGCTCGCGCTCGAGAGATTCGCTGATTTCCTGCCGCTCGACGGCATCGACCCCGGCCTGAGCCTGGGCGAAGGCACGACGCCGCTTGTCCGTCTCGAGCGCGCCGGGGCCGCCCTTGGGCTTTCGGCCGTTTATGCGAAAAACGAGGCCCAAAACCCCACGGGGAGCTTCAAGGACCGCGGTACAGCCGTGGCCATTCAAAAGGCCGTGTCCCTGGGCTTCAAGCGCATCGGGACGGTTTCGACGGGAAACATGGCCGCTTCGACAGCCGCCTATGGCGCCCGGGCCGGCCTGGAGACGTTCGTCCTCCTCAAGGAAGGGACCGCCGTGACCAGCCTCAAGGCCGCCGGTATTCACGGTCCCCGGCTCATCGCCGTCGAAGGGGACTACGGGAGCCTCTTCCGGGCCAGCCTCGATATCGGCAAGAGACTCGGCATTTCGTTCATGAACTCCATCGACCCCTACCGCATGGAAGGCTACAAGCTCGCCGCGTTCGAAATTTACCTCCAGATGGGGCGGCGCTCTCCCCGCTTCCTTTTCGTGCCCGTTAGCTCGGGCGGCCACCTCCTCGGCCTCATGCGGGCCTTCGACGACCTTGAGCGGGAAAAGCTGATCGCGACCTATCCTACCTTCGTTGGAGTCCAGGCCCAGGGCTGCGCCCCTCTCGCCACGGCCTTTGCCGCAGGGCTCGATAAATATGAAAGACCAACCGAAGTCCGCACGATCGCCCATGCCATCTCCAACCCCACCCCTCCGGCCGGAAACGCCGTTCTTCGCCTGATCCGTGACCGTAGGGGCATTCTTCTCGCCGTGACGGACGAGGAAATGCTCGAGGCCCAGCGGGAGCTGGCCGCCGCCGAGGGCCTCTTCTGCCAGCCCGAATCGGCAACAACCCTCGTCGCCCTGAAGAAACTCGTCGCGGCCGGACGGATCGCGGAAAAGAGTGGAGACGCCGTGCTGGTCCTCACCGGGAGCGGCCTTAAGACGCCCCACCTCCTCGAATCCGTCCCCGTAGAACTCCACAGAATCCCCCTGTCCGGGCTCGAGTCGTGCCTCTCGCGCCTTTGCTAACCGATTCTGTGTTATAATCAATATCTGCCAACCCGGATGCGCACCGGGAATTGAATCCTTTCAAGCGAGGTCCACATGCCTTATGACTTTCAATCCATCCCGCGGCCGGAATGGCCGAAGATCCCGCCCAAGGTCGTGAAGGGGGTCCTCCTGGGACTCGTCGCTGTCGTTCTTCTCTGGGGGTCCTTCTACCAGGTCGCTCCAGAGGAGTTGGGGGTCATCCTCCGTTTGGGCAAATTCGTAAGGTCCACCGAGCCGGGCCTTCACATGAAACTCCCCCTGGGCATCGAGCGGCTGACCCGTGTCCCGGTCCAGCGGCAGCTCAAGCAGGAGTTCGGCTTCCGGACCGTGCGCGCCGGGATCAACTCCGAGTACGCCACCACCGCCGAAACCAAGGGTGAATCGTTGATGCTCACCGGCGACCTCAACGTCGTCGACGCCGAGTGGATCGTCCAGTACAAGATCAAGGACCCGTTCCTTTTCCTGTTCAAGATGCGGGAGGCGGAGGCGACCTTCCGCGACATGACCGAGGCCGTCGTCCGGCGCGTCGTCGGCGACAGCGCCGTCGACGAGGTCATCACCGTCGGCCGGACCCGCATCGCCGATGAAGCCAAGTCCCTCCTCCAGCAGCTCTGCGACACTTACGAGATCGGCATCGAAGTCAACCAGCTCATCTTCCAGGACGTCAACCCGCCCGAAACCGTCAAGCCATCCTTCAACGACGTCAACGAGGCCCTCCAGGAGAAAGAGAAGAAGATCAACGAATCCTGGGCCGAGTACAACCAGGTGATCCCCAGGGCGTCGGGCGAGGCCGAACAGGTGATTCGCGGCGCCGAGGGCTACGCCACGGAAAGGGTCAACAACGCCGCCGGCGACGCCAGCCGGTTCTCCGCGGTCTACAAAGAATATGCCAAAGCCCCCGCGGTCACCCGGAAGCGGCTTTACCTCGAGGCCCTCAACGACATCCTGCCCAAGATCACCAAAAAGATCGTCGTGGACCAGAACCAGAGAAATGTCCTGCCCCTTCTGAACCTGGGCGAGGAGGTGAAGAAGTGAACACCAAGAACACAACCCTCCTCATCATCATCGTCGGGGCCCTTCTCCTCGGGCTCCTCATCCTCCTGGACTCCGTCTATGTCGTTTCCGAAACGGACCAGGTCATCATCACCCAATTCGGCGAGCCGATGGGCGGGGCGGTCAAGATTGCCGGCCTGCATTTCAAAACACCGTTCATTCAGAAGACCCACTTTTTCGACAAACGCTGGCTCCAGTGGGACGGCGACCCCAACCAGATCCCGACCAAGGACAAGAAGTACATCTGGATCGACACCTATTGCCGCTGGAGGATCAGCGACCCCCTGGTTTTCTTCCAGCGCGTCCGGGATGAGAGGGGCGCCCACAGCCGCCTCGACGACATCGTCGACGGCGAGACCCGCAACACCATCGCCAACTTCGACCTCATCGAGATCATCCGGAGCACGAACCGCGACTTCGAGCTGACCGAGGACGCCGCGCTCCTCGATTTCTCCGAGGTCGTCGGCAAGATCGGCACGGGCCGCGAAAAACTGTCCAGGATCATCCTCGAGAACGCGGCCAAGATAACCCTGGAGTTCGGCGTCGAGCTCAAGGACGTCCAGGTCAAGCGCGTCAACTACGTCGACGAAGTCCAGCGGAAGGTCTTCGACCGGATGATCGCCGAGCGGAAAAGGATCGCCTCCAAGTACAGGTCGGAGGGCGACGGCAAGAGCGCCGAGATCAGCGGCCAGAAGGAGCGGGAGCTGAAGCGGATCGTCTCCGAGGCCTACCGGAAAGCCCAGGAGATCAAGGGCAAGGCCGACGCCGAGGCGACCAAGATCTACGCTCTGGCCTACAACCTCGACCCCGAATTCTACCAGTTCCTCAAGACACTCGAAACCTACCGGGCGGCGCTCGAGAAAGACACCTGGCTCATCCTGTCGACGGACAGCGAGTTCTTCAAGTACTTGAAAAGTGCGGGCCGATAGGGCCGGGAACGTCCGCCGTTCAGGATTTTCGGGCCAGGCAGCTGACGATCTTCTCCCGGTTGGGGAAGAGGGCCGGCGTTCCGCCCGTGTGGAGGAAGACGATCCTGTCCGTCTTCTTGAAAAAGCCCGTGCCGACGAGGTCGATGAGGCCCATCATGGCCTTGGCCGTGTAGACCGGGTCGAGGACGATGCCCTCCGTCTGGAAGACCAGCCGGATCGTTTCGGCGACTCCCTTGTCGACGACCCCGTAGCCTTCCCCCAGGTACTCGTCGAAGACGACGACATCCTCCGACTTGACGTCCAGGCCAAGCCCGAGCACCCCATCCGTGGCCCGAGCTATTTCGAGCACGTCGTCGGCGAAAGGCCCCTTCGGGTCGGAAACGCTGATGCCGATGACCCGACAGCCGTCCGTGAGGGCCCGGGCGCCGACGACAAGCCCCGCCTGCGTCCCGCCGGACCCGGTGGCATGGACGACGTAATCGGGTTCTGCCCCGCCGGCCCTCATCTGGTCCACGAGTTCGGCGAAGGCGGCGACATAGCTCACCCCGCCCAGGGGCTTGTCCATGTCGCCCCGGACAAGGGACCCTCCCACGGGCACGAGGTAGGGTCGGTGTCCCTGTCCCCTGACCTCCCCGGCCGCTTCTTCAAGGACGGACATCGCCTGGGCCGACTTGACGACCTTGCCTTTCTCCGCCTCCAGGATGCGGATGTCGGCGTCGAGGATGACGTCGAGGAGCAGGTTGCCGTCGGCCGCCGCCGGCAGGTCGTAGGTCTTGAAGAGGACAAGGACCGGCTTGATGCCGAAGGTCCGGGCCGCCGCCGCGGTCTGCATGCACCAATTGGACTGGAGACTGCCCCAGGTGATGACGACATCGGCCCTTTTTTCGAGCATGTCCCGGATGATGAACTCGAGTTTGCGCGATTTGTTCCCTCCGAAAGCGAGGCCCGTCAAGTCGTCGCGCTTGACGTAGATCTCCGGACCCCCGAGGCGGGCGGTCAATCGCTCGAGCTTCCGCAGCGGTGTCGGGCGGTGGATGAGGTCGACCCGGGGAAAGCGGCCGACCCGGCCGAGGACATCGTGGGTCTTGTAGGGCATGATCAGGTCTCCCTAGGGTAGGGTAACAGAATTGGGATGGACTGGCTAGACCTTAAGACTTTAGATCTTTTTTAGATATTTCCTAAAAGCGCGGCTTCGAGTCGCTCCGCCGCGCTTGTATCGGTCGCTTCGAAGACTCCGCTCCCCGCCGCTCCCTGCCGCGTGAGGACGGCCAGGTGAAAGCGGCTTGTTTCGTGGCTAGTACCGCGGGTCCTTGAGGACGGAGGCGGAAGCGGTCATCGTTTTGCCGTCGACCGAAAGGACGAACCTGTATTCGCCCGGCTGAACGGGGAACGAAGCAAAATTCGGGTCCCCGCCCATGCCGCCGTAGCCCATTTCACGCATCCGGCGGGTCCCTTCCTGAGCGGCTTTCTTTTCTTCGGCCGTCCGTTCGCGCCGGCCGGTCATGTTCCAGAAGGCCTTGTTCAGCCCGGCCTCGGCCGTGCCCTTGATCTCATTGAGCAGCATGTTGCCGGCGTAAACCTGGAGCTTCACTTCGCCCTTGGGCTTTGCTTTTAAGCTGTAATAAACGACCATTCCCGCGGGTTCGCTCTCGCCGGCGAAATTCGACGAACTCGATTCCCGTCGGTCGGAGCCGACCCAGCGGACCTTGGATTCGATCGCGAAGAGGTGGACGTCCTCGGCCAAGAGCTCGGACGTGAGCTCCTGGAGGGGCTTGATGTCGGCGATATAGGCGCCCCGGCCGTGGGTGGCGACGATGAGGTCGGCTTCTCGCGGATGGATCTTGAGGTCGTGGACGGGCTGAGTCGGCAGATCGTTTTTCATCTTCATCCACCCCTTCCCGCCGTCGATCGAGACATACACGCCGAAGTCCGTCCCGGCGAAAAGGAGGTTCGGGTTCTTGACGTCCTCGCGGACGACGTTGACCGGCCCCTCGGCGAGTCCTGCGGCGAGCGCGGTCCAAGTGGCGCCGTAATCCGTCGTTTTGTAGACGAACGGGCGGAAGTCATCGTTCCGGAAACCGGTGTAGCTGACGTAAGCCGTCCCCGGGTCCGAGGGGGAAGCTGCGACGCGACTGACCCAATAGCCCGGGTTGCCGATGATCTTGTCGTTGAGCTTGGTCCAGGCCTTGCCGTTGTCCCGGCTGACCCAGACGTTCCCATCGTCCGTGCCGGCCCAGATGAGGCCGGGGACGAGGGGCGATTCGTCGAAAGTCGTGATCGTGCCGTATTGGATTTTGCCGTCGCCGCCCTTGCCGTCGGCCTGCATTTTGGACTTGTCGTTCGTCGTTAGGTCGGGGCTGATCTCCGTCCAGGACTCGCCGCGGTTCGCGGACATGACGACGATGTTGCCACAATGATAGATGATGTCGCTATTGTGGACGGAGACATAGATGGGGGCGCACCAGTTCCAACGGGTCTCAGGCTTCACCCGGCCGTAGGAGATGCTCTTGGCTTCGCCGGTCACGAGGTCGGTCCGGGAGAGGGGCCCGAATTGGGACTCGTTGTATAGGTAGCGGTTGGTCGCCCGGTCGAAAACGTTGTACATCCCGTCTCCGCCGCCGACGCTGAACCAGTCCTCGAGGCGGATGGGCGGCCCGGTCGGCACACCGCCGCCGGTCCCCCGCCCCATCCCGAACCCACCGCCGGCCCCGACGTTCGTGCTGGGGCCCATGAGCGAGCCGTTGTCCTGGAGGCCGCCGGCCACCCGGTAGGGATAGGACATATCGAAGTCGATGGCATAAAGCTGGGCTAGGGAGAGGAAGTCCGGATGGTACCAGTTCTTGCCCGCGTCCCAGGTCACGCCCAGGCCGTGGTCGTAGCCGAGGAGCATGTGGTTGCTGTCTTTGGGGTCGATCCAGAGGGCGTGGTTGTCGCCGCCGAACTGGAATGGCGCCGCCCACGTTTTCCCGCCGTCGCGGCTGGCCAGGACGCCGACGCTCAGGATGAAGACGTTTTCGTCGTTCGTCGGGTCGATGACGATCTGCCCGTAATAATATCCCGGCGCGCCGCCGATACTCCGCTTGTCGGGGCTGACTTTGCGCCAGGTCGCGCCGGCGTCGTCCGTCCGGTAGATCTCGCCGTCGATCATGCCCTGGCTGGATTTGCCCTCGAGGATCTCCTTCCACCGGTCGGCCGGGGCCAGGCCCGGCTTGTTGGCGTTCTCGACCATGGCGTAGAGGATCTTCGGGTTCTTAGGAGAAATGGTCAGGCCGATGCGGCCGAGGATGCCGCCGGGCAGGCCGTTCGTGAGTTTCGTCCAAGTCCTGCCGCCGTCGGCCGACTTGTGGATGCCGGAGCCAGGCCCGCCGAGCTGGAACGTCCAGGGCTTGCGGAGCCGGTCATAGGAGGCGGCATAGAGCGTCTCCGGATCGGCCGGGTCCATGACCAGATCGACGACTCCGATCGTCCGCCCGTCGGCGACGAGGTCGAGGACCTTGGTCCACAGGATGCCGCCGTCGGTCGTCTTGTAGACGCCGCGCTCGGAGTTTTCCGAGTAGAGGTGGCCCAAGGCGGCCACGTAGACGATGTCGGGGTTGGCCGGGTTGATGAGGATCCGCCCGATATGATGGGACTCCTTGAGACCCATGTTGCGCCAGGTCTTGCCGGCGTCGGCGGACTTGTAGATGCCGTCCCCCCAGTATGTCGAGCGCGAGTTGTTGGCCTCGCCCGAGCCCAGCCAGAGGATGTCGGGGTTGGCCGGGGCCACGGCGACGTCGCCGATCGAGAAGACCTTCTCGTTCTCGAAAAGCGGTTCGAACGTCTGACCGTTGTTCTCCGTTTTCCACAGGCCGCCCGAGGCCGCGGCCGCGTAGAACGTGTTCGGCCGCTGGAGCGGGACGGCGAAATCGACAAACCGGCCGCTCTGCTGGGTCGGCCCGATCGAGCGATAATCCAGGGTTTTCAGGATTTCCGCGGCATTGAGCGGAGCCGCGGCCGGAGTCATGGACTTGGCCTTGCGGTTGACCTGAGACATGCCGCCCGCCGGTGCGAGCACAAGAAGAGCCAGGACCAGGACCGCGAGAGTGAGCTTGCGTGTCATCGAAGGACCTCCTAGAGGGGTTGATATGGCTAAACGCTAATCTTCCGTGCGTTTGTAAACGACGTTCTTGGCGGCGAGTTCGGCCAGGACGGCGCGGAACGACGGTTCGTCGCCCCCGACGAATTCGGGTGGGCAGACGCCCTTGCGGCCGAATTTCCCGGCCAGGACGAGGCGGGCGACCGCCGTCGCCGGAAAGCCCGTCGTCCGGGCCATCGAGGAGAATCCGGTCGTCCTGTCCCGCCGGTCGAAAAGGCCGTAGGTGTAGCGCTTCGGACGGCCGTTCTCCTCGCCCTCGACGATGATCCGCATGATCGTGAACTCGTCGTCCTCCTCGTGGAGGCGCCAGTGCTTGAAGAGGACGGCCGAGGTGACGTCGAGAGGCCGGACGCTGCGGCCGCGGACCTCGATCTCCTCCGGGCCGAAGAAACCGCTGTCGCGCAGGGCCATGATATGTCCGACGTGACCGGGATAACGGAGGGTCTTCTCGATCATGTTGGGGACCTTCATGGTCGCGAGGAGGGAGCGGAGTCCGTCGGAGTTGAACGCCTCGAGCGTGCCGATTTCGGGGAAATCCATGTTCTCGACGTCCGAAAGGGCGGGCTTGACGACGACATGGCCGTTCTCGACGTAGCGGGCCGGCCGGGTGTATTCCTCGATGACGTCAGCCGGCGAAAAAGGCGCCTTATACTCGAAGGGGAACTCGCGCCGGAAAGGCAGGCCCCCGACATAGCATTCGAAGCGTCCGACCGCCATCCGGGCGGCGTGATAGCCGAGGATCATGTTGCTCATCCCCGGGGCCACCCCGCAGTCGACGACGGCGGTCACCCCGGCCTTCCGGGCGGCGTCGTCGAGGAGGAAGGCGTCCTCGGGGAAAAAAGAGATGTCCACGATGTCCTTCCCGGCGGCGATGACCTCCCGCAGGGTGGCGAAGCCCATGGACCCTGGCACGGCCCCGACGACGAGATCGCACTCGCGGACGACGTCCCGGACGGCGGCGGCGTCCGACAAGTCCGCCCGCAGCCGTTTGACCGGGGTCTTCCCGAGCCCGTCCAGGTTGGCAGGATTGACGTCGACGGAAGTAACCTCGAAATCCGCGGCGAGGTCGGCGGCTATGACCCGGCCGACCATTCCCGAACCCAGGACGACTATCTTCTTCACGAAGTCTCCTCGAGAAGCCAGTTTAGTGAACTACTATAGCTCAGGCGAGGCGCGCTTTCAACTCAATAAGCGCCTCCGGCCTCGGCGGCCTCGGCCAGGACGAGGATGTTCTCGCGGCGTGTCCGAGGGGCGATCGAACAGGCTGTGCTCAGGATGTAGCCGCCGCCCGGCTTCCCCGTCGCGATCCGGCGGCGGGCGTCCTCGCGGACGAGTTCCGTCGACCCGGAAAGGAGGACGTGGACGGGGTCGATATTTCCCTTGATAAAGACCTTCCCCCCGATGCGCCTTTTGGCGTCGGCCAGGTCCACGCGGCCGAGGGGCGGCGGGTCGAGGCACTCGATCCCCGAAGCTCCGGAGCCGGCCATGAGCTCGAGCCGGTCGTGGATGTCGCCACAGGTGTGGATGTAGGCGCGGGCGCCGCGGGCTTCGACGGCCCGGGCGATGCGCCCTTCATAGGGAAGGACGAAGGCCCGGTAGAAGGCCGCCGACAGGAAGCCCGCGCCGGCGAACGGCGAGGAGATCTTGACGGCATCCACCCCGTCGTCGACCATTCCTTCGGCGAGGGCAACGACCCCGTCCGTGAATCTCCCAAGAACCTCGGCGGCCCGACCGGGGTCCTCGAGGAACCCGATCATGGCCTGTTCGAAGCCGAAGAGATCGAGGAAGTAATCGAGAGGCGAAGTCACCTCGCCGTGGATGGAGAATTCCCCTCCGGCCCGCCCCCGGACGATGGAGATGGCGTCGAAGAGATGCTCCGGATCGAGGGCGAACCGCAGCCCTTGGGAAACGGGGATGTAGGCGGCCTCGGCCGGCAGGGATTCGGGGTCGAACCGGCCGAACTCCGGCCGGACGGGCGGCCCGGCGGGTTGGACGACGGGGAGGTCGTCGAACGGGAAGAACGTCGTGTCCCCGTTTTTCCAGCGGACGCGCTCTCCGCCCGGTCCCCGTTCCACGGCCAAGACGCGGCGTTCCCAGCCGGCTGAATGGCCGTGAAGGCTGACCAGGATCCCGTCGAAGCCGTAGAGCGACCTCATCTTGACGAGACCGTCGGCGAAGGCGTCTGCGGCATGCCAGAAACGGGCCGGCTCGGCCCCCGTCTGCAAGAGCATGTGCCCGATGCTCATCTGGCACATCACCGGCACGCGGTCGGGAACGGACCCGGCCATGGCCGCGGCCATTCTCTGTTTCGGCGTCATCGGTCCTCCCGCGCCGGGGAGGATAGCCCCGTTGCCGGCGCCGGTCAAGGGCCGGGGTTTACATTTCACGACCCGGACGCTATCATACCCCAAATGACAAAAGGCAGGAGATGATCAAACGTCGGGCCCTCCTCTCCGCCCTGTTAGTCTTCGTCTGCGCTCTCGCACCCGGTCGCGCGTCCGCCCAGGCTGTCCAGTCCGGGGGCGCGAAAAAAGACACCAAAAACTCCAAGGACGCCTTCAAGGCCCGCCTCATCGCCATCCCATTCATCTATTACTCCCCCGAGACGAAACTCGCTTTCGGCGGCGGCGGAATTCTCAACTTCCGGGCAGGACGCAACAAAGAGCAGACCCGGGCCTCCACCATCTGGGCCTTCGGCACCCTTAACCTGGCCAAGCAGTTCCAGGTCGTGGTCAAGCCCGAGATCTACTTCGAACGCAACCGCTTCTTCCTTAGCGGCAACCTTCGCTATGAGAGGACGCCCCAGAATTTTTTCGGCATCGGCAACGACATGCCGTCGACCGCCGAGGAATCCTACACGCCGCGGATCGTGAACTTTCAAGTGGGCGTGAAGAAAAAATTCCTGGGGCACTTATTCGCCGGCGTCCAATACGATTTCGAGCAAATGACCATGGAGAAGGTCGAGCCTGGCGGGATGCTGGAGGATGGGGAGATCCCGGGCAGCCGGGGCGGCCTGTTCTCAGGCTTCGGGGTCAGCCTGGACTGGGACACCCGCGACGCCGTCCTCTACCCCCGCAAGGGCGTCTTTTTTCAGATCACGGCCGACACCTACGGCGCCATGAGCGGGAGCGATTTCGCGTTCACCAGCCTCAAGCTCGATTGCCGCGAGTATTTCCTCGTCGCGCCCGACCAAGTCCTGGCCCTCCAGGCTTACGTCAGGTCGACCGCCGGAGAAGTCCCGTTCCATAAACTCGCCTTCCTCGGCGGGGAGTCCCTCATGCGCGGCTATTACAAGGGCCGTTTCCGGGACAAGGACATCCTGGCCGTCCAGGCCGAATACCGGGTGATGGTGACGAAAAGAATCGGTGTCGTCGGGTTCGCCGGCCTGGCCGACGTCTTTCCCGCCTTCGCAGAATTCAAGCTCAAGACGATCAAATATTCCTTAGGCACCGGCTTCCGTTACACGGTGAACAAGCGCGAGGGCACCACTCTGCGCCTGGACATGGCCTGGGGCAAACGTTGCTTCGGTCTCTACTTCACCGCCCAGGAAGCCTTTTAGCCGGAAGCGACGCGGCCGAGGAGCAGTCCGATCGGCGGCATGAGGACGTCGGCGACGAGCGACGTGACGATGGCCCCGAAGGCGGCGCCGATGATGATGCCCACGGCCATGTCCAGGACCGAGCCGCGCATGGCGAATTCGCGGAATTCTTTGAACATGCTTACCGCCTCTGAATTCGTTCCCAACTCATTTCTATTTAGAACGCGGGAAATTGTCAATCTTTGACGACCGGGAAAGTGGAGATGCGCAGGCGGGCGCAGCCCATGGGGACGAGCTCGACCTCCTCGACCGGGCCATCCCCCGCCGCGGGGCTTGGAGGGACGAGGCCGGCCATCCTCCCTTCCTCCTTCCAGCCGGGGACGCGGCGGGCCCGCGCTTTCAGGACGATCGGCGCTCCTTCGGGCGTAAAAGGCTGATAGGGAGGAGTTTGCCTGGCCGAGACCCGGATCGCCGGGCCCGACGCGGCGCCGTTGAGGACGAGGCCGTAGTTCCAAGGCGTCGTCGGCAGGATCTCGTAGGCCGGCCAGGCGTCCGTTCCGCCGTACCTGCGCCATTCCTCCCCGATCTTGAGCGAGTACCAGAGGGGACCTCGACGGACGGAGACGGCGCCATGGACAGACGGCCAGCCGACGACCTCGATCGCCGGCGCGAATAACAGCCGGACCTGGTCGCCCTGCCGCCAGGACCGCCGTAGGACGGCATACCGGCCGCCGCGGAATTCTCCCTCGAGCGGGCGGCCGTTGAGGAGGACCCGGACCTTCGCCGCCCAACCGGGAAGCCGCAGGTAGAGGGGGAACTCGACCGGCCGGTCACAAGAGACAGTGAACTGCACCTGGTCGTCGAACGGATAGAATGTCTCTTCCGATAGGACGACCTCGGTCCCATCGGCGACCTTGGCCTTTACCGCGGAAGGGGCGTAGAGGACGGCCGCGAGGCCGTTGTCGGCCGTCGCCATCCAAAGATGCTCGGAGAAATACGGCCAGCCGAACGCGACATTGTGCTGGCAGCAGCGATAGCTCCAGGGGTCGAAGGAGACGAGAGTCCCGGAGTTCTGGAAATCGTGTTCTCCCGTACTGTCGCAGGAAATGAGGTTCGGCGCGGTCAGGTAGTGAAGACCCTTGAGGTCGGGCGTCATGGACGCCGGCAGGGAATTGAAGGCGACCTCTTCGGCGCGGTCGGCCCAAACGGCCTCCCCGGTGATCTTGAGGAGGGACTCGAAGCTGGCCATGAATTCCACCATGGTGCAGGTTTCGGCGCCCTGACGAGGATCCTCCTTCCCCGGCCGGATGTTCTCGTCCGCCCCGAACATCCCGCCCGGCTGGCGGCCGTACCGGTCCATGACCTGGCGGTAGTTGCGCTCGACGGCCTCGAGGTAGGTCAGGTCCCGCACCTGTTGGAAATAGACGCCCGGCTGGCGGAAGCCCATGGCGATGTTGACGCCGTGGTAGAACGAGCTCTCGACTCCGTCCTTGTCCCGCGCGGGTGTGAGGATGGGCGAGGTCCAATCTGATGTCCGGGCGAACAGCTTCCGGGCGAGGTCGAGGAGGAACCTCTCTCCCGTCCGGTTATAGAGCCAATAGACACTCTCCAGGTTCTCCCCACCCCTCAGCTTCTGCCAGCTTTCCGGCAGGAGGTCTTCGGCGGCGAGGTGGAATTCAAACTGGAAATAGCGGCTCATGAGGGACAGGACGCGGCGGTCGCCGGTCGCCTCGTAGAAACTCTGCATGGCCGCCAGCATGACCATGTTCGGCCAGAGGTCCAGCGCGGCGCGGTTGTCCACGGGTCCGAAATAGCCGTCCCGCGCCTGCGACTTGAAGGCCCGGACGAGCCAAACCTCGGTCTCCCTGCGTATCGCCGCGTCCTTGAGAAGATAGCCGAGGTCGCCATAGCCCTTGAGCCAGTAGGGCATCTCCTCCCAGCCTTTGCCCTTGAGCGTGATCCAGCCGCTGTCGTCCCCAAGGAAACGGCTGAGCTCGGCCAGACGACCGGTGAAGCCGTCCCGCATGAGCTGGAGCTGGGCCATGAGCCAGCCGCGCGGCTCGACGGCCCCGACCGGCAGCTTGACCAGAGGGCTCACGGCCAAGGGGGATCTGTTGGAGGGATAATGGATGTTCGGCGCGGCGGACGGGGGGACGTCCAAGGTCGTCGCTTCCTGGAGGCCCGATTCAGGGGCGGCCGGAGAGCCGACCCGGGATTGGAGGAATATGATCGCCAGGAGGAGCGCCGGGATGACCAGATATTTCATGGAAGCCCTCCTCTGCCGACCCCGGAACTCTTTACCAGGCGATGCCGTAGTCCTCGCCGTAGTTGCTGCTGCCGCCCCAGAACGTGCCGTGGGCGCGGTCGAAGAAAATGGCGTTGATCGGGCCCGAGGTGTATTTTTTGACGGACAAAATATAACCCATGGCCCGGAGCTTAGCCCGGACCTCGGCCGGGACATTTTCGTTGACGTCGAGTTTCCCCGGAAAGGTCTTGTGGTCGTTGAAGGAATCATGCATCTGGTAGCTCGTGATGTTGGCCGCCTCGCAGGCCTGCTGGACGTTCATCCCGAATTCGATCACGTCGAGGAAGAACTGGAGAAGGTTCTGGTCCTGGGTGTCCCCGCCTTGGACGGCGAAGGAGAGGAAGGGCCGGCCGTCTTTCAGGGCTAGACCCGGCGTCAGCGTCGCCCGCGGCCTTTTTCCGGGTGCGATCACGTTGAAGGGGTTCTTGTTTTCGTCGAGGACGAAACTCTGGGCCCGCTGGCTCATGCCGACTCCCGTCTTCCCGGCGATGACGCATGGGACCCAACCCCCGCTGGGGGTCACGGAGACGGCCCAGCCTTCCTTGTCGGCCGCCTGGATGGACGTCGTCCCGGTCCGGAAGGATTCCTCGACGGCCGCCGCCTCATCGGGGCCGAGCGCCCCGGCCTCTCCCCTCCCCCATTCAAGCCAGCGGTCGAGATATCCCAGGTAGGGGTTGCTTTTCCCCTCGTACGGGTAAGGATCGCCGGGCTTGATATCGGGATCGTTCTTGTCGCTCCGGATGAGCTTGGCCCGGTCTTTGGCGTAGGCTTTCGACAGCAGGCCGCGGAGGGGCTCCTGCGGCGGAAAATAAGGGTCGCCGTAATAGAAATCCCGGTCGGCGAAGGTCAGGCTCATGACCTGATAGAGGGTGTGGATGTAGGCGGCGCTGTTGTAGCCCATGGACTTGAGGTCGAGCGTCTCGAGCATGTTGAGGGCCTGGAGCATGACCGGACCCTGCACCCAGCTCGTGAGCTTGAAGACTTCGATGCCCTTGTAGTCGGTCGACACGGGCTCTTCGAGATGGACCTTCCAGGCGTCGAGGTCCGCCATCGTGATGAGGCCGCCCTGCTCCGCCGAGCCGCGGACGAATTCGCGACCGATGTCACCCCTGTAGAAGCGGTCATGAGCGGCATAGATCGCCTCTTTCCGGTTCTTGCCGGCGGCCAGGGCCCGCCGCTCGGCGTCGATGAGCTTTTTCAGCGTGTCGAGGAGGTCCGGCTGGCGGAAGAGTTCTCCGGGATGCGGCGCCTCGCGCGCCTCGCCGGGATGGGGCAGGAGGACGGCCCGAGAATAGGGCCACGTCTTGATCTTGTCCTTGTCTTTTTCTATCCGGTCGCCGGTTTCCTTGTCCATGGGATAGCCTTCGGCCATCCGGAGGGAGGGTTCGAGGACCTCTTCGAGACTCATCGTCCCGAATTCGGCCAGCATCGTAAAGAGGCCGCCGGGAGTGCCCGGCGTCACGGCCGAGAGGACGCCGTCGGCAGGCGGGTACTCGAAGCCCTTGCCCTTGTAGAACTCGGCCGTCGCGGTCGCGGGGGCGACGCCCAGGGCGTTCAGGCCGAGGACCTTCTTCGTCTTGGGGTTGTAGATGAGGGCCTGGGTCTCGCCGCCCCAGCTCAGGACGTCGTACATGGTGCAGACGGCGCCGAGCATGGCGCAGGCCGCGTCGACGGCGTTGCCGCCCTTGGCGAAGACGAGCGCCCCCGCCGTCGCGGCCAGCGGCTTTCCGGTGATGGCCACCCAATTTTGGCCGTGGAGGACGGGTTTCTCCGTCCTCTGGCCGGATGATACTCCGACGCAGAGCATGAGACACGCGATGAGAGCGACCGGCACCTCGTTCTTTTTCATGAGCCCATCCTTTCAATAGACCGGGTCGAGGTTATAATGGAAGCCCAAGGTGATGCCCCTTCCGGAACAGCCGAGGACCGGGACCAGGCGCTGTCTCCGGGTGTGGCTGCGCACGACCAACCGGGCGATGAGATGGCCGACGACCGCCCCGACGAAGACGTCGGACATCCAGTGGCGGTCCTCGGTCACCCGCGACAGCCCCACGCCAGCGGCGATCGTATAGGCCAGGACCGGCACCCAGGTCGTGTGGCGGTACTGCAGGGCGACGACGGTCGCCAGGCTGAAGGCTGTAGCCGTGTGGCCGGACGGGAAGGAGTCGTAGAGGCCGTCGTAGTCCGGGTCGTAGCGTTTAAAAAACCCGGTCGGCCCGGCCCAATGGTCTTCCCCGTCGGCGACGTAAGGGCGCTGGCGTCCGGTGAGACCCTTGAGGGCATGCTCCACGAGGAAAGACTGGGCCATCGCGCAAGCCGCCAGATATCCCGTGTCCCTCGCCCGCTCGTCCTTGAAGATGAGGCCGGCCCCAAAGAAAATCCCCGCTGTCGCCGCCGCGCCCAGGCCCCCCATCTGCGTGATCACCGGGCCGACATCGCCCACCCATCCCTGGCCGTCGCTGTAACTCTTAAACCCGCCGCGGATGTCTTCGTCGGCGGCGATGAGAAAAGCGGTGGTCGCAGCCAGGACGATGAGCGGACCGACCTGCCGGTCCTTGATACGGAAGGGCGAGCTCCAGATCCGGCCCGTGTCCTTGATGAAATCTCGCGCCGCCTGTTTGAGACCCGGTTTTTTTCCGGGCGTCTCTTGAGCGGCCAGAGGAACGGCGAGAAGGGCCAGGATGAGCAGCGCGACCGTTGCCGAACGGGTGTTTTCTCTCGACCTCATCATCTTCGGTATAATTATACACCACCTCGGATCTTTCTACCCACGAAAAATCCGATATGCTATAATACGCGTCTTTGCCGGGGTCGCCCGCCGAAGGCGGAAGGAGAATGGTCGCCCGTGTACCGCATTGAGCATCACCCCATCCTGCCCATCCCTCCCCGCAAGACCATCCCCTTTACATGGAAAGGCCGCTCGCTGGAGGCCCTCGAAGGGGAGACGCTGTCTTCCGCGCTTTTCGCGGCCGGGGTTCGCGTTTTCGGACACCATGCCAAGGACGGCGCCGCCCAGGGCATCTTCTGCGCCAACGGCCAGTGCGCCCAATGTCTCGTCCTGGCCGACGGGATTCCGCAGAAGTCCTGCATGGAGCTCGTCAGGCCCGGAATGCGGGTCGAGCCCGCCGAGGGCCTTCCCGAGCTGCCCCGCATCGACGCCGCGGCCAAACCCCGGCCCGTCGAAACCCTCCGCGTGCCCGTCCTCATCATCGGCGGCGGACCGGCCGGTCTCTCGGCCGGGATCGAGCTCGGCAAACGCGGCGTCGAGACGCTCATCATCGACGACAAGCACCGCCTCGGCGGCAAACTCGTCCTCCAGACCCACCGTTTCTTCGGATCGATCGACGCCGTCTATGCCGGCACGCGCGGCATCGATATCGCCACGCGCCTCGAAAACGAGGTCCGTTCGTTTCCTCACGTCCACATCTGGCTCCAGAGCGCGGCCCTGGCCGTTTACAGCGACAAGGCCGTCGGCGTCCTCGTCGAAGGCCGGCGCTATGTGTTGGTGAAACCGGATGTCCTCCTCACGACCGCCGGAGCGAGGGAGAAGAACTTGGCCTTTCCGGGCAACACCCTGCCCGGGGTCTACGGGGCCGGCGCCTTCCAGACCCTCGTCAACAGGGACCTGATCAAGCCGGCGGGGCGGCTGTTCATTGTCGGCGGCGGCAACGTCGGGCTCATCGCCGGATATCATGCCCTCCAGGCTGGGATATCGGTTGTCGGACTGGTCGAAATCCTGCATGAGTGCGGCGGCTACAAGGTCCACCGGGATAAGCTGGCCCGTCTGGGCGTGCCGATCTACACGTCGCACACCGTCCTCAGCGTCAACGGTGAGGACGCCGTCGAGTCCGTGACCGTCGTCCGCGTCGACGAAAGGTTCAAGCCCGTCCCGGGGACCGAGCGGTCCTTCGATTGCGACACCGTCCTCATCGCCGTCGGCCTCGACCCCGTCAACGAGTTCCACGAGAAGGCCCTCGAGTTCGGCCTCCCCGCGTTCGCCGCCGGCGACGCCGAGGAGATTGCCGAGGCCTCCGCGGCCATCTTTTCGGGCAAGATCCGCGGCCTCGAGGTGGCCCGGGCGCTCGGGCACGACGTCGGCGAGATCTCGCCCGACTGGTACCGGACCGCCGACATCCTCAAGTCCCACCCCGGAAAGACGACGCCGGAAGTAACGCCTGCGGACGCGGCGGGCGTTTTCCCGGTCATCCACTGTAACCAGGAGATCCCTTGCGACCCGTGCACGGCCGTCTGCCCGAACGACCTCATCGAAATGGACGAGACGGACATCCGCCTTCTCCCGTCGTTCGTCGGCGAGAAGGGCGGCAAGGGCTGTACGGGCTGCGAAAAATGCGTCGCCATCTGCCCCGGTTTGGCCATCACCCTCGTCGACTACCGCAAGGACCCGGACTTTCCGACCGTGGCTGTCCCGTTCGAGTTCCTCAAGGACAGCCTGAAAATCGGGGACTCCGTGGTCGTCGAAGACACCGAGGGAAACGTCCTGGGCCGGGTCGAGGTCGGCGCGGTCAAGGCCATCAAGGCCAACGATCGGACCGTGATCGTCAAGGTCCGGGCGCCCCGGGAATACGCCAATAAGATCGCCGGGATCCGGGTTCAGCCGGTCGAGGTCGGCGAGCCCCTGGACCGCTACGTCGAGCGCACGGCCGAGGACACCGTCATCTGCCGCTGCGAGCGGGTCGCGGCCGAGGCCATCCGGAAACTCATCCGGGATGGCGTCCGGGACATCAACGAGATCAAGGCGGTGACCCGGGCGAGCATGGGCTCCTGCGGCGCCAAGACCTGCACGCCCCTCATTCACCGGCTGTTCCGCGAAGAGGGCGTTCCCGAAGCCGAAATCGTCGACCAGCCGAAGCGGCCCCTGTTTTTGGAAGTGCCCTTGGGAGTGTTCGCAGGCCTGGGCGAGGAGGACAGCGGCCATGACCGTGAATAGATCCTACGACGCCGTCATCGTCGGGTCCGGCAGCGTCGGCGCGCCGGCCGCGTTGTCGCTCGTCGAAGCCGGGCTTCGGGTCCTGGTCATCGACCAGTACCCGAGCGTCGGACAGGGCTCGAACAAGGGGGCCATCGGCGGCCTCCGGGCCACTCATTCCGACCCGGCCAAGATCCGCCTCTGCCTGCGCAGTCTCGAAGTCTTCTCGACCTGGGAGGAGCGGTTCGGGGACAAGATCGAATGGCGCAAGGGCGGCTACTCGTTCGTCGCCTACCGCGGCGAAGAGGAGCGGACGCTCAAGGAACTCCTCGTCGTCCAGAAAAAATACGGCCTGAACATCGACTGGCTGGACAGGCAGGCCTTCCTGGAGGTCATCCCCGACCTCAACCCCGAGGGCCTCATCGGCGGGACGTTCTCCCCCGACGACGGCCACGCCTCTCCCCTACTCGCGATCCACGCTTTCTACAGCCGGGCGAAAAAGCTCGGCGCCGAATTCCTGTTCAACGAAAAAGTCACCGGGTATGACATCGGCGGCGGCCGGGTCCGGGGCGTGCGCACCGACAAGGGGGAATACGGCGCCGCGGTCGTCGTCAACGCGGCCGGTCCATGGGGCGCTGAGGTGGCCGCGCTGGCCGGGATCGACGTCCCCGTCCGACCCGACTCGCACGAAGGCGCGGTGACCGAGGCCGTCGCCTATTTCCTCGGGCCCATGGTCGTCGACATCCGCCCCGTCGCCGGCTCGGCCAACTATTATTTCTACCAGCACGACACGGGCCAGGTCATCTTCTGCATCACGCCCAGCCCCAACATGTGGGGGCTGGACGTCCGCGAGACAAGCTCGTTCCTGCCTATGGTCGCCCGGCGGATGGTCGACCTCATCCCCCGGCTCAAGAACCTCCGCGTCCGGCGGACCTGGCGGGGTCTCTACCCCATGACGCCCGACGGCTTCCCGGTCGTCGGCTGGACGCGCGAGCTCGAGGGCTACATGCTCGCGGTCGGCATGTGCGGCCAGGGCTTCATGCTCGGGCCCGGGCTCGGTGAGCTTATGGCCCGCATGGTCCTGGGCACGACCACCGAAGAAGACCGGGAGACCCTGTCTTACCTCAGCCCGTACCGGGAATTCGTCGGGCAGGAAAAGCTGAAATAGGCCTCATCATGAAAAGGGCGCCCGCCGTCTCGGCTTTCCTTTCCGCGCTGTTCATCGCGGCCGCCTGTTCGAACGGCAGCCCGGAGGCTTTCCGCCGGGGCGACTGGCTGATCGACTCCTCATCGTTCAAGGCCGGCGTCCGCGTCCAGGACGGTGAACCGGCGGTCATTCATCTCGAGAACGGACTCGTCCGGCGGAGCTTCCGCCTCGCCCCGAACGCCGTGACCGTGGATTTCCAGAACCTCGTTTCCGGCGAAGCGATCCTCCGCGCGGTCCGCCCCGAGGCCTCCCTGGTCATCGATGGAAAGCCGTACGCTGTCGGGGGCCTCGAGGGCCAAGCCGAACAAGGCTACCTGCTCGGCTCCTGGCTGCCGGCGATGAACGGGGATCCGGAAGCTTTCCGCTTCCGGGATTATGAGACGGCTCCGATACGGGAGCGCTTTTCCTGGAAGCGGAAAAGGGCCGCCGAAGACCGGGCCTGGCCGCCGCCGGGCATCACCCTGACTCTTCGTTTCGACCCTCCCGTCTCCCTGCCGTTAGGGCCGCGCGTTTCGGTCGTCTACGAGCTCTACGACGGCATTCCCCTGCTTTCCAAGCGCCTCGTCGTCGAGAATACCAGTGCTGCCTCGCTCCGCTTGACCTCCTTTAAGAGCGAGATCCTGGCCGCGGCCGAGCCTGAATCGGCGGTCAATTCGCCGGCGGCCTGGGAGCCGCCGAACCTCCACGTCGAAAGCGATTACGCCTTCCTCGCCGACTCTCCTAAAACCGCCGCCCGGACGACGTTCTGGGTCCGCGACCCGTCTTACACCTCGCAGGTCAACTATCTCCTGGAAACGCCCTGCCTGCTCGAATCGCGTCCTCCCATCGGGCCCGACCTCGATGTCCCCCCTGGCGGCCGGTTCGAATCCTTCACGACTTACGAGTTGGCTTTCGACTCGACCGACCGGGAACGCCGGGGCCTGGCCCTGCGGCGCATGTACCGGACGATCGCGCCCTGGGTGACGGAGAATCCCATCCTCATGCACCTCAAGTCCACCGACCCCGCGACCGTCCGGGCGGCCGTCGACCAATGCGCCTCGACCGGCTTCGAGTTGATCGTCCTCAGCTTCGGCAGCGGCCTGGACATGGAAAACGAAGACCCTGCCGTACTGGACCGTCTCAGGGAGCTCGCCGATTACGCCCACGAGCGCGGCGTCGAGATCGGAGGCTATTCGCTCCTGGCCTCGCGGCGCATCGACGACGCGACGGACGTCATCGACCCGAAAACGGGGCGGCCGGGCGGGGCCGCGTTCGGAAACTCACCCTGCCTCGAAAGCGCCTGGGGCCGGGACTATTTCCGGAAGATCCGCGCCTTTTTCGAACGGACGGGCTTCGACATCCTGGAGCATGATGGATCCTACCCCGGCGACCTCTGCGCTTCGACCGCCCATCCCGGCCACGAGGGGCTCGGCGATTCCCAATGGGCCCAATGGACTCGGATCACCGAGTTCTACCGCTGGTGCCGGGGCCGGGGGATCTATCTCAACGTCCCCGACTGGTATTTTCTCAACGGTTCGAACAAGTGCGCCATGGGCTACCGGGAGGTCAACTGGTCGCTGCCGCGGGACAGGCAGGTCGTCCTCGCCCGTCAAAACACCTTCGACGGGACCCGGCAAAAGACGCCCAGCATGGGCTGGATGTTCGTCCCCCTTGTTCAATACCAGGGCGGCGGCGACGAAGCGACCATCGAGCCCCTGGCCGAACATCTCGATATGTACGAGGCCCACCTGGCCCAGAACTTCCTGGCAGGCGTCCAAGCCTGTTACCGCGGCACGCGGCTTTATGACACCGAAGCAACGAAAGCCGTCGTTAAGAAGTGGGTCGATCTCTATAAGGCGAATAGGGCCATCCTGGACTCGGACATTATTCATGTCCGGCGGCCCGACGGCCGGGACCTCGACGGGTTCCTCCACGTCAACCCGGGCCTCAAGGTCAAGGGTCTGGCCGCCGTCTTCAACCCTACGGACCGGGAGATCGTCCGGGACTGGACACTGCCCCTCTATTACACGGGACTTACGACGAGGGCCGGGATCCGGGAGAAGGACGGGCCGGCCCGCGGCTTCACGCTGGACCGTTTCTTCCGCGTGACCGTCCCGGTGCGTCTCGCGCCCCGTTCCCTGACCTGGTTTTTCATCGAGTGAACCGCGGCTTCCCGGCGCCGTCCGTCAGCGGACGATGAGCCGCCTCCCGTCCACGTCCAGGATGCCCATCTCGATGTCATAGACGGCCTTGAGGAGCGCTTCGCTCAGGATGTCTCCGGGCGGGCCCGCGGCCACGACGTTGCCGCCCTTCATGAAGACCATGTCGTCGGAGTACTTCACGGCCATGTCCAGGTCGTGCAGAGTGACGATGACCGTTTTTCTCATCTCCCCGGCCAAGCGCCGGATGAGCTCCAGGATCTCGATCTCGTGGCGGGGGTCGAGGAACGTGGTCGGTTCGTCGAGAAGGAGGATGTCGGGGTCCTGGGCCAGAGTGCGGGCGATGAGAACGAGCCGCCTCTCCCCCGAGCTGAGCTCGAAGAACGGGCGGCCGGGCAATTCGGCCAGGCCGACAAAGCGCAGGGCGTCTTCGGCGGCCGCGACGTCGTGGCGGGAGGGGGAGGAGAAGACCGGAATGGAGGCGGCCCGGCCCGTCAGGACGAAGTCCAGGACGGAGTAATTGAAGGTGAAGGACGGCTCCTGGGACACGTAACCCACCAGCCGAGCCCGGCTCTTCCCGCTGAGGTCGGCCAGATCCTGCTCGTCCACGAAGACCGAGCCCCGGGAGGCCGGGAGGATAGCGGCGAGGCACTTGAGGAAGGTCGACTTGCCCGCGCCGTTGGGCCCGACGATGGATGTCACCCGGGCGTCGGCGAAAGTCTGGCCGGCCACGTGAAGCGAAAATTCCCCGTAGGAGAAATGCAGATTCTCGACACGGACCTTCATAGCCAGATCTTGCCCGATTTTTTCAGGAGGACGATGAAGAACGGGATCCCGACGACGCTGGTCAGGATGCCGATGGGGATCTCGAACGATGCCGCACTGCGGGCGATGTCGTCGGCGACGAGGAGGAGGCAGGCGCCGTAGGCCGCCGACAGCGGGATGACCTTACGGTTGTCCGCCCCGACCGCCATGCGGACGAGGTGGGGCACGATGAGGCCGACCCAGCTGATGACGCCGGTGACGGCCGTGGCGGCGGCCGTCGTCAGGGCGGCCAGGACGATGACGACAATCTTCTCCCGCTTGACGTTGACACCCAGGGCCCGAGCCTCGTCCTCGCCGAGCGAGAGGACGTTCAACCGCCAGCGGAGGAGGATCAGGACGGTCACACCGACGCCGATGATGGGCAGGGTCATACCGAGGTCCTTCCAGTCGGCCTGGGACAGGCTGCCCATGAGCCAGAAGATCAGGGATTGGAGGGCGTACGGGTTGGCGAAGAATTCGACGAGGGACAGCAGGGCCTGGAACAAGGCCGAGACGATGACGCCGCTGAGCAGGATGGTCACGACCTGGGAGGCGGATTTCCCGGCGATCACCAGGACGGCCAGGACGGCGATTAGGGCGAAGACGAAGGCGGCGGCCTGAGCCGGGACTTTCCGGCCCAGAAAGACGAGCGAGAGGGCGGCGCCGAAAGCGGCCCCATAGGATATCCCCAGGCTGAATTCAAAGACCAGCGGATTCTTGAACAGCGCCTGCAGAGAAGCCCCGGACACCGCGAGAGCAGCGCCGGCGAATAGTGCCAGGAGAAGCCGCGGCAGACGGATGCGGAAGAGGATGTCGGCGTAGGGCGAAGGTCCGCTCGCCGCCCCGCCGGGAAAGACCGCGCCGACGATGGTCGTGAAGACGGCCTTGGGGGGAATACGGTAGGCGCCGATGTTCAGGGACAGGACGAGAATGACGACGGGCAGGACGGCCGCCAGGATGAAGGCCGCCGTTGTTTTTTTATTCCGGGTTCCACTCATGGCATTCGAGGACGCGGCAGAGGGCGCTGAAGAGGCCCTCCGTCCCGTAGAACTCCTTGAAAATTTCGTCTCCTTCCCGGACCAGATCGAAGTCCGGGAAGCGAACCGGGTTGAATAGCCGGGCCAGGTAGGCCGTCTCGACGAGGACGAGAGCCGGGTCCCACCAGTACCAGAACCCGAAGGTATAGTGGACGCGCCCTGTCCGGACGGCGCGGACCGAGGCCAGCCGCGGGTCCCGGAGGATGCTCTCGACGGTCACTTGCCTTTCGGCGGGCGGATAGTTCCCCTGGACAAGGATGACCTCCGGGTCCCAGAGCAGAACCTGTTCGATGGAGACGGTCGCGCCGGCCGTGCCAAGATAGGAAGGGAGGAGGCGGGAGGCGAGGTTCTTTCCGTCGGCTGCTTCCACGGGCTCATAGGAGACTGGGGTCCGGAGGAGAGAGCCCCAAAAAGAAAGATAGACCGTCGGCCCGGTGTTCACGCCGGTCGCAGCCGCGGCCCGGCGGATGGCCTCCATGTGCTCCTTGAAATACGTCGTGAGCTCCGCCGCGCGGTCCTCCCGGCCGAGGATCCGGCCGAGCGTTTCGATCTCCGTGACGAGGTCGCGGAATTTTCCCATCGAGGCCAGCGCCGCCACTGGCAAGCGCATTTTTTTTTCGATCGCCTCGGTCATCCGGAATTCCGAGGGAGAGGAGAAAATAATGTCCGGTCGGAGGGGGATGGCCTCCTCGTAATTGAGGTCCTGGCCTTGGTTGGAGACGACCGGGAGTCGCTTTGACGGAGGGAAGACGAACGGGAAAAGGCGGTCATGATGACGGAGGAAGAAGTCGATCCCGACCAGCCTCTTCCCCTCCCCGAGGGCGACGATGATCCGGGTGACCTCAGGCTCGAGCGAGATGATGCGCTCGACTCTCCCGGGAACGACGATTTCCCGCCCGAGACTGTCGACGATCGTGACCGGGCTCCGGGACTGCCCGACGGCGGCCGGAGTGATCATCGCCGCCAATGCCGGAAGGACGAATGGCAGGATCGACTTGGCCGGGATCATTGGCCCGCCTTCATTGGCCGAAGATGACTTCGCCGAAGAAATCGGGGCGGTGGAAGTCGGGAGAGGGGGTATCGACCCGGCTCCAGGCCCCGTAGTGGGGGAATTCCGTCTCGTCGCCGCACTTGTAGAAATTGGCCGCGGCCCGATGTCCGGGGCGGACCTCCAGACCGTAGATCTTCCGGAAGAGCGCGAGGGGGACCCGGTATTCGAGCGTCCACGAGTCGCCGCCGTGCTCCCCGTCGAGCGGACCCGTGACCGATGCGGAGACATCGAATCCGCCCAGGTCTTCCGGCCACAGCGGTTTTCTATTGAACCGGTCCGGTCCGAAGGCGGCCAGGAGGGTTCCGGCGGCGTTCGTTTCGAAATTGACGTAGCCGAGCCGGCTTTCCGGAAAAGCGTCGATGAAGAACTCGACGCAGCTGTCCTTGTAGACGGGGTCCTGGAATTTCAAGTATTTGACGCGCACCCGGCGTTCCCCCACCCGGAACCTGACATGGAGGAAACTGCGGGAATAACACAGCTTGACCTCGACCGGGGGGCGGTAGCCGTTTTCGAGCCAGAGATAATGATCGATCCCGAGCGACGGGATCCCCGGCCAGGGCCCGGAGGCATCGCCGGGCCCGAACTCGGCGTCGACCGGAAGGATCGTGTACGCCGGGCGAAGCGCGGGGTCCGTCATTTGACCGGCCCCACGACGCAGGTTTCGACTAATTTCGTGATGGCCGTGAGGACGGCGAGCTCAGCGTGGGCTGCCGGCTTGGCCGCCTCGGCCAGGATCTTTTCTTTTTCTTCCGCCCAGGCCGCCGGCTGGCTCTGTCTCTTCGTGAGCCGGTCGAGCGCCTCGAGCCCGACTTCGCAGGCCCGGGCCAAGCCGAGCGACAGGGGCTCGATCTCTCTCAAGGCCGGCGAGGCGGCGATGAGCGGCAGGACCAGGATGTGGTTGGCCTTCCAAAGGGCCAGGGTCGCGCCGATCTCCCGGCCGAGCTCCGGGTCTTTCCCAGCCAGGAATTGGTCGACTTTCTTCCTGAAGGCCCGCGCGGCAAAGGATTCGGGTGCGCAGGCGTCGACGAAGCGCGTGAATGGGGAAAGGCTGGTGTAGGCGGCCCGGCCGTGCCGCTGGTAATTCTTGAGCGGTTCGACGGCCTCGGTCAGGACCTTCAGCGGCTCGATTCGCGGATCACCGGCGAGGCGTCTGAGCAGCATGTCCGGGTTCTTGAGATGAAGGAGGCCCAGCTCCTCGAGCTCGACGCTGACGAAACCGAGCCGGCGGTACATGTCGTCGACGTTCGTAACCGAGGCCGGGGACCAGAGCCGCTCGGCGATGGCCGCCGTCCGCGGCCAGATCCGAGAGTCGATCGTCTCCGGCGTCACGATCTCGGACCACATCGTCGCTTCGCCGCCCAGGACGAGCGCCTTCTGCCGGTCGTCGAGCGGCGAATCCGGGGGCAGGGGATCGTTCAGATAATGGGCTTCGGCCGGCAGGCAGAGGTCGATGTAGTAGCCGTTCGAGAGGATCCCCTGATATCCTTTTTGAGCGGCTTCGACGAGGGCCTTCGGGCCTCGCCACGAATGGATGATGATGTCGTTCGGCAGCCCGGGCTGGAAGACCTCGTCCCAGCCGACCATCTTCTTGCCGTACTTGGTCAGGATCTTGAGAAGACGCTTGTTGAAATAAGCCTGGAGGGCGCCGTTGTCCGCGAGGCCGTTCTTTTTCTTGAAGGCCTGGATGGCCGGGTTGGCGTCCCACTGATGGCCTTCGACCTCGTCGCCCCCGATGTGCAGGTATGGGTCGGGGAAAAGCGCGCTCATCTCCTTGAGGAACGCGTCGAAGAAGGGATAGATCCGCCCGTCGGCCGGGTTGAAGGCCTGACCGAAGACGCCGAACTTCCTTTCGATCCCGTAGGTGCCCGGCGCGCTCGAGAACTCGGGGTAGGCGGCGAACCAGCTCGTCGAATGGCCGGGGATGTCGAACTCGGGCATGACCCGGATGCCGCGTTCGGCCGCGTAGTCGATGACGTCCCGGATCTGGGCCTGGGTGTAGAACATCCCGTCGGAGCCGAGCTGATGGAGCTTGGGAAAGACCTTGGACTCCACCCGGAAGCCCTGGTCCTCGGTCAGGTGCCAGTGGAAGACGTTCATCTTGACCGCAGCCATGGCATCGAGGTTACGCTTGATGACGTCGACGGGCTGGAAGTGACGGCCGACGTCGATGAGGAGTCCCCGCCAGGTGAAGCGCGGTTTGTCGGCGATGTCGACACAGGGAAAATAATAGCCCGCCTCGTCCGTGCTGAGGAGCTGGAGCAGGGTCTCGAGGCCGCGCAGGACGCCGATGCCGGTTTTTGCGCTCAGGGCGACCTTCGTCGTATCGACCGACAACGTGTAGGACTCGTCCTCGTTCGGCAGGAGCGCCCCGACTCTATCGAAGGCGTAGAGGATCCCACCCGCACCGACCGGCTTTTGGGCGGCCAGGAAATCCTGAGTTAGGAACAGGCCCGTCCGGCCGGCCAGCCGGGACATGAAGCGGGCGGCGGCCCCGAAAGCCCGGCCGTTCTCCGGCCCTTGGGCTCCGATGGCCAGGGTTGCGTCCACTCGGAAACGGCCCGGCCGGACGCTCACGCTTTCGGGAACGGGCATGAGCTTGAGGACGCCGTCGACAGAGGCGGCCTCGGCGGCGGGAGGGTGCATTGCCAGGACGCTCCCGAGCGTCAAGAAGGTCAAGATAACGAGAACCTGGGGTTTCACCGACAGGTATCCGGCCATGATCGCTCCTCCATCCTTCGCGTTGCGAAGGACTAGTTATAGCATGGAGGAGCGCCGAAGAAAAGCGACGGGAAGGAAGGTCAGTCTTCGGTCTTCTCGACGACGATGGTCAGGTTCGAAGCGAGCGCGGCGACCGCTCCGACGGCGGCCAGGATGGGGGCGACGATGGCGCCGACGACACCGACGGTAAGGGGGATCTCCATGAACGTCTTGCCGTGCTCGTCCTTGAGGATGATCCGGCGGACGTTGCCCTGGTGGATGATCTCTTTGACCTTGTTGAGGATCTCCCCGCCGTTCAGCCGAAATTCCTCAAACCTCGTTTTGCCCTTGTTTTTTTCTTCGCTCATGTCAGTCCTCCGTTCATTTATTATTAGCCTGCCCATGGCCGATCTCGCGCCTTCAATGGAATATACGTTACAGATCCGGAAAGAGTTTCCTCAGGATCTCCCTCGATTCCGGGAAGAGGTCGAGCAGGTCGACCGACTGCCATTCCGCGTAAGCGAAGCGCCACTCCCCTTTTCCGGTTTTATCCAGGTCGAACCGGAAGCGGTAATATTCGCCGGTGTAGCGGATGAGTTTTCGCAGGACCTCGGCCGCCCCGTGCGAGAAGGACATTTCGCACTCGACGGCGACCCGTCCGTCCGGGCCGGGCTCATCCACGCGCGAGCTCAGGAGATGGATGACGATCCCCCGGAACCTCCCTAGGTAATCGCCAATGAGCCGCTCCGCGCCAGCCTTGTCCCTCCCCTCGAAATCAGAATAATCCGGCAAAAAGCTCTCCATCAGGGCCCCGACCTCCCTTTTTTCGGCCAGAGCCACGGATTTTTTCAGGAACTCCTTGACGCGGACCTCTTCGGACGGCGTCCCGCAGCCCGCCGGCAAAAGGCAGACGACGGCCAGGGCCAGCGCTCCGAGGCGGGTTTTCGCGGCGGCCCTCATCAGCCTGCGCCTCCTCCTCCGCCGCCCCCGCCGCCACCCCCGCCGCCGCTGAAACCGCCGCCCCCTCCCGAAGAATAGTGGGCGGCCGAGGTGCTGGCCTGGTGGATGGCCGTAGCCGTGTGTTCGATACTGCTGATCACGCTTTGAAGGCCGCCGCCGGCCAGGAACCCTGCCCGGCTGAATCCCACGTACCACACCGGGCCGGCGGCCCGGTCGTCCTGCAGGATGACGGGCAGCATCTTGAGGATCTTTTTCGCGTTGCCGAAGAGAATGCCGAAGACGAGATAATGTTCCCAGAGCTTGTAAGCTTCCGGCGGGATCTCCCCGAACTCGGAGAAATCGTCGAGGAAGCGCTTGAGACCCTTCCAGCTTTCGTTCTCCCGGGCCCAGGCCATCGTCCTCCTCTTGAGGGTCGGGACGAGGACCAGCGCCAGGATGAGAAGAACAGGGCTGATGGTCAGCACGGCCAGGGGCAGAGAGACGGCATAGAAAAGGTTCCGGGCCTTGAGGCTCTCTGGCTCGAGGAAGCCGAGGGGTTTCGCCGCTTCCCGTATGCTCTTTGTCCACTTTGTGTACCAGGCCTGGAATTTCTGGGGCTTTTTCTTCAGAAAGCTCTGGAGTTTGTCGACGCGGAAGGAGGACCCCTTGATCGTTCCGGAGTGAACGGCCTCCTCGAACAGGAATAAAAGGAGCGCTTTTTCGAAGGGCAGCAGGTCTCCGGCCTGTGACATGTCTTTTTTCAGGGTGACCGTCGTTTCCACGGCCTCCTTCGAGCCGAAGAGACCTTTTTTCTGGACGGTCCGGTCCTCCATCTCCAGGACGCCCCGGCGGGCCAGGTCGAAGAGCGTCGCCGTGAACGCCGCCGGAGTCACGGTCCGTCCCTCGCGCATCAGCGTCTGGACGATGGCCGGCGGGTTTTTCGACGGCAGCTCGCGGACGTAATCCGGGACGCCTTCGAACCGGTAGTCCTTCCCTGCGGCCGACCAGATGCGGAAATAGACGAGGAGCCAAATGAGCGGGCCGACGACTTGCCAGCCTCCCCAGATGCCCAGGGCCTTAATAAAACTCCGCTTGTTCACCGCGGACCTTTGCCGGCCGAGCTCCTCTTCCCTCTGAGCCCTGAGAACACGCCCGATCGTGTCCTGAACGTAGCCCGCTTCCTCCGCCTTGATCGAGGCGAGGGTTTGCCGGTTCGACGGGACTCCGGCAACGATCCCGGCCGGCCAGACAACGCGAATCTCGAAAAACTGGTGTGAGGCCAGGTCCGGAGCGGAAAAACGGGTCGTGCGCTCGTCGACGACCTCGGCCCAGCCAGCGAGGGGGCCGTGGCCCCAGACGTTGAGCTCCTCCTTCTTCGCGACCGGGCCGGGTAGAGTGACCGTGACCCGGATGTTCCTGGCCGGCTTGTCCCAGCCGTCGCCGATCGCCTGCCAGTAGAGTTCGGTGACGTCTGCGTAGCTCACGATCCCTCCCGTGACACGGTAATGGATATGGAAGGTCCGCCGCTCGTCCCGGGCGGAATAGAACCACTTGGCCGTAAGGCGCCCGCCTTCCTCCCCGATCTCCGTTCTCAGGGCCATCCCTTGCTCGTCCGTCACGGCGAGTCCCGAAACCTCGACTTCGCGGCCGACGCCCAGCCGTTCGACCCGCAGGGGAATGACGATGTAGGCATAGCTGAAGCTGCCCTCGAACTCGAAGGTGCGGTACTCGTCGACGAGGAACGAGCCATCGATTGCGACAGTGACATCCACCTTGACTTCCGGAAAATAGTAGTCTTTGGGCGCGGCGGCCGACGCGGGCATCGAAAGCGCCAAAAGGCAGGCTGCGGTCAGGAACATTTTGGACATGGAAACTCTTTTCCGGGACGAGCTTTATTTTTAGCTTAGAATCGGGAGAAAATCAAGTCCGGACGGGTCAGGCCTCGCTGACGGTCTTCATCCCGAAAATGTGGTCGATGAGTGTGAATTCGGCGTTAGGCTCGAGGCCGACGAACTGGAGCCCGGCCTCGAAAACATCCTTGCCGTAAAGCTCCCTGACCCAGCGGACCTCGGCGATGGCCCGGATCCGCTTGCGAGACCGGCCCAGAGTGATGTCCAGCCGGACGCGGGCGCCCACTTCAAGCGCGGCCACGGTCATGATGCGCACTCCACCCATGGAGATGTCGCGGGTGAGGGAATAGTAGACCGTCGGGGTGCCGGGGGGGATCTCGCCGGTCATTAACGAAACAACAACCTTGTTTTCTTCCACGATACGGACGTCCCGGCGCTTGTCCTTCATGGCCGCCGGCTCGTCCCAAGATTCAACATTCCCAAACGGGTGCCTCCGGATATATGATGACCCGAGATGAATTAGTCGGCCAGGGCCGGTCGAGAATGAATTTTGACATTTCGCGCAGCCGGAAGTAGCATGAATCAATCCATCCCGGACGAGGAGGATCCCATGGCCGAACGGACACTTCCCCGGCTCTTCGAGGACAGCGTCAAAGCTTACCCCGGGAACGTCCTCATTTGGGAAAAACGCGGCGGGCGGTACGAGCCAACGATATATGACGAGATGCGGGCCCTCGTCCACAAGTTCGCGGCCGGGTTGATGAGCCTGGGTCTCGGCAAGGGCGACCGTGCCGCCCTCATTTCCGAGGGCCGACGGGACTGGATCGTGAGCGAACTCGGCATCCTCTTCGCCGGGGCTGTCAACGTCCCGATCTCGGTCAAGGTGGATGAGCTCGGCGACCTGAAGTTCCGCCTGGCCCACTCCGGATGCCGCCTGGCCATCGTCTCGAAATCCCAGACCGCGAAGATCCGCCAGGTCCGGAAAGACCTGCCCGAGCTGGCCCTGACCGTCGTCCTGGACGAGCTCAACACCGTAGCCGTTGACGGCTACGGTGTTGACGAGGTCTCCGCTGCGGAAGTCCTTCGGCGGGGCGAGGAATTCCTGAAAACGCGGCAGAAGGAATTCGAGGCTGCGTTCGAGGCCGTCCGGGAAAGCGATTACGCCAACATCTGCTACACGTCGGGGACGACCGCCGACCCCAAGGGCATCGTGCTGACCCACCGGAACTATACGGCCAACATCGAACAGTCGCGGGCTCTCGTCGACTGCCCCGAGCACTACGTGTCCCTGCTCATCCTCCCGTGGGACCACGCCTTCGCTCACACCTGCGGCATTTACTCCCTGATGAGGAGCGGCGCCGCGATGGCCTCGGTCGAACTCGGCCGGACGCCCATGGAAACCCTGCGCAACATCCCCCAGAACATCCGCGACACAAGGCCCCACCTTCTGCTGAGCGTACCGGCCCTGGCCAAGAACTTCCGCAAGAACATCGAGAAAGGCGTCCGCGACAAAGGGCCCAAGGTCGAGGCCCTCTTCGGCAAGGCCCTGAAGCTCGCCGTCGACTACAACGCCGAAGGATGGAACAAGGGCAGCGGCCTGAAGAAACTGAAGAAGCCCCTCTACGCCCTCTACGACAAGCTCATCTTCAGCCAGATCAGGGAGAATTTCGGCGGCCGCCTCGAGCTCTTCATCGGCGGCGGGGCTCTGCTCGACATCGAGCTCCAGCGGTTCTTCTACGCCCTGGGCATCCCCATGTTCCAGGGCTACGGGCTGACCGAGGCCGCACCGGTCGTCTCGGCCAACAGCCTGAAAGCCCACAAGCTCGGCTCCTCGGGACGGATCGCTCCGGGCCTCGAACTCCGGATCTGCGACGACCAGGGCCGCGAGCTCCCGGCTGGCAAAACCGGGGAGATCGTCGTCCGCGGCGAGAACGTCATGGCCGGCTACTGGAAAAACGAGAAGGCGACGCGCGAGGCCCTTCGCGACGGCTGGCTTTACACGGGGGACCTCGGCTATCTCGACGCCGACGGCTTCCTCTTTGTCCTCGGCCGGATGAAGAGCCTGCTCATCGGGAGCGACGGCGAGAAGTACAGCCCGGAGGTCATCGAGGAGGCCATCACCGACGCCTCTCGTTACATCGAGCAGATCATGCTCTACAACAACCAGTCGCCCTTCACGGTCGCCCTGCTCGTCCCGAACAGGGAGGCCCTCCTGCGCGGACTCGCAGCGAAAGGCCTCAGCGTCACGACGCCGGAAGGCCAGGAGGCCGCCCTGCGGCTCCTCGAGGGCGAGATCGGCGCCTTCCGCGAAGGCGGGAAACACGCCGGGATGTTCCCGGCGCGCTGGCTGCCAGCCGCCGTGGCCGTCCTCGGCGAAGGCTTCAGCGAACAGAACCATCTTCTCAATTCCACGCTGAAAATGGTCAGGGGCAAGATCGCCGAATTCTACGGGACGCGGCTCGAACATCTGTTAACGCCCGAGGCCAAGGACATCGTCCACCCCCAGAACCGGGCTATCGTCAGCCGCTTCGACGAGACCCCCTGAGAAATTGACAATCCGTCGATATATAGGGTATGTAGAGTCCTCAAAAAAGGAAGGCCCTATGAGGGACCATATGGGGACATGAACTTCCGAACCGTGTCCTCGATGAGGGAGATTCATGACATGACAAAGAAAGCACAGGCCCTCGGCGTTGGAATCATCGGCGGCGGGTTCATCGCCCGCTTCCACATCAAGTCATGGGTCGGCGTCCGCGACGCCGACATCCTGGGCATTTTCGACCCCGACACGAAGCGGGCCCGAGAGGCCTGCGCCCTGGCCAAGTCGCTCGGCGTCGGCGAGGCCAAACCTTACGCCTCGATCACAGACATGGCCGCCGACCCGCGCATCGGGGCCCTCTGGATCTGCGCCCCGAATTTCACCCGGGGCGCGGTCATTGAGGAGATCGCCCATGCCGTCATCAAGGGAAAGGCGGGACTCGTTGGCGTGGCCTGCGAGAAGCCGCTCGGCCGAAACGTCCGTGAAGCCAGGAAGATGCTCGAGCTGGCTCAAAAGGCCGGCCTCCTCGACGGCTACCTGGAGAACCAGGTCTTCTCCCCGGCCGTCGTCCGGGGCAAGGAGATCGTCTGGGCCCGCGGCGCCGCCCTATCCGGGCCGCCCTACCTGGCCCGGGCCGCCGAGGAGCACAGCGGACCCCATATGCCCTGGTTCTGGGAGGGCACGCTCCAGGGGGGCGGAGTCCTCAACGACATGATGTGCCATTCGGTCGAGGAAGCCCGTTTCATGCTGACCCCGCCCGGCGCCCCCCGCAACGTCCTGACCCCGGTGAGCGTCACCGCCTACACCAACTGCCTGAAGTGGCAGGAGCCCAAATACGCCGCCATCCTGGCCAAAAACAGCGGCGGAAAGACCGACTATCTCAAGCGGCCTGCCGAAGACTTCGCCCGGTCGCTCGTCGAATTCAAGGACAAGGCCGGCAAGATCCTTGTCGTCGAGACGACGACGAGCTGGTGCTACGTCGGGGCGGGCCTCCGCCTGAGCATGGAGCTTCTCGGTCCCGAGTACGCCCTCCAGATCAACACGCTCGACGCCGGCCTCAAGGTCTTCTTCAGCCGGGAGGTCAAGGGCAAGGCCGGCCAGGATCTCGTCGAGAAGCAGAACGCCGAGATCGGGCTGATGCCCATCGTCGCCGACGAAGCCGGCGAATACGGCTACACCGCCGAGAACCGGCACATGGTCCAGTCCTTCATCCACGGCGTCCGGCCGGAGGAGAATTTCACCGACGGCGTCGCCGTCGCCGAACTCCTCATGGCCGCCTATCGGAGCGCCGAGCTGGGCAAGACCCTCGCCTTCCCGTTCAAAGGGATGGATGAATACGTCCCGCCCGTTGCCCGGGGGGAATGGAACCCGAAGTCGAAGTGAAAACGAACGAAGGAGAACTCATGAAACGCACGAACGCCATCCTCGCACTGATCGTCATCGCCGCTTCGGCCGCCATTATGAGCGCCGCCGCTGCGCCGGCCGCGCCGCAGATCCGGCACATCTCGCCCGAACTCCAGAAGGCCGTTGCCGCGACGGACTACGCGAGCGTCCGCATCAAGTCCTTCCCCTTCGCCTCGGAGGCCTGGACGTTCCGCAAGTTCACCTTCATCGAAACGCTCCGGATGCTCAAGGAGCTGGGTGTCGCCGCCGTCGAGGCCTTCCCGGGCCAATCCCTCGCGGCCGAGCTACCCGGCGCCCGCTTCGACGAGACGATGACCGCCGAACAGGTCGCCTTTGCCAAGGACGCCCTCGACGCGGCCGGCATCACACTCTACGGCTACGGCGTCGTCGACATCGGCAAGACCGAAGAAAGCATGCGCCAGGTCTTCGACTTCGCCCGCAAGATGGGCATCCGCGTCGTCGTCTGCGAACCGGCCGACGACGACTTCACCCTGCTCGAGAAGCTGGTCAAGGAATACAACATCAAGATCGCCATCCACAACCATCCGGCGCCCTCGAAGTACAACCTGCCCGAGACCGTCTTTAGCCATGTCGACGGGAAGGACCCGCGCATCGGCTCCTGCGCCGACAGCGGCCATTGGATGCGGGGCATGACCGACCCGCGCGAGGCGTTCAAGCTCCTACAGGGCCGTATCCTCGACGTCCACCTTAAGGACCGCAGCGATTTCGGCACGGCCAAGGGCGTCGACGACGTCTCTTGGGGCGCGGGCAAGGGGATGATCCGCGACCTCCTGGCCGAGCTGACCCTCCAGGACTACGACGGCTACCTGACGATGGAATACGAGAACGAGTCCGAGGTCGGCGACCCCGTGCCCGCCTTCCGCAAGAGCATCGCCTACGTCAAGAGCGTGACCTATTTCGAGGGCTACACCCAGATCCTCCGGCGTTCCGGCGGCCGCTACGAGAAACACGGCTGGAACCACTACGGGCCGGGCTACTTCGAATGCGACCCGAAGACGGGCGTCCTCAAGGGCCAGGGCGGCATGGGCCTCCTCTGGTACTCCCAAAAGGTCGGGGATTTCGTCCTCGAGTGCGATTTCAAGTGTTCGACCGAGACCACGAACTCGGGCATCTTCCTCCGTGTACCCTCCGTTCCCGTGAGCGACGATTATATCTATCATTCGATCGAGATCCAGATCGACGATAAATCTACGGGCATCCATCACACCGGGGCTGCCTATGACATCGAGGCGCCCAAGGCCCTGGCCTCGCTCCCCACGGGCGAATGGAACCACTTCAAGATCGAATTCAAGGGAGCCCATCTCCGCATCGAGCTCAACGGGAAGCTGGTCTTGGACTGGGAGGCCAGGCCGGGCGGCAAGGTCAAGGACATCTCTCCCGAGGGGTACATCGGCCTCCAGAACCACGACAGCCAGTCCCCTCCCTACTTCCGGAACGTCTTTCTCAAAGAGCTCTGATCGGCCATCAGGCGCCCGGGAGAGCTGTTAGATAAAAGGAGGAGTGAGCATGACAGCGGTAAAGAGTACGCGCAGCAGACTGTTTATCATGATGGTGATGGAGTTCTTCATCTGGGGCGCATGGCTTCCGCTGATATTCAGCTATTTGCCGAGTCTCGGATTCACAACGACCCAGCAGGCCTGGATCCTGAATGCCTTCCCCCTCTCGGCCATCGTCGGCATGTTTTTCAGTAACCAGTTCGCGGATCGCCATTTCGCCGCCGAGAAGTTCCTGGGTTTGAGTCACCTCATCGGCGGACTCGCGATACTCGGGCTGGGATTCACCCGCGAGTTCTGGCCCTTTTTTGTCCTGATGCTCGCGCATTGCCTTTTCTACGTCCCGACCATCTCGATCGCCAACTCGATCGCCTTCACCCACATGAAGGACGCGCAGAAAGAGTTCGGTTTTGTCCGCATGGGGGGCACCATAGGCTGGATTCTCGCGGCCTGGCCGTTCACGTTCATTCTCGTGGATTGGGCCCGAGTCAAGGCCGCGGCGCCGCAGGGAGTGATCGCTTGGCTCGGAACAGCCCTCGGCTCGGGACTTACCGGCCAAGCGTTGAGACAAGCGACGCGCTGGACATTCATCGTAGCGGGCGTCGTCTCCCTGGGGCTGGCCGCCTACAGCCTGCTCCTCCCTCACACCCCGCCGAAGAAAAAAAAGCCGGAGGCTTCCGCTGCCGAACGCTTCGCCTGGCTTGAAGCGGTGAGGTTGCTCAAGCACCCGTTCGTGCTGATCCTGTGGTTCTTGGCGTTCGTCGACGCTTTCGTTCATAACTCGTATTTTAACTGGACCGCTTCGTTCCTCGGCGCTAGACCCGAGGCCGGCGGCGTCGGAATTGCTGGCAACTGGATCATGCCCGTCATGAGTTTGGGCCAAGTCTCGGAGATCCTGACCATGCTCGTCTTAGGCGCCGTGTTGAAAAAGCTCGGCTGGCGGCTGACGATGCTCATTGGCATTCTTGGGCATGCCGGCCGGTTCGCGGTATACGCCTTTTTCCCCTCCCAGCCATGGATGATCGTGGCTATCCAGGTCTTGCACGGCATCTGCTACGCTTTCTTCTTCGCCACGGTCTACATTTTTGTGGACGCCTATTTCCCCAAGGACGTTCGTTCGAGCGCGCAGGGGCTGTTCAATGTGATGATCCTCGGCATCGGAGTACTGGCAGCCAACTCACTGTGCCCGTGGCTGATACAATCGGTCTTCACCGTCAACGGCGTTACCGACTTCCGGTCGATGTTCTTGCTGCCGTGCCTGACCGCGCTGGGAGCCGCTATCTTGCTGGCTGTGGCCTTCCGGCCTCCGGCAAGGGTCGAGACGGTCCAAGGCCAATCGTAGGGTTCGATCGGACTTGCCGGCTAAGACGGATAGGATGGAGAAGGAGAGAGGCTGAGATCGCCATGAAGATCCGCTACCTCGACGGCAACAGATTATACTACGCCTTCCTCGCCGGCGGACAGGCGGTCATCCGCGACCAGGCCTATCTCAACAAGATCAATGTCTTTCCCGTGCCCGATTCCGACACCGGGACGAACCTGGCCTCGACGATGCGGTCCATCGCCGAGGGGGCCCGGGCCTCGAGATCGGCCAACGTCACGCTGGGGTCGATCGCCGACGCCGCCCTGCTCGGGGCCCGCGGCAACTCGGGCCTCATCTTCGCCCAGTTCCTTTACGGCCTGAGCCAGGAGATCCGCGACGAGCGCCGTCTGACGGCCCATCGCTTCGCCGAGGGCGCCCGGAAGGCCGTCCAGTACGCCCGCCGGGCCATCCTGACGCCCGTCGAAGGGACCATGATCACCCTGATCGACGACTGGGCCGAAGCCCTCTACGAACAGCGCCTGAAGATGAACGATTTCGTCGAGCTCCTTTCCTACTCTCTCCATATCGCCGAGAGATCGTTGAAAGACACGCCCAAGAAATTGGCCGTCCTGGCCGAGGCCGGTGTCGTCGACGCCGGCGCCAAGGGGTTCTTCGACTTCCTCGAAGGCGTCGTCGCCTTCATCAAAAAGGGCAATATCAAGGCCATCATGCAGGAAGACGCCGCGAGCCTTCCCCGGCCCAAGGACGTCGCCGTCACCCGGTCGACGTTGACGAAAAGGTATTGTTCGGAAGCCCTGCTCGTCGGTCAGGACCTCGATATCGAAGCCGTCCAGGACCTGGTCCGGCGGTCGGGCGAGTCGGCCATCGTCGCCGGCTCCCCCGCCAAGCTCCGTCTCCACGTCCACACCGATACGCCGGCGGACCTTTTCCACGAGCTCCAGAGGCACGGGACGATCCAGGACATCAAAGCCGACGACATGCTCAGGCAGTACGAAGCCGCCCACGAACGCAAGGCCCCGATCGCCGTGCTGACCGATTCGGCCTGCGACCTGCCGCAGAGCGTCCTCGACGACCACCAGATCCATCTCCTCCCCTTCAACCTGTTCTTCGGAGAGAGCCTTTTCCTGGACAAGGTGACCATCGCTCCCGGCCAGTTCTACGATCTCCTGAAGTCCCGCCGGGAGATGCCGACGAGCGCCCAGCCCCCCCAGGCCAACGTCCAGCGGGCCCTCGAATTCCTGGCCGGGCATTACGATTCCGTCATCGCCGTGACCATCTCCGGCGGCCTGACCGGAGTCCATGGCCAGTTCCTCAAGGCCCGGGAGGCGCTCGGGCTCGACCCGGCGCGGGTCGCGGTCGTCGACTCCCGGCACCTGTCCGTCTCCGAAGCCCTGATCGTCCTCCGTGTCGCCGAAGCCGTCCGGGCCGGCCGGACGTTCGAGGCGATCTCCGCCGAGGCCGAAAGCTGGGTCGAGAAGACGAAGCTCTGGGTCGACGTCCGCACCCTGAAATACATGGTCCGCGGCGGCCGGGTCAGCCCGCTCAAAGGGCTCATGGCCGCGGCGCTCAACATCAAGCCCATCGTCTCGCTCGACGCGGCGGGCAAGGCGGCCATCCTGGGCAAGTCGTTCAGCCGGCGTCAGAACATGAAGAAGATCCTCGGCCTCATCGGCAGGGCGGCCGAAGGACGGCGCGTCTGGAACTACGGCGTCGTCCATGCCCAGAACCCCTTCCGGGCCCTGCGCTACGCCGACGCACTGGAGGAGATGCTCGGCACGAAGGCCGCGTTCATCTCGGAGGTCTCCCCCGTCGTCGGCGCCCACAACGGGATCGGCGTCGTCGGCGTCGCTCTGATGTTCGAATAGCCGCGTCCTTCCCCATGGACGGGAGGCCGGCGAGGAGCAGTTCATGTCTGAAATTTTAGCTGTTCTGATCCAGTGCGCGGCGCTCGTCGCTATCTACATGACCGTCTGGTTCGTTCTGGCGATTCTAAGAAAAGACAATTCCATCGCCGACATCGCCTGGGGACTCGGTTTCGTGCTAGTTGCCGGCGTGACGCTCGCCCGCGGAGCGGGCCCTTCGGCCAGGTCCGTCCTGGCTTCGAGCTTCGTCTTCATCTGGGGGATGAGGTTGGCCCTCCATATCCTGCTCAGGAACAGAAAGCGCGGCGAAGACCCCCGCTATGCCGCCTGGCGCACGAAGTGGGGGCGCTGGTTCGTCGTCCGGAGCTATCTCCAGGTCTTCCTGCTCCAGGGCCTTTTCCTTCTGGCCATCAGCTATTCCGTGATCCTCATCAATACATCGGTCAGCGCCTCGCTCCATCCCTTGGGCCTTCTCGACCTGGCCGGGACGGTCGTCTGGGTCGTCGGATTCCTTTTCGAGGCCGTCGGGGACGCCCAGCTCTCTCGTTTCCGGCGCGACCCGGGGAGCCGGGGCAAGATCATCAACACGGGTCTTTGGCGATACACCCGCCACCCCAACTATTTCGGCGAGTCCTTGATGTGGTGGGGCATCCTTCTTCTGGCCCTGTCCCTGCCCTACGGCTGGACGGCGTTCGTCAGCCCCTTCCTCATCACCTTCCTGCTCGTCCGCGTCTCGGGCATCCCGATGCTCGAGAAAAAGTACGCCGGGAACGCCGAGTTCCAGGCCTACGCCCGCAGGACGAGCGCCTTCGTTCCCTGGTTCCCGAGAAAATGAACTCCTTCTCCCCGTTACGGTGAAGTCCTCTATTCGGCTTGGCAACGTATATCGTCCCTAGCCCCCCGGCCCCCCAGGGACCTGTCCCGACGGTCCCCCCGCCTTCGGCGGGTCCCCCTCCTCTACGGGGGTCGTCGGGACGACATCCATTGCCGCCTCACGACGGACTTCTTCCTTGCAGATGAACTTCCAAGGATAACCCGGCTATCAGAACGTCAGGACGGCCCCGAAGACTGCGTATTGGATCAGGGCGAAGGTGTAGACCTTGTCGTTGCTCGCGCCGCCTTCGAGGATACGGTAACCGGCCTTCAGCCTCAGCGATTTCGTCAGGTCCACCCAAGCGGCAAGGCTGACGTCCTCCGCCCGTCCCTGGGGCGCGGCCAGGGCGTCCCCTTCGAACAGCACGCCCCAATCTTTTCCGATCCTCCCGAGCACGCGGAAATTGATGAGCGGCACGAAGCCGAGGTCCTTCTTCTCCGCGGCCCCCGCCTGGTTTTCGAGCCTTATCAGGGCGTCGCGGACTTTGACCGTCAGGCCGATCCCCGCTTCGAACCGAGGCCGCCGGACGAGGGTGTAGCGGTAGGTCAGGCGGTACGAGTTGAAAACATACGTCCCCCGCAACGCCTCGCCCGCAGGGAAGAGACGGTCCACGAAGAAGACATCCCTGTCCAAGGCCCCCGCCGATGCGAATTTCAGCGGGGCGTAGAGCACGGATAGGGAATGCCGGGGATGGAATTGCCAGCCGAATCGCAGTCTCACGAACGCCGACCCGTCCGAATCCAGGTCGCGCGACAGAGAAAAAAGCGTCCCCGCATCGCCCGGGATGCGAACGTTGTTGTATCCGCTCCACGCCATCCCCCCTTCGACGTCGAGGGTCCACTGCGCAGCGGCCGGAGCAGCCAGCGCAACGGTTAAGAGCGTGGTCAAGACAAGGTATTTAATGCCTCTCATTTATTGATCTCCTTTGATCCCTTCGGCCGAGGCCGAACGGCCTGAACAAAGCAGAAGAACTTGGATATTCGGCTCGGATATCACCGTTCCCATCGCTAACGACAGTTTTAGAAGCCCGGGCTGATGCTCAACTGCAGATGCCAGCCGCGGACCGGCCGGTCGATCGGGTAGACATAGTTCAACCCGAGGATGAGGTAGCCGAAGAGGTTGGTCCTCAAACCGATCCCGTAGCTGCTGAGGGGCTTCCGATTCCCTCCCGCGAACCAGGGCTTGACGTCGACCGAGGTCTGCCCGCCCCACCAAGAACCGGGGTTCTGGGCGTAGGCGATGCCCCAGTCGAAGAAGCCGAAGAATTCGAGGGGCCAGGCGCCGAAGTAGCCCTTGCCCAGGCCGAGGAGGCCCAGCAGCGGGAACCGGAGTTCCACATTGCCCATGATCATCTTGCTGCCGTAGAGCCGGTTGGGATCGAAGGCCTTGGACGGATCCTGTTGGTACGCGGTTAGCTCCGCGTTAGAGAACGATTCGTAGCCGCGGACGAGGTCCCAGTAGGCGATATAAAGGGGATAGAACCGATCGTCCTCGGCGTCCTTCCCATAGCGGCCCAGGTGAAGGGCCCGGAAGGCCAGCGTAAAGGGCTTCAACGGCACGAAGTACTTGCGGAAATCCGCCGAGACCGTCACAAAGTTTATGCTTCCGACGGCCGGAGACACGGCCAGGCCGATATTCTGTCCGAGGATCGGGCTCGTCGCCCCAAAGATCCCGGTGTCATAATAATAGCCGGCTGTCAGGTAGCCGTAGGACAGCGCCGGGGGCATCGGCACACTCTCTTTTTCGTAGGCGATGAGGCCGCCGCTGATCTGGGAATAGATCCGGGTGTAGATCGTCCTCTGGAAATCCTGGATGCGGAAGCCCGCGCTCAGCGAGAATCGGCTGACCTGGCTGAAGGGATAGGAGCCAAAGACGGAGAGGTCGTAGTTGATGAGCCTGAAGATATCTCGCACTTCGATAATCGCGGGTTCTCCCGCGAATTCGCCCTCGGACAGATAGTAATAGGGATAAGGATAGACAATCCGCTGGGCCGCCGTGCCCCAGTTGAAGCGTCCCTTGTTGTTGAGGTAGGCCAGGACGCCGGAGGTGTCGACGATTTGCGACCCGGTGTACGCGGTCGTGATGATCGTCCGGGTGCCGAGCATGTCGCTCCAGAACGCGGAGATACCGCCCGCGGCGTAGGTCCCGTAGCGGTCGACGCCGACGCCGATGGAAGCCGGCGAAACATAATCCAGGGCGAGCTTGGGCTTGTAGGCGGAAATCGTGAAGTTCGTATCCTTGGGCAGGCCGAAGAGCGGGTTCTTGAGGAGGCCGCCGAGGGCGCCATCCGGCTCCGCTCGCGGCGGCAGGATGGCGGGGTTGCGGTCGAACTGGGCCAGGAAGGCCTGCCCCTCGAGGACAGCGCCGTCGTCGATCGAATAGACCGTGAAGTAACCGTCCTGGTAGCCGGAGAAGACGACCCGGCCGGTGTTCTGGGCGATCGATAAGGCGGGGCTGAGATCGGTAATGCCGCTGATGCCCGTGTACAGGTTCGTGACCTGGAAGAGCTTGCCCGAAGCGAGGTCGATCCGGTAGAGGTCGGTCTTGCCATTCTGGTCGGAGAGGAAATAGAGCCCCTTCGAGTCCGCGGTCCACTGAGGGTTGATGTTCTTGCCGTTGGGGAAGCCGAGGAGCTTCTGGATCCGGCCCGACTCGACGTCGAGCAGGGCCAGCTCGTAGTTCCCGATATCGACCCAGTCGAGGTTGGTCGAGAACCGCTCGGTAACGAAGGCGATGGTCTTGCCGTCGGGCGACCAGACCGGCTGGAGGTCGGCGAAGACGTCCCGGGTCATCTGCTTGAGGACGTTGTCCTTGAGGTCGTAGATGAAGAGGTCCGAGACCCCGCCGGTCAGGGCCGTGAAGGTGACGTAGCGGCCGTCCGGCGACCAGGCCGGGCTGAGGATCTCGGCCAGCTCGCCGAAGGGGATCTCCCGCTCGATCTTGTCCTTTTTCATGTCGAGGATAGTCAGGACCGGGCGGCCCTTGGCTACTCCGCCGAAGACGAATTTCTCGCCACTGGCGTCCCAGGAACCGGCGGACTTGATGAACTGGATGCTCTCGAAATGGGGGTCCACGGCGGTCGAGATGATCTTCCGCTTGATCTTGCCGGTGTCGGCATCCGCCAGGTAAAGGTCGATCGAGAACATGTCCCGGGTCGAAAGAAACACGAGCTCTTTACCGTTGGGGCTGATGGACGGTGCGATGTTGTAGGGATTGGACTCCACGCCCTTGAACAAGGCCTTGGCGAACTTGTCGGGCGCCTGGGTTTTTTCGATAAGCGGGGTGTAGGCATCTTGCATCGACTTATGCCAATCGGCCGAAAGCTGCTTCAGCTTGATGCCAAGCACGCTCTCGAGGATGATCTCGTAGTCCCCGGTGCGGCCGACCGATTTCATCATCTTGCCGATGACTTCGTCTCCCCAGCGCCCCGTGATGTACGCCCACAGGGCCTGGCCCCAGCGGTAGGGGAAATACTTGTAGGAGTTTCCAAGCTTGCTGATCTGCGGCAGTTCCTTGCGGCGGACGGCGTCCCGCATCCACATCGAGGTGTTCTCGTCGACCGAGCCGATGGACAGATACTCGGCCATGCCCTCGATGAACCAGAGGGGAATGCGGAGGCCCATCTCGTTCCCCCGGGCCTGGTCGGAATGGCCCTGGGCCATGATGTCGTACTGGAAGGCGTGGACAAGCTCGTGCCCGATGACGTGGTCGGTTTCGGCGAGCGAGGCCCCGTAGGGCAGGACGATCCGGCGCTTGAACGACTCGGTGACGCCGCCCGTCCCTTCGCCCAGGATGTCCGGGATGACGGTCGTCTGCTGGAATTCCGGCCCGCTCCCGTAAAGGATGAGGGGCTGGCGGCCCTTGAGCTCATGGTTGAACATCCGGGAGATACGCGAATACCAGCGCTCGGCCATGAGGGCGGCGAGCTTGACCGTTTGTTCATCCTGGAGATAGAAGTAGATGTCGTAGTGCCGGGTCTTCATGATCTTGAAGTCGAACTTTTGGTACTGGACCTTGTTCCGGCCGTAAAACTGGGCCTGGAGGCCCGGCGCGGCCACGACGGCCAGGAAGCCCACGAGGCTCAAGGCGACGAGGAATTTTGAAAAAGCGGAATGCCGCATGGATGTTCTCCTTTTATGGACGTATTGTGGCGGAAAAATAGGGGGTGTGGAAATACCCTCCGTGATGGGAGGCCTTGAATCAAACATAGGTCGAAACTCCTTTCGACCCCTTTCCGCAAATATCTTAGCGGAATCATCGGGTTTTGTCCAGCGTGGAAGTTGACCCCGCGTTCCGAATTCGGGTAAGATGCTGGGCGTCAAGCATGACGATACAGATCTTGATCATTCTCGCGGTCATGATCGCCGCATACGCCGCGGCCAAGGCCGCCAAGCTGTCCGTCGAGCTGAGCATGTTCGCCTCGGCCCTGGCCGGCGGCGTCGCCGGAGCGTTCCTCAAGACGCCGCCTGTCGCCGACCTGGGGCGCCACCTCGTCGAGGGCTCTTTCACCTACCTCGACGTCATCCTCGTCTTCTTCACGGCAACGCTCTTCATGACCATCGTCAACGAATCGGGCGGCGTCGTCTACGTCGTCCGGGCGACGCTCCGCGTCTTCGGGAAGAAGCGGGTCCTCGTCCTGCTCGTCCTGATGGTCATCGTCCTCATCCCCGGCGCCCTGACCGGGGCCGGGAGCGTATCGCTTCTCGTCGTCGGAGCCCCGGTGGCCATGGCTCTCGGCCGCCTCGGTGTCCCCCGCAAGAAGGTGGCTGCCATCCTCTTCATCGTGGCCGGCCTGAGCGCGGCCGCGCCCCCGGTCAACATCTGGGCCATGATCCTCTGCGCCGGGACGGCCATCCCCTACGTCGGCTTCGAGTTCACCCTGGGCATCCCCGTCCTCATCCTGGGCGCGTTCACCATCCTCGTCCTGGGCTGGAAGAAGGACCCGGGCGCCACGGCGGGACCCGTCGACCTGCCCGAGGCGCCGAAGGGCATGACCTGGTGGCGGGTCCTCCTGCCCTTCGCCGTCTTTTTCGGGCTGGTCATCGCCTACCGGGCCTGGCCCTTCGCAACGCCCATCTTCGGCCTGTCCCTCGAGTTCGCCGTCGCCGGAGCGGCGGCCCTTCTCCTCAGCCCCAAAAAAATCCCGTTTCTCACCCTGGCCCGGGACACGCTGAAAAGGCTCCTGCCCCTGCTCGCGACCATGGTCGTCGTCGGCATGCTCCAACAGGTGATGACCGTGACCGGGGTCCGCGGCCTTGTGTCATTCGCCGTCATCTCGACGCCGCTCGTCCTCCTCTTCTTCCTCCTCCCGGTCATCATCCCCTTCTCCGAGGGCGTCCTGACCTACGGCGCGGCGGCCATCATCGGCATCCCCCTGATCTGGTTCCTCGATTCGATCGGCTTCCACGCGACCGTCGTCATCGCCGGGCTGAGCCTTCTCTGGCCCCTCGGCGACGGCCTGCCCCCGACCGCCCTCATAGGCCGGCTGAGCAACATGGTCTCCGGATACGAGGGCTCTTATAAGGAGTTTCTCAAAGCGACCTGGCTGCCCTGGCTGGTCATCACCGCCGTGGGCATGGCCATGATCATCTTCAGCTCGAAGCTGACCTTCCTGGTCAAATGGAGCATGTAGCGAGGCGAAGGACGCACCGATGATCATAATCGCCTATTACCTCATCACGGCCTTCATCCTCTTTCTCCTCGGCTGGAACTTCGTCCGGGAGAAGAAGAGCCGCGACGATCTCGCGCTCACCCTCCTGGTCATGATCCCCCTCCTCCTGAGGCTCCTGCGGGTAAAATGAAAGACGACGGCATGAAACGGGAATTTCTGTTCAAGGCCATTCTGGCGGGCGCTTTCCTCGGCCTCGTTCTCTGGGGCGGCCTCCCACTTTTCCGTCACAGGCATTACGATGTTCCCATCATCAAAGGCCCGGGCGTGACCGCGGTCCTCCGCCTAAGCGATTTCTCCCCGCGGCTCAAGGGCACGGCGGGCGACACGTATGTTTTCGTCCTTCAGGGAAAAGAACCCGGCGGCAAGGCCCTGCTCATGGGCAATACCCACTCGAACGAACCCGAGGGCATGCTCACCGCCCTTGTCTTCATCGAGAACGCCGTCGTCGAGAAGGGAACGGTCTACGTTATCCCCTTCTTCAATAACAGCGGCAGCCGCAACACGCGCCCGGGCGACGGCTACCCGCTCTATTTCGACCTCCCGACGGACTGGGGCTCGCGGCGGTTCCGCTACGGCAACCGAGACGCCTCCCCGCTCGACCAGTGGCCCGACCCGGACGTCTACATCCACTACCCGGACCGCCAGCTCCTCTCGTTCATCGACGTCCGCAACACCAACCGGACCTGGCCGGGACGGCCGAACGGCCCCC
>Ga0315289_10000380_pt1 | contig 70078 bp, 66 predicted proteins | sample YL17G11_40_MG_FD_203452 | JGI IMG/M metagenome (GOLD analysis project Ga0315289, IMG submission 203452) | Sediment microbial communities from Yellowstone Lake, YNP, Wyoming, USA - YL17G11_40 | ecosystem: Environmental > Aquatic > Freshwater > Lake > Sediment | place: USA: Wyoming | collected... | reverse complement strand
GAAGAATAGGAATACTATATAAACACCCTTTAATCAATAAGATCGGTTGTAGGGGCTGCTTAAACCTTGAATATAGGAAGATAAGGTACAAAGGAATGATTGAAAATAATTTGCTTGACAATTAAATCTAGTGTATAATGAAAGCGTGACCCATTCATAAGCAGTCCCGAAGAGTTTTTAAATGCCTCGCTACCTTTAAGGGGCGGTCTGCCAGTGAGGCTACTCTTCGGAGCAAGTGAATTGGGTCACCAGACCGTCCCTTTGAGTTTTATGAAAGAAGAAACGAATAAAATTAAATACCTTCTTTATGCGAGAAAATCATCGGAAGCAGAGGATAGACAGGTTGCTTCTATTGATTCGCAGATAAAGGAATTAACCGATTTAGCCAAAAAAGAAAAATTGGAAATTATTGATATTCTTTCTGAATCTCAATCAGCTAAAGCTCCTGGTCGTCCTATTTTTAATCAAATGATTCAGAAAATTTCTGGCGGTGAGGCTCAAGGGATTTTGTGTTGGAAACTTGATAGATTAGCTCGCAATCCCGTAGATGGCGGTGCTATAAACTGGATGCTGCAACAAGGTACTATCAAACATATTCGGGCTTACGATAAAAACTATCTCCCGTCTGACAATGTTTTGATGATGAGCGTTGAATTCGGAATGGCTAATCAATTTATTAGAGATTTAAGCCAAAACACCAAAAGAGGATTAAGGGCAAGGGCGGAAAATGGTTGGTTGCACGGACTTGCTCCAATTGGATATTTAAATGATCAATTCAAGCCAAGAGGTGAAAATGGTATCATAAAAGACCCCGATAGATTTGATTTAATTAAAAGATTATGGGGAATGCTCTTAACCGGCAATTATCTTATTCAAAAATTATATGAATTAGCTACAAACGAATGGGGCTTGAATATTAGGTCGGGAAGAACAATAAGCCGCAGTAAGTTTTATGAAATTTTTAAAAACCCGTTTTATTGCGGGTCTTTTTATTACGACGAGGTTCTCTATAAGGGCAAACACGAACCAATGATAACGGAAGACCAATTTGATTTAGCTCAAAAGATAATGGGCAATAGGAGTAAATCACCCTTCAATACGCATTCATTCGCCTATACGGGCCTAATCAGATGTGGCGAGTGCGGAGCAAGTATTACTGCTGAATATAAAATCAAAAGACAAAAAAACGGCAATGTGCATTATTACACTTATTATCGCTGCACTAAAAGACTAAACCCGAACTGTACACAAAAGACAATTCGGTTAGAAAATCTTGAAACCCAGATTTTAGAAATCCTAAACAAGATAACAATTCCGGCTGAATTTCACGACTGGGCAATAAAATGGTTCAGGAAAGATAGCGAAGAAGAAGCCAAGAGTAGAAATAAAATTCTGAAAAACCAACAGAAGAAGTATAACGACTGCGTAAAGGAAATAGACGGGTTAATTAGTATGCGGGCAAAAGGAGAATTAGATGAAGAAAATTACAAAAGAAAAATAAATTTCCTTAATCAAGAAAAAGACCGCTTACAGGAATTATTGGAAGACACCGACGACAGGGTAAATAAGCTGATCGTAAAAGTTGAAAAGGTTTTTACTCTAGCCCGTGATTCCAAAAAAGAGTTCGAAACCGGCAACTTAGATGCGAAAAGACGGATACTCCAAGACATTGGTTCGAACCTCTTGTTAAAAGACGGGAAACTGCACGTTTCAATACAAAAACCACTTATCCATATTGGACAAGCGGCTCCGGTGGCTTGGCAACTTAAAAGGCGGTTAGAACCTGTAAAAACAGGCGAATATCAGGCTAAATTGGAAGAATTATACTCAAAAAATGCATTCTTGGGTGCCCAACGGGAGTTGAACCCGTATGGCTGGTTCCACAAACCAGAACTTTAACCGTTAAGCTATGGGCACCATTATTCTAAATAATATCTGAAACAGGCCGAAAAGTAAAGAGAACTTTATTCTTTTATCAAGGCGCCTTCTGTATAAATATTCTTCGGATTCCATAAAAGCCAGCCAAAACCATTTCCGTCATAAACTGCCTTTTTTTGTAATTCTATCATCTCGGCATCATAAATTGCGCCCATATCAAAATCCTGAAGCCAAGGCCTTAATTTTGCCATAGTCATATTCGGATTTGCAACAGATAAACTGGCAATGCGCTCATTTCCTTTTATTAAACCATCGTAAATAACTTCGTAAGGATGCTGCGCTGGATTTTCAAAACCCAAAAAAGTCGGGGGGTAATGTGAAGGATAAACCATTGGACAAATATAATCAAAATAAGGAGCGGCAAATTCTAACCATTGACCAATATTTAAATCATTGGGACTGGTCAAGGTTAGACCGAACAAATCAGCTGAAATATAAACTCCCATTGGTTTAATTCTTTGAGAAAAATATTCAAAAAATTGGCGAATAATTTCTTTTTTTGGCGCTTTGTAATCCCAAAAAGGATAAACAATACTACTGGTATTACCATCGGAAGGGAAACGAATATAATCCAAATTTATTTCATCAAATCCAACTTTGATCGCTTCTTTGGCAACTTCGATGTTATAATCCCAAACCTCTTGCGAAACAGGGTCCAGCCAAGTCAAATCTTTATTATCTTGCCATAATCCGTTGCCTGCTCTTTTTAATGCCAAATCAGGTCTTTTCCTTGGCAAATAATCGTCTTCAAAAACAGCGATTCGGGCAATGATATAAACTCCTTCGTTATGAAATTTTCTAATTAAATCTTTAATATCTGGAATATAATTTCTTTCCGAGCCAATTTGATGAAGCAATTCGCTTTGGGTATAAAATCCAATATATCCGGTAAAATCTTTAACATCAATCACCACTGTGTTTAATTCGGTTCTTTTGATTAAATCCAAAATTTCATTTATCCTTTCGCTGCCAGCAGTACGAAAGGTAATATAAATTCCCTTGCTGTATGTTGGTTGTTGCGGGGTGATTTTTTCTTTGAAAAAATCACCCCGATACAATCGTGGCAAATCAAATACAAAAAAACTGATTCCAATCAGTATAATAATTAAAAAAATAAATACTTTATCTTTCTGCATAATAGTACCCCCGGGAGGAATCGGACCCCCATCTAGAGCTTAGAAGTCTCCTGTTCTATCCATTGAACTACGGGGGCAACATCAAAATATCCCCAAAAATTTCTTTCTTTTCGGTCTTTGCAACTTTTCTAACCGCCTTTCCAATCGATTTTTCTTACGCTCTAATCTTCTTGCTCTTCTTTTGAATTCCGGGCCCAGAACTTTCCATTTCTCAATTTTTTCTGGAATTTCTGCTAATTCTTTTCCGATTTCTGAAATTTCCGGCTTTAATTTTTCTATTTTTTCTTCTTTAATTATTTCCTTGGCAATGTCTTTAAAAGCCGTCTTGCGTTTGCGTTCTCCTCCGGATTCTAAATCTTTCAACTCCTCTTTTAATTCTTTTAATCTTGCATCTCCGGCATAATAACCCAAATCCCGAAGAACCGGTTTTTTCTGAAACCATCCTATTGGTCTATAAATCGCCATTTTTTCCTCTTGCTTCTCAATGTCCTGCTTTATTTGTTTAATTTTTCCTTCCAATGTCAGCTGTTTCTCCTCTGGCTTCGGTTTTTCTTCCGGTTTCGGTTTTTCTTCCTTGCCCTCCGTAGCTTCAGCGAAGGAGGGTTCTCTCTCTTCTATCTTTTTTATAACTTCCCTGGCTGTTCTGTCAAATTCCTTTTGCTCTTCTTCTGTGAATTGAGATTTTTTTTCTTTTTCTTGTTTTTCTTCTGACTTCGCTTCTATTTTCCCTATAATTTCTCTAGCTTTTCTATCTAATTCTTTTTGTTGTTCTTTTGTGAATTTCGGAGGGGTTTCTTTCTGTTCTAATTTTGGTTTTTCTAACGCTTCTATTAATTTCTCTTTTAAATTTTCCTTCAAATCCCCGCTAAAAACTCCGCTCTTGTCTTTTCCATTTTCCGGTTCCTCCTTTGTTTTTTCGGAAGAATTATTATCTTCCTGAAATACAAAAGCATCGGCTTTTTTTTGTGCCTCTTCAAATTTATCTACTCTGCGACGCGGCGGCCATTCTTTGTTTCTTTTTCCCATAATTATAATTTTAATTAATCATGATTTTTCCCGCATCCATGATACTCCGAAATACCATCGAGTTGTATATGAACATGGTTTCCTTCGTTCTTAAACCATATTTCCTCACGACCAATCTTCTCCCAAAGCTCTTTTGCACAATTCTTAGCTGCTGTTGTGAGTTGTTCATAATAAGTGGCGCTTGCAAAATCAACTGCATAGGAAGAATCTCGACAATCAATAAGTCCGATTCCGCAAGCGCTCGGCCCCTTGCCTTGCCTTGCTTTTCCGCCATAGTGCAGAGAACATTGAGTATGACCGCAACAAGTTCCAGTGCAAGAATCCTTATCAGAGCTGCATTGGGTATTCCAATTTGCAAAACACCTGCCATCACTATTATCGGAAATAGAAGAAATTTCTTTGGCTTGAGCAGGAAGATTCTTGTTCAACATACAATTAAGCAAACTCTTAAGTTCAATTGACGCATCCTTTATCTGATCAGCAACTCCGATCTGACACTGATATCCATTCAAACATGGCCCAGCAGCGCTGCGTTGATTACATCTATCTGGCGGGGTCTCCACACATCCTCCAAATTGGCAATTTAAACGACAATAAGTATTTTTCTGGTCTGCTTTATTAGAGCATTCTGAAATATTATACATTCCATTGATGCTTTCATATTGCCACTGAAAAAGGACGTATTTGCTGGTGCTATTGTTGCATAAATTTTTCTGAAAGCCAGTCGGGCAGAATGTTGAATAATTTTTTAATTTAGCATTGCAAAAATTATAGCCATCTAAGTTACACTTTGACATATATGTGCCGAGAGCAGCATCCCTGCACGCATTATCGCTGTCATAACAAATTGTGCCTACGCGACAGTCAGTCTGTTGAAGTCCGGTCAAAGAGGTTAAACACGCTTGTTTGCTTTCTGCTTCTGATTTGCTGGTACAATACAATTTATAATCGCTATCTGATAAGCTAATCAACGAAGAATTCGGGCAATAATTGCCTTTATTTCCTAGAACACAAGCACTCTTGCAAATATCTTTGTTCGCGAGTTTGGTAACCTTAATGTCTGAACCTATTTTATTCGGCTTTATTGTGTATCGGGTTATTTCACAAGCGCAATACTCTCCTTCTTGCGGCTCCAACCCGCCATCTCCTTCGGTTACGCCTCCACCAACACAAGTAATCTTATTCCACGGCCAAGGAATACCTTCGTCGCCAGGAGCTTTTGCCAATTCATTGAATATCATATTTAAAACAACCCAAGCAACCAAAGCAATAACAATTCCAATAATCGCATTGGTAATCATTTTCTTGCCTGATTGGACCTCATCCGGCTTTGCGCCGCCAATCAAAATCCTGATTCCGCCCATGACAATAAAAATCGGGGCAATAACAAACAAACCAGTAGTAATAAATTGAACTATAATTTTTGCCAATCTAAAAATGTCGCAAAGGGTGCAAGCCGGGGTTGTGCTAGTGCCGCAAATCACCAATGGGTCACCCCAGTTCCATTCTGCGGCAAATACAATAAATGGCACAACTAAAAATAAAATTATTAAAACAAAAAATAAATATTTTCGCATATGTTTAGAATTAATGTCTCATTAGTAATCATACCAAAAATTACTAAAATTGTCCAGTTTTTTTGAAAGTGATTTAAAGCTCATAAATTTATTATAACATAATTATTATAGCATAAATTGACTTTCAACGACAAAAAAGATATACTGAAATAATTACGGGGTGTGGTGTAATGGTAGCACGAGTCTTTTGGGAAGATTTAGTCCGAGTTCGAATCTCGGCACCCCGACTTGTCCCGCTACTGCGGTGATGCGAGTGTCGTATAACGGCATTACCTCAGCTTTCCAAGCTGATGACAGGGGTTCGATTCCCCTCACTCGCTCCAAAATTTGAATTGCTGATAACTTATCCACAGGGATTAATATTGACAAGGTTGTTGGAAGGAATGGTAAAATATAAGAAAGGTCGTAAAAATAATTTAATAATTAAAAAATAATTAATTATAAAAAATAAATATAAGTAAATATATATGAAAATATTTAATAAGATTTCAATAGTAACCGTATTGATTGTTTCTTTTGTGCTTGTTATGAGCGGTTTTACTGGGTCAATTACTGTACGCGCTGCAACGACACCATCTCTCGGAACAGCGGCAACCTATGGTGTTCTTGGTAGTACCTACACCAACACGTCCGCAGGAACCACGATTAATGGTGATGTCGGATTTACCACGGGACCGGCGGTTGCTCCCGCAGGCGTGCATACGAACTACGGATCCGGCGCCCCATATGCTACGGCGGGCGTTGATCAGGGAAGTGCTTTATCTGCATTGGCTTCCCAACCGTGCACATTCACTTTCGCGCCCGGAGCGATTGATCTCGCTACCGACACTACACACGGCCCAATTGGGGTTTATACACCCGGAGTGTATTGTACATCAGGCGCTGCTTCTATAGGAACAGGAGGAATTACTCTTAGTGGCAGCGGGACATACATCTTTAGAGTAGATGGCGCGCTTACTACGGTAGCCAATTCTGTGGTCACATTAGCTAATGGCGCATCAGCTTGTGATGTATTTTGGACTCCAACCGCGGCCACAACTCTTGGCGCCAACTCTACGTTCGTAGGAACTGACATTGATGCTTCGGGTATTACCATCGGCAATACCGTAACATGGACAGGAAGGGCCTTGGCATTCGGCGGAACGGTTACAACCGATACAGACACCATAACCGTACCTACATGTACGGTCATCGTTCCTGCTACTCTTCATATCATTAAGCAAATAGTAAATAATAGCGGTGGCACAGCAACTGCTTCTCTCTTTAATCTGCATGTAAAGCTTTCTGGGACTGATGTTACAGGAAGTCCGGCAACTGGAATCGTATCACCCGGAAGATCCTACTCACTTTCTGCAGGCACATACGTAGTAAGCGAAGATGCAAATGCCTCTTATACGCAAACCTTCAGTGGAGATTGTAATTCAAGCGGCAGTGTGATACTTTCTGCTGGCGACAACAAGACTTGTACAATCACTAATGATGATATAGCGGCCGTGGTAGTCCCGCCCACGCCGACTCCTCCGACACCAACACCAGCATTACCAAATACAGGAATTGCTCCCGAAGGAAAAAGTATTCCATGGGATATCATTATGCTGACTAGCATCTTTATGCTAGTTTCGACAGCACTTGTTGTAGTTCTAAGAAAACGCACGATTTAGAATAAATGTTATCAAAACGAACACCGTTAATAGCTGTCCTTGCAGGATGCGCATTTTTTGCGGCACTTCTTTTTTATTTTATCTCCAAAAACTTAGTCCAGAACGACTCAGCGCCGTTTGCCGAACACACTGCTACTATTTATAAACAAGAACAAGTAAGTTTTGGATTACCAATGCGTCTCAAAATTCCAAGTATCAATATTGATGCTGCTATTGAGTATGTGGGTCTTACACCTGATGGAACAATGGATGTACCGAAAAATCCGGACAATGTAGCATGGTTTGAGTTCGGACCGCGTCCTGGGGAAAATGGCAGCGCTGTTATTGCTGGACACTATGGATGGAAAAACAAGAAAGCATCGGTGTTTGATAATTTATACAAATTACGCAAGGGTGATAAATTATACATCGAAGACGACAAAGGAATGATTATTTCCTTCGTGGTGCGCGAAAGTCGAAAATATGACCAGAAAGCGGACGCTTCAGACATATTTAGCTCAAATGACGAAAAACCACACCTTAATCTCATTACTTGCGAAGGAGTTTGGGATAAAGTTTCCAAAAGTTATTCCCAGCGGCTAGTGATATTTACTGATAAAGAATAGTTTTGATAAAAAATACCCTCTCCGACCATAGTCGGAGGGGATATTTTTTATCTTAAAATTTTATTATCTCGCTCCTCATCGCTCTTGTCCTAAGCAATAAGGGTAACCACAAATTTATCTTGCGTATTCAATAACGCGGGTCTCTCGAATAACGGTTACTTTTATTTCCCCTGGGTATTTCAATTCTTTTTCAATCTCTGAAGCAATATCTTTGGCTAATTTGTATGCTGCTAAATCATCAATTTTTTCCGGATTAACAAAAATTCTGATTTCTCTGCCTGCCTGCACTGCGTATACTTTATCAACTCCTTCAAAACTTGAAGCAATTTTTTCCAATTCTTCCAACCGCTTCAAATAATTTTCCAAATTCTCCTTTCTTGCTCCTGGCCTGGCTGCGGAAATTGCTTCTGCTGCCTGAACAATTGAAGCTTCGATTGTCTCGAATGGATAATCGCCGTGGTGCGACTTCATCGCGTTAATGATTTTTTTGTCCATTCCGAATTTTTCCAGAATTCTGATGCCGATTTCCACGTGCGAACCCTGAACCTCGTGGTCAATCGCCTTGCCAATATCATGAAGGAGTGCGGCTTTTTTACATACACTCACATCTGCGCCCAATTCCGAGGCAAGCATTCCTGCCAAGTGCGCGGCTTCTATGGAATGCAATAATACATTTTGCCCAAAACTGGTCCTGAAAGTTAGGCGGCCAAGCAAATTCGCCAAACGCGGGTCCAAACCAACCACCCCCACATCATACACCGCTGCCTCTCCCGCTTCTTTGATTTTCAATTCAATTTCTGATTTTGCCTTATCAACCATTTCCTCAATTTTGGCTGGCTGGATTCTTCCGTCTGTTATCAATTTTTCCAAAGCCATTTTGGCAATCTGCCTTCTTGTCGGGTCAAAACCAGAAATCACCAGGGCTTCCGGCGTATCATCAATAATCACCTCAACCCCGGTTAATCTTTCCAGGGTCTTGATGTTTCTTCCTTCCCGGCCAATAATTTTGCCTTTAATTTCGTCATTGGGCAAAGTAACGGTTGTGGTTGTAATCTCTGCTGCTTGCGAGGATGCGTATCTTTGCAAGGCAGTTACCATAATCTCGTTCGCTTTTTTCTCCAATTCTTCCTTGCCTTCTTTTCCTAATTTCTGAATTCTAGCGAAGATTTCTTCTTTGTTCTGCTGCTCAACCATTTTCAGAATTTCTTGCTTCGCATCTTCTTCGGATAATTTTGATATTGTTTCCAATTTTTCGATTTCCTGCTGTTTTAATGTTTCTAATTCAGTTTTGATGTTTCTTACTTTTTCAACTTTTTCCTGAAAATCCTGTTCTGTCTGTTCTAATTTTTTCTCCTTAATATCGAGTGATTCTTCCTTCTTTTCCAGTCGCAATTGGATTCTCCTATACTCTCCCTGTCTTCTCGTTTCTTCATTTTTGATTTCGTCCAATGCTTTTACTGCTTTGTCTTTCGCTTTTAAAATTATTTCCTGGGCCTGGGCTTTCGCCTCGTTGACTAATTTCTCAATTCTCGCTTCTGCGGTATTAGCCTGTCTTTTGGCGATTGATTGACGAGCCAGGTAGCCCAAAATTGACCCAACGAATAACGCAAGTATTGCCACGATAAGTGGAATAAATTCTATTGTCATATTCATTTGCTTTGACCAAAAAAACCATATTTAATTAAATGACAGTTTTCAGTATCAAAGAATTAATTTCTAATAAATCAATTTTAGCAAAATGAAATATTTTTGTCAAACTATCAATTCGTGCTAAAATTATATTAATGAAACCAATTGTCTTAACTATTTTGGATGGCTGGGGATATGGCTCGCCAAGCGAGTCCAATGCAATTTATAATGCAAAAATTCCGAACATAAAAAAAGTGGAAAAAGAATATCCCTGGTGTTTGCTGCAGCCGTCGGGAATCACAGTGGGACTGCCCTGGAAAGAAGCGGGAAACTCCGAAGTAGGCCATGTGATTATTGGCGCGGGAAGGATTGTCTATCAACATCTATCAATAATTTCTTCGGAAATTGACAATGGAAAATTCTTTAATAACCCGGCATTTTTAAAGGCAATCGAACATGCAAAGAAAAACAATTCTACGCTACATCTGATGGGATTAATTTCCAGCGGCAATGTTCATTCCTATCTAGAACATGTTTATGCATTATTAGATCTGGCTAGACAGAATAGTGTCGAAAAATTGTCTCTTCATCTCTTTGCTGACGGGAAAGATGCTCCGCCCAAAGAAGGAAAGAAAATCATTTTTCATCTTATAGAACATTTGCCAAATCCGCAATGGAAAGTTGCAACAATTGTCGGCAGGTCTTTAGCAATGGATAGAAGTCGCGATTGGCAAAAAACCGAGATTGCTTACAAATTAATGACCGAAGGAATCGGCGAAAAAACCTTTGACCCAATTGAGAAATTACAGGAATTTTATGATAAAGATATCACCGATGATTATATCCCACCAATTGTAGTGGTGAATGAAAATCAAGAGCCGCTTAGCTTGATTAAAGACAATGACGCAATAGTTTTCTTTAATTTCAGGGAAGACAGCGCCCGGCAAATTACCAAAGCATTTGTTAAGCCCGATTTTGACAAGTTCTTGAGAAAACCATTAAGCAATCTTCTTTTCTGCACAATGACCAAATACGATGAGGATTTGCCGATTGAAATCGCTTATCCGTCTTTTTCCGTCAAAAATCATTTAGTCGAGGTGCTAAACCGATATAATAAAAAAGTTTTGAAAGTTGCGGAAACAGAAAAATATGGACATGTTACCTATTTTTTCAATGGCTACCAGGAAGAACCCTATCCCAATGAAACCAGGAAATTAATTCCCTCTAAAGCGGTCTTGCATTATGATGAGGCTCCGGAAATGCAAGCGGAAAAAATCAGCGAGGAAATTGTTAGGGGAGTAAAAGAAAAATATGATTTAATTGTGGCAAATTTTGCTAATGCAGATACGATGGGTCACACTGGAAATTTAAAAGCAGCCGTAGAAGCTGCTGAATACATTGATAAGGCATTAAAACCAATTATTGACCTGGCAGAAAAAGACGAGTGCATCCTGATTATTACCGCAGACCATGGAAACATTGAACAAATGATTGGATTGTTCAGCGGAGGAGCAAAAACTCAACACACCACTAATCCCGTACCATTTTATTTAATTGGAAAAGAGTTTAAAAAACCCGCCGCAAACTTAAGTATGCAGGCGGGCTGGGGAACGCCCCAGGGCATGCCTTCTGATATCGCGCCCACAATTTTGGACTTGATGCAAATCCCCAAACCACCCGAAATGACCGGCGAAAGTTTACTGGGAATTTTGAAATAAAATTTTACTTTCTCTTATCAATAATCTGGTCGATTAACCCATAATCTTTGGCTTCGTCGGATGACATATAATAATCGCGGTCGCTGTCTTTCTCGATTTTGTCTATTTTCTGGCCAGTGTGCTTGGCCAGTATTTTATTTAATTTCTGTTTAATTTTCATTATATGCTTTGCGGAAATTTCAATATCGCTAGCTTGCCCGCCTGCCTCGCCCATAACCTGATGAATTAGAACCTCGGCATTCGGCAAAGCAAATCTTTTTCCTTTTTGTCCTGCTGCCAAAATCACTGCTGCGCCAGAAGCAGCCATGCCAACGCAAATTGTGGAAATATCGCATTTTACAAATTGCATAGTATCATAAACCGCCATGGTTGCAGTCACGCTTCCGCCCGGGCTGTTAATATAAATAATAATATCTTTTTTCGGGTCTTGATTCTCCAAAAATAAAAACTGAGCAATTACGGTATTTGCAGTATTGTCGTCAATCGGTCCGCCCAAAAAAATTATTCGTTCTTTTAATAAACGGGAATAAATATCATATACCCGCTCCCCGTATTGTGATTTTTCTATAACTGTTGGTATAAGATTCATATGATTTTTGCTTCGCGTTCCAAAAGCGCGAAGACCTTTTCATTGATTAATGCATTCTTAGTATATTCTTTTAGTTTTTCCGAGTCAATATCTTTTTTTGCTTGCTCGACTTCCTCATCGCTTACTTCAATTTTTTCTTTTTCGGCAATTGCTTTCAGGCAAATCCCGATTTTTACTCTTTTTTCTGCCTGATTTTCCCATTCTTTTTTCAGCTCATCAATTGTTTTTTTGATTTCTTTCAAATATGTTTCGAAATCCAAACCAAAAACCGTGATATTTACCTTAAATTCATTAATCATATTCTCGGTTTCCTGATTAATTAATTCTCTCGGCACATCTATTTCGGAATTATCAGCAATTCTTTCAATCAATTCCAGACGGATTCTCTCTTTTTCTTTTAATTCTTTTTCTTGCATCAGCCCGTCTTTAATGCTGTTTCTTAAGTTGTTTAATGAATCAAAGCTTCCCAGCGACTTGGCAAATTCGTCATTCAGGTCCGGTAAAATTCTTTCTTGAACCAAATTCATTTTCACTTTAAAATCCAGATTTTTATCCGCAACCCTTTTGTCCGACCAGTTGCCCGGCGCTTTTAAAGAAAACTCTTTTTCTTCGTTGGATTTCATTTCTTCCAATTTTTCTTCAAATCCCGGCAAAAATCCCCCTGCGCCCAAAATTAAAGGATGATTTCTGCTTTCTCCGTTCTCAATTTTCACTCCGCTGTTTTTCACTTCAAAATCAATTTCTACTCGGTTTCCCTTCTCGGCTCTGTGGTTTACAGTAATAATTTTTGCCCGTGATTTTTGCAAATAATCAAGAGCAATATCGATTTCTTTTTCCTCAACTTGCAATTCATTTTTCTTTATTTTCAACCCTTTATAGTCCGCTAATTTCATATTAACAAATTTTCATCAAGATTTTTTATCAGCTCTTTTGTCTCGAGCCAGGTAAGTTTTTTAATCGCGGCTTCTTTGTCCAGCCATTCATGCCCATTGTGTTCAATGATTTCCTGTTTTAAGGAAATTTTTTCATTCATATCCGCCTTAACTAAAAATGTATCAGCAATAACATAATCAATTCCATCTGCCTGCCATTTTTCCTGCTTGCCCAATCTTTTAATTATTTTAAATTTTTTAATTTGGGTCTCTTCTCTAATTCCTCTTTTTACTGCTTTTAATGGTGTTTCTCCTTTTTTGATGGTTTCTTTAAGAAATTCCCAACCCTTCCATCTTAAAATTCTGTGTAAAACCAAAAAATATGGCTTGCCATCTTTAATGTCATAAATAATAGCTCTATAACTCTTTTTTGTCTTCTTTTTTTCCATCTTTTTTTGCTTTTTTAACTTTTTCCGCCTCGGGCGGACCAGCCTTGGGCTGGTTTTCTTCCTTCTCTGCCTCCAGCATTTTTTCACTTTTTATATCAATTTTCCAGCCAGTTAATTTGGCTGCCAATCGAACATTTTGACCTTTCTGACCAATGGCCAAAGAAATCTGGTCCTCTGGAACCAAAACCAAAGCATTCCTTTCTTTCTCGTCTATTTTTACATTGATAATTTTTGCCGGAGACAAGGCATTGGCAATGTATTTTTCCGTATTTTCGTTCCATTCAATAATATCGATTTTTTCTCCTGCCAATTCATTAATTACTGTCTGCACCCTGCTACCTTTTTGCCCAACACAGGAACCAACCGGGTCAATTCTTTCTTCTTCTGTGTAAACAGCGATTTTTGTTCTTGAACCCGGCTCTCTGGCAATTGATTTAATCTGTACCGAGCCAGCGGAAATTTCCGGAACTTCAATGGCAAACAGCTTGCTCACCAATTTCGGATAAGCGCGCGACAAAATTATGTCTGCGCCCTTGGGAGATTTTTCTACTTTCAAAATATATACCCTTAATCTTTGACCCATGAAATATCTTTCTCCGGCAATCTGTTCTTCCGGATATAAAATTCCTGATGCCTTGCCAATATCCAAAAACACGTTTTTACCTTCAATTCTTTGGACAATCGCACTAACCACTTCTCCTTCCTTGTCTTTATACTCTCCATAAATCACGTCTCTTTCTGCTTCTCGCAACCGCTGAATAATCACTTGTTTGGCTGTCTGGGCAGCGATTCTCCCAAAATCAGTATGCGTTTCCAACTGGGTTTGGATTTCATCACCCGGCTTGGCGCCTTTTTTAATTTTCTGTGCATCCTCCACCATAATGTGTTTATACGGATTAAATCTGACTTTCTTGTCCCCAATTTCTTTCCCGACCGCAGTCGGGATCCCGACAGAGGTCGGGACCTCTTCATCTTCATATTCCTCGCCTTCAACCTCCTCTTTTAACATGCTCTCATCCACAACCAAAAAAAACTGGAAAACTTTTATTTCTCCGGTCTTGGGATTGAATTTAACCTTGATATTCTGGCCTTTCTTGCCATAGTCCTTTTTATAAGCAGCGGCAATCGCCATTTCCAGGGTCTCAATAATCTGGTCTTGGGCAATGCCTTTTTCCTCGGCAATCTCCGATATTGCTGATAAAAATTGTTTCTGGTCCATAAATTTATTTGATGAAAGGCCCGACTCATGTCGGACCTGATTAATCATTAGATTTTATCCTATCTTTTAAAAATTCCTATGTCAAGAGGCGAGTTTACTGGCCTTTGCATAAATCTCAGCAGCTTCTTTTTCTCTGCCCGCACCTTGTAAAACTTTGCCTAAATTATATAAACCTCCGATATCTCTTTTCTCTATTAATTTTCGGCAAGCGTCAGCTATGTCTCTTTTATCAAATTCTTTCTTAAGTTCTTCCGTCTCTATGTCTAATAAATCATCTTTGGTTAAAATTTTTTCCTTTGAGTCTAAAGGGTTTTTTTCAATTGCTCCTTCCATACGTTTTTTCATTTTTATTATTTAATGATTACGCCTATAATATGTCAAAATAAATTCTATTAGTCAATAGTTTGATTTACTGTATATCCCCAACCGCGTTTTCTAAATGGCGAATATCGTAGGAATTATCGCGATATATTTCAATTGCCAAAATATCAATCTGCCAATCACGGTCTTGCCCCGCAACTGCGGGGTGCTTAGCTAACCATATCTGTGCTAATTTAATCAATTTTTTCTGCTTTTGAAAAGTAATATTGTCTTCTGGCATAAAATCAGAAATGTGTTTTTTATTTCTGGTTTTAACTTCAAGAAAAACAATTGTGCTATTCCCGCCCGCAACGCCAGCAAGCTGGCTTGCTTGGCGGGCAGGTTTCTGCGCAATAATATCCAATTCTCCCAGTTTGCTGTATCTAAAATTTTTATCCAAAATTTTATATCCTTTATTTTCCAAATATTCTCTGGCAATCTTTTCTCCCAAATCTCCTAATGGTTTCGTGGCCATAATCTTATTTCCCGTTTTCGATTATTTTTTCCACAATATTCTCTGCTCTTTCCAGTCCCTCTTCACTGCCAATGTCTGTCCATAATCCGCGGTGGACAAAGGCAAGCAACTGGTTGTTTTTGGCAAAATCAGTAAAAAAGCATTTTTCAATGGAAAACATCTCGCCTTTTTTCTTTGCTTTCATGCATTTGAGATTGAATATTTGCGGAGACAAAACATAAAACCCGGCATTAATATATCCTGAATACTGGTAATTAGGATCTTGCTGAAATTCAATTACGCGGTCGTTTTTTGTTTTTACCAAACCCAAGCCATTAACATTTTGGTCATAATAAACCGCCATTGCGCCTAAAACATCCTCAAAAGAAACTCTTTTTCTCAAGGGAGAAATTTGTAATGGCAGGATTCTTGGAGTATATGCTCTGAAAAATTTGGATGACGGAAAAAATCGAGGAAGAGAAATATTTTTCTTGTAAAAATCAATAAAATCAGAAAGGTTTAAATTCGTCAAAATGTCGCCATTCATCACCAGAAAATCTTTTTTAATGCCTTTTGCCGCGCTCCTGATTGCTCCGCCGGTTCCCAGTGGTTTCGAACCAATAATATATTCGATTCCAGCAACCTTTCCTTGTTTCTTGGAAATATCGGCTTTCGGGTCTTTTTTCTTCAAGTATTTTAAAATTTCTTCTGCTTTATAATACAAAGACAATCGGACATCTCCATCCAGTTTATATTTCTTTAATAAATCCAATTGGTATTCTAAAAGAGGTCGTGCTTTGACCTCTATCAAAGATTTTGGGACATTCTTCAATTTTCCCGGCAGATTGGTTTTTCCGCCTGCCAATATAATTACTTTCATATATATTAAGATATTAAGTATAGCTCCTGAAATTCAAAAGTCAACCCCGTCAAACAGGATTGACTACGAATGGACTTGGCGAGAATCGAACTCGCGTTTCGGCAATGCGAATGCCGTGTATTGCCACTATACTACAAGCCCTTTATTCATGCCTTAATGCCTCGATTGGATTTAATTTAGATGCTTTCCTGGCAGGGTAAATGCCGAAAACCAAACCAACTCCAGCCGCAACAACAATTGATAAAATAATCGCGCCAACAGGAATTACAAAAGCCCAGCCAGAACCGATTAATCTGCCCAAAACAATTGAAGCGAGAAAAGACAAAGAAATTCCGCCGATTAATCCAATAATCCCGCCGAAAATAGTCAGAGTTACTGATTCAATTAAAAACTGCCGTAAAATATCTTTGTTGCGCGCTCCCACTGCTTTGCGCAATCCAATTTCCCGCGTTCTCTCGGTTACCGAAACCAGCATAATATTCATAATTCCGATTCCGCCGACAATCAAAGCAATCGCCGCAATTGAAGATAAAAATGCAGTTAGAGCGCCGGTAATTTGACTCATCATATTTGCTGCCTGAACCTGACTCATCACCTTAAAATCATCTTTTGATAAATCTCCTTCTGGATTATAGATATTGTGCCGCTCGCGCAAAATCATTCTAATGTCTTCTATCGCCGATGGTACCAATTGTTCGCTTTTTGCTTTTACAGCAATCGCATTCAAATGATCTATGCCCAGCAGTAATTTCTGAACCGTAGTTAAAGGAATATAAGCATACTCATCAAAATTCTGAAACATTTGTGTGCCTCTTTCTTCCATCACGCCAATAACCCTGAAATTCTCTTTTTTAATTCTGATTGTCTTGCCAATCGGGTCTTCTTCGCCGAATAAATTTTCCGCAATCTTATAACCAAGATCAACTACCTTGGCCATTGATTTTACATCATCATCATCAATATCCCTGCCGGAGACCGCGTGCCAGTCATCCAATTGGTGCGCAACTGGAGTAACGCCAATAACCGTAATTTTCATATCTTCGTTCCGATAAATTGCCCGAGCAACTCCGTAAACCATTGGCGAGGCCTCTTCAACTAAAGAGCTTTTGGCAATTGCCAATGCATCCTCATATTTGAGAGTTCGGATTGACATTTCTTCCAAAGCAGATTGGGCAAATCCGCTGCTTTTGGTATCAAAAGAGCCCGGCTCAACATAAATATTGCTCGAACCCATTGAGGTAATCTGTCCTAAAATCAAATTTTGCGCTCCGCCTCCCAAAGACATCATCATCACCACCGAACCCACGCCAATAATAATTCCGAGCATTGTTAAAAACGACCGGCTTTTATTGGCTTTCAATGCTGTGAGCGAAATTTTTAATGAGTCCTTGAATCGCATACTATTTTTCCGTCTTTAAGCTCTATTAATCTCTGGGCATATTCCGCAAGTTCTTTTTGATGAGTAACCAAAACTATGGTATGCCCTTGATGATTTAAATTTTGCAGAATTTCCATAATCTGCTGGCCGGATTTGCTGTCCAAGTTTCCCGTTGGCTCGTCGGCAAAGACAATTGAAGGATTATTTACTACGGCCCTGGCAATTGCCACTCTTTGCTGCTCTCCGCCGGAAAGCTGGTTTGGCATATGTTTTGTCCTCTGCGACAATCCAACCGCTTCAATCGCTTTCATCACTTTTTTGTCTTTTTCCTCATTTGGATTTTTTGAGTAAATCAAAGGAAGTTTCACATTATCAAAAACGTTTGTTCTGGCAAGCAGATTAAAAAACTGGAAAACAAATCCCATTTTCTGATTCCTGATAAATGCCAGTTCGTCATCCGTTAATTCGTCAATGCTCTGGTTTTCAAATTTGTAGATTCCAGAACTCGGCCTGTCCAAAAATCCCATAATGTGCATTAAAGTTGATTTTCCTGAACCAGACGGGCCCATAATTGCCACAAATTCTCCTTGTTCAATGTCAAAAGACACACTGTCTAAAGCAGTGGTCACAATTAAATCATCGCAATATTCTTTTCGCAGATTATTCGCGCTAATCATTTTATTTTTTCAATAATACTACAATTTTTTGGCTTTCAACTAATCCGGAAACAATTTCAATTTCTCCATTGCTTCCTTTTAATCCAGTAATCACTGGGATTTCTTGATAATTTTTTCCATCCGGAATTCTTACAAATTTATTTCCGTTTTTATAAACAATCGCCCGCTGGGGAACGTATAAAACATTTTCTTTTTTATTGGTCTCAATAGTCACGTCCGCGGTCATCCCTGATTTGATTTTGTTGTCGGGATTGTCCAGTAAAATTTTAGCGCGGTAATAAACCACTCCCTCAACAATGGTTTCTCCGGATTCAATTTCAATAATCTTCCCGGAAAATTCTTCCTCGGGAAAAGCATCCAAGGTAACTTTGGCTACATCATCGAGATTTGCTTTTTTTACGTCTGCTTCGGAAATGTCAATTTTTATTTCCAAATTCCCGGTTGAAACCAAAGAAACGATAATTTTGTCATTTGCTGAAACAATCTCTCCAACCTTTCCGTCAATCTTGGCAACAATTCCGTCAAATGGCGCAATAATGCTCATATCTCTTAATTTCTGCGCGTATTCTTCCATGTTTACCCGATATTTTTCCACATCTGCCTGATAAACCGCAATATCAACGTTTCTTGGCGCGGCTTTTAATTTTTCCAAATCAACTTTTGCCTTGTTATAAGTTGCTTCTGCTGTATTAATATTTATTTGATTAGTGATTTTTTGATTGGCGATGTCAGCTTGACCAGTATTAATGTTGCTGTAGGCAATATTAACATTGGTAATATCGGTGTCAATTATTGTCTTGTCAGCAGATAAAACATTTTCTCGGACGGTCGGGTCTGACATCGCAGTCTTGGCATAATCCAATGCATCAATGAATTTTTGAACTGATAATTTTAATTCTTTTAAGGCGACATCTGTATCAACATAATTTTTCGCATCCTGAAAATATTCCTCAGCTGCCTCTCTTTTGCTTTTGTAAGTATTATCCAAAGCATTATTGTAATAAAAATACTTCCTTTCCATATCTTTCAAATCAGCCAGTGCCTTGTTGCTTTTGCTGGAAGCGTCAACTAAATATACGAGAGCGCTGTTGTAATCCTGATTTAAGTCGTTTTCTGCCTTTGCCCGAGCATCGTCAAGGGCGATTTTTGCGTTTTCCAAAACCTGTTCCGCTACCTTTATTTCTTCATCTGTTGCTCCTGCCAAAAACTGGTCTAATTTTGCTTTTACCTGGTTATAGCTTGCTTGGGCTTGTAAATATTGGCTGTAAATTCCACCGGAATCCAGGCGCGCCAAAACAGCTCCTTTTTTCACATTGCCTCCGACTTTGGCAGTAATGGCTTGAATTATTCCTCCTGTTCTGAATCTTAAATCAGTTTTATTCACCAGTTCCACCACGCCCGAAGCAGAAACTTCCTCAATCACATTGCCTTTCTCAACTTTAAGCGTTTCATAAGTTTGTTTGGGTTTTTTCAATGCCAAGGGCAAAACAATCGCCAATATAATCAACAAAACAATAATTGCGATTATCCTGGTTCTTTTCTTCAATGCCCTTATTTTTTGCAACGATTTTTTTAATGCTTCCATAAGTTTATTTTAATTTTTATGTTTTATTATTATAACATTATATTTACATTTTACAAATTATTTTAACTTTGCTATACTTAAAATAACCTGGAATGGAAAAAAGGAGGGAAAAATGCACTGGCCTTAGCACTTTTTTATGCTGGAAAGTTGGGGGACCCGAGGGAGTCCCCCTTTATATTTCCAAAAACTCCCCGCGAGGGTCGGAGACTGGACTGGATTAGAACCTGTTTAGTTTTAATGTAAAAAAAGGCCCGCCGAGTGCTTGCGCCACTCAACGGGTCCAAGTTCAGGGTCCTACCCGTACCCCTGAAAGCCATTCTTTGACTCTCTCCCAAAACTCCTTCAGTCCAGTGACCAGACGGACTTTCCAAAGCATTCTCTGCTTCTGAGCTTTTTCCATCGTAATTCTCCTTTTAATCGTTGGCTATTTCCAAATAAAGTTTTTTTTCTTTTTTGGAACAGCTTTTATGAATATATCCTTTCTTCACAATTCTTCCGCACCAATCGCAAGGTCTTTTTTCAATTGGTTTGCCTTTATTCTCTTCATCCCATTTCTTAGCTTTTTCGTGCATTTTTCTCTCCTTAAATTTAGAATGTTCAAAATTGTATCTTTAATCTATCAGAAAACCCCGACCGAGTCAAGGTTTTTTCAATCCGCAGCAATTTGAGGGGAAAAGGGATTTGGAACAATTTCGGAGATCTCACCTCGGAGACGACCTCGGAGACGAAATATTTAATAAGAATTAATCCTTGAATTTCTTCAGAACATCTTTTAAATCGTCTACTTTCTCAATGTATTGAATGATATTCCCTATATCAGATTCTATTTCGGGTGGGAAAATTTCATCCCTAAGCAATTCTTTGATTCCAACCAATTTTTTAAGGTTCCCGCATTTTAACTGGTAATTCCACTTAATATAGGCCAACTCACTTAAAGTACCAGCACTTAATCCCACGCAAATACATAGGTCGGGTAAAGTTACTACATTATAATTAGACCAAAACCAGTTTAACTCTTTTCTCAGTTTGTCGGCATATCTTATATATGGTTTTGCGTGTTCTTTTGGCCAGGGCTCGCCTTTATCTGGATATAAAACAACCAGGTTTTTACCACCGAATTTTTTATACGATCTTCCAACTGCTACCAGCATGCCCTCATCACTATTGATCCAAACTTCACAATTTTCTTCAGCTAAAATTTTACCCACAAGTTGAGCCTTGTTTAAGAAAAATTTTTGTGGCTTACCTGTTAATTTGCTTAATTTGGGAATGTTTGTTGATCCAATTATTCCAACTTTAATCATATTTATATTCTACCAAGAAAACCGCCCCGAGCGTAGTCGAGCGATCGATTTTTCCATCCGCAGCAATTTTCGGGGAAGGGGATTACTTTTCTTTTAATTTAAAAGCCATAATATTTTTTGCTTTTTCATCGGGATATGCCCAAGCTTTCTCAAATAATCTGAAATTAACTTTGCGATTCTCTATCCCAGGAGAACCAGGATCGTGAAGGAAAAATTGTTTATCATCAAAACCTTTTACTACTACAAAGTGCCCAGAATATCCGGTTTTTTTATCTAATACCTCAGAATTTACATTAACTATAATCAAATATCCCTTTGAGAGTAAATTTTTTATATCATCTAATTTTGGAATTGATTTTTGGGTGTCTATCACCTTAATAAATTTCTGCGCCAATATTCTTTCTTGCTTAATATCACCATGCTCAACCTGTGCTTTTCCAACTTCTTCACCGTATATTTCCAATAGATAACGACCTCCGAATCGGATAAATTTTTTGTAATCAAATGGCTCTATGTTTTTAATTTCTAAACCTCTCTCTCGTAGCCAAATTAAACCCGCCAGCGGCCATGTCCATAAACCTTTGACTTTGGCGGTTATTTTTTCTAATTCTTTCCACGAAAAATCTTTGTCGGGCCAGAAATATTTCATAACCATTTTTAAAGCTGCTTGAAAACAATGTGTGTCATCGGGATTTGCATAAAATGGAACATCTTTATCTATTTTCATATATCTCAATTCTAACAAAAAATCAGTCCGATGACCATCGCGACCGATTTTTAAATCCGCAGCAATTTTCGGGGAAGGGGGATTATTATATAATTATTGCTGTAATTGTTTCCCCGCCCCTATCGGGGTTTATTTTTTCCTCAAGGAATCCTTGTAGTCTATAATTTTACTTGTGAGATCGTGATTCATTTTAGAAATTGCATACATAGATTTTTCGGTTAGTTTCGCACGGTCTGATATCTCTTTTCCCCAATCTATACACCATTGTTTAAAATCTTTTGGATTCTTGGGTTCAATGTTTTTTGGCCTCAAATAATGATCAAACTCTTTACCATAATAAAGTTTATGAGTTAGCGAATTTCGATCTTCAACGACTTTCCCAAGATCTTTTTTGTTATCAAATTCTTGAATTAAAGATACTAATCTTGCCTGCTTTACTACTGGATTTACAATCATGAATTGAATTTTTACATCTTTATCTTTTTCAAAGCCGACCGGCAAAGTGGCATTTATGAATTTAAGTACTTTTTCCCGAAATGCAAAAAGTCTAAAACAAAAATTTTCATAATGATAAACAAATTCTTCAACCAATCTAAATCCTTCTAAAGGTGATGGTGTGAACCCTCCCTTTCGAGTTATACACTTTATAGTAAACACGCAAAGTTGTGCTGAGTATTGGATTTTTTCATTCGTATATTGTAAATTGTTCATCATTCTGGCAAGCTCATTACGATAATCTTTCGCTTTTGTGTTTCGAGGAAAATATTTACCAGGAAGTTCTTGTATGTGGAGAGGGTGAACTTTTTGTGTGGGTTTGTTTTTTTGTACTTTTGATTTTTTCATAAATTTATTTTATTTTAACTAAGTTAAAATATACTCGATTGCGACTCTTTTATTATGGCTCCGATTTGGGTTGGTGTCAATCTATAAAACTAATAAAGGTTATCCACAGATTGACATTTAATTTTTATTAAAATCGTTGTATAATGTTGATATAGGTTTATTTTATGGATAATTTTATAACAATTAAAGATGCGGCAAAAATATTAAAGATAAATCCTATAACGCTAAGGAGGTGGGATAAAAACGGAAAACTTAAAACAATCCGGCATCCCTTTAATAATTATAGGGTCTATGACCAAAAAGAAATTGAAAAAATATATGAAAGTTACTTCCTCTCTCAAAAAATCGTAAACGAAGAAACTAAAAGAGGAGACTGGGCGACATTTAAAAAATGGACAAATACCATTCAATGTATGGACTGCGTAGAAGGAATGAAGAAACTGCCCGAAGAATCCGTTGATTTAATTATTGCTGACCCCCCTTATAATATTGGAAAAGATTTTGGAAATAATTTAGATAAAAGAGGATTAAATGAATATGTAGAATGGAGCAAAACCTGGATAAACGAAGCTATCAGAATAATAAAGCCCGCTGGAACAATGTTTATTTATGGATTCAGCGAAATTTTAGCTCATTTATCTGTTGAAATTACGATAAACAAAAGATGGCTTATTTGGCACTATACAAATAAAAATGTTGCTTCTTTAAATTTTTGGCAAAGAAGTCATGAAGCTATTATATGCGCCTGGAAAAACACACCTATATTTAATAGAGATCAGGTAAGAGAGCCGTATACTGAGGGATTTTTGAATGGAGCCGCCGGAAAAATAAGAAAGGGAACCGTGGGAAGATTTAGTAAAAACGGCAAGGAAACAATTTATAAAGCTCACGAAAACGGTGCCCTTCCCAGAGATGTAATAAAAATACCGGCACTTGCCGGCGGCGCGGGAATGAATGAAAGATGGTTTTTGTGCAAAGATTGCAAAAATGTATTTGAACCAAAAAAATTAAAAAACCATCTAAACCATAACATAATCAAACACCCAACTCAAAAACCATTAGAATTAACTCGCAAGCTAATAAGGGCTAGTATGCCTGAAAAAAACGGAGTTATTTTGGTGCCCTTTGTTGGGAGTGGTTCCGAATGTGTCATAGCAAAAGAATTGGGTCTTTCATATGTGGGATTTGAGTTAAATCCAGATTATATAAAAATTGCAAAAAAATGGCTTGAAAATACCAGACAGATTGTTCACTTATTTTGAATATCTATCTGCTGTTTCTTCTGCTTAAAGGGATGTTCGGTAAAAATAACAAAACCATTTGATAATCTTTTTAAATTCTTATTTTCTATAAATCTTTTATATGGTAATTTATATTCGCCGTTTCGCTTTTTCGGGTGCTTAAAATAATCTTCACTTGGAACTTCGTATTTAAGATCAATAAATTCCCCTTTGAGGGGTATTTTTGATTTTAATTTTTCTTGCCTCACCTCTCTGCCAAGTGATTCCTTCTTTATTTGATAATTCAAGGTTTTGTTTTTGTATTTAATCTGAAAATCAGCGCCCCTGTGGTCAAGTTCTGGCGACATTGCAACTGTATTTTCACCAAAAACAGATTTGGCAACGTACCCAGCATGAATTTGAGTAATGATACTTGCCCAGGTACGATAAATCCTCGCTGGAAGTCCTTTTTTAAAACATTTTGGACACATTCCGGTCTTTCGTTGAAATGCTATAATTTCTCTCCGGTATTTTCCGAAATACTCTTTATAAAATTCATCGTAATTTAAAAACCTCTGTTCATCCCAATAAATTTTATATAAAAGCGGTATGGCCTGTATCTCTTTTGGTAAATCCATCTCGACAATCTTAATAGATTTATATTTATCACGATAAGCATTAAGGTCAACTAACTGTAAAAATTTTTCAAATTTTATTAAATTCTCCATATCTCTATTATACCACTATTTTCTCTCCCCACCCCGCCAGCGAGGGATTTCCAATCGGGCTGCTGGGAGTTGCCGCCCAAATTTTATTTGGGCGAGCCTCGCCCATTTTATGGGCGGGAACCTACCCGCCCCGCAACAAAATTTTCTAATCGGAGAGCCGGGATTCGAACCCGGACTAAATCCTCCCGAAGGACTCGTGCTACCATTACACTACTCTCCGGCAATTTTGTGCGGGGTAAAAAGCCAGCGTATTCACCCCGTACGATCTCGCAAAGCGAGATTCGTTCGGGGCTACCGACATACTCCTCCCCGTTATTTTATCCAATACTTTTCCCTAATCTTTAAATCCTCTTCTTCTTTTTTATCCTCAATTTTCCCCTTGGCTAATTTGCGCAGTTCTTCTAAATTTTCTTTATCTAATTCTTTGGTTCTGTTTTCTAATTGTTTTTTATTATTCTTCTTCGGATCTTCAATCACTTCTGCCAATAATACATCCAAAATCGCGCCAATCTTGGGACTGGGTTGGATTTTTAATAATTTCATTATATCATTGCCATCAATTTTCAGCATTTTCGCGGAAATCGGGTCTTTGGAAACCTTTTCAATCATATATTCTATTGTTCTCAAACGATATGGTCTTTCTTTTGGCCTGCCCATTCCTAATCTATCCGCAATTCTTAAATTAATCAAATCCTGAATATTTTCCAATCCAACTCTTTTAATCAACCGCCTCGCGCCCGCGTCAGTCAGCCGTTCAGGATCAGAAACAAACATATGATTTCTGACTAAAAGCACAACCTTATCAATAAATTTATTGGGAAATTTTAATCTAGAAAGAATTTCAAAAACGATTTTCGCGCCAACATAATCATGATTGTAAAAAGTGGAATCCGGGCCTTCGCCTTCTTTGGTTTCCGGCTTGCCAATATCGTGAAACAGGGAAGCGAATTTTACTTCCAGATTAAAACTCTTTTCCGCAGCAACTTTCAAAGACCTTAAAGAATGTTCGTAAATATCGTAAATATGGTGCTTGTTTTGGCTTACTCCCGCGCCTTTTTCCAGTTCCGGGAAAATATATTTTAACAGATTTACTTGTTTCAGCAAATCAATTCCTTCTGCTGCTTTTTTTCCGCCAGCTGGCGGATCAAAAATCTTGATTAACTCGTCTTTAATCCTTTCTTTGGAAATAAACTGGATTAAACCGGAGTTTTTCTGGATTGCTTTTAAGGTTTTTTCTTCAACTTGCCAGCCTTGGGCTGGTGATTCCAGAGACAGAGTACAGGCAAAGCGCACAGCTCTCAACATCCGAAGAGCATCTTCATTAAATCTTTCATCGGGATTTCCAACAGTTCTGATGATTTTATTCTTTAAGTCGTTTTGGCCGTCAAATAAATCAATTATTTTCGCCATCCCTTCGACTTCGCTCAGGGCAAGCGCATTAACGGTAAAATCCCGCCTGGCAAGGTCTTCTTCTATGGTTTTTGCAAACTTAATCTCGTCAGGATGACGCTTATCAGAATATTTTCCTTCTAATCTGAATGGGGTTATTTCGATTGTTTTTAATGTTTCGTCTTTCGAATTGGTTATAACCGTAACTGTGCCGAATTTATTCTCATAAAATGATTTTTTAAATAATTTTTGAATTTCTTCTGGCTTGGCATTGGTAGTAATATCCCAATCTTTGGGTTTTTCTCCCATTATTAAATCTCTCACGCACCCGCCAACAATATAGGCCTCGTATCCGGCTTTTTTCAATTTCTCATTTATTAAATTAACTTCTTTTGGAATTGTCATTTCAATTTAACCATAGCTTAAAAATCGTTTTTTGGCAATAAAAAGGGACAAAAATTGTCCTTTTAAAAAATATGTACTTTGTGTGAGTAATTTGTACTTTGGGATAAATTTTTCGCTTTTTAAAATTAATTATCGTTAGCCTAAACTACAAAGTACAAATTACTAAATACTCAAATTTTGAGCGAAGCGAAAAATTTATGTACCCCCACCAGGAATCGAACCTGGGTCAATTGCTTAAAAGGCAACTGCTTTACCACTAAGCTATGGGGGCGTAATTTAAAATATAGATTTTTAAAAAATCTGTGTCAATTACCCCCACCAGGAATCGAACCTAGGTCAACGGCTTAAGAGGCCGCAGCTTTACCACTAAGCTATGGGGGCTCGGCAATGCCCTCGAGAGGATTCGAACCCCTAACCCATGGTCCGAAGCCATGTATGATATCCGTTTCACCACGAGGGCGTATTTTAATTGTATATTATTAAAAACAAAATTTCAAGTTAAAATACTTGACATAGTTTTAAATGTATGATAATATGAGATTTACAGAAAGGAGGAAGAAATGAATTCTTATAATCTGTTTTTAAACACGTGGCCATGGGGCACAAATATGAAGGTCAAGGCCCATATCATTGATGAATTTGGTCATATAAAGGCCACAGTGCTTTACACCCAGGTAGTCAGCGGTGATAATCTGCCGGAAAACATCTCGCTACCCATGACTCTTATCAGAAAGTATGGAAACATTGTTGAAGCAGGAACCATCTTCAACAATAAAAGGCAGATATTGAAAATCGAAGTGGATAAGTTCCTTTCAAAGGAGCAAGCATATGAGCAGATTATTTGACTGGCTGCGACTGATTACAAGGTTGCGGCAGGAAAACAAGAAACTCCACAAACAAGTTAAGGAGCTCAAAAAAGACAAGCTCCGACTGGGTGTGGAAATTACGCATCTCTACCAAAAAAACCTGGAGATAGAACAAAAACTCCAGGATTGTATCGGGGGGTTGCCGTAAAAAAGTAAATCCCCTCAAGCCATTTGGCGAGAGGGGATGTTTTTATTCGCGATTAAAAAATCCCGCTTAAATAATAAATCCCCAGCCCAAACAATACAATCGCCTCAACTAGGTTTAACCATTTCATCGCTTTTCCAGACGCAATTTTAATATTCATTGTAAAAACAGCAATCAGGAAAACAATAATCTCATCCAGCATGTAAAAGAAAAGGTAAATCACAAGATTTAAAATATAGGCAAGAATTGAGATTTTGGCGTGTGCCATAATTCCAGCAAAAAGAACGGGAATTACAGCAGAACAAGGAAATTCCACAATCGTAATCACTGATGCAAAAATCAAAACACCGATAATTAAGCCCCAAATTTTTCCGGATTGCTTAAATGCCTCTTGAATTTTTAAAGAATGTTTGGCAACTATTTTGTTTTCTTGGTGCATATCGCAGGTCTGGTCTTTTTTTCTTGATTTTAAAAATTGTCTGAGAAAATAAATTGCGCCAGCAATTCCCAAAACCCCGACAAAAACATTCATTATTGGAATCAAAGGGCCCAAATAATAAAATAATTGATACCAAAGAAAAATTAATAATCCGTAAACAACAACAGTTACCAAAATATATAAACCGCCGAAAAGAATAATTTTTGGCCGCGATTTCAGAATCAATACCAACCCCAAAATCAAAACCAATGCGCCCAAAGAACAAACATTAAATCCGTCAAAAAATCCCAAAATAACGGCTTGGGCAGGCAAGGAATACTTCGTTAAATCAATTTTTCCAAGTATTGGCAACTGAATTTTGCTCTTGTCCGCCGAAGTCCCGTTAGGAGTTAAGGAGGATAATTGCCTCTGAATTGATTCTTCGATTTTCTTGCCAACCCCATCTTCACTATCAAACCCGAGAAAAAACTCCTCGCCAACAAAAGTCAAGGGAACCAAACCGATATACTGCTCCAGATTATATTTTGTACAAAGATCAATCAATTCTTTGCGACAATCTGCTTGCGAAATCGGGTGGCGATTGAATTTTACATCAGCGTATTTAGCCTCAATTCTGTCCAAAAATTCCTGCTCTGCTTTGCAGTGCGGGCAGGTTTCGGAATAGAAAAAATTAACCTCGAGCTTATATTGATTATTTTGTTCTTGCGCAAAAATCGGCCTCGCTATTGAAGCCAGAACCAAGATTAAAAATATGGGAAAAACTATTTTTTTCATACCTAATTTATAATACTATCCTAAAATAAAAAAAATTGCCAGTTGCTTGGCTTGGCAAATAATTTATTGTGTATTATACTTATTGCATATGCTAAAAAAATCAAAAAAGAAAAAAATTATTGAACAACACAGAACTCACGAAACCGACACCGGGTCGGCTGATGTTCAAATTGGAATTTTAACCGAGGAAATTGAGAGATTGGCTGAACATTTAAAAAAACATCCCAAAGACAACCATTCCCGCAGAGGTCTTTTGGGAATGGTTTCTAAAAGAAAAAACCTTTTAGAGTGGCTAAGGTCGAATAATGAAACTCGCTATAAAAAAGTAATCAAAAATTTAGGACTTAAAAAATAGATATGTCAATTATAAAAAACAAAGAACAAAGAGTAGGAGTGTTTATGGATGTGCAGAATATGTACCACTCGGCAAAAAATATGTACGGAGCCAGAGTTAATTTCCGAGAAATTTTAAAAACCGCAGTGGCTGGCAGAAAACTAATCAGAGCAATTGCTTATGTTGTAACAACGGAATCAGGCGATGAAAAAGCGTTTTTAGAAGCATTAACCAAATCCGGAATAGAGGTAAAAAGCAAGGATTTGCAAATATTCCCCGGCGGGATGAAAAAGGCTGACTGGGATGTCGGTATGGCAGTTGATGCAATTAAGTTGAGCGAAAAATTAGATTGCGTTGTCTTGGTAACCGGCGATGGTGATTATGTTCCGTTAATAGAATATCTGCAGGCCAATGGACAACAGGTTGAGGTGATTGCTTTTGAAAAAAGCGCTTCTAAAAAATTAAAAGAAGCAACTGATGATTTTATTGATTTGGGCAAAAGCCCGCAAAAGTACTTGATGGGAATTAGAAAATAATTATATGAATATAAAACAATTTAAAACAGAGATTGAAGGCAAAGAACTCTCTGTTGAATTGGGCAAATTAGCCCAACAAACCAATGGCTCGGCATTGATAAAATACGGCCAGACCGCTGTTTTGGCAACCGCGGTATTAGCTGAAAAACCGAGCGATAAAAATTATTTCCCTCTCACGGTTGACTACGAAGAAAGGTTTTACGCTGCCGGAAAAATAAAAGGCAGTCGTTTTATTAAAAGAGAGGGAAGACCAAGCGATGAGGCAATAATAACCGGCCGCTTGATTGATCGGGCTCTCCGGCCTCTTTTTAACCAAAAATTAAGAAATGACCTGCAGATTGTTTTGACTGTCTTATCTTTTGACGGAGAAAATGATCCGGGACTACCAGCCCTAATTGGCGCATCCGTTGCTCTTTTGATTTCAGATATTCCTTTTAATGGCCCGGTTGCAGGAATTTCTGTTGGCCAAGATGAAAAAGGCCATTGGATTATCACTTCGACTTTAAGCGCCAAAGAAAAATCCGGTTCGGAAATATTCGCCGCTGGAATCGAAAAAGAAAAAGAAATTCTGATAAATATGATTGAGGGTCAGGCCCCGGCAATGCCTGAAGACCAAATGCTTGAAGGAATTGATTTGGCCAAAAAATACATCAAAAAATTAATTGACTTCCAAAAAGATATTGTCAAGGAAATCAAGCCCCAGAAAAAAGAATTGGAAATCAAGGAAATTGACGCAGAATTGGAAAAATTAACCAAAGAATTTATTGGCGACAAATTGGAAAAAGTAATTTTCCATAAAGACAAACAGGAAAGAATTAAGCAATTAAATGATATTAACAATGGACTGGTTCTGCTGATTCAAGAAAAATACCTTGAAACCAGCAAAGAAAAAATTGACCTGGCAATGCAGTTTATTGATGGAAAAATTGATGAAATCACCCATTATAATATTCTCAAAAATAATAAACGGCCCGATGGCAGAAAAATGGATGAATTAAGAGCATTGAGCGCTGAAGTGGGAATTTTCCCAAGAGTCCATGGTTCGGGATTATTTCAAAGAGGCGAAACCCAGGTTCTTTCCGTGGTTACTCTCGGTTCTCCGGGTTCAGAACAAATTTTTGACCAAATGGAAATTGAAGGAAAAAAGAGGTTTATGCATGATTACAATTTCCCGCCATTTTCTGTTGGAGAAACCGGAAGAGTTGGGGGTCCGGGAAGGCGCGACATCGGCCATGGCGCATTAGTTGAAAAAGCATTAAAACCAATTGCTCCAGACAAAGAAACATTTCCTTATACTATCAGGATTGTTTCCGAGGTTTTGGCTTCTAACGGCTCTTCCTCTATGGCATCTGTTTGCGGTTCAATATTGGCATTAATGGATGCTGGTGTTCCAATAACAGATAAAGTGGCTGGAATTGCCATAGGATTAATGTTGAGCAAAGCGAAATCCGCCTCTGGCGGAATGACCTATAAAGTTTTAACCGATATCCAGGGGCCAGAAGACCATTATGGTGATATGGATTTAAAAATCGCTGGCACGAAAAAAGGAATCAACGCTATGCAAATGGATGTTAAAATTGATGGCGTAAGTATGGATATTTTAAAAGATGCTTTCAAGCAAGCAAAAAAGGCGAGATTAGAAATCTTGGAAAATATGGAAAAAACCATCAAAGAACCGAGACCAGAACTTTCTCCTTATGCTCCCCGAATTTATACCTTAAAAATCAATCCAGCCAAAATCGGCTTGGTTATTGGTTCGGGCGGTAAAACAATCAATGAAATAACCACTGAAACCGGAGCGGTGGTTGATATTGAGGATGATGGAACAGTATTTGTTACTTGTGAAAATGCTGATAATGCAAAAAAAGCAATCAGTTGGATTAAATCATTGACTCGAGAGGCAAAAATCGGCGAAGAATACGAAGGGAAAGTTGTAAAAACAACTGAATTCGGCGCGTTTGTGGAATTATGGCCCGGACAGGATGGTTTGCTGCATATCTCCGAACTAAGCGACAAACGAGTGGACAAAGTGGAAGATGTTGTACGCCAGGGAGATATGGTGAAAGTAAAAGTGAAAAAAATTGATGAAAATAGTAAAATAGGATTAGGATTGGTTAAAAGATTATGAGCGACCCGCTAAACAATCTCCCGGAATATGAAATTCGGACAATGAAAGATGATTTAGAATTGGACAAACTGCCAATAATACCGGAGAACCTGCCAATAATAAAAGCACCTTTGCCTTCAATTGAGGAATTTGTTTCTAAAACCAAACCAATTCCCCCTACATTGCCGATAATCGAACCAGAAAAACCAAAAGAAAAACCACCGGAAAAACCAAAAGAAAAACCAGTTAAGCCCCCAAAACCTTTGAAAATCAAAAAATTTATTCCATTGGAAATAAAAGCCAAAAGAAGAAAAAGGGCTTTGATTATTTTGATTGTTGTTATTGTCATTATCGGGCTTGGCTGTTTTTTTTACTGGCAGGGGACAAAACCAGAACCATTGCCTCCTCCTACTCCAATAATAGAAGAATTGGAAATTCCCGAACCATTAATTGGGGTCGATAACACGCGAAAAATATTTTTGCAGAATACCTCGCTTCTGACTATACTAAAAGCGGAAACGAAATTTGAGCAAACTGCCCAAACATTCGAAAGAATTGTGCCAATAAAAGGAGAGAAAGAAATTCTCTCCTTAAATAATTTAATTCAGGGACTACGGATTGCTGTCTATCCTTATGTCCAATCAGAATTAAAAGATAATTATACTTTGATGTTTTACGGTCAAGACGGAAAAAGACGCATCGGGCTGATAATTGAAGCAATAGATTCAAGCAAATTAAAAGACCAATTGAAATTCTGGGAAAAAACAATGCTCGATGATTTAAAAAATCTCTTTTTGGACGAAAATTTGGGAGAGCCAATCAGTAAAACATTTAATGATAATATTTATAAAGACGTATTAATCCGTTATATTAACTTTCCCGGACCGGACCCAACCATTGATTATGCAGTTTCTGGCAACTTGTTTCTCTTGTCCACAAGTAAGGAATCGATGTACCAGATTATTGACAGAATCAAATAAATGAACAAGGTTTATTCAGCAGCCATAATCGGCTTGGAAGCTGAACTTATTGAAGTGGAAGCAGATTTATCATCCGGCCTCCGCTTTTTTGGTATTGTGGGACTGCCGGACAAGTCAGTGGAGGAATCAAGGGAAAGGGTTGCTGCAGCCATAAAAAACAGCGGAGCCGAACCGCCGCAAAAATTCAATAAACGGGTAATTATTAATTTAGCACCAGCGGATTTGAGAAAAGAAGGTTCTGGCTATGATTTGCCTATTGCCATGGGGTTTTTGCTGGCTTCAGAGCAAATAAAATTTGATTCGCAAAACAAAATTTTTGTTGGCGAATTGGCTTTGGATGGAAAAATCAGGAAAGTTGACGGCGTCTTGCCAATTTGTCTTCTGGCAAAAGAAAAAGGCATTGATTCTGTTTTTGTGCCAAAGGCAAATGCCAAAGAAGCAGCTCTGGTTGATGGCGTAAAGATTTACCCGATTGATTCTTTGGCGGAATTAATCGGGTTTTTGGAAAAAAGAATTGAACTTTTACCAGTGCCAACTTTAAATATAGACATAGAATCTTTTGAGCCGGTTATTTATGAAGTAGATATGGCTTATATCAAGGGTCAGGAAAATGCCAAGCGGGCAATTGAAATCGCGGCAAGCGGCAATCACAATATCCTTTTAACCGGACCCCCGGGGTCTGGAAAAACATTGTTAGCCAAAGCCATTCCCTCGATTTTGCCGAAAATGACCCGGGACGAAACTCTGGAAGTGACCAAAATTTATAGTGTCTCGGGAAAATTGTCTTCAAAATATCCTTTAATCACCCAGCGACCATTCAGAAGTCCGCACCACAGCGCGTCCGAAGCAAGTTTGATTGGCGGAGGAAGTTTTGCCCGTCCCGGAGAAATCACCTTGGCTCACCGCGGGGTTTTGTTTATTGATGAATTCCCCGAAGTGCACCGCGATGTTTTGGAAAGCTTAAGACAGCCACTGGAAGATGGCATTATCCATGTTTCCAGAGCAAAAGCAGCTTATACTTTTCCCGCGCGGTTTATTTTAGTTGCAGCAATGAATCCCTGCCCGTGCGGATATTTCGGAGACCCGGAAAAAGAATGCAAATGCTCGCCCCATGAAATCACCAGATACCAAAGAAAAATTTCCGGCCCGATTATGGACAGGATTGATTTGTATGTGGAGGTTCCGCATGTAAAATACGAAAAATTGACTGACGGAAACATTGATGGCTCAAGCGCGGAAATCAGGAAAAAAGTGGAAAAAGCGCGAAAAATCCAGCTGGAAAGATTTAAAAACGAGAAAATAAAATCCAACAGCGAAATGACCATACCATTGGTGAAAAAACATTGCGGCGTTGACGAAGACGGAGACCAGCTATTGCGCAACGCAGTGAATAATCTGCATATGTCCGCGCGCGGATATCACAGAATTTTAAAATTAGCCCGAACCATCGCTGACTTAGCCGATTCTCCACACATCACCCACAACCACATCGCCGAAGCCCTACAATATAGGCCGAAATTGGAAATATAAAAATCCCGCCTCGAGCGGGATTTTTTAATAAATGTATCCCAATATTCTCCAATCACCTTTGGGCAAAATCCTGATTCTTTTAATACCATTGCCTAAACTCATTTCCGAAACAGTGATTGTATCCGGACCAACTGCTTCAACATAAGCCACGTGTCCGTAATAGCGGTTTTCTTTGGTCACCAAAATTGAACCGATTGTCGGCTCCATACCAGTGGCAAATCCGAAAGCAACTGCTTGTTTTAACCAGGTCTTGGCATTTCCAGCCCAAGGAATATATCTTTTTTGCGCAACATACCAAGTACACTGACCCCAGGGGAATTTATGACTGTCTTTGCCATAAGGACCCAATTCTTCCGCGGAATAATAAGCATAAGTTGCCCTTGGCACATACTCAACCGGCTTTTGACCATTGGGAATAATAACGTCTTGACCAAGGGCTAAATTCCCATTGGCCGGCAAACCATTAAATTCAGTAGTTTCTTCCTTGTTGCCTTTATATTTTTTAACAATACTATCGATTGTGTCTCCTTTTTTAATCGTGTATTTGATGCCTGAAACCGGCAAAATCATTAGTTTTTGTCCGGGTTTTATTTTGTCCCAGACACTTAAATTGTTTGCCCAAAGCAGGGTATTGGTGGTAATGCCGAAAGCAGCGGCAATTTCCGATGGAATGTCGCCTGGTTGGACTTCGTATTCCACAATTCCGCTTCGCGGACCGCTGCCCAATGGCGATACCAGAGAAGGACAATTACTGGCCAAAAACGCGCTGTTTTGGACAATCACATTTTCATTTTCATAATAATCTCCGCTATCGTATGACTCTTCCACGACAATGTCTGACGGATTCAAATATCCATTTGCATAAAGATATGAACCGCCAATTATCGCTTCTTCGTCTTCGTCGATTGAAAGATCTGTAGTATTGAAACTTTTAGAAATGGCTTGGGTTAAAAACAAAGACGCAGAGACAATGAAAATAACTGCTCCTACCTTAAAAAAGGAGATTTTGAGCAGTTTTTTCAGAAAATATTCAATTCCAACAAAAAATACCATACGATTGTCGGTACATATAAGCTTAGCAAGTAAATTTGGCTTTGTCAATGCTTTAAGGTAAAATTATGATATGGAAGAAATCCTGAAAAATTTGAACCCCAGACAAAAAGAAGCGGTTGAAACCATTAATGGCCCGGTTTTGATATTGGCTGGACCGGGAAGCGGAAAGACAAAGGTCCTCACGCACCGCTTGGCAAACCTGATGCAAAATAAAATTCCAGCGCAAAATATTCTTGCGGTTACTTTTACCAACAAAGCCGCGGGTGAAATGAAGTCGCGCGTAGAAAAACTCGTTGTTGGAAAACAAATGCCGTTTATCGGCACTTTTCACGCTTTTTGCTTAAGCATTTTAAGAAAAGAAATCGATAAACTGGATTATAAAAAGAATTTTGTGATTTATGACGAAGACGACCAAATCAATCTGATTAAAGAAGTAATTAAAACTCTGGAAATCAATTCCGAACAATTCCCGCCGAAAAGAGTGCTGACAACTATTTCTAATTTAAAGGATGAAATTATTGACTGGAAGCAGTATCAAGAAAACGCTGGAGAATATTTTGAAAAAATCATCGCCAAAATCTATGCAGCATACCAATCGACGCTGAAAATGAATAATGCCTTGGATTTTGACGATTTAATTATGCTCACCGTAATTTTATTTGAAGAATTCCCCGAGATCCTCAAAAAATACCAGGAAAAATACCAATACATTCTGGTTGACGAATATCAGGATACCGACCCGGCCCAGTACCGCTTAATTAAATTATTGGCTTCGAAACACAAAAATCTATGCGTGGTTGGAGACGATGCACAATCAATTTATTCTTTCCGTAATGCTGATTTCCGCAATATTTTAAACTTTGAAAAAGATTATTCGGAAGCAAAAATAGTGACTTTGGACCAAAATTACCGCTCAACCCAGAATATCTTGGACGCTGCTTCAAAATTAATTTCTAAAAATGTCTACCAAAAACCGAAAAATTTATGGACAGAAAACCCCTCTGGCCCGTTGATTTCTGTTATCGGCACGTGGGACGAACGGGGTGAGGCAGATTATGTGGTGAAAAAAATCATTAAATTCGTAAAATCCGGGTTTAAATTAAAAGACATTGCTGTATTTTATCGCACCAATGCCCAATCCAGAGCCCTGGAAGAAGCATTTATCCGCTATCATATCCCGTACAAATTAGTTGGCGCAATCAGGTTTTACCAGAGAAAAGAAGTAAAAGACCTTGTCAGCTATTTAAAATATGCGGAGAGCAAGGATGCAATGAGCTTGAGAAGAATCATCAATATTCCGAGCCGCGGAATCGGAAAAATCACCTTAGACAGAATTTTGGACCAGGGATTAGAAAAAATTGCCAAAGAAAAACAGGAAGTCCAAAATTTTTATGAATTAATCCAAAAAACCAAAGCAATTACCAATGAAAAACCATTGTCAGAGGTCTTGAAATTTATTCTTGAAGAGATTAATTACAAAAAATATCTGAAAAAAAATTATGGTGATAATGAATTGCGCGAAGGGCTGACCGAAAACGAGGCAAGATGGCAAAACATCGAAGAATTGATTAATGTTGCTTCTGATTATGACCAACTTCCCCCGCCAAATGGGTTAAAAGAATTTTTGGAAAAAACCGCGCTTTTGTCAGAGGCGGATGAAGTTGAAAGCAAAAAAGATGTTGTGCACCTGATGACCCTGCATACTGCCAAGGGACTGGAATTTTCAATAATTTTCATTATTGGCTGCGAGGAAGGAATTTTGCCGCATTCCCGAAGCTTGCTGAACCCATTGGATATTGAGGAGGAAAGAAGATTATTTTATGTGGGCATTACCAGAAGCAAAATTCATCTGCATTTACTTTTAACCCAAAGACGGATGAGTTGGGGGAGCAAAGAAGCAAATCCAGCATCAAGATTTTTGTCCGAAATTCCAAAGCATTTAATAAATTATGAAGAATATGAAAATGAAATTGATTAAACATTTAGGACAGAATTTTTTAACTGACAAAGACGTCCTGAAAAAAATAATTGATGCAGCTGATTTAAAATCGAGCGACATTATTTTAGAAATCGGGCCAGGAACAGGGATTCTTACTTTTGAATTGGCGAAAAGAGTAAAACAGGTTATTGCCGTGGAAAAAGACAAAAGGATGTGCGAGATATTGGAAAACGAATTAAATGTTCGAAATGTACGAAATGTGAAAATTATCAATAAAGACATCCTAAAAATAGAAGACGTCGCACGTCTCTATGTAGGACGTGCGACGTCCTACATACCTAATTACAAAATAGTTGCTAATATCCCATATTATCTAACGTCTCCTTTAATCCGGAAATTTTTGGAAGCTGAAAATCAACCCAAATTAATGATTTTGATGGTACAAAAAGAGGTGGCGCAACGCATTTGCGCAAAACCACCAAAAATGAGTTTGCTGTCAATCTCAGTGCAGTTTTATGCTGAAGCAGAAATTATTGCCTATGTTTCAAAAAATTCTTTTTATCCTATCCCAAAAGTTGATTCCGCAATCCTGAAGATTGAACCACGAATGAATGCGAATCTGGAACCGAATGAACGCGAATTATTTTTTAAATTAGTCAAACAGGGTTTTTCCGCAAAAAGAAAAATGCTGAAAAATAATCTGAAAATTAATGGCGAGATTTTGGAAAAAATCAATCTCAATCCCAAAATTCGTGCTGAGGGACTGTCTGTCAACGACTGGATAAAGCTATTTACACTCTTGAAAGATGCTTGACAATAAATTTTGTGATATAATTTAATTAGAGCGATTCAATTTGATGAAAATCAAAATTAGAAAATCTCATTTAGCTATATTGCCCATAGCAATAGTTTTTGCTATCGGGATTTTATTATTTGTCAGCGCTTATTCCAAAAAAGATGCTCTATCCACATTCACTTTATGGGGGAGCAAAGAAACATCCGTTGAATCGCAAAATAAGGACACTGACAATGACGGACTAAGGGATTGGGAGGAAAATTTATACAAAACCGACCCTTTAAATCCCGATACTGATGCTGATGGATATTTGGACGGCGAGGAAATTAATTCTGGCCATAATCCATCGATAAAGGGACCGAATGATAAATTAGATTTTTATCCCTTGCCAGTTGGAGATAAATACAATATTACGGACAAAATTTTCTCTGATATTGATTCGGTATTAAAATCCTACATTGAACAAAAGGACGAATATGCACGAGACCATCCGGAAATTAAAAGTTCTCAGGAATATTTAGCTCAAGTGTCTCAAAGCACATTAGAAGAAATGTTTACCAGAGCAATACTCTACAATGAAAAGAATTGGGCAGAACAAGTCAACACAATACTAGAGGGAATGCCCGAGGTGTTCCAAATTGAAATTGCTGACAAAGATATAAACATTTCCGAAAACAATGGCTCGGAAAGTATAAAAAATTATGTTGAAAGTTTAATTTCCTACATCCAATCAGAAGAATTTTTATTTCAAGAAAGAAGTTCCATCTTATTGAAAGACTCCCTGCAAAACAATAATTTTGACCAATTAGATGAATTGATAAAAATCAACGATGATGAAATTGCAAAAATGGTTGAGATTCCTGTGCCACTCTCTTGGAAAGAAACCCACAAGCAAGTATTGAAAACTATCATTACTATGAGAAATATTTATATCTCATTAAGAGGATATGATTCAGACCCGGTCAAGGCCACAGTAGCAATCAGTGAAACCCAGCGCGTTCTATCAGACTGGGAAAAAGTTATCGAGCAAATCAACAAGCTTAGCGCAATGCAAAACCTAAATCTTTCAATATGAAAAAATCTGTTTTAATTATAACCACTCTCGCTATAATTCTGGGTTTGCTTTCAGGACTGCTTTTATTTAAACCACAAAAAGCCCGAGCATTTGTATTTGGCGATATTCTTGTTGCTTTAAAAGAATTTGCATTGGATATTCTGCCCAAGACAGTGGCCAGACACATGATGGTGCGTTTGCAACAGGAAATTGCGCGCTGGGCGCAGGGAGGATTTTCCGATGAAAATAAACCCTTTGCAATGACGGATTGGAAAGATGAATTAAAAGATATCGCCAATGTTGCTGGCGCTACGTTTGTTAATGAATTTAACCTGGCTCCTCTTTGCGCACCTATAAAAGTTTCTCTTGGCACAGCACTTGGACTTAATATGCCCTACGGCATGGTTCCTTATGGAGTCTACGCTGCCTGCACATTGCAGGATGTCGTAAATAATGTAGAAGCATTTTACAAAAACCCGTCAATTGGTGTTTATGGCTGGGATTCATGGACCGCCCTGACTCAATCTCAAAACAATATCTTCGGCTCCATCTTGATGGCTTTAAAAAGAAAAGAAGAAATAACAAATGAAGAAACACAGGCCAAAGAAAAAGAAATTCAGGCAGGAGGAGGAATAAAAAATGAAACCATTTGCAATGCTACTGACGAAGAATCATGCAAGGCCAGTTGTGAAAGTATCATTTCCGGAGGAACAGACCCGCAATGTCAAGCAAATTGTGATACAGATTATGATAGTTGCGTGAATAGTTCAAATAAACTTCTTAACCAATGCTCAGGAGACAGAGTATTTTGTATTGCTAATTGCCCAACAATTGATCCCCAGGCAGCCAAAGATAAATGTCTTAAATCCTGTGAGAAATCATCAACTGGTGTATGTTTACAAAAAACAACTAAAAAACTTGGTTCTGAAATAAAAGCAAGTGTTGATAAAGCCATTGGCAGCGATATTGACTGGTTGATTAGTGCTGATGAAATAACGGAAATGATTAATTTGGTTTTTTCCGGATTATTCAATAAACTGGTGAACGGCGCAAACGGATTATTGACCAAAGCATTCTACAAACCAACAGACACAGTTGCCAAAAACCAATTAGAATATGGCTATTACCAACAATACAAAAAAAGCTTAACCCCACAAGACAGAACCAGATTAAGGTCAGAAATTCTTACCAATATTTTAAAAACCGTCAAAAGCATTACCACTTCTACATATGACTGCAATAAGGATAACCAGGTTACTGGCGATGTTTTTTCTGAAGCAGCTGCGGACATTATTGAGGAAGAGTCCCAACATTTATACACAACCATGGAAGGGGTTGACTTAAAGCCGGATTATGAGGTCTTGGATACTTCTCTGGCAGTCAATAATCATATTGCCATCTACGGAGTTACTCACGACGACATTCCTACCAACAAATATCCTGACAAATGCGCGGAAATTGCCGGCAAAAACAAAAAATGCATAGACATAAAAACCAATCTGCCTTATGAACTAATTCCTGAAAACATCAATCCTGCTGAATGCGTAGCCACGGGTTGCCATGCAAAAATCAATGAATACAGAGCAGCCGGAGATACTGACAATGACGCAATAAACAAGGCCGTGGCTGACGGGAAATGTTCAAGTTTTGCCATTGGCAATGAATGTTTGCAAGGCGGATATTTGATTGACAACACCAAAAACAAATGCAGCGAATGTATGAAAAGGGCCCAAGAAACCTGCGAACTTAAAGAAACCGCGGAGGAAAAAATACAATGCATAGAAACTTATTGCGGAAATTATAAAGATATCAGTTCTTCTATTAGAAGCGCCCAAGATTTTTACAACCGCTGCTCCCAGTCAGAAATAAAAAATAGTTGCGAGGTCTGTTTAATGGAGTACTTTATGCCAGCGGAATATTGCAATGAAATTAATGATTTTGTTTACCGCGCCTTTGTTAAATACCCGGCGCTGGTATATAGCCATACATGGTATGGCATTTGGACAAAAATTGGCGATGGCGGCGGGGATTGTTCTCCGAACACTGATGCTTATCTTCCAACAGCCCTAATCTGCCGCATTGTTCCTGATTTCACGTTTTGGGGAACTGGCACCTGTAAAACTTTTTGTCCGAATACAACTGATGATGAATTAAAGGATATTTCTGACGACAAGCCAAGCGAATTGGATTGTACTGGACCAAATGTAAATTCTGAACATCCGGGTTGGGGCGGAGTTTTTTACGCTGGCGGCGGACATCCCACTGGGCTATACGTTAGCTGGCTTACCACTAAAAGGACTAAATGTTGTGCTGCATTTACCGGCCATATGCCCGAAGAATATGAAAGATGCAGAGGAATATCTGGTTCTGCCCGAGAAGAACCACCGCCAGAAATACCATTTTGTTATGGCAAATCCTTAACAGAATATCCTGAATGTTATTGCTATACTGGATGGACGCCACTCGGAGGCGCTGGAACCGGATGGACAAACGCTGACAGGGGAAGCTTACGCGGGGATTGCATGAATTTCTTTTTTACTTATAATGGCAGAGAGCTTTATGGCGAAACAAATACTGCGGCAGGAGGAGACACTGTTTTTGTAGGAACTGGAACATGCTCTGAAACAGACGAAACAACTGATAACGCTTGCCGAACTTCTATAGGATATACTGGAGAACTCGATGTTAGTCCTCCATCTGGAGTTATATGGCAGGAAGAAAGTATTGGCGGGCAAACCGTGTTTGAACCCGATCCAAGTAAACCAGAAGAGGGGGGTTGGTGCGAAGGAAATGGAGAATACAGTGAGTGGGACATACCAATCAGCGGGCTTACAGTTGGGACAAGATATTTTGGCGGAGTTTATCATGATTCATTGGATGATGGATCGACGAGCTTGATTGTTTGTGAAAAATGCGACGATGAAAGCCAATGCCAAAAAGTAAATTATGTTACTGGCAAGCCAGAAACCAGAATAAAATAAAACTATAATTATAAACATAATTATAAAAAATGAAATCAAAATTTAAAATCGCGGGCCTGACAATAATTATTATTGCTGTTGTGTTTGGGTTAATTGCTCCGAATGTTTCTTGTGCGGGAGTTATCGACGCATTTGCTGGCACTATATTCAGGGTTTTGGGCTGGATTATTACTAAAATATCTTCATTGATTCTTACGCTTTCAGCAGCGATTTTTGGCGCCATGCTCAAAGAAGGATTCCGTTCATACAAATCAGCTGCGCAGGGCGCGTGGACAGCAACCCGAGACATCGCGAATATGTTTTTTATCCTGTTTATGGTGATTGTGGCTTTTGGCACGATTTTAAGGAATGAAAAATACGGGGCAAAAAAACTTTTGCCGAAAATAATCATTACTGCTTTATTGATTAATTTCAGCGCTGTGTTCTGCTATGTGGTTATTGATTTGACCAATGTTGCGGCAAATGCTTTTTTGAATATGGCGAAAAATGAAATCCGCGCCCTCAACCAACAAAGTGACCCGGATATTGCTGCAGCGATAGTTGATAGTTTAAAATTAACTGGCGCGCTTATGCCTATGGACTGCGTAAAAACATTTGACCAAGATTTTGGCAATTGTCAGTTTTTATTGACCTCGGAGGAAAGAGCAATCTGCACAGAGAACGCGACGAGAAATAAAAATGATTGCGAAAAATGGAACAAACAAATCCAAAAGACCAAAGATGAAGAAGAGGATGTAGGCGATATTATTGTTGCAGCTATAATGTCGTCTGCAATTATGTTGATTGCCGCAATTACTCTTTTTATGGCAGGATTAGTAATGTTATTGAGAACTGTTTTTATCTGGGTGCTGGTTGCTTTGGCGCCATTGGCAATAGCTTGTTCCTTGCTGCCAACATTGAGACCCAATTGGGAAAAATGGCTGAAAAAATTCCTAAATTGGTGCTTGTTTGCGCCGGTATTTACTTTTTTCATCTGGCTTGTCGTGAAAATCGGAACATCCAATCAAATTGGGGCCATCTCCTCCAGTGTTGGTAGTCGAACCAATCTAGCTACCGCAGGAGCAATTACTGAATTTTTTACAGGAAGCAGCACTCTGATTAGATATTGTATTGTTTTGGCGACCTTGATTATAGGATTAATGGCTGCTAAGGAATTGGGTGTTGTTGGCGGGGACATGGCCTACAATGCCTTGAATAAAATGGGCAAAGGCGCGGCTGGTTGGGCAAAGAGAACTTCGATGCGACCAGTTAAAGCTATGGGAACAGCCGTAGGAGCTGGCGCACTAAAAGGTGCTGGAAAATTATTTGGTGACACAAAGCTTGGCAGAAGAATGGGGGCTAAAGCAGCACAGATTAAACAATCAGCGACTCAAACTGTGGAGAATAAAAAATATGCCAATCTTCTTAATACCATGACTGATGAAAATATAGAAAAAGAAATTATGAGTGCTGTAGGCGCAAGAAAACTTATTGCCGTTCAGGCGGCTAAAAAGAGGGGCATTTTAAGAGAAGCAAATCGACCCGTAGCCGAACAAGCAATGAAGACCATGCGCGGCTATGGCGATGAAGAAGGAGCAAGATCATTAGAAGAATTGAGACCGGATGCCGTAAAGGATCCCACCAAACAAAATCCTGCTATTGAAAGAGCAATTAAAGAAGGCACTCATAAGAGGTGGAGTAAGAAAGTACTCGAATCTCCAGAGGGAGTTAAAGTCATGGGCGAACTACGAAAACAATTGGGTAATACTGAATTCGTTAAAGTATTTAAGGGATGGGCTAAAGATATCCAAGATGTTGCCAAAGTAGCGCTTAAAGAAGGATTTACAAATAATTTAGATGAAACCACGGAAGAAGGAAAAGATAATATGGGCAGAAGAAGAGCACATGCTACTGTAACCGGCAAATTAGATGATGCTTTTGCTAATTATGATAGGCCGGGAAATGAAATCCTGAAAAATAAACTTAAGGAACATATAGGAGGATGGGGAGACAAAGATTTTGCTATTCTTAATATGCCTGATGCCGAAAAATCAAGAAAGATTGTTGTTGAATTTATGAAACCTCAGCAAGTTTATGGTGCCGCTCTTGAACTTTCGGGAGGCGTTAAAGAAGAAATGATAAGCTATGCCCAAAAAAGCAGACCAGAGATTTTTGCACAGATGCAAAAATCCTTAGGGTGGGCCGCAAAAAAGGTGGTAGACCTAAGAGAAGAAAAGAAAATAATCACTGAACCAACAGAAGAAGAATTTAGAAAAGCCAGAGAGAAGCAACCCCCTCGAGGAGAAAAACCTTTCGGATAATAACCTATTATGCAATTTCAGGTTCCACAATTTATTGATATTGAAGACAAGGTGATTGGACCTTTTACCATAAAGCAATTTATGTATCTGGCAGGAGCTGGATTGATTGTTTTTATTCTTTACAAAATATTGAATATAATGGTTGTGATTGTTCTCGCGATTCCGATTGTGGTTATTGCCGCTGCTTTGGGATTTTACAAACCCAATAACCAGCCATTTATTGTTTTAGTAAAAAGTTTTTTCGGATTTTTGCGCAAGCCGGATTTCTATGTCTGGAAAAAAACATCGGAAAGAGAAAAACAACAAAAACCGGAAACAGAAAATATTCAACTGATTAAAAAATCCCTTGACTCGCGCTCGGGACAAGGAAATCCACAGGCCAAAGAAAATCTGCAGGAAATCGGGTGGAAAGTGGAAATAGAAAAATAAATTATGGCAACACAAAAACTTCCCAAAACTGCTTCGGCAGTGCAAAAATTTGTTAAGGTGAAGGAAATCAGAGACGGGGTGGCGATTTTAACTGACAACAGCTTAAAAGCGGTCTGCGCCTGCTCAAGCGTGAATTTCGAATTATTGAGTTCTGCTGAACAAGAAGCGGTTACTGCCCGATTTCAAGAATTTCTAAACGCGCTTGATTTTCCTTTGCAAATAATTGTTGCTTCCCGGCATTTTAATGTGGAAAATTATTTAAACCAAATAAAAGAACTGGAGAAAAAACAAACCAATGAATTGTTGCGCATTCAGACCAGTGAATACATAAATTTCGTGGAAAGTTTTGTGGAATTTGCCAACATAATGAATAAATCGTTCTATGCAATCATTCCATTCAACATTATTGAGACAAAAGGAGAAGGCCTTTTTACGAAAGTAAGAAATATTATCAGCGCAACAAAACCCCAAAAACAAACATTCGACCCGCAAAAATTCAACCAGTATAAAGCCCAATTAGACCAAAGAACAAATATGGTGATTAGCGAATTGCAAGGCCTGGGCATTAAGACAATTCCTTTAAATGATGAGCAATTAACCCAACTTTTCTTTGAATCTTACAATGTTGAAGAATAATTATGTTTAAAAAACGACCAAAAGAGGAAAAAATAGCGGAAATTGAGACCGATGTTGAGATAAAAACAAATCTGGCTGATGCAATTGCGCCTTCGGCAATACAGATTACTTCAAATTATGTCCAGCTTGGTGAGAAGTTTGCCAGAACGTTTTTTGTGATTACCTATCCCCGCTTTTTAACCGTAAACTGGATGTCGCCGATAATAAACTTGGACAGGGTTCTCAATCTTTCGATGTTTATTCACCCAGCCGACACTGGAATTATTCTCAAAAAATTAAAGAAAAAACTTACCCAGATAGAATCGCAAATCTCCACTGAACAGGAAGCGGGAAAAATAAGAGACCCGATTTTGGAAACTGGCAGAAATGATATTGAGGATTTAAGAGACAAGTTAATCCAAGGCACGGAAAAATTCTTCAAATACTCTTTGTATCTTACGATATTTGAGGATTCAATTGATAAATTAAATGAGGCAGAAGAACAAGTAATGTCTTTGTTTGAGGCGCGGATGGTTTACGTCAAGCCCGCGATTTTCCAGCAAGAAGCGGGTCTGAATTCCTGCTTGCCAATCGGAAAAGATGATTTGCAGATTACCAATTCAATGAATACTGCTCCACTTTCAACGATTTTTCCATTCGTGTCTTCAAGTTTATCGGCAAATAAAGGCATTCTTTACGGCATTAACCGACACAATAACAGCTTGATTATCTTCGACCGCTTTTCTATGGAAAATGGCAATATGGTGATTTTCGGGAAATCGGGCGGTGGAAAATCTTATGCCGTAAAAGTGGAAATCCTGCGCTCCCTGATGCTCGGCACTGATGTAATTGTGATTGACCCGGAAAACGAATACCAGCACTTAGCAGAAGCGGTTGACGGCGCGTATTTTAAAATTTCCCTCACCTCAAGTAGTCACATTAATCCTTTTGATGTTTCTCCGCCCGGGGAAGATGAAACCACAGAAGATGTTCTCCGTTCAAAAATTATGGACTTGGTAGGACTGCTAAAAGTTGCCTTAGGCGAATTAACACCTGAAGAAAATTCTGTCTTAGACAAGGCCTTAACTGAAACTTACGCTTCAAAAGATATTACTCCACAATCAGATTTAAAAAACATTACATCTCCCCTGTTGTCTGATTTGGAAACTGTCTTAGATAATATGGAAGGCGGGGACCGCTTGGCAAAGCGCTTGCAGAGATATACCAAAGGAAGTTTTGCCGGGTTTCTCAACCAACCGACAAACATTGACATCAACAAAAACCTGATTGTTTTCAGCACCCGCGATATGGAAGACGAACTAAAACCAGTGGCAATGTATTTAATTCTGCAATTTATCTGGAATCTGATTCGCTCGGAAATGAAAAAAAGAATTATGATTGTTGACGAGGCGTGGTGGATGATGAAAAACGAGGCAGGCGGTTCGTTCTTGCACGGCATTGCCAAAAGATGCAGAAAATACTGGCTTGGGCTGACCACGATTACTCAAGATATTCCTGACTTTATGACCTCGCAGTGGGGAAAGCCCATTATCACCAACTCTTCGATTCAAATCCTGTTCAAACAATCGCCAGCAACCATTGAAGTGGTGCAGCAAACATTCAACTTGACCGACGAAGAAAAATACCTGCTTTTGCAGGCAGATGTTGGCGAGGGGATATTTTTTGCGGGATTAAAGCACGCGGCAATCAAAGTCGTGGCATCTTACACCGAAGACCAGATTGTCACCACCAATCCAGAACAAATTCTACAAATTAAAAAAGCAAAAGAAGAATTAGCGCAATAAAATCATGGAAGCAACAATTGAAGAAAGGAAAAATTCAATCGCCCTGAAAAAAAGCCGAACAGAAGACCAACCACAAACAACAACTGCACAAAAATCTGAATCTTCTGCCTCTGTAAATCCAATAGAAATGATTTTGGTTCTTATTGCGGCGATTATCTTGGATGCCATTAATCTTTTGGACCTGACTGTTGTTCTGGCAATTTTAACAAAATTTATAACCATTCCCACTGCGTTTGCTCTTTGGTATTGGCGAGCAAGTAAACACAAATCAGGACCTGGAAAAGACCCGGTATTCCAAGTTTTAATAGCTGCCATTCCCAAGATGATTCCGTTTGTTAGCATTGTTCCAACCTGGACTATCTTTGTATTGTATTGCTGGATTCAAGACACCAAGCTCGGCAAAAAGACAATTGGAAAAGCACAAAAATTAAGCAAAGCTAAAAAACCACAAGAATGAAAATAAAAACAATTATCACAATTACAACAATTGCAACATTGTTACCTCTAATCGCCTTGGCGCAGCTGGATGCCACAACAAACATTTCCATAAATCGATTCGACCTTATCTGGTCAGCAGACACTTATACGCCATTTGATTACCAAGGCAGAAATCTTCCGACAATCGGAAGCAAGATTATAGTAGATGCTGTTATCTCCGCATCCAGCGGGAACATCAAAAGCCTGAAATACAGTTGGTTTTTGGAAGATATTTTCCAGAAAAGCAAATCCGGCTATGGCAAAGACAGCTTTTATTTTTATGTCCAGCAAAGGCCGGGGGGTTATCATACTGTGAGAGTTCAAGTGTTTAATGATGATAGAACTATTTTTGAAGAAAAGACAATTAAAATTCCAGTAACCGAGCCAGAAATTGTAGTGTATTCGTTGGGAAACAATTCCCATTTCTCCAATCAGGCAAACAAAAACTCTATTGATGTTTTTAACGACAAACTTTCTCTCATTGTCAAACCATATTTTTTTAGTATCAACAAATTAACTGATTTGACTTTTAAATGGACCTTGGGGAGCCAGGAACCGATTATCTCTTCTGACTATGATGCCAGTGTTTTGGATTTAACTATCGCGAATGCAAATAAATATGAGGCTGAATCCAATTTGTGGATTGATGTAAGCAATCCCCAAGAATCGAGACAAAAAGCAGAACAGACAATCATATTACAAATTCACTAAATTGCTAATATTTTATAATCAATATGAAAATTTTTATACTTCTATTCACAATTTCCATAATCTTTTTCGGAATCTATCAACTCTGCCAGGCAGTAGATTTTAAATTAAACATTGACTATCCCGCTGTACCCGGAGCAGAAAAACCCAACTCAACAAGCAATATTCCCAGCTTAATTAATTATATTTATAAAATATCGCTGGCGCTGTGCGGGATAACTGCATTGATATCAATCTTAATCGGCGCGTTTAGATACGCGTCCGCTGGAAGCGATTCCTCAAAAGTAGGCGATGCCAAAGACCAGATAACCCAGGCGCTTTTAGGGCTTTTGATTCTTCTGGCTGCGGTTTTAATATTAAGAACAATTAATCCCGACTTAGTCAGTTTTAAATTATAATCTTATGAATACTAAACTTAAAAAAATTCTCATAATTTTAATCGTTATTTTAATCATCGTCTTGGCTGGATTGTTGATTTACAATTTCTTGATTAAAAAACCCGTACAGCCAGGCGGAGGTGGAAATCTGCCGGGAGCGGGCGAGGGACAGGGACCAGGCGAACAACCGCCAATCATCCAACCAGAAGCAGAAGCAAAAATAAAAGCCATTAGTCAAGAACCGGTATTTTCTCCAACTATAACTTTTGATAAAAATCAGGTGATTTACTATTTGCGCTCAAATGGTAATGTCTGGAAATCCGATTTTGACGGCAATAATCTTTCGCAGGTTTCTGACGCCAACTTAGACAATCTGATAAAAGTTGTCTGGTCTCCGGACAAAAATAATGTCATTACTGTTTTCCAGGATAATTTGGAAAATATCAGTAAATATTTCTATAGCCATATTACGAAACAAGCTCTGCCGCTGAACAGATATACCGACTATATTACCTGGTCTCCTGACAGCAAAAAAATCGCTTACCAGTATCAAAACGATGCAACCGGAATCAATACCATCAATACAGCCAATCCCGATGGCACAAAGTATAATGCTGTGCTCAATACTCGAATGAAAAATCTGATTGTCGAATGGCCCCAGGGAACAGATATCTTTTTAAGAGAAAAACCATCCGGGCTGGCACAAAGTTCTCTTTATTCAATAAATTCAGTCACAAAAACATTCAATAAAATAATCTCGGATGTTTACGGATTTAACGCGAAATGGTCGTCAAAAGGAGATAAAATCCTCTATTCAAAAACCAATCAGAATGGCAAAAATATCGGAATTTTTGTCGCTGACAGAAATGGGGCAAACGAAAAAGCAGCAGAGGCAACAACGCTGGTAGAAAAATGCGCTTGGTCGCAGGATATAAGATACGCATATTGCGCAATTCCTAAAAACATTATTGATGCTAAGATTCTGCCTGATGATTTTTATAAAGGAACATTTGTCGGAGATGATGAATTTTATAAAATAAATGTTGAGATAAGCGAAAAGACGAATGTGTTGGAAGGAGAAACAATAAATGGCACCTACGATGCCACTGACTTATTCCTCTCGCCCAACGAAGATTATTTATTCTTTATCAATAAAGGCGACGGGTTACTATATTCAATAGAACTATAAAACAGCCATTGCTCCCATAATTGTCCAAAAAATCAGCGAAAGATCATTTTTCCAATACGTTGTATCAACTACTCCGTGGGCAAGGATGTAAATCATCATACATAATATTACCAATGACCATTGATTAATGGCTATTTTTTTAAATCCCGCCATAAAAAACCAAATTAGAACTAAGATAAACCCAACAAATCCGATAATCCCTGTTTGCAGTAAAAATGCCAAATATAAATTATGCGGCTGGGAAACCCCCCATTTTGGATACAAGGGAAAATAATCTTCGAATGTTCCTGGCCCTATGCCAATTGGGAAATTGTTTTTAAATGATTCTATTGCTTTTTCCCAAATTACAAAACGCGCATCAAAAGATTTCAATCCTTCCGAAGATTGGATTTTTATAATTCCAACTGCGAATATTCCTGCAAAAGCCAGAAATATGAGCAATAAAACAATCTTTTTCTTTCCTTTGTTGTATAAAAGAATCGAAATCCCGAAAATCAAAGCAACCAAAGTTCCCAGCCAAGCACCGTAGGATTTAGTGAAAAACAACGCCGCTACTGGCAAAACAAATAAAATATTCTTCTGGAATAACGCAATAATCAGCGCTGGTGCCAGATACATTGCCAAATAATTCGGCGAATCAAAAATTCCCTGCAACCTTCCTTGAAAATTTAAATTTCCCTGAATTAAGTAAATCAAAGAAATTACAGCAACAACAAATCCGGAAAAAATAAAAGCATTTAAAACCTTCTTGATATCTTTTACTTCAATGGTTGTCGCGAAAATCATAAAAAACAAAATTGCATCGATAAACCATGCCTTCCAGATTCCCGCGCTTACTCTTAAATTCCAAGAAAAAATAGTGGCTGCACCCACGCCAACCACTAACAAAATTATTCCCCAAACCAGTAATTTTTCTTTTAAAATTGTCGGCAAATTTCTATATCCTTTGTTTACCAACCAGAGCAAAAACAAAGCATAAATCATTATTTCCAAAACCGTTGTCGGAACATCAAAAATCCTGAATCTTATCAAATACAAAGGCAGACAAAAAATAGTTGAATATATTCCTATTTTTAAGACCCTCATATCTGTTTTTTAACTAATAATGCAATTTCGTCTTTTCTAATGCCTTTAACCAGATACAAAACAATAAAATAGATGACTGCGGCTGCTCCGACTAATATGAAAAGATTCCAATTTTTGAAAAACCACAAAAAGAATCCCATAATTATTCCGGCAAAAATCGGTTTTGAAATATTGAATTTGGGAAAACATCGAATTGCCTTATAAACCAAAACTATCATCAAAATTGTAACCAATAATTCTGTTACGGTTGTTGTCGCTGCGGCACCAAGATAGCGATATTTTGGAATAAAAATTAAATTAGCAATAATATTAAAAATCATCCCGGCAAAATATATCCAGGCGCCGGATTTTTGCTTGTTTAAAGCAATAATACCGGATCCGAAAAGATTACCCAAAAATATTAAACCAATAGCAATGCTTAAAATCTGTAAAGGAAGAGCGGATGCAGAAAATTCATTGCCACCAACCAATATCACAATCGGCTTGGCCAAAAACAGCAAACCAATTATTAAAGGGACAATTAAAACAATCAGAACATCAAGGGTTTTTTGGAATATTTGTTTAAATTTTTCCAGGCTGCTAAAAGCCGTGTTTGACAGCAAGGGCATTATTAATCCCACAAGCATTGCTGGAAAAAATATCAATCCTTCAAGAATTTTATAAGCAATATTGTATATTCCAACATCTGATATGGGGTTTAATGAATGATTATTGATTATAGGCAAAGAAAGAAAAATACTATCAATTTTAAAATAAATTAAGGTTAAAACAATAGAAACAGCAATAGGGATAGTGGTTTTAAAAATATGTTTCCAATAAGAAAAATCGATTTTCAAGGAAAAATATATGTGTTGTCTGGCAAATAAAAACAAGAGGATGAAATTGATAAAACACCCGATAATCAAGGCATAGATTATGCCATACAATCCTAAATTTAGTTTTATAAACAAAACAACGAATGCCAGTTGAGCAATTCTGCCGAAAATATCAGCAAGAGCCGCTTTGTCTGTTCTTAGATATTTTTGGAAAATACCCATCAAAACCTGGCCCATGGAAAGAAACAAATAGGAAATGGCTGCGATGATTGTTCCGAGCTTAATCTGACTTGAGTAAGGGAAAAGCCAGATAATCGCCGATGCAATTCCTAAAAAAATCAAGAGCACGACAATTCTTAAGGTAAAAATATTGCTGACGATTTTCTTTTCGTCCGCTTCCGACCTTGATATCTCTTTCGTCATCAAGGAATAAAGCCCCAAATCAGCCAAATTATCAAAAACATACAAAAATGCCAGAATTAAACTATAATTACCAAATCCTTCCTTGCCCAAATATCTGGCAACCATCCCGAGTATAACCAAAGAAAAGGCAACGCCAATAATGCGTGCCCCAGTAGAAAAAATTGTATTATATGCAATCTTTCTAACTGTGGTCATAAAATCTTTTTAAGGATAGAGCCGTATCATTATCCTTCTCTCCGGTTCTTGACCAATGCTTTCCGTAATAATATCCGGCTGTTCAGCCAGCTTAAGATGGATAATTCTCCTTTCATAAGCAGGCATTGGCTCTAAAATTACTGCTTTTTTTGTCCTTCTTACTTTTTTGGCTGTTTCTAGGGCAATTTCCACAAGCTCGTTTTTTCTTCCTTCTTTGTAACTATTAATATCCAGAATCAGGAATCCATGTCCGGGATTTTGCCGAGAAAAAATCATCCTTGTCAGATGCTGCAAGGCATTCAGCCCTTCGGAGTTGTCTTTAATAAAAATTTCTGCGTCTTTTACATCAATGCTAATACCAAGATTAATAATCTCTCTTCCTTTTACGGAATTATCTATTCTAATCTCCGCTTCCGGCTCGGCTAATCCCATTGTCTTGAATATATTTTTAATCGTGTTTTTGATCTCTTCCATATTTTTTGTATAAATAGTAATCCTGGGCTAATCCTAAAATAGTGCTAATTATCCAGTAAAACGGCAATCCCGATGGCCATCTCCAGGCAATGATTACTGTAAGAATTGGGAAAAAATAATTCATTTGCTTGGTCATTGCTCTCTGTTTTTCTATGGCTTTGTCAGACGCACCCGGTTGCGGCATCATCACCGAACGCTTTATGGTCATCTGTGAGGCGAAAAACTGGGCAACACCAGCCAAAATCGCCATAATTGGATTGCTTTTTGATAGGTTTAATCCCAGAAAAATAGGATTAATCAATCCTTCTTTGGAATTTAATGCGGTTATAAAGACCCTGTACAATGCGATTAAAATCGGCAACTGGATTAGAAGCGGCAGGCATCCGGAAAAAGGATTGATTTTGTTCTCCTTGTAAAATTTCATCAGTTCCCGACTCTGTTCTTCTTTGGCTTTGAATTTCTGTTGGATTTCTTTTATCTGTTTTCGATGACCAGCCATTCTCATCTGGGCCTTAATCGATTTTTGGGATATTGGAAATAAAATAATCCTGATTATGAGCGTCAGGACAATGATTGCCAGACCAATATTGTGTCCGAAAACATTATATAAAAAAATGAAGAAATCAAATATTGGCTGATACAAAAACTGATTAAAAATATCTCCTAACATAAATCTACTCCGCCCCTGCTAAAGGGGTGGCATCTCAATATTCGTTTTAATCCCTTGACCAGTCCCTTGATTGTTCCGTATTTCTCTATGGCCTCACAACAGTATTGCGAACAAGAAGGATAAAACCTGCAGCCATAATGCGGATTGATTGCCTGCCAGAATTTTGAGACTAATCTTTGGTATAAATGAATTATCTTCAAAATTGCTCGTTTCATTTAATTAAAAGTTTGGATTTATTAAATAAAGCCAATAGTTCTTTTTCCAAATCAACGCTACTCTCTCGAATAAGCGCATCTTTAACAATAATTAAAAAATCCATCCCATTTTTTATCCTAAAAATATTCTTTCTCGTTATCTCGCGCAATCGCCGTTTTATCTTATTTCTTTTCACCGCTGATTTGAATATTCTGCAGCTGATCGCAAAAGCAAAACGACTGTTATCCAGATTGTTTTTTATAAATTTTAATAAAATAAAACTTCCAGCCGCTGTTCTGCCTCTTTTGGAAACATTATTAATGTCTTTTTTGTTTCTTAAACGATTTTTGGAACAAAGCATTTTATACGGTTAATCTTTTTCTGTTTTTTTGCCTTCTTCGACTCAATACCCTTCTGCCGTCTTTGGTCCGCATTCTTGTTCTGAAACCGTGCGTTCTTTTTCTTTTTCTTCTTTTCGGTCTATATGTTAATCCTTGTTGTGCCATACTTTATTAGAATATCAATAAATAAAATATCGGTCAAACGCATTCCACAAAAAATCCACATCTTATTAACAAATTTGCTTGTTGATTTGATTTTTGGTATAACATTTTTGTGTTATAATTCTCAATGTATGAATAATCATGAGCTCTGGCAAGTAGTTTTAAGTGAAATTGAGCTTTCTATCTCAAAAGCTAATTTTATTACGTGGTTCAAAAATACCTATGTTGTTTCCAATAAAGACGGGAAAATAATAGTGGGCGTTCCCAATGGCTTTACCAGAGAATGGCTGGGGAACAAATATAATAAGATAATTTTAAACGCTTTGCGAGATTCAATTGGACGAGTAAAAAGCATAGAATATGTAATCTCGTCATCATCAAGGCCGGCATTGGAAATCAAACATAAAAAAGAACAACATAAAAAAGAAAAAAGCCCAATTCCATTAAAAGAACAATTGGACCTGCGCGAATACAGAATAGATGAGAATACCAATCTTAATCCAAAATATAGTTTTGACTCGTTTGTAGTGGCATCGTTTAATGAATTGGCTCATGCCGCTGCCCAGTCAGTAATTAAAGATCTGGGAAGAGTTTATAATCCATTGTTTATCTACGGGGGGGTGGGCCTGGGGAAAACACATCTTATCCAGGCAATCGGCAATGAGATTCTTAAAAACGGAAATAAAAACATAATCTATGTTTCATCGGAAAAATTCGGTACTGATTTAATTTCTTCAATATTAAATGGCACGATAGAACAATTCAAAGACAAATACAAAAAAATAGATGCTTTGATTATTGACGATATCCAGTTTTTGGCAGGCAAAGAGAAAACCCAGGAAATATTTTTCCATACCTTCAATAATTTGTATGAAAAAAACAAGCAAATCATTTTAAGCAGCGACAGACCGCCTCGGGCTATTCCTACTCTTGAAGAAAGATTGCGCTCAAGATTTGAAGGAGGAATGATTGCCGATATTGGAATTCCGGAATTTGAGACTCGGGTAGTAATTTTGAAAAGAAAAGCCAAGGATGCCGGCATCGAATTGCCCGATGGGGCATATAATTATATTGCCTCAAATGTCCAAAAAAATATTCGGGAATTAGAGGGCGCATTAAATAGGGTAATCGCTTTTATCAGATTAAACAACACCATTCCAAACCAAAAACAATTAATAAAGATTTTAAAAACGATTATTTCCAGCCCCCAAAAAAGAACCAATTACAAAAGAATAGCTGAAATTGTGGCGGAATTTTATGATGTAAATATTAATGATTTAATAAATCGCAGCAGAAGACAAGAAGTGGTCAGACCAAGACAAGTAGCCATGTATTTAATGCGCGAAGAATTAAAAAGTTCTTATCCATTTATAGGCACAAAATTAGGCGGAAGGGATCACACCACGGCCATATATGCCTGTGGGAAAATAGGAAAAGAGCTAGAAAATAATAATAATTTAGAACAAGAATTAAACCTGATAAAAGAAAGAATATACAGTGAATCAGCATAAGAATAATCTGTTGATTATTAAAATTATAATTTATAAAACAATTACAATCTCACAAATTAGAAACAATTTAAAAACAATTTTTCAAAACCTTATCCACAATAAATTATATAAATTTAAGTCTAAAAATTAATTTATCCACAAAATTTATCTCCTTAATAGTAATAATAAATTTTATTTAAATAATTAATAATTAATATTATTAATATGAAATTAATTTGCCTTCAAGAAAATCTTAAAAATGGACTCAATATAGTCCAAAATATAACCGGGAAAAACTTAACTCTTCCTGTTTTGAATAATATTTTATTGAACACAAATAAAAAACAATTAAAACTATCGACAACCGATCTGGAAATAGCAATTACCAATCAGATATCCTGTAAAATCGAGAAAGAAGGGAGTATTACAATTCCCGCAAAACTTTTGGTTAATTTTGTAAATAATTTACCCAATAAAAAGATTGAAATAAATGTAAAAAACAATATAATCAATTTAAAGTGCGAGAATTACAGATCAATTATTAGGGGGTTGGATGCAAAAGATTTTCCGATTATTCCCAAAATCAAAAACGAGCCAATATTGGAACTTGATGCTTTTGAGCTGAAGGATGCATTGGAGCGGGTAATAAATTTTGTTTCAATTTCCGATATCAGACCAGAAATAAGCGGAGTTTTATTTGATTTTGCCAATGAAAACAAAATAAAATTTGTGGCTACGGATAGCTTTAGATTGGGCGAAAAAATATTGGAAATTAAAGGAAATAAAACAAAAAAAGGAGAAATAAATTCAATTATTGTTCCCTATAAAGCGGTTCAAGAGTTAATTAGGATTATTTCCAATCAAGGAGAAAAATTATTACAGATAAGCATTGAAAATAATCAGGTTTTATTTAAGCTTCCGGAAACAGAAATGATTTCAAGATTGATTGAGGGGAATTACCCCAATTACCAGCAACTTATTTCAAAACAATTTGATACCACTATAATAATCAACAAAGAAGAGTTGATAAAGGCGGTTAAAATCGGAAGTTATTTCAGCAGCAAGATAAATGACATCAAATTAAGGATAAATTCTAAAAAATCAGTACTGGAAATGTTTTCCCAAGACATTGAATTGGGAGAAAATTCAACAGAAATCCATGGAGAAATTACGGGCAAAGAAATGGAAATAATCTTCAATCACAAATATCTGTTGGACGGTCTAAGCAATATGAATACAGAGAAGGTTATAATCGGCTTTAATGGCGAAACAAGCCCCGGGATAATCAAGCCGGAAGGCAGGAATGATTTTACTTACGTTGTTATGCCGATTAAGTTATAACGGGCTTTGGTTATAAATATAGCCATCATCTAATTTACTTATCCACTCCAATACCGGTTGTTCCCAGTTTTGAAATTGTGGGTCGTCTTTTCCATCACCAATTCCTTGCGGATCATCTTTGTTAATATAATATAAAATGCAGTGAATTTGAGGATATGTTTTTTCCTCTCCATTAATTTGGACTTTTAGCTCCTGAATATATTTTCCGTTTAAAATGTCTTTGCTTGTCGGTATCGGGTCCGGCTTTATGAATTCTTCGGGCGTTTCGGGTAAATCAAAATAATTATTCGGCTTATCCGCAGTGCGCATTTCTTGCTTTTCGGCGTATGATTTTTTTATAAATTCATTCCAAATTGGCGCAGCAATTATCGCCCCCGGTTCTTTGTTGACCGGGGTATTATTATTGTTCCCGGTCCAAACCCCCGCAACCAACGAAGGCGTATAGCCAATGGTCCAGCCATCCCTGTATTCTTGGGTTGTGCCAGTTTTTGCCGCAACGGGGATTCCCTCGATGTAGAGATTTGATTTTTGTCCGAATATCGGCGCCCGAGCATTGTCATCGGAAAGAATGTCTGAAATTAGTCTGGCAATTTGCGGCTCTAGAATTTGTTTTGGATTGTCAGAATATTGCTCAATAATGTCTCCCTTGCTGTTTTCAACTTTAATTATGGAACCTAAGGGATGTTTTACTCCTTCGGTCGCAAAAACGCCAAAAGCCGCAGTTTCCTCAAGCAGCTCTACTTCTCCTCCCCCCAGCACCAAAGATAATCCATATCGCGACCTGTCTTTCAGGGTATTTATACCCATATCTTGGGCCAAGTTAAGCGTCTGGTCAACGCCAGCTAAATACAAAACCTTTACTGACGGCACGTTTAATGATTGGGCAAGGGCTTGGCGAAAGCTTACCGGACCGCGAAATTTTCCATCATAGTTGCGGGGTTTATAACTTTTTGCGCCTTCAACCGCAAATTCTGTTTCCAAATCAAAAATCATTGTATCTGGAGTAAATCCTTTTTGGAACGCCTTGGCATAAACAAATGGCTTGAATGATGAGCCGGGCTGGCGGGGTCTAATCGCTACATTGGTATTCCCCTCAAAAAGACAATTTTCCCCGGGTATGCAGCCCTTGGGATATGGTTCTGCCCAATAATCTTTAGACCCGACCATTGCCAGAATCTGTCCTGTTTTTGGGTCGATGGCAACTAAGGCAGCATTTTGAGCATTAAACTTTTTTCCATTTTTTTCTGCGCCCTGCTTCACTGCATTTTCCGCAATTTGCTGTAAATCCCAGTCAAGGGTTGTATAAACTTTAAGTCCAGCTGATTCGATATAGTCGCGGCCATATTCATTTTCCAGATATTCTTTTACATACATTACGAAGTGCGGTGCTTTTATGTTTGAACGCGGGTTAATAAATACCAATTTTTCTTTTTTGGCAGAGTTTAATTGTTCTTCGGTAATATATCCGTATTTAAACATTCTATCCAAAACATATTCTTGTCTAGCCTTTAAATCCTCTCTGTGCGACCCGTTAGGAGAATAATAGGTTGTAGCTTTGGTTATTGCTGCGAGGGCTGCGCTTTCGCCTAAAGTTAAATCCTTGGCATTTTTATTAAAAAATGTTTGGGCCGCTGCCTCAACTCCGTAAGCATTTGAGCCATAGGGAATCTCGTTTAAATAGAAATTGAGAATTTCATCTTTCGGGTATTTTATTTCCAGCTCTATTGCCAAAATGGCTTCTTTGATTTTTCTGGCAAAGGTCCTTTCCGATGTTAAAATTGAATTTTTAATGAACTGCTGGCTAATGGTCGAGCCGCCTTGAGTGATTTTTTTGCCAACCAAATCTGCCAAAAACGCCCGGACAATGCCTTTAAAATCAAGGCCGAAATGATGATAAAAATTAGCATCCTCGGCAACAACTGTAGCGTCTTTGACAAATTGGGGAATTTCTTCAAAGGGAATTACAGTTCTTTTTTCCTCGCCATGAACGTCATACAAAATCACTGTGCCGGTGCGGTCGTAGATTTTTGTGGATTCAATCATTTGTCTTTTTGCCAGGTTTTCTGGATTGGAAAGGTCTTTGACAAAATAAGCGAATATTCCTATTCCAGCGATAAAAAACAAAATAAATAGCACAAATAAAATAACCAGGCACTTTCTAATAATATGCTTGGTGGAAAAACTAATTTTTTTGGTCTTGTAAGATTCAATTTTCGGCATATCTAAATTTAATCATAGGATAATAAAAACTTAATAGCAACAACCTAAAACCCCCAGCTGGGGGTTTTAGGTTGTTGTTTCTTTATTTTTATTCGTCTTCTTCTTCCGGCTCTTTCTCAATGTCCTCATCTGGTTCTTTCGCTTCTTTCTCATCATCCTCATCATCGCCTTCTACTCCCAATTCCTCTTCTTCAAGCTCTTTCTCTTTTTCCACGTCCCCAGTTTCTTCTTCGTCTTCCAGAATCATTGGCTTAGACAAATCTTCTAAAATTGCGTACGCCATATAATCAAATCTTATTAATTGTTATTTCCCTCCTTTAAAGGATATGGCTCTTATTATAATTTTTAAAAATGCCTTGTCAAGCTCTTTTATCCACAATCCCTAATTGAATGAGCGCAGCAAATCGCAATTGCCAAAGCATCGGCAGCATCATCCGGCTTGGGGATTTCCTTTAAATTCAGCAAAATCTTTACCATTTTCTGCACCTGAATTTTCTCTGCTCGGCCATAAGTGGTTACTGCCTGCTTCACCTGCAGCGGGGTATATTCGTAAATCGGAATGTTTAAATTAGCAGCAGTAAATAAAATTACTCCTCGTGCCTGACTGACCTTAATTGCGGTTTTAAGGTTTTTAAAAAAGAAAATATCCTCAACAGCTATGGCGCCTGGTTTATGTTTTTTTAATAATTTTTCCAATTCTTTATTTAAAACAACCAATCTTTCAGCTGTAGATAAGTCCACGGATGTCTTGATGCATCCGTATTTTAATAATTTGAGATTTGATTTATTTTTTTCAATCAAACCAAATCCAGTTATTGCAGTGCCCGGATCAATACCAAGTATAATCATAAATTCACGTTAGAATAAATTTCATTAACATCATCATTATCGTCCAGTGTTTCAAATAATTTTATAATTTGCTCTTTTATGCTTTCGTCAGCAATGTCCATCGGATATTTTGGCACCCAATCGGTTCCTTGTCGGTCAAACACATAAGTAACACTGCCCGTGCCAGATAAAGTTCCGCCAAAAGAATTCAGGATGTGTTTTAGTTCGGAAACAATGCGGTTTTTATTATCAGTAATAACTTCAATAATTATTGCTGCACCGCCTGGACCATATGCTTCATATAAAATTTCTTCTAATTGACCCTCTTTATTTTCACCAGAACCTTTTTTAATTGCCCTTTGAATGTTGTCGTTGGGCATATTGTATGATTTGGCTTTTTCAATGGCTGCGCGTAATGATGGGTTGGTCACAGGATCATTGCCTTTTCTGGCAGCAATTTCAATAACCTTGGCTACTTTACTAAAAACCTTGCCGCGTTTTTTATCCATCGCTTCTTTGCGTACATGGATATTTGTCCATTTATTGTGTCCACTCATAACAAATAACAAATAACAGTTAACAACTAACATTTTGGCAGAAAATTATTTTATAATCAAGTTTTTCCGTTGAAATTTAACAAGAAGGATGCCAATAATTGAGGCGCTGAGAATAATAATGACAATAATCAATACGAGATTTGCGAAATTTTTATTTTGCGACGGTTGTTTAATTGATGCCAATTGGTTGTCGGTCATTGCTATTTCCTGATATCCTCCTCTGATTTCTGGTTGAGCGCTGTTTTGGAAACTTATCGTATAATTTTTTGGTTGTTGCACGATTTGCGGCTTGATTGGATTTTGGTAAATAAATTTTTTATTCTCATTGACTCCAAAAGTCGCCAAAACTACATTTGCTGTTCCGGGAGTGGGTTCAGACCAAATAAATCCATCTGAAAATCTCGCTGATGATTTCCCGATTGGCGGATTTTCATAATTTATCTCCTGGAAAACAATTCCCTCGGGCATCAATAAGCGTAGAGAATCCTTGTCATTATCTAAAACAATGCCCGTAACTTGTTGCGCAAAAACAACATAGCTTTTTGGCGCAATTAGGGTATTTTGGGGGAATATAAATGATTTGCTCTCGCTTGCGATATTACCTAATTGCCAGCCCGATATATCCATAATTTCATCAGCATCATTGTAAATTTCTATCCATTCTTCTACTGTCCCCACAAACGGCAAGCGTCAGATCCGCCTCAAGCGGTATATTAAATTCAATATCCAGTTTGTTGTCGGTTTTAACTATCTTTCCTATCAAGTGTTGGAGAATTTCTCTCTTCACTTCATATGTAGCATTTTCAATTCTTTTTTTCAATTGGCTATAGAGTTCTTCTACGGATTTTATTCTTTTTTGTTTTTCTTCTTCTGTGAGCAAGAGCTGCGAGAGTTTTCCTTTTTCTTTTTGTAACTGTTCTATTTTCCCGTCACATTCTTGAGTTTTTTTATCATAAAAATCTTTCTTAATAGATCTCTCTGCATAGAGTTCGGCATAACTCTCTTTTTGCGTATTAAGAGAACTTAAAGCTCCTTCGACACTATTTAGTTTCTTCTGGGTTTTGTTTTCTTTGTTCTTGTGGTTGAAACATTCTGTGAGTTCTTGCATGACCACATCTGGATTGGCAAGAATTTCTTTTAGTTTTTCCCACACAGGAGGAAGTATCCGAGATTCACTTACGGCTGAAGACGGACATTTTTTATAACTAATGGATGGTCTTATCGCAGAGCAGAAGTAATATTTTTTCTCTCCGAGGCCATTTTTCTTTTGGTATCTTTCAGTCGCACATTGATATTTGAAATTATCAAAGCCGCAAATTATTTTATGTTGGAGGGCATATACCTGTTGCGTGTTCCTCGGAGACGATTCTTTATTCTTTTTTAGCTGTTGTAGGGCTTTTTCAAATAACTCCCGAGAAATGATCTGAAGTCCTTTATCTTCAATTTTTATCCACTCTGCCTCTGGTCTTAAATTGTTTTCTCCCCTTACTCTTCCGAGATATTTATATTTTCTATAATAAAGTACTCCGGTATAGATTTCGTTTCTAATAATCCTTCCAATAGCTCTCCGGTTCCACCAACACTTGCTTCCCGTTTTTTTAATTCTTCCCAAGAGATCATATTTAGTGGGAATCTTCATTGTATTTATTTTTTGTTGAATTTTGTATTCACTTAATCTGTTTTTTACGAGCCATTCAAAGAGCATTTTGATTACAGGTATTTCTTTTTTCTCAATTTCTAATTTTTGAGTGTCTTTATTAAATTTGTAACCATAGGGCGGGGTCCCTCCTAACCATTTCCCATCCTTCATTGCTCTTATCATCCCTTCATTTCTCGCTTGCATGAATATTCCTCTATACAATTCGGAAGCGGCCGCTAACACATGGACACCGAATTTCCCCTGAGGAGTTTCATAATCAATTGATTCGGTTGCTGAAACGAGTTCTATGCCTAACTCTTTGATTTCCTTCATAAATTTCAGGAATAGGTACATCTCCCGAAACATCCTATCCAACCTATAAATAATAATTATATCAAATTCATGATTTCTGGCATCAGTCATGAGGCGTTGGAATTCCTTTCGTTCATCTGTCCCACCACTTTGCCCAATATCCTTATTATATATATGTTTTTCGTTGAGTGTGCACCCCCTTCTTTGAGCTGTTTTTCCTCCAACTTCTTCTTGATTTTGAGGACTATACCCCTCAGTTTTGGCCGCCGGGTCAGAACATCTAATATAAACCGCCGCTCTTTTGGTGGCTACTATCATTTTTGCCGTGTTAGGACTATATGGTGTGGTTGATTTTTGCATGGTGTTTAGTGAAGACTCAGATAATCGCTTTATTATAGAAGCCATTATTCGGGATCTTTGGTTATTTTGTTATCCTCCGATTTTATATCGTCAACAACAAGGATACCGCCCGGTGGGCTCAAGTCAAGTTGGGAACTATTATCTCCGGATGGCTGGTCTTTTTCAGACAAAAGAATATCAAAACACTCCCATAGAAGATCCCTTTTTTCTTCTAAGGGTAAATCCGATGTCTTAATTGTTATTTCGAATTCTTTATTTCCCATAAATAATTTCTTTTTGGCTTGTGTTGCTTACTCGTCTTTTTTACTGAGGGGCGTCAAAGTGTGCCATTTTGTGCCATTTTCCTCTTTTTTTTGCTTCTTCTGTCATATTTGCCAATTACTCCCTGTTTCTCTTGTTTGGGCTCTGTAGCCCTTAATTCTACCCCTATGGTTTGCTCTGGGGCGCGTTTTTGCCCCTCGGACTCGCAATTCCTTAACGGGCGATTAAAGAGCCTTTGTGATCCGCAATTGCCTTATTTTTTTACTTGTTTCGTATTCGTTCCGGCATTTTGAATTTATCTCTTAATCCGAATAGTTTTTCTTTTATTTCGGCCATTTTTTTGTCTAGCGCTTTTTGCTCCTCGGGCGTTCGTCCGTATTCGGTTAGAGTCTTATTAAAAGAAGAAAAATTTTCTTTCTTTTGTTTAGTTTCTTTTGTGTCGTTTATTTTGTGTACTCCCGTTAAGGTAACTTTTTCGCCTGAATTGGTAACTTTATTGCATGGGTTGGTGACAGTTACCTGTTTTGGTAACAATTTCCATTCTTCACAATTAGAGTTAAGACCAATTATTCTGTTATCTCTTTTAGTGATAACGTTATTTTCTTGCAACATTCTTTCAGTTCTACTCACGTGTCCTTTTCTCATGCCCGTTCCTTTAACAAATTGAGAGTTTGAAATATAGTCTTCTGTTTTGTGAAATCCGAGCGTTTTTCTAATAAGAAAAGCAATATATCTTGTCGCAGAATTAGGCATTTTAGTTTTGGCCAGCGTCTCAAGAATATGATTCGGAATTTTGGTAAATCCTTCTTTTGTCATTGACGGCTGGAACTTTCTGGACAAGCGTAGCCATCAAAGCCTTATGACGCCTGTCCAGAAAATTCCCATAAATTAATAATTATTTTTTTGATCAGTGTTAATGGACCCTTTAGTTTTTAGGTGGAATTGTCGCTATTCGTTTGAATACAATCTGTTTTTGAGATTTTTAATGTTGTCCCAGTAGGAGCGTGACTTTTGCTCCAGTCGGTCAGCCCAAAAATCATCAGCGACCTTTTCAATGTTTTTTGTGCGACAAAAAACGAACCGCGTTTTGCGTTGGTTCGTTCTGTCCAGGGTTATTAATTCAAAGCCGGCCGTTAATAAGGCAGCCGAACATCCTAAATCATAAGTAGCGAATGATTCATCGTTGTTGTTTTCTTGAAAATTGTTTTTGTGTAATTTGTGGGTCATAGTAATTTTGGTAAAAATAAAAAACTGTAGCCTATACTACAGTTATACCATCGGTTTTTATTGAGTCGTGACGTTAAGCGTAACCCTTAATGTCTGATAATAAATTCATCTCCAAATAAGTTTTTTATAAGTGTGGACATTCTCTTGATTGCTTGTCTGACAGCATCGGATGTTATATCAAATCTTCTTGCAACTTCTCTGCTTGTTGTTGCATCAAAGCCAATATCTATGCAATTTGGATGTAATTTTTCCCACTTTTTCCTTTCTCCGGAATCTTTAAGAAAAGAAAGATAACCGCTATATATTTTTCTTTTAGTTGGTTTTTTGTCTCGTTCTAACGCCAACTCTTTGAATATCGATAAATCTCTGTCAAATTGTTTTTTGATGCGACTGTCAATTATTATTTCCTTGGGGAAATAATGCTTTTGCAAGGAAGTAAGCCAGTCCATGGCATCTTTTACCTCTTTTTGGCTTAGAGGGGCATATGTTTTTATGGCCAACCATTTTGCTGTGCCTTTTTCATCATGAGGATAAGAATCGTGTTGGATAAGCCAGTTATTTATCGGAGGGATTACATCGTTTCTGATTATATAAGCAGATAATCCGATGTATTCATCTTCGTAAAAATTTGCCGGGAGTCTATATTTTTTTCCGAGCATTTCTTTTCTGTGTCTCATTTTGAAAAGAGGAATTTTGTCGTTTAGTTCCCACTCTCTTTTTAAGTATTCTGCGTGATCCCTTAAAGTTGCAAGTTCCTCTTTGGCTTTACGAAATTTTTGACTGCTAATAATTTTATCGGTTTTCTCTATAATTTCGTTTTCGTACCACTCTCCGGATGTTTTATCATCAGAGAATCCATCGGGTGGTATATTAAATTCATCACGAATAGCTTTTATGTCGTTCTGAAAGTTGAGCAGTGTTACGAGTAGCTTAAATCTTACTTCGTTCTTTATATATTCTGGGCCCTTTACGAATTGTTTATTTATGCTTTCCTTTTTCATGGTTAATTGTAATTGTAATGTTGGGTTATACAAAAATTATATCGCAAAAAATCAAAAACCGCCATTGAAACAGCGGTTTTTAATAACCCCCCTGGTCTTTTAAGAAATTTATCTACCAATATCAATGAGAACGGTTCCGCCGCCAAACATACTGCCATTATATTGAAATTGCAGATTTTTGGCAGCCTTCAGGATTTCAAACCCCACCCAACCGGTACGCTTGCTCTTGGCGATTATTTGTCCATCCAATCCAAAGCTGGGATTCTCCAATGTTTTATCGGTTACGGAGACCTGATAACTATTTTTATCTCCGTCGCGGACGAACATTTGTCCAAGCGTAGTGATATATTGTTGTGACGAACCGGTATTTTCGATCGTGATATTCAGATTTACCCATTCGTTGCCTGCCGCGGGTTTTGTATATTGTCCGCCTTGGGAAAATTCAACTTTATTTACAGTTACAATTGAGCTTCCCAATTTTACTTGGTCTCCGACCTTAAAAGTTTGATCTTCGGTTGTTGCTGGTGCCCCATTGTTTTCAGTGTTTTGTCCTATTTTTTTAGGGTTGTTTCCATTTGAAGCGATAATGATAATAATAATTATTATCGCCAGTACCCAAAACCACCAACGCTTATAAATTTTCTTTTTTGTTTTGTGTTCAGTAATTTCCATTGTTTTCTTAATTGTAGTTATAATGTGAAACTCGACCTTTTTGTCGAACAAGTATTTATCTTGTCCTATATTAGAGTAATGACGCAATTATTGGGAAAGTCCAGATGCTTCCATATAAAATTAATTTATATCCGTTTCATTTGACCAAGTATGGTGTTAGCCAACTCGCGTTTATCAATAAGATATTCATCCCATTTATTGGATTCCTTCTTTTTTCTTCCGGCCACAAACCCCAGCAGCTTACCACCCTCAAGTTTATTGGCCAGTTTAAGGAAATTGGGGGCCGGCACAAACCAGATGTAGTCCCATAGATCTCCGCGTTCAGTATCGAAGAAACAAAACACTAATCCCATAGAGAAATTATCGATAATACCGCTGGCCTTAACGGTGGCAACAAAAATTTCACCCGAATCATCTCCAAATCTGCTCTTTACTTGAATATACATTATTTTTGGCATCCCTTTTTGTTTTACTATCAAATCAATTCCTTCGTCGTCTGACATGGGGCGATAGCAAGACAAACAAGTATCGCCATAAAGAGTAATGAGTTCGGCTATTCTTGCTTCAGCAACATCGCCTTTTTGTTTTTGAGAAATGTTTTCAGAGATCTTAAAAACCTTTTCTTTGATCGCTTCCCGGGCGATCGTTTGTGGTAACGCAGGGTTGAGAGCATATGTAGATGGCGCGGTTTTAATAAAGCGTGACTTATCTTTCTTTGAGTTTATATCGACAATAATCTGTGCGTTCATGGTTGCCTCCGGAGTTTGGCCTGCTGTTTTAAGCCAGCCACGCTTAAGTGCGATTTGAGTAATCTTTTTACTGTGCAGTGGTTTATTTACTTCACGCAATATCTCGTATGCTATGTCTTTGAAAGAGTTCATAATTTTGTTTTATATGAATTATGGCCCAGTGGCAAACAAAAAACCCACCACCAGGTAGAGTCTTGCGACTCACATACAGGTTTCCCTATATGACGCATCGAGCGATCCTGATGATGGGATCTTTATGCTCGATGCGATTTCGACCATGCCATAAAATCTCTTTAATGGTTTAGGTCATTTATTTATTTAATTGTTAATTTTATTATGCCATATTTATATAAAAAAAGCCACGCTGTTAAGCGTGTCTGTAACCTTTATGTATTTATGGCTAAAAACTCTCTTTTTTGATTACTATGCATCTTTCTATCTACTTTCTTGTTGTCATTTGCCTGGGTTGCGTTTCTTTGCTCTGGTGTCCCCTCCTGTACCGTTACAACATTGTTCTGTGTCGGATTTGTCGGATTTTGTCCTGTTTTTGGCTTTTTGAATTAAGCCGAAGCATTCCCAATCCGTCTTTTGGCTTCACTGGATAAGTGTTTAATTTTTTAAGCCAGTCTGAAAGCGGAGTCTTTTTGTCTTCGGAGATGATTGCCTTGTCTTGATTTAATGTTTCTAGGGCATTTTTTATCAGGTTATTTGGGATGGCCAAAGATAATGATGTTGGCACCTGATAACGAACATTTTTATCTTGGTAAAAATCATTGAGGCCCGCATATAGAATCCCAATTACTTTGCCATAAGCGACATCAAATATTGGCGAACCACTGGATCCGCCCTGTGTCATAATATCTAACATAATTGCATGTGGTGTCTTACAGGGAAAGGGCAGAACAGCACCTACGATTCCTTTTTGAAGAGTGGGACCAACTTGATGGATCCACCCGGGCACCTTGAGCGTTTCTGTTCCCATCGGAAATCCAGCAATCGCAACTTCACTTCCTTCAATTATTTCAGCATCGGAAATTTCTAATATTGGGCAATCTTTCACGTCTTTTAATTCCAAAAATCCAATATCCGGTGATTCACCGTAATAATTTTCAGGAGGTTTTTCCCATCCTATTTTTGCTGCTCGTGCTACGACCAACGGAACTACACCAATTCCATTTTCAGTGTTTGTAAAATATAAAACTTTTGCTATTTCTTCAAAGGTGTTTTTACCCAATTTTTTCCCAATCTCGGCAATTTTTTCAAGCACATGCTGATTTGTTAAAACGAAACCGTCTTTTCTGACAAAAAATCCAGTTCCAATGATTGTAGGGAATTCATCGGTGATATAATTAAGAACGATCGCAACAATCGATTTTTTAATTTTGAGGTAAGTATCTTGCAACATAAATTTTTATTAAATTCTGATTCTCGGGTTAAAATATATGCCTACTTTATATTTATCTCTTGTCGTGTCTCCGTTTTTTGCGTTCTAATGTCTATTCTGGTTCATTAATTCAGCCCTATGTCCTATAACTCCATTTTTCATGCGATAGAATGAAACGATTTAACTCCTGCTTCGAATGTAGCCACTTTGGCAAATATTGCATCATTAAACTGGCAAAACGTTCATTATGCTTTTTCTCGATCAAGTGCAAAAGTTCGTGGACAACCACGTATTCAATACAAGCACTCGGCTTTTTCATTAGTTCCAGGTTTAACCAGACACTTCCAGTTTTTTGATTACAGGTACCCCAGCGTGTTCTCATTTTTTTGATTCCCCACGATTTTACTTGCGCGCTAATCTTGTTCTGCCATTTTTCCAGTAACTCTCCGGCAACAATCCTCAACTCTTTGCGGTACCAATCCATCATCACTTCTCGGCGCCTCTCCAGTGTTGCATTTGATCGCACTTGTAAGACGATTCTATTTTTGCCCTTCAAAAATACACGCGATGGTTCGTCTTTCACGACAACCTCTAATCGATACCGTTGTCCGAGGAAATAATGATCTTCTCCCGAAACGAACTCTCGTGGTGTTTGGCGTGGCTGTTCGGCAAACTTGGCCCTTTGTTTCCGTATCCAAGGAATCCTGGTTGCTATGAGTGTCCGAATTGCATCATCTTTCATTCTCATCGGGGATGATACTCGAATTTTACCATCCGGGGGGAGAACGGAAAGGTGGAGGTTCTTGATTGGTTTACGTATCAATAAAACCTCCAAGGTACCTATTTGTAATAAATTTGAATTAGTACTCATGTTGATTTTTCACTATTTCAAATATGGCCTCCAACTCTTTGGAGGAGAGTTTTGGTAACGCGGCGTTCATTGCTGCTTTAATTTTTCGCTCTTTCAAAAGATGGCCGCGCCAATCGTCCACGCGTGATTTCATAATGGCCCCATGAAGTATCGTTGCTTTTCGTTCGTCTCGTCCAAGGTTATCAAAAAGTGCTCGCTTTCCTTTTGTGTTCAAAGAAGTGGGGTAGTTAGCAGCCTGTTCCGGGTTCTTTGCCTGCTTCGTAAGTACAATAATTTGCGCTAAATATTTTTTGTAGACAATATCTTCTTGCTTGCGTCGTTTGACGAGTTCGTCTAATAGTTCTGACATTCGTTGATAGTACTTTGGGTTTGTGGGCATCTCGTCAATGATGAGTCGGCGGACGTTGTTTTCGATTGTCTCTGCGGTGGCATCCTCGCTTCGTTTTACCCTATCCGGTAGACTTCCGATCGCATCCTCGCCCTTCTTCACTATCAAATCGACCAACGTCATATCATCAAAAGCGGAGAGCTTCTCGCTTTCTTCCGCGGAAATGTAGCGATCAATAAGTGTGCGCATTGCGGGTTCGTATTTTTTAAGGTCAATGTAGTCTCCGCTCGCGAGTTTAACTTCCATTCGTACTTGCTCATAGCGTTGCACTTCATGCCTGATTGCTTGTCGTTGTTCAGTGGTAAATCCTGCCTCTGTGAGATCATTTGCCAAATCAGCATACACGCGCAAGAGATGACTTACGGATCGGTAGAGTTTTACTCGCTTAACTTCGTTTTCTTTAACCGCGTAAGGATTTTCAACATCGCCGCAGAAATACCGTATGTACGCTGCAGAGTCTTTGGGTAGCGTTACGGGTTCGCATAACGCCCGGACGGTCTCCAGTGCTTCCTCCAAATCCTTTTTTCCTTCTTGTACTCGATCTTTGAGAATTCCGAGTACATCGTCTCTATCAAATCCGCCAAGTGCGCCGGAGGTGTAATCAATAACTGCTC